>Ga0214473_10009497_pt1 | contig 11484 bp, 9 predicted proteins | sample RVTome_7_FD_203509 | JGI IMG/M metagenome (GOLD analysis project Ga0214473, IMG submission 203509) | Soil microbial communities from uranium-contaminated site in the Upper Colorado River Basin, Wyoming, United States - RVT98D197 | ecosystem: Environmental > Terrestrial > Soil > Contaminated >...
GACGATTTAGGCTACCAAAACCGATCTCTTTATTCGCCCGTTGGCGGCAACTGATACTTCGCCAATAGTTCGCCCATGCGAGTCTGAAATTGCTCCTGTGGCAGGGCAATTAACTCGCGATGTTCTGCTTCAGGAAGCACTAGCATATAGCTCTTCATTTTAAAGTGGAGCTGTCCACAGAGTTCTGCGCAGGCAAGTTCGTATTTCCCCGGTGTATTAGCTGTAAAGTGGACCCGAATAGCCATCCCTGGAACGAGGTCCTGCTTAAATCGAAGCTGCGGAACCCAGAAGTTGTGAATGACGTCCTTAGAACGAAGAATCATCTCTACCGGGCGGCCCGCCGGGATCGCAAGGGCAGCAGTAACTGCGTCGTCGCGCGAGTTGGGATCTGCCTCATCAAGTCCCACAAAATTCAGCACTGAATCATCGATCAATTTGGGATCGGTGCGACCAAACACTCCGTCCTTACCGGCGTAATGAAAGTTCCATTGAAACTGTTGCGCAACTGCCTCGACTTGATATGACCCTGCCGGCGCCTGGTTGAAATGGAGAGAAGCCCAGACACCTTGACCCATTACGGCTAAGCCGATAAACACGACAGCAGTAATAATTGTCCAAATTACCTCCAGCCGGCTGCTGCCGTGCGTATAAGTCGCGCGAGGTCTGCCACTGTCATCGCGAAACCTCCATATCGCGTATCCAAGGCCAATCTGGGCCGCGGTGAAAGCAATGCCGACAACCGTTATGGTAATTAAGAACTGGCGATCCAGTGCCGGTGCATGAGCGGAGATCGACGTTGGAAACCACCACTTCTTTGTCGTGAAAAGAAGGACTGAACCAAGCGTCAATATCCAGATAACGACCGCTAGAACTCGTCCCATCGGTTGGACTCCTTTGCAAACGATCTCGTACAGGTAAAACTAAGACTGCTTGTCCAGCACCATCAGAATAAACAACGCCGGCAAATAGAGCACGGAGGCGAGCAACAGCCGCCTTGCCTCTTGACGTGATTTGGAGAAGGCCGCGCGCACACCGCTGTACAGAAATAGCAGGCCTAGTATCGCGGCCCCAAAGAGATAGATTCTACCCGTAACTCCAAGTAACGCAGGCAGGAGGCTTACCGGGAGAAGCATCAGTGAGTAGGCGATTATCTGTTGGCCCGTCACACGACCATCGGGTTCCACAACAGGCAACATGAGAATCCCTGCGCGCGCGTAGTCTTCGCGATACATCCAGGCAATAGAAAGGAAGTGTGGAAACTGCCACAAGAAAAGGATAGCGAATAATACCCAACCCTCGACGCTAACCTCACCTCGTGCGGCCGTCCAGCCAATCAGCGGTGGCACAGCTCCTGGGAAGGCGCCAACCAGAGTAGATAGTGAAGTTCGTGTTTTCAGCGGCGTGTAACCAAATAAGTAACCCGCAATGACTATTAGCCCGAGGAGGGCCGAGAGGGGGTTGACCATGATGGCCAGATAGGTCTCCGCCAAAATTGTCAAAGCCGAACCAAAGAAGAGGGCTTCCCATGGAAGTAACTTTCCCGACGGCAGTGGCCGATCGGCAGTACGCCTCATGAGCGCATCGAGGTCCCGTTCAATGTATTGATTCAGTGTTGCAATGCCGGAAGAGAGGAGTGCAATTCCAAACATCGCACTTATTAGCGACTTGTAGTCAACCGTGCCGCGCGAAGCAAGGCCATATCCCGCCGCGGCCGTTAACACTATGAGGAAGGTAATCCGAGGTTTAGTTAGCTCAATATATGCCGCTACTCGGTCGCGAAGAGGCAGTCGAGCACGCTCCAGCACGCCGACCGAAGCTCTGCTGAGATCTAAAGCAAACTCTTCCATTGTGAATCGTAAATCCGCTAATGGATGCCGGCGACTAACCGGCGACTAAGGAGACAGTTCAAGTCAGAACCATCCTTACGCCACTTCTGACGATGCTAAACTCAGGGGTACTTCACACCGGCGCAAAATTTTGAACGCGCGCAGCGTCAGAATTATTGTGCTGGCAAAAACCAACGCACCACATGCTACATGAGCCACTGTAATTCCCACCATTGGATTGAGCGGCTGCGGATCGTTCGGCGAAGCCAATCGCGCCAGATAAGCTGCAATTCCAAGTACAAGCTGGACGCAAAGGAATGCGAGTGCCCACGCAGCCGGTCGCGTGAGAAAACGCTCGTCGCGATGCCGCCTGAAAACTGTCGCTACGACACTGCTAAGCACAACCGCCACGGTGATTGCTCCTGCGATATGGGCAATGAGCAGCTCCTTGTCCGGCGGCAGATCCCATGTTGTCGCATGACGCAAGGTCGCTCCGAGGACGAGTTGGAGCAAGATCATAACCAGTGCGCCGACGCAAAGATAACGAAGTGGGACCGTGCCCTTTTCTGCAATTGTTGGCCGGTCTTCAAGCCACCCGGGGGATGTGAACACTGCCAAGCTTACGGTTGTACAAAAGAACAGTTGTGCCAATGTCGCGTGGGCAGAGGAGACCGCGAGCGGTAACATTAACTTAACCGTCAAACCCCCAAGGAGCCCCTGCGCAATGACCGCAAAGAGCGCAACAACTCCCAGTCGGCGCACCCATTGACGTCGTTCCCTGATAAAAAGATAGACAACCAGGCCAATTGTCAGAAGCCCAACGCCGGTCGCCACCAGTCGGTGACCGTGTTCCCAGAAGAGGTTGCCAACCATCTTGGGAAACACCTGGCCATTCGATAACGGCCAGTCGGGCGTGGCCAGACCGGCATCGTGACTCGTGACGAGTGCGCCCGCGATAATAAGAAAGAAAGTCGCGCTCGCCACGAGCAATGCGAATCTATGCACGCCTTTTTTCATTCAGCAGGAAGCTGTGTACCTCATCGGCTCGATTGCCAATTGGAAGCCGCAATCGGCAATCATCACCGTCAACGCCGTCCTGTCATTGGGAGTTCCAGCGCCGGCATCATCTCCAGTCCGGGTTGTCCAGCTGTAGTGGCGGCCTCGCCGAAAGCAAAATCGGCAGTTGCACTTCCACTTGCCGGGACTGTGACAGACATAGTCTTTTCAGTGCCAGAGGCTCCCCCTTCACGCCATGCTGCTACTGTATAGGTTCCAGGCGGCACGCCCTTGATAGTGTAGGTACCGTTTTCAGCACTTACTGAATAGAACGGGTGCTTGAGAACGCCAACATACGCCTTCATCCACGGATGCTGGTTGCACTTCACTGGGATCAGGACCTCGGCGCGAGTAAACGTCTTCTCGATTGGCGGCGCGCCATTGGGCTGCGTCTGGTTCCACTCAGGATTATTTTTTGGTGTCGGGTGAATATTGTGTTGGGTTGGATCGCTATTGGTAATCCTGACCTTCTGGTTTGTCATGAGGCCCAGGACATGAGGCCTATAGTGGCAACCGTTTTGATCCAGAACTGCGGGCTCCGCGGGAACGGTGAAAGTGTACTCGGCAATTTTTGTCCCATCAGCCAGGTTTCCGTCTTTAATATAGACGAAGGCATTTGCGAGTTTCCCATTTGTAACAACAGTGTCCTCTGTAGTGAGATTCGTGTTTTTCTGTCCACAAACAGGATCGGCGCTCGTGTCAATTTTCTTTGGTGCCGGCGGCACGCCATTAAAAGCTATCGTGCCCGTCACGGTGCCTTCGTTACCCTTTGAAGTGTAGGCTTTGCCGGTGCTGGCGGGGCCGCTAGTATCACTCGTCGTCTCCTCTTTCTTGCCACAAGCTGATGCCAGAGCCAGAAGCGAGAGCACAACCGTAAGTATTAGCCAGACTTTCGTCTGCTTTGTAAACATAATCAGTTCCTCCAAATTAGGATGAATTTCGCGCCAACTCTATCACGACGTTCTCCAGAAGTAGACCCGCCAACGACAGTAAATCCTATTTTCCTGGTGCGCGAGCTTTCGCTTCAGGCGCCCGATTCCGGACTAAAGGACTCGTTCGCATATTGCTTCGCGATAAGCTAGTTTTACGATTGGTTGAATCACCTTGGAGCCTGCTTGTCTGTTGAGATGCCGTCGCGGCAGGAGCTACTGGCGACGCAGACAGCAAGAGTCTCTGCTCGGTGGGTGTCATCAGGAACATGTAACGCACCAGCAATCTCGCGTGATCCTGCTCATATTCGTTGGCGCTTGCCGGAGGGTTAGGCAGATTAATTACCCACCGTTGTCCTTCCAGCTTGAAAAGGCCGCTTGGCATTGCCGTACCAGGGCTGATTTGCGAAGGATCTAATAACCATCGGAAGGTCCAATCTGGCTTGAGCCGTTCACTTGCCAGCAGGAAATTCGGAGCAATTGCCTTCTCATCGTGCGCTGGTTCACCTGTAATGTGACACTTCAGACACGGCGTGCCTGAGGTGAACATCTGCCGGGCCACCAACCTTTCCTGATTCGTCAAGGGCGCCAGCGGCTCCTTAATATAAGGATCCTGCTGACCTGACATGGCCATGAAGAACCTCAGCAGCATCTGTAGCTCGTTTGGCGAGAAGCTGAACGTCGGCATACGAAACTCCAGATAGGGCCGCACGCCATTTCGATCCATGCCCGGTTGCGGCTTAAGCTTGTTGCCACTCGATTGAGCCCCGGCAGCTTGACTCTGAGAATTGCCCGCTTCCTCGTTACCAACTGCCCGCTGCGATTTAGCCGTCGGCTCAGTTGTAGTAGGTGATTGAACCGATAGAGATGGGTCGTGCAAAAACTTTAACAGCCACGTCGGATCGACGCGGGCGCCTTCACTAGTCAGCCGCGGAGGAAGCAACTCTTTCCCTTCAGGTGTTTGATAGAACGGCAAGTCCATCACGACGGAACGCTGGCCCACCTGCAGCTGATGGCAACCCATGCAGTTGTATTTCTTTATCACCCACCAGCCATTTTGAATATCTTGCCGGCGCTGATCCTGAGGATTAAAGAAGAGCGAAGCTGGAACATTGGAGCCTTCCGTGCCTACGCTACCTAGCAGGAACGTGGTCAACTCGGTGCGCCACTCTGGCTTAAGGTACGGTTCAGGCATGCGCAGCCGATCCTTTTGGTCTTTCTCCTTACCCTCATCGTAGATGGAAGGCTGAGTGATCTTGTGCTCAAAAAATCCTTTGTGGTTATACCAGGGCTTGTCCTTATGTTGAGGATCAGGATGAAGGTTCAGCGGATCTTCGCCTTCTTCGGCCTTCTTGGTCTGCAGTGCAAAATCAAGCCTTTCTATAGGAGTAGCGCCTTCTACAGTAAGTTCCTTGCCGATGCGCTGTTCCTCTTCGAAGCCCCTGATTTCATGGCACCCCGCGCAGCCATATTGCTTAATCAACCCCTTGCCCTTCTCTTTCAAATTTCCATCATTCACAAACGAGGCATCTGCGTACTGGGGTGGCGATGCTAAGGAAAACAGGTAGGTGGCAATGTCGCGTGCATCAGCATCAGAGAGGCGGAAGTTTGGCATTACCGTCATATTCTGCACTTGCAACTCAGCGCCGTCATTCGGGCAGCGCGAATGCAGTTCCGTATCGAATACATAGGGAAGATTATGTTTCGCGTAATCTTCCGGAGACAGATCTCGCCTCTCCTTTGGACAATATGGCGCCCAGCGTTCCCTGGGATTGTGAATCCATCGAACGATGTAGTCGAAGTTGGCTTTCTCTCCTACCTTTTGGAGGTTGGCTGCAAACGTTCCCCCGATTTGGTTGTCGCGTTCACCAATTGAATGACAAGCCAAACAGCCTCGCGACTCGAAAAGTTCCTTACCATGACTCGCATCGCCGCGCTGCTGTTCCGGAAGCTTGCCGTCAAAACCTTCCTGCCAAAGGTATGCGGCGATGGCTTTGATCTGTTCTGCGCCATCCTCATCAACACTGAACCGCCAGAATTTTGGCATCTTTGTGCCAGGCCTAAACTGCTGAGGGTTTGCCAGCCAGACCGGCAGCCACTCCGGTCGCAGTTTTAGCCGGACATCCTTCAGATTCGGTCCAACCTTCTTTTGGTCCTGCATCAGGTACTTGCTCTGTAAATTGAGTTGATCGATGCGGGCAGCCAGCAGGCTATTGGTGACCTTCAGACTCTCTGCGTGGGCGAGGAGCCGTTGAACCTCTTCGTCGTTAACTCCCTCGGGAGGGCTCTCATCCTGGCGAATCTGTTTCTGGTTGGCGATAATCTGATCTTCCAATTGAGCGATTGTCTGGCGTGTATTTGATAGGGCGTCGGTCTCGCGGTCAAATCCCTCATACCGATGACACCCCACACAGCCGCGCTCCGAAAAGAGATCACGGCCCCTGTTCAAAGTGTCAGCGCCAAGCGTTACCCGATCGCGCGCGTGACACTGTTGACAACCGGCTTCAGTATTCTCCTTCTCAAAGAGGGGCCACAACCAAAATCTATGGCGACCATGCCCCTTTTCTTCACTGGTAGTGGCGCGACCGTTTCCCCAATGACAAGCAGAGCAGCCAAATTTGTCTGGATTGTGAATCTGCAGCAGCTCGCGCCGGGGATGGCTGACAAACGCCCGCGCCATCTCGTCGGGCTTTTTGCCGGGACCCGCCGGCGCCATATCTTCCGCTCTAATATCAACCTGTTCGCGCGTGCCTAAGTGGCAAACTTCGCACCGATCGACAATGTTGTAGGCATTGACGCTGATCTGGTGGCCGAGAATCGAATAATCGAAGGTATCTAGCTTACGTATCAAGCCGTCGATCTGGGCTGGCCCAAGTCCGATCATCTGATGTTTCAGGTAATCATCTCGCTGTTTCGAAAGATCGGTTGGTTCCTTTTGTAGCTCCGCTTTTCGTCCAAGCAATGTCGCCTTCTGTTCGCGCAAGTCGTTGTAGAGTTTTTCCAGCTGCTCATAGTTCATCTTCTGAACTGTCGTGTTACCGTTCCCATTTGCGGCAGGTAATTCTACTGGAACTAGTTCGCGGCGTTTTTCTTCTGCCTCCTTGCGGTATTTAGCCTTGGATTTGTCTGGCGCCAACTCGATGTTGTAATTGATGACTGTTAGCAGCCCGCGCTGGTTCTGAAAGGGATCGGTAACCGCATCCAGCTGCCCTTGAATCTCAGCAACCTTGTGGTCAATCTCCATTCTTTCGGGTTTAACCTTCTCTTCAGCCTCCTTAACAGCCGCGTCCAACTCCTGATACTTTTCGCTTTCTTTGATCTCCGCTTCAGTCTTGCCGGCTTGTGGCTTGATACTCTTTAAGTATTTGCTATAACGAGTAACAAACTCGCGCTGTATTCCCTTCCACGGCCTTTGCCCATAGGCCTCATCATAGAGGGCCCAGGCAAGAGAGACAGTGAGCAGCAGCGCACAAAGGAGCATTATTGCGCTAGTTGAACGACTCACGATCGGATCCTGCTGCGGCAGCTCAGAGTCGCGTACTACTAAGGATTCATCAGTTTTTGGAACGTCAGCCAAACCGGATTTGTCCCCAGAATGATCAAATATTGAAGAAGGGAGTGACCCAAACGTACTTAATGGTAAAGGTCAATCGCAACAAGAGTTTCACTGGCAATGCCAACAGCACACTTACCGCGAAGAACTGGAACGTCAGATACTGCAGCAGAGTTGTCCGCGCAAGGATTTTTTCCTCAAACTCGTTCTTTGGAAACAGGCATAGGGGTCGCAGCGTTATCTTGCCGAAATCTACCGTCATCAACCAGTGAAAGAATAGACCGCCCAGAATATAGAACCCGCCCACAACAAGCGCGCCAAAAATCCACTTACCAAAGTCACTCTGCAGAAAGCCCAGGTGCAATGTCTTGCCAAGCACACTCGTCGCAATCCAATCGTGCAGGTCAATATTTTTGTCGAACACTACCGCATTGTGATCCCACGTCTGACCCGGCCAGAACCAGATCCACCCGGGACCGCGAACAAAAGTGCCAATGAAGATAAGCAGAATCCACATCAGAAAGCCCCAGCCAAACATCCACATTGAGAACCGGCGTTGCCTTACCGTGTAATAGCCGTTTCCGAGCGGATTTGAATCCACATAAGGAAAGACCATCAATCCAATCATGATGATTGATGGCATCACGACGCCGGCGATCCAGGGATCGAAGTAGACGAGCATTTCCTGCAACCCAAGGAAATACCATGGCGCCTTTGAGGGATTCATTGTCAGATTAGGGTTGGCGGGCTCTTCAAGCGGAGCGTTAAGAGTAATCGACCAAACGAAGAGAATGACGGTAACGATTACGGCAGCTAGAAACTCAATTCGCACCAGATAAGGCCAAACGTGCAGTTCTTTGGCCCATCCCGGTCGCCACGGCTCAACCTTTCGATGATGGGTCTTTGCAAGCTTAGGGTCACCTTCCAATTGCTCAATCAGACGATCGTTTGCCCGCGCCTGCTTAATTCCCAACCAGGTAAAAAACGGCACCAGGAACAGCATGGCAACGATCGGTACGTTGTCTGGCGCCGAGGCGATGATCCAAAGTTGATGCCAATCCTCAACAAACAGCCCGGCAATCACGAGTAACGCGAGCACAACGCCGATGAGAATCATCTGCCGCCCAGCAAGCCTTATTCGTTTCTTAGCCATCACTTCAACGAATCTATTTCAACTAACGTAGGTAAAGGTAATGCTTACTTCTTTTTAACCGCCTTCATCTCCGACTCTAGCATCACCGGGGCGGGGCCGGAGATTCCGCCATCCTTTCGAATGCGCCAGAAATGCACAGCCATGAAGATTGAGGCTACGAGTGGTATTCCGATGCAATGCCAGATATAGGAGCGCAGTAGTGCGTTTGAATCTACGATCGATCCTCCGAGCAGCCCAAAACGCACGTCATTGTAAGGCGTCATTCCTAGTTGCGCGCCGAACGGACCTTCATGACCAAGCATCGGTGTTGCTCGGGCCATGTTGGTTCCGACGGTAACGGCCCAAAATCCGAGTTGATCATCCGGCAAGAGGTAGCCGGTAAAAGAGAGTAATAGAGTCAGCACAAGCAGAACCACGCCAACACACCAATTGAATTCGCGCGGTCGTTTGTAAGAACCAGTGAGCACCACTCGAAACATGTGTAGCCAGGTGGTTATGACCATCAAGTGTGCCGCCCACCGGTGCATGTTACGGAGCAGCTTGCCGAACGGCACGTCATGCTCCAGGTAAAGAATGTCCCGAAATGCATCTATCTTCGTCGGGTGGTAATAGAACATCAGCAATACGCCGGTGAAGGTCAACACAATGAAGAGATAGAACGTAATTCCCCCCATGCCCCAGGTATATTGATATCGAACCGCGTCGCGATTTATTTTCGCCGGGTGCAGGTGCAGGAAGACGTTCGAAAGAATTGCGAGTGAACGATTGCGTGGATCGGAGCGATCATGGGATACGCGGAAAATGGATTTCCAAAGTTGTGTATCCTGCGGATCTTTATAGGTCTTCGCCTCCTCAATCGCGCGCTCCTTTAGCGCCGTACCGGTCTCGCGCACCTTATCAAGCACAGTTGTGCCAGTCTTCTCGGTTTTAACGAGCTGCGTATCCTGTTTTTTATCGGAATTGTCTGGCTCCATTAAACCTCTGTGTTCACCCAGCCCGAAAGTTTGTGCTTAGCGTGTTTGACACTATAACGGAATAAAAGCGCCTCCCGACGGGTCTTTATCATCAAATTCGTTACGCTCTCCTTTGGGCCACTTATAGAGCTTGCTGATATCCACAACAATTTGACCTTCCGCATCGAGTTCGACATGCGCGCGATCCATCGGGCGCGGCGCCGGCCCCTCGAAGTTTATGCCCTCGCTATCGTAGCCGCTGCCATGACAGGGGCACTTGAATTTGTTCTCGCTTGCGCGCCAATCCGGCGTGCAACCCAGATGGGTACAGCGGGCGTAGATCACAAAAATTCTGTCAGATGTCTTATCAACCCAGATGCGATACTGCTGCTGCCATTTAGTATCCACACCCAACGAATAATCACTGGGAAACCCGACCTTGAAAACGCTCGCAGGTTCGGTTATTGATCTCGGCAGGAAGAACCGCAGGAACATGAGGAAGCAAGTAGTAAGAAAACCGGCGATGCTTGCCCAAACGATACGCCGGCGCATCTTGTTGACGGGGGGATCGACCGCAGCCTCGATGACTGAACTTGGCGGTTTGGCCGCTGTTCTGGCGGCAGGAGTGGATGCAGTTTTTGCGGGAGCGGTAGTTCTGGTCGCGGGAGTTCCTGCTCCAGGGACCCCCGCCGCTGTTGGGGCAGGGCCACTACTCCCCTGCTCAGTAGCAAGGTCTTGATTGACCTGAGTATCCACTATGCAAACCTCCGTCGGCTGGAATCTGCAAAGGGCGTTTTAGCTCGACGACTAATTCATTTTAACCGGGCACACTTCAACGCGTTGAGCAAAGAGCGATTCATACAGTTCGGAAAAGCAGAAACTACTCTCTGCGGAATCAGACGGATTATTTGCTTAGTCATGAAGAGCGCCCGGCCAACAAAAAGAAAAAATTCGGCTCGGTGTGGATATTTATACCCTTTTTCCGGATTTTCTGGCAAGCGGTTTTCCAAAATGAAATTGCATGCGTTAAGCATAGCGGTGATGGGAGCAACGCTAGGAAACGCAATCTTGACGGAGGAAATTCTTGGCAAAAGCTAATGTGGTGATCTATTCGCGCCCTGGTTGTCACTTGTGCGAAAAGGCGAAAGCGATTATGGCCGCCGCCAGGTGTGCAGACCTTTACACCTTCTCAGAAGTAAACATCGAGAGCAGTCCGGCCCTGCTCGAACGTTATAAAAACGACATCCCGGTAATCACGGTGAACGGAGTTCAAGCGTTTAAGCACCGGCTCACGGCCGAGGCATTCAAACATCGGCTCTGCCACCCAGAAGGTTAAGGTCCAAACTTCAGGCGCAGAGATTTAGATTGCCGCTACACTCTTCGATTGCGACAAACAACCGTGCACGCTCATTCTCGTCACTGGTTTGCCGGTAACTTAACAGCATCTCTTTCAGTGAAGCGAGCTCTTTGTAAAGTCCGGCATTTTCTATGGGCGCGGTTAGATAAGAAACGAGTTCTGCGTAGGATCTGCGCTTGGCGATCGCGCCTTCTGACGGGTTGTTGACGCTATAAACATAGATGTGTGGAACTTCCTCGATCAGGCGATCTGGCCAACACTCTTCAGATAGGCCGACCTGCTTTCCGGGCATGAATTCAAGCGCTCCGTGCGTGCCGAGGTGAACTATGGCGTCAACGTTGAGAACTTTCGTGAGGTATGTATAGAACGCCATAAAGCCATGGTGCGGGGCGCTGCCACGAGCCATCATCATTCGCATGGGATCGCCTTCATAACCAAAAGTTGGCTGCACCCCCACAAATATATTGCCTAACGATATGCCGTGAATCAGGAGCTCGTTACCAAATGTGTTTATTCGGCCTGGCGCGGGCCCCCACTCATTTTCAATGTCAGAAACATACGGACAGAGCTTCCGGTACTCATCTACGGTCATGCGGTAAGCGACATTTATCTGGCTAGCAAATTTTTCGCTATTACCAACCAACAGGCGGTTTTGAA
>Ga0214473_10009498_pt1 | contig 11483 bp, 24 predicted proteins | sample RVTome_7_FD_203509 | JGI IMG/M metagenome (GOLD analysis project Ga0214473, IMG submission 203509) | Soil microbial communities from uranium-contaminated site in the Upper Colorado River Basin, Wyoming, United States - RVT98D197 | ecosystem: Environmental > Terrestrial > Soil > Contaminated >...
CACCCGCTCAAAAAAAAAAGCCCGCGCATGAAATTAATCAGCGCGGGCAGCACCCTGAAGGGAGAAAATTTATTTTAGATAGCCCGTTAAAAAATAAATTATAAACACCACCAAAGAAATAAAATAAATGAAAACAAAACCTAAAATGAAAACCAATAAAGTTTTTAAAATAATTTTCCTCATTTAAAAAACCGGCTTTAATTTATAAGGTTGTGTTGAAAATGAAAATCCGCGTCCCATATACCCGCCTCCATCCGCTGCTATTGTTTTGTCTTTGTTGAATTTTGTTGGATGAAATTTCTTCTTTTCGCTTTTTCCTGTTTCGGTTTTATCCTCATTTTTATCCGAAAAAACGGATACGATTAAAAAAATAAGCGCACCAGCTAAACCCAAAAGTATAACTATTTTCGTTGTGTTCATTTTTTAAAAAGATTAAGGATTTGGTACCTCTATAAATGCCTCCGTTACATTTGTTTTAAAGCTGACAGGGTTTTCACTTCTGCTGAAATCATGGAGCAAAACCATACCTCGAGTTTCCGCATCCTTAAAATCCTGATAGGTAAAAGATAATGACGGTAACGGTGAGTCGTCAGAAGTTTTTGTATTCATTTGTTTTTTATAAACATTGATTTTCCCCGCTTGTAAAAGCCCCACATCACCAGAATATTTTAACCATACTTTAGAATCACCACCTAATTGAGAAGCGAGATTTCCGTCCCCCTCCACAATTAAATCAAAAATTCCATCCGGTGAAAGCGCATCAACAGAAACATCTTTTGCAGGAAGTTTTTTTGTTGAATCATTTTTTGCGTAATAAATAAATTGATTTGCCATGTTGTTTTAGTTTTTAAAAAGTTATTGTTTTTAATTTATCTGCTCGATTGAAATAGAACCTACTGAATGCGCGTCTAAAAAAGGGTTAATAGTTCCGTATGTTAAAGGTATCCCTGAATTTTTAACATAAAATTTTTGTCCTGCATTAACTGTAATAATGTTTTGATAAAATATATTCTTCACTCCAACAGCCATTTGAGAAAGCACCCCTCCATAAATAACCGTATTTGTCTCATCTACTAATTCAACTTTCCCCACTGAAACCGCTGAAAATGAGTTATTGACTGCAATATAAAAACTTATTTTGTAAGTCCCTGCCTTTTGCAGCGTGAACATACTTGCCGGTCGATCAAAAATTAATAATGAATTATCTTGTGTTTGAACTATATTTAAAAATGAAGTGCTTTGATAAAACCAAAAAGCATCGAGCGAAGGAATAGTATACTCAACAGCCGGATTTACTGACCAGTCCGGTTGATTAATTCGTGTACATAAAAAATCTTTTAACATTTGAACAGGGTTTTGACAGCAAATTAGTAATTCATTTAATTTCAACCAAATATTTGCAATGTCGAGGTTATCAAAATCAGAAGCCGAAGTAGCCGGTGTTTTTTGCATGGTATCAATTTATTTTTTTGTTTTTCCGGTAACTTAAATACATAAATAAAATTGTCACACAACCTATCATAGACTGCCAAAAAATTTTAACGAGTTCGGATAAAGGAACGCTATTAAAAATTTCAATCCCCGAAATGCCGGAAATAGAAATAATAATTTCAGAAATAAAAAATTTTATTTTTGAAAGGTTAAACATTTTTACCATTAATTATTTTCTCAATTCGCCCCGCAAGTTCGGGAAACTCCGCCTTCATTTTTCCCATTAATTGTTTTTTATTTTTTACCTTTTCGATTAGCCTGATAATTAAAGCAAGTAAAGCCGTTGAAATAACCCCCCAATTATTTTCGATTATATTTTTTATAAAGTCCCACATTTTTTTTTAAGTTTTAAAAGTGAAAATGGACTCAGGGTTAATTTTTTTGCCCTCACTATTTGTTAATGTTAAATGCAAATGTCCTGAAATATCATTTTTATCTTTTCCCGAAAGGGCAAAAATAAACCCCTGTTTTATTTTCTCTCCTTCCTTTACAAAACTTTTCAAAAGGTGTGCATATCCGGTCGCAATACCTTTTTTCGGATGAGATAAAAAAATTTGTAAACCGCCCCGTTCATTTGTAAAAATTTTCCTCACAATACTGTCAAAAGGTGCTTTTACATCGCTTCCTTCTTTTATAGCAATATCCACACCGTTGTGAAAACTTTTTTGTTTAGTATCAGGGTTAACCCGTTCACCGAAAGGAGAAGTAATTTTTCCGACAACAGGATTAATAAAATCTTTTATTTTATTCATGTTTCTAACTATAAAAACAATTATTAAAAACACCCCTCCAAAAATTAAAATTCTACTCATGAAATTTTTTCGTATGAGGGAAGTTTTACAATATATTTTACAACTTCAAAAAGTTCCTCGTCATTTAGAGCACCTCTTAATTTATCCCATAAATCAAAAGTATATTTTTCTACCATGTAGCCGTTAACAAAATAAACATCTGATAAGGTTGTCATTTTTTTAAAAACTGATATAACAGAATTTTCATTTACATTAAATTTGTCAAAAAGTTCTTTCATTTGAAAAGAAACATTTTTAACATCTTTTGCTTTCAAGGTTGCCTCTCTATACCCATCTTTTTTTTCGGGACGTTTAAAAAGTTTATAGTTGAGAGGATTTTTATTGCCTGACTTTTCGAATTTAGAAATAGTTTTTTCTTTGGTATCGGCAAAGATACCGATTTTACGGAGTAATAAGATTAAAGCTATTAACCCAACACCGTACAAAGCAATTTTTGCAGCTACATTTACTTTTTCGGACGTCAAAGTATTTTATTTATTTTATTAAAAACATTATTTAGATACCATCTTCTACTTTCATTTTTTCTGAATAAAAATAAATAGCTTATTTTTATCTGCGAAGGGTTGAAACCTTGTTTTAACATGAAAGAAGTTGCAAACATATCAGCATAATTTTCGGTTCTATATCTACAATGACCAAATTCATGAGCAATTATAAAAACCCATGCAGGAAAAAAATCTAACTGAGAAACTGTTTTATCAATATAAATTCTTTTTTTGTTCGGGTAGATAGTCGCTTTGTGTTTGTTTTCTTTTACTTTTGTTTTTATTCCTTTAGTGCTAAAAAAATGTTCAGGTTCAGGCAAAGATAAAACCGGATATTCCTTTTTTTCGTTTTGTTTTATATTTTCATTAGTAAAAAAAACCCCTTTTGGCAAATTGAAAAACAAATACCTTTTACGGTTCGGGTGAAAATAAAAAATTTTTTTTTTGCATCCCTTATTAAAACAGGTTGTGAAGCAGAAAAAAAAGTTTCGGGTTTATAATTTTCTATCTTCATTTTTTAATAAGGAAAACATAAATTAACCCCCCGATAATAATGATAATGATAATAATACCGGCAGGCGAAAAAATAAAATCTTTTATTTTTTCTGCTATGTTTTCCTCAGCTAAATCTTTAACAGTGTCCTCAATACTTGTTTCAATAGGCGTATAGGCATCAAGTATTGTTTTTTCTTCTTGTGTTAAAGCCTCCCCCTTTTCTTTTTTCTTTTTTATTTTTCTGATATAATAAAGAATTGCTTGTATCATTGTTACAAACATTCCTTTATTTATTTTTTCGGGTTTGCTTTCCTCACCAGAGTCACCTGCTTGTTTTGCAATTTCGGGGTCATAAACAAGACCTGAAACATCACTACTGTCCCCTATATTATACCCGTCAAAATGTTTGCCTTTAAAAATAACATGACGGTAAAATTTTAGGGCAATATCAGAAACTTTTTTTGAATGTTTTATGTTGTTTCTTTTTAAAGCTATAAGCATTACAGGAAGTAAAGGAACTAAAGGTGCAAGGGCAATATTTTCACCAGCCCCCTTTAAAGTTTTTACTGCCTTTGCTTTTATTTTAGCAATCACTTTTTTTAATTTTCCTTTTTTAAAAATTTTCTTTGCCATGTTATTTTAAAATAAAAAATTAATAATCTAAAAAAAAACCCGCCCCGCATTACCGGAACGGGATTTTCTAAATGAAATTCAAAACCAATTTATCCTTTTTTCGAATATCGGTTACTCATGAAAACGTCCCATTGTACCGACATAACTTTTTTATTGAATTGTTGCACAAAGGAAAAATCGGGATTAATTTCCGTTTCAGGGAAAATTAAATTCACGCGGTCAGAAAGGTTATCGGATGGAAGTTTCCGGCTGTTAGGCGAAAGCTGATTCCCTTTTTTCATTGCCAAATCCGAAATGTCGCCAAATGAAATTATATTAAACAGCTGACTTGTTTCAGTGGCGTCACCAATAGAATAAAGAATATACCGCGTCTTGAAAAAAGTGGTATTAAGCCCTTTTAAAAACGACACATAATTATTTAATCCCTGAAACTCAACTTCAATAGTATCGACATTTACCCCTTGCGTATAGGTAAAAATAACCTTACCGGACGCTTGGGAAATTGCCACTGTAGTTCCAACTGGCAAAGCAAAACCTGTCAAAGTTGAAATATAACCGGCATCGTAATCATTTGTGCCAAAGAGCGCATACGGCAACTTCCCGTCAATATTTATACTTTTCCGTGTCACTGTAATATTCAAATCGCCCACCGAACCGGCAATAAGCCCCTGAGCGACCGCACTATTAGCGCCATAATCAGAACCACCGGAAGCAATGGGGACTTTCCCCTGCATTGCCTTTTGAACATACTGAGAAACTCTCAGATTAAAATTTCTTTGATCTTCTTTTGTATCGAAAGAACCGTCAAAATTCATAGTATCAAAACTCTCCTCGAGCTCATCGAGAATGTCATCTTCTGCATGGAAACAAATGTTTTTTTCTTTTGCCGTCAACCATGAAAACGAAAAGAACATAATAAGGAAGGAAAATAATTTTTTCATTTTTTTGTTTTTTAAAAAAATTTCTGTTTTGTTTTGGTTAATGAAGTTTTTTCATTTCTTCATTATTTTTTCTGCTTGCTCTTTAAGCCAGTCGCCAAAGAAAAGCATTATAAGCGAAACCAGCGCCATCCCAAAAGCGACACCGATCGTTATTTCCCAAATGTTTTGCCATTCGATTTTCATGTTGTAAATTTTTTAGATTTGTACTACAAAGTAAAGAATAAAAAACCGAAAATAACCTAAAATGATATTAACCGAAAATGAAATTTTTTCGGTTAATAGAGACGGCTATTTTGTTAATAGAAATAAACATCGCCTTAGCAAGTATTTTATTTTTTCTAAAATTTTTCTTTTTTTAAAGGACAATTTACGAAGTTCGGTTAATTCGTGTTTGTGTAATATACGTTTTACTTTTACACGCCTTTCACCTTTGCGTTTTAAATTCCGGTATCTTTTATTTTCATCCCTGTTTAACACTCACAAAAAGAAATTTTAATTTTTGGAAATTCAGAAATAACAAAAGAAATAAATTTATCCCTGCTTTGTTCTGTTTCAAAAGTATATTTTCTTTTAAAGCCAGTTTCTGAAATAATAAAAATATAAATCATGATTATCTTATTTTTAGTTCGTCATACTCACCAAAATTATCAGGCTGCTCCTTAGATAAAAAACTGTTTACGAGATTAGGAAAGGTATTGAATCTTCGAGCTTGTATGTCGTACTGGTCATTTGTTTTAAAACGAATAAGATAATTTGATTTTTTTAGAAGCCATAAGGGAAGCTCGGTAAAATCATGATAGGCAGGTAAAATCAAATTATTATATTCCCTGCTGTTTGCCAACCATTCCATAAACATTTTTTCGTAACTTTCCTTTTCATCTTCTGAAATTGCCTTTTTTAAATTATTTATTTCCGGCTGTTTAAAAGGTATGCAGGTTGCGGCCTCATCAATTATACAAAGGGTATCAGTCAATTTTATTGCTTCCAAAACAAAAAGTCGTAAATCATTTATAACAGAAAAATTTATTTTACAAACAGGTTTTGAATAATCGGACGGTTTTGTTGTATAAATCAATTTTCTTTTTTTTGACTTATAAATAAAGCGTTCACGGATTAAAGTAGTTTTACCACACCCGAACATTCCGATAATGGGAATAATCATTTTTTATTTTTTATTTTTTCTTCTTTTTTGTTTTTCTCCTTTAGCTTAACAGCGAATTGATATTTTTGATAGTACATAAATTCAATATGCAGGATAGCCCAAATATAGGAGGGGATTTTTTGCAACCATCTGATAATTTCAGGACTATTAAGATATTTCGAAACTGCATCTTTTTCCCTTTCATTTAATTCCATTTCAGAAATAGAAATATCTTTTCGTAGGAATTTATTAAAAATAAAAGTATTAAAACCTGTTAAAAGAAAGAGAGCAAAACCTAAAAACATTTTTATCTTAAATTCAGTCACCGCGTCCGGCTGAATGAAATTATCAGCTATTATATTTTCACCATCTATTATTTTTTCCGGTTCTTTTTTGTTTTCAGGTTTAAATTTAGAAACAGTTTCCTCAAACATTTTAAAGTCGTCCTCTAACGAGGTTTCATTTATTTCCTCTGGTTTTGTTTCCTCCGGTTTTATTTCCTCCGGTTTCATTTCCTCCGGTTTCATTTCCTCCGGTTTTTTTATTTTTGTTTTTCTCATATTATTTTTTCCTCTTTGTTCCCGTTGTCAAAGTTACGAAGTAAGAAAATTTTTTGTGTTTGCATATCTAACTGAATAAAAATGCTTCTGCAAATTTTCCTTTCTTCTGAGAGGTCAATGTTAATAAGCGAACAAAATTGTTTTTCTTGCTCAGGTTTTAAATTTGTGTCCGCTTCATATTTTGAAAATGAAAAACGCTGAATTGTTTTTTCTTTATCTACCATGAATGTAATTGATAAAAGTTCACCGTAAAACATTTCATTCCCCTTTTCGAGTTTAACCATTTGATAACTTTGTTCTAATAACCCTGAGAAAAAAAAATGTCTCAACTGGTCAAACTCTGCATTGTTCATCCCTTTTCCTGTTTCTGTTTTTTGAATTACTTTGATACTCATGTTTCGTTTATTTTTAATGTTAATGTTTTATTTTTAATAACATTTCTTTTTGTGTAATCGTTGCTCATTTCCTTTTCAACTTTTACAAACATACCAGCGTGTAAATTTCTTTTAATTGCTTCCTTTGTGCGAATCATTTTAGTAAAACAAAATTTCCCCCTTCTTAGAGTATGTTTTTTATGCACCCCTTTAATCATTTTATATTTTTTCCGTCCTATTTTAGTATAATAATGTTTGTTACCTATTATTTCTATTTGTTCATCATTTTCTTTTTTAAATTCACCTAAATTATTTCCGGTTATTTCTTCCATCGGTTTTGATAAAACTAAAGAATCAGTATCAGTATAACAAATAGTGTCTTTATATTTAAGATAGTAGGGCAACATAAAAACTCTGCTTTGAGAAGTAATATAAGAAGAAATTGCCGGTATATTCCATCGTGAAAGTTTTTTATTTTTTTTATTTTTTCTGAAAACTTCTAAAAATAAATCTTCCCTTTCCTCTGAAAAATGATGCAACTTAAATTTTATTTTTTGGCGTAAACTATTAAGATACTGCTTTGCATCATGTATATTTTCAAAGTAAGTTTTTTTACCATATTCTTTTTGTGCGAATTTTCCGGTTAATGAATTTAAAAGAAATTTATAAATTAGTTTTTCAGCACCTTTACTTGTATTTTTTTTCCAATAAAAAAACTTCATATATTCAGCAAGGTCAGAAAAATAAATTTTTGGCGAATAATAATACTCAAACACCGTTTCAATTTTTACAAAACCTGTTTTTATTGCTGTTCTTAGCTCGTTAAAATTATACCATGCAACCCACTTCCCGAAAGGATAAATTATTTCTGTTTTTTTACGGTACGGCAATGTACCTATAAAACTCTTTTCATGTATTATAGAAACTTTTACACAACCTTCATAATTTTTTAAAATAAATTTTTCAAAATAGCCGGACAATAAATTTTTTCCTTTTTTTATTTTATTAAAATCGGGAAAAAACATATCAATACATACATGGGGATATAAACTATTTACATCATATTTATAACATGGGATTATTTTCCCGAAACGAAAACATTCAACGCGCCCTCCATAATAACTATTTCGAAATTTTTCAATATATTTGTTAAAATAAAATTTTCTTTTTAAGAATTGTTTTGTGAATATATGCATAGCACATGAAGCAACGGTAGGTTTTATTTTTCCGACAAGTTGAAAAATTTTAAAAAGATAATCGTAAACTATTTCACAATCACGAAAACAATATTCAATATCTTCTTTCGTAACTCTTATTTCAGTTTCTAAATTCGCATCTTTAAATTTATCAGCTAAAATACCTTTTTGTTTTCCGTAACTTTTGCCAAGTTCGGAAACAGAGGTTTTTAAAATTGCTAAACTATTCATGAAAACTAAATTATCTTTTTTTGCTTTTATAAACATACTTCCTACAAAAAGCGCGGACGTATCTAAATTTAAAATTATATTGTCAAAAAGAATTGTAAAATCAAATTCAGAATTGTGAGCAAAAATATATTTAAAATCGGTTTGAGAAAATAAATATCTTTTCATTTCCTTTATGGAATGAAAAACCTTCTTTATTAGTCCTTCTTTCCCATAAACACAACCAAAAACAAAACTTTCAGGTCGGGCAGACAACCCCCTCGTTTCAATATCCAAAACACAAAAATTTTTTTTCATTTATCCATGTCTAAGAGTAAAACATCAAAATAATTTATGCGAAAAATATCTAATGAGTCATAAGAGGAAATAGTATTTTGTATTAAATTCCACATTGCTTTATACCCTTCAGGATAGCCCCTAAAATCGTAATGAGATACCGGCATATTTTTTATTATATAACCGTTTATAAAGCGCATCCATAACCCCGCACGAAAATAAAATTGCTGTCTTTTTTTTCTTCGTGGCAATTTCTTTTTATGGAAAAAATTTTCTTTTGTAAAGGTATGTTTTGTAAACTGTTTTGTTTCTTTTTTTTCTTTCGAAAACAATCTTACATTTTTTGTTTCGTAAAATTCAGCGTCTTTTTTTTCAGAGACGATTTTTTTATTTTTGTCGTAATAAATAATTTTTTTCGTCCTTTCGTTATGAAGTTTTTTTATTTTTTCCTCTTGTTTTTTTGTTAGTTTGGCAATCCCGTATTTTTCCCAACGCGTAACGGTTCGCGTGTCAACCCCTAATTTTTTACCAAATTCTTTTTTTCCTTTCCTTCCTTTATAATAATCTTCGCCTTTCTTTTTACCTTTTGTATAAATAGCAAATTTTTTCTCGGTATTTTTTTCGAGTAAATCATAAAATTTATCCGATAAATTTTTCTTTTGCAGAAGGAAATTTATTTTAACAGTTTTTTTCTGTTTTTTTTTCACTCTGTATTTTTATATAAAAGCAAATCAGAAAGTAATAAAATTTTCTCCCTTAAAATTTCTTTTTTAATTTCTTCGCTTTGTAAAAAAAACATTGTTTTTTCGTCCGCTATTTTTGGAATAATAGAAATATATTCACGGTTATATTCATAAATTTTTCTTTGAATTAAACGAATCAAAGGAAAATAAATTAACCCCTTCCCTTTTAATAATGTACCGTTTGAATCTTTTACGCGTTGCATTACACAAAAATAAATTTTAATCATTAAATTATTCAATTAACTTTTCACTTTCAATTAACAGAGTTATAAACAAAAAAACCCCCGCAAAAAATTTTTGCAGGGGTTTTTTAGAAATCAAAAAATCAAAAGCGATTTTTACTTTACACCGATTTTAAAATTTGAATAGGTGAACTTTTTGCCTTTTCGCTTTCCGGTAAATTCGATACGGTATTCACCCTGACCATATTCGTTTACAGCGGACATGATGAGAGAATTACCGAGTAGAAAACTTTTGTTTGTTTTCTTTTGTTGAAATAAAGCGCATGGTTTTTCCTCTCCTCTTTTCCCCGCTTCGATTATTTCAATGAATTTTCCCTCGAAGCTGTCCCCCACATCTTCGAATTTAAAAAATTCACTATCATAAACTCCGGTAACGGTTTTATAACCGTCTTTACCAACTTTCAGTTCTGAAAGTTTTGGCAAACCTTTTTTTTCTGTTTTGGTTTTTTTGTTTTTTTTCATTTTGTTTTTTTGGTTTTGGTTTTGGTTTTGGTTTTGGTTTCGGGTTTTGGTTTTGGGTTTTGATTTTGATTTTGATTTTGCTTTTCTTTTTCCTCTGTTTCCTTTCTTAGACTCTCTGAGTTTTCAGCATCCTTTTCGAAAACTGTTTCAACTTCTGGTTTTGTTTCAGTTTCCGCTTTCGGAAAAACATCGGGGGGAAAGTTTAGCTCTCTCCTTTCATCCTCATTGTAATTTTCAGGCAACCCATCATTGATACGGTTCTGTTTTACTGATCTGTTATATAAATCAATCCGCGTTTTTTGTCGGGCAGAACTTGTTTGTGTGAGGTCGTATTTGTGTTCTCTTTTTATCATTTTAGTTTTCAGTTTCCTAAACTGTTTTTTTAAAAAGGATTATTGTTTGTTTTTTTCATTCCAACTTTTAAGCAAGGAAACAAGCTCCTCCCCTATCACTAATCCTTTCATTTTTACCATGCCACGAAATTTATTTATCTCGTCATGACTCCCAACCAACCCGACACCCGCATAAATTTTTTTAGGGGGCAAAACATTTTCAACTTCTTTTTTTTGTTCGGGGAGTTCTTTTTTTTCCTCCTCAACTTTTTTTGATTTTTTAAAAGTTAATGTTTTTTTAATTTTTTCTTCGGGTTCTTTTTTTTCCGGCTCTTTTTTTTCCGGCTCTTTTTTTAATCTTTTAATCATTTTTTAATTGGTTTTAATTGGTTAATAATTTTTTGCATACGCGAATTTATAATCTATTTTTGATTTTTCTGTTTTTTATTATTAACAAGCGAATGTGAATAGCCTGTTCATATTTTTTAATTTTTTGATTTTTTGGCGTCATTATTGTCTATATCTTCCCAATAAAAACACAAATTAAAACCTAAAAAAAATGGAATATCCTGAAATGTTAATAATTGTTCCGGCTGAACATACCGGAGAAACATACACCGACAAAGAGAGGACTGAGCGTGTCTGTCCTTGCTGTTTTGAAAGGATCGGTTTTGTCAATTTTGAATTTCGAAATGGTAGGGTAGATTTTCACACAAAGTGTATGAGTAAATTTATATACAAACTTTTTAAAAAATAAAAAAATCATGGAGAGATTTAAAACAGTTTACAGAAAAAATGGGGTGAAGGTTTTACGAAATATAAAAACTAATTCACTCATCTTTGTCGTGCCGCAAGGAATGACAGGGTTGGAATTTATTAGATGGCAAAAAATAAACGGCTATCTAAAATAAATTTTCTCCCTTCAGGGTGCTGCCCGCGCTGATTAATTTCATGCGCGGGCTTTTTTTTTTGAGCGGGTGAATAATTTTTTTTTTTTTTTTTTTTTTTTTTTTTTTTTTTTTTTTTTTTTTTTTTTTTTTTTTTTTTTTTTTTTTTTTTTTTTTTTTTTTTT
>Ga0214473_10009499_pt1 | contig 11483 bp, 10 predicted proteins | sample RVTome_7_FD_203509 | JGI IMG/M metagenome (GOLD analysis project Ga0214473, IMG submission 203509) | Soil microbial communities from uranium-contaminated site in the Upper Colorado River Basin, Wyoming, United States - RVT98D197 | ecosystem: Environmental > Terrestrial > Soil > Contaminated >...
GCAAGGGCACGCAAGCTAACAGCATGCGTTACAGGCAACTTTGGCGCGCAAGGGCACGCAAGCTAACAGCATGCGTTACAGGCAACTTTGGCGCGCAAGGGCACGCAAGCTAACAGCATGCGTTACAGGCAACTTTGGCGCGCAAGGGCACGCAAGCTAACAGCATGCGTTACAGGCAACTTTGGCGCGCAAGGGCACGCAAGCTAACAGCCATGCGTTACAAGCAACTTTGGCGCGGCAAGGGCACGCAAGCTAACAGCATGCGTTACAAGCAACTTTGGCGCGCAAGGGCACGCAAGCTAACAGCATGCGTTACAGGCAACTTTGGCGCGCAAGGGCACGCAAGCTAACAGCATGCGTTACAGGCAACTTGACGATCGGGGGCGGTCCACCTATCATTGTTTGTTTGACAGGGGCAGCCGTTTGCCCTGTATGGCGAGGAATTGAAATGAAACCTGGAATCCATCCTGAATATCACGACATAACCGTAACCTGCGCGTGCGGTGAGACTTTTAAGACCCGCTCTACCAAAAAGGGCGACTTACACGTCGAAATTTGCTCAGCTTGCCATCCATTCTTTACTGGAAAACAGAAATTAGTGGACACGGCTGGCCGAGTGGATCGGTTCAACAAGCGTTACGGCAAGAAGACGGCAGAAAGTACGGCCGGGGCGCGATAACCGAGAGAACTCCTTTGTACTTGATTCGACATTAGCTGCTCTTCTGAACTCAGACGCCGGCGAGGAACCGCTGGTCGCTACCCGTGCATCAAACACGTGCGACGACCCACGCAAACGCCGGCGTTAGTGTTTGGATCGGCAGCTTTTAGTTTAACTTTCAGCCCCCATCAGGAACGCAGATTAGCTGGTGACCAGCACAACAAAGGACAGACAGTGAGTGCGAATGAACGAGATCTGATAGTAGGGGGCCAAGCAGTCATTGAAGGTGTGTTGATGCGCACACCCAATGCATATGCGGTTGCGGTCCGAAAAGCGGATGGCACTATCGTTAAGACCGCTGCTCAACTACCTAAATGGAGTGAGAAGTATCCTCTTTTGAAACTGCCGGTGCTCCGGGGCAGCGCTGTGCTGGTTCAGTCAATGAGCCTTGGCATCAAAGCACTGAATTATTCGGCGAACGAGGCCTTCGCTGATGCCGAGACAGTTGAGGCCAAAGAGGTCAAAGTTGCGTTGACACCCGCGGTCATTGAAGGAGAGGGAGATTTTGCAGGTGTGACCGGAGCTTTGCCGGGGCTATTTCCAATACCCACAAAAGCAAGCTCCCGAGACGAATTGAAACGTGGCGGCACTGTCGCGGCGGCGGGTTCCATAATATTTGCACTCGTCTTCAATATACTGCTCTTTGTCGCCGCTCCGTTACTTCTGACAAACGCGCTGTTTATTGCGGCCGGCTGGGCTCCCTCCGCCGCTGCTTCAGCAGAGTCGACGCTGGATCCACAAGTGGAGGCAATGCCAACTCATGCGACCACTTCGGCATCCCCCGCTAAAGAGCAAGCCTGGTATGCCAAGACGTGGACCAAAATTAGGAGTTATCTCCACCCAGTGCGACCTTCGGTTGGGTTCAACCTGATCGACGGTTTGATCAGAATGTCGTTTTTCCTGATCATGATCTTCAGTTTCTCGTTGATAAAAGATATTCGCCGTGTGTTCGAATATCACGGAGCTGAGCACAAGACGGTCTTTACCTGGGAAGCCGGCTTACCGTTGACCGTTGCCAACGCGAGACCACAACCGCGCCAACATCCACGCTGCGGAACGAGTTTCTTAATGGTGGTTATGTTGGTGTCGATCGTGCTCTTTTCAGTAATAAAGTTCGATTCGTTGCTTTACAATTTTTTGGTGCGCATAGCGTTGGTGCCGGTTGTTGCCGGGTTGTCTTATGAAATAATCCGCATATCAGCAAAGAAAGAGAGTGGCTGGTTCTTCAAGCTCATTACGCGGCCCGGCGTTTGGCTGCAAAACATTACGACTCAGGAACCAGACGATCAGCAGCTTGAGGTGGCGATTGAGGCATTGAAAGAATCACTAAAATTCGAGCCTACGGGAGAAGCAGCCCTGGCGCCTTTGTCTTGACGCGTGGTCATGCTCGTCCAATGAGCCAAACCGGAAAAGAAGGACCACTATGTTAGAACGACTGGAAACTCTGGAAGCCCGATACGAAGAGCTTACCAACGAGCTCTCATCTCCGGAACTACTCGCTAATCAGGCAGCTTATGCTAAAGCAGCAAAACAGCACCGGAATGTCGGCGAGATAGTCGAGAAATATCGTACGTGGAAGTCGATTAAACGGGAGCTCGCAGGAGCTCAAGAGCTTTTGGACACCGCGGATGACGAAGAGATGCGCGAAATGGCCCGTGTTGAGGTCGAGACTCTGCGAAATAATTTGGAGCAAGTTGAACTAGACCTCAAGCTGCTTCTCGTTCCTTCTGATCCGAATGACGAGAAGAACGTAATTCTCGAAATTCGCGCGGGGACCGGCGGCGATGAGGCGACTCTTTTCGCTGCCGAGATGTTAAGAATGTACTCCCGCTACGCTGAACGCCAGGGCTGGCGTTTTGAGGTTCTGGACGCATCTGAGTCTGGTATCGGAGGCATCAAGGAAGCCATTGCGCTGGTTGAGGGTGACAAAGTCTACTCTAAACTGAAACACGAATCCGGAGTACACCGAGTACAGCGGGTGCCTGAAACGGAAGCCAGTGGACGAATTCACACTTCTGCGATCACGGTTGCAATTCTGCCCGAAGCTGAGGAAGTGGACGTAAAGATTGATCCAAAGGATCTTCGCATTGACACTTTCTGTTCATCAGGACCAGGCGGGCAGTCGGTCAATACCACATATTCTGCTGTCCGCATCACGCACTTGCCAACCAACGTTGTGGTCTCCATGCAGGATGAGAAGTCGCAGATAAAGAATCGGGAAAAGGCGATGCGTGTCTTACGAGCACGTCTTCAAGAGATTGAGGAACAGAAGCAACATGCTGCGTTGGCCAGCGAGCGCCGGTCAATGGTTGGTTCAGGCGACCGTTCAGAGAAGATCCGCACCTATAATTTTAAAGAAAACAGAGTCACCGATCATCGTATTGGACTCACGATTCATCAACTGGATCAAGTAATGGAAGGTTATATCGACGAGATAATCCAGGCGCTTATTACTCACTATCAGGCAGAGAAACTAAAATCCGAAGCAGTTGCCGCGTAGGTGGAGTGCGAATTGCGGATTTCGGATTGCGAATTTCGGATTTAGACTCGATGGTTGGACTGGATTAACTGCCATTTGGAGACCGCAACGATCCGCAATCCGAAATCCGCAATCCGAAATCCGCAATTCCCAATCCATCCTGCCTATGTCATTCACTCAGGTGGCGCTGATTCGACACGGGGAATCTCAAGGGAACGCGGAGCGACGTTTCGGCGGCCACTCACTTACTCCACTATCTGAGCTTGGGCGAAGGCAAGCCGCGGCAACTTGTCGCGCCCTGGCAACGGAGACTTTCGCTGCCATTTATACAAGCGACTTGCCTCGAGCCATTGAGACAGCAACTCCACTCTCGGAAGTAACTGCTTTAGAGCTACAGCCAACAGAAGCTTTTCGAGAGCGCAGTGTGGGAGTAATGGCTGGTCTCACATTCGAAGAAGCTGCGAAACTCCACCCGGAGCAGTATCAAGCGCTCTTAAGGCGCGACTTCGAACACGTATTACTCGGAGGTGAGAGTTATCGACAAACGCTCGACAGAGCGTCACGAAAGCTCGACGAGGCCATCGAACGTTACAACGGTAGGCAGATTGCAGTCTTTACACACGCGGGGACCATCTGCATTCTGGCACTGCACCTGATGGGCGCGCTTTCGGCGCCGGAGCTAAAACCAGTTTGGATCGCCAGCTCCAACTGCGGGATCAGCCGCTTCGAACTACGTCACGACGGCTTCGTTCGAGTCATAGCTATCAACGACACCCGCCATTTGGAGAATTTGTAGAGGCGGCAGCACCAATAAACACTCGCGCCAAACTATGACTAGCCTCGACAGTTTGTAAAGGCGGCCCTACTCCACACTTGCCACAGCGAGGGAACAACCTGTAAAGAAAACGCCAAGGGCGGCTACCGAGTGCCTCCCCTACAGTGGCTACCGAGTGACGTGCACGAGCATCTCGGTTCCCGATTCCAGTTTCAGTTCCTTGCTGCCCCTAATCGCAACAGAACCGGCTCCGGCAGCGCCACCCACAATTAACCCAATTGCTGCACCCTTGCCGCCGCCAGCTATGGCCCCAATGATTGCACCGGCTGCTCCGCCTATGCCGGCCCGCTTAAGAGTCTGTTTTCCTCGGCCGCTAGATTCCACACCACCTTCTGTATCGGCTTTACCAGCATCATCACCGTAGACGCGGGTGACATATCCGTGCAAAGTTCCGCGCTTACCGTCAGGCAACTCGATGGAATCGAAAGCCAGATTCATCGTGGTGCTACCCTTAACCCTTCCGGATTTCTTAATCGAACTAATGTGGCCCCGGAGTTTTCCCTCATCGTAACGACTGGGACTAAGAACAGTAGCAGTAAACTGATCACCCACACGTGACTCGTCACTCGACAGGGTGTCTTCCAGTCGCACCTTAAGGTTAGTACCAACAGGCACGCTCACGATATTTGAGGCACGCCTCACAGTACGCCGTTTTGTTCGCCTTGTTGTGGTTTGCGATTTGAGTCCGGGTGCTGAAGACGATGCCTGGGCGAAAAGCGGCACAGGCAAGAGCGTCAGAACGAGGACTATTGCTAAGGTCAATTTCTTTGACTTCATTATCTCCTCCAATCGAGGTTACGACAGCGTCGTGTAATTGATAGAGCGTGGAAACGATTTAGATCAAGCTAATTGTCATGTAAGTGCGGGAGCTGCTGTGCCCGTGTCTTCTGGGGCTAACGTTTCCTGTTCGTCTTCAGCAAATGGACTTCGCCGGTGAACACGCCCGTCTGACTCGAAGATGTAGGCCGAAGGCGCCTCTCGCATGATAATGTCCTGTAAACGCATAAGCCCGTAAAGCAGAGCCTCAGGACGAGGTGGGCAGCCGGGAATGTAAACATCAACGGGTATACACCGATCGACCCCCTGCATGGTCGAATAAGAATCAAATGGCCCCCCAGTCGATGCACAAGCGCCCATCGCAATCGCCCACTTTGGTTCAGGCATTTGCTCGTAGACGCGGCGTACGACTGGTCCCATTTTGAGCGTCACAGTGCCGGCAATGATAATCAAATCACTCTGCCTGGGACTTGGACGAAACACTCCGGCGCCAAACCGATCAATGTCAAAACGGCCGCCGCCAGTTGCAATCATCTCGATCGCGCAACACGCCAGGCCGAACGTCATGGGCCATAACGCCGATTTGCGAGCCCAGTTAACGACCGGGGCGCCAAGATCCAGAGCCTTGGCGCCAACCGTGCGCCGCATAGTGTTCATCAACGAATCAAATGTTGTTAAAAGAAACCCTTCTTGATGTTCAGCCATAGATCAATTCCGACTGCCGATTTTTATACACCATTTTCAAAAAAGCTTGGTCTCCGGGACCTTTGAATAATATCTCCCGACCTTTCGGGCCAACCCCCAATTGGCAATCGGCAATCGAAAATCGACAATCTTCTCAGGCCCACTCGAGTGCTCGCTTGCGCCAGGCGTAATAGTAGCCAACAACAAGGATGGCGATAAAAACAAACATTTCAGCAAGAGCGAATTTGGTGAAGGAAAAGTCATCGCCCATGAAGATGATGGCCCAGGGAAGCAGAAAGACCGTTTCCACGTCGAAAATCAGGAACAGCATGGCCACAATATAATAACGGACCGTAAATCTCTCATGTGCTTCGGTCTGCGGATCGATGCCACATTCATATGGTCGCATCTTTGCCTTTTCGTATTTGACCGGTCTTAGGAATCTACCCAGGATGATTGGCAAGACTGGAAAGACAATTGCCACTAAAAAGAAGATCATTACGGGCCAGTAAGCTGTTATAGGCCCCCCAATATTAGTAGCGCTTCCGGCAGGAGCTTGTAGCATTGCGGTAATTGAGAAAAGGCTAAGAGATGCTCGAGAACAAGAAATTCTAAGTGCTGGCTAACGCGGCTGTCAAACTTGAGCTCTGCAAAACACGAAAACGATGCATCATTCCGAGCGGTGACTTGTTTTGCCTTCCAGAAGATCGATCGCATGATGCAGTATCGGTTCGATCACAGCAAAACTCTCGCGTACCCCCTTCGGCGAGCCGGGCAGGTTGATAATCAGCGCGCCGGAGCAGATGCCACATACACCACGCGAGATCATCGCCATTGGCGTATGTTTCAAGGTTTGCATGCGCATCGCTTCCGCCAACCCCGGGGCTTCGCGTTCGATAACACTGAGCGTAGCTTCAGGAGTGTTGTCGCGGGGGCCAAATCCTGTACCACCAGTCGTGACAATCAGATTGACCCCAGGGCGAGCAGCGATCTCCGATAGAGTGGTTTTGAGTGGTTCTATATCGTCACTAACGACGCGAGTTTCACATACTCGAGCTCCAATTGAGTCAAGCAGCTCGACCAGCGTCGCGCCGGAAAGGTCTTCTCGTTCCCCCTTCGCGCAGGCATCACTCACAGTAATTACTGCGGCGCCTATTGAAGCACTCATTGTTCGCCGTCCGTGAGGATCTCTTTTACTTTGGGCGGCTCGAGAACAGTCGTCATACTAGGCTCCCTTTGAATGGCTCTATCTTCGCATGTGTTCCTTTAGCCAGCAACGATCCATTACGACCAGCAGTCCTGCATCCAATGCTCGCTGCGCGGCAGCGTGGTCGATCACGCCTTCTTGCAGCCAGACTGCTTTTGCGCTTACCGCTATCGCCTGATCAACTGCTTTCCCTGCCTCGTCTGAGCGGCGAAATACGTCGACTAGATCAATTTTCACTGGCACGTCGTGGAGTGAAGGATAAGATAGATCTCCAAAAACCTGAGTCTCATTGGGATTGACCGGTATAACCTGGTATCCGTGGCGAAGCATGTAGGCGGCAACGCCATGTGAGGGTCTAGCGGGATCAGAGGACAACCCCACCACAGCGATAGTGCGGCATTCATCTAGAATTCTGGCAATTGCCGTTGGATTATTGAGCTCCAAATTTATCCGGGTTTGTATTCTGCGTAATCCGCAATCCGCAATCCGCAATCCGCAATCCGCAATCCGAATATCTCCCCCGCCCTTTGCCCTTACCTCATCACGGCGGTCGTGGTGTGTAGTTCCTGTAATGATCTGACGCTGACCGATGCTTGGGCGTAGGCTGAAATGGCTTCGACGATAGCTTGAGCGCCCGTCATTGTGGTAACGCACGGCACGTTATGCTGGAGCGCTGCGCGGCGGATTGCCTGTTCATCAAAACGCGACACGCGACCGAGCGGCGTGTTGATAACGAGAGCGATATCGCCACGCTTGATGTGATCTGCAATGTTGGGCCGGCCCTCGTTGACTTTAAAGACATTTTCTACCTCCAGGCCCACCTCACGGAGCCGGGCAGCAGTTCCCAACGTGGCCATGATGTTGAACCCGAGCCGCTTAAGCTTGCGAGCAAGCAGTACGGCTTGACCTTTATCAGCCTCGTTGACGCTGATAAATGCTCTGCCTCCGCGGGGGAGGACTAACCCTGCACCCGTCATTGCTTTGGCATAAGCCTCGCCGAAAGTCTCCCCCACTCCCATTACTTCTCCCGTTGAGTGCATTTCCGGGCTGAGAATGGGATCGACCCCGGGAAATTTCAAAAACGGAAATACCGGCGATTTGATGAAGAACTTGCTGACAATCAACTCTTCGGGGAGATCAAATGAGCTGAGTTTTCGACCAGCCATCACCAGGGCGGCAATACGCGCGACTGGAACCCCGGTAGCCTTTGAAACAAATGGAACTGTGCGAGAAGCTCGCGGATTGACTTCAAGCACATAGACGCGATCATTTTGAATGGCAAATTGAATATTCATCAACCCACACACGTTGAGCGACTTCGCTAACAACCGCGTGTAATGGCGCATCGTTTCAATATGCTCGGGATCGATTCGCAAAGGCGGCAGTACGCACGAAGAATCGCCTGAGTGAATACCCGCTTCTTCAATGTGTTCCTGAATGCCCGCAATCACGCAGGCAGTGTCGTCACACAAGGCGTCAACATCAAATTCCGCGGCCTGTTCGAGAAACTTATCGATCAAAACCGGGCGATCCGGTGTGAAGCCGACCGCAGTGCGCACGTAATCATCGAGACTCTCCTCGTCATAGACAATCGCCATCGCCCTTCCACCTAGAACATAACTGGGGCGCACAAGTATGGGATAGCCAATCACGCGGGCTACTATCCTGGCCTCTTCGGCTCCAGCTGCCATGCCGTTTTGGGGCTGGGGGATACCGAGTTCGCTAAGCAGCGTGCCGAAGCGTTTGCGATCTTCTGCCAAATCAATCGAGTCGGGGGCGGTACCGATGATTGGAACGCCCGACTTGTGTAGCCGCATTGCCAGATTCAGTGGCGTCTGTCCGCCGAACTGGACGATTACGCCATCGGGCTTTTCTGTGTCTACGATATTCATGACGTCTTCAAACGTCAGGGGTTCGAAGTACAGCCGATCAGAAGTATCGTAGTCGGTTGAAACCGTTTCTGGATTGCAGTTGACCATGATGGTCTCGTAGCCCGCGTCCCGAAGAGCAAAGGAGGCATGACAGCAGCAGTAGTCAAATTCAATTCCCTGCCCGATGCGATTAGGCCCTGAACCAAGGATCATGATCTTGCGCCGATTCGTGGGTTGAGCTTCGTTCTCTTCCTCGTAAGTTGAATACAGATAGGGCGTAAAAGACTCGAACTCCGCACCGCAAGTATCCACCCGCTTATAGACAGGGGTAACTCCCAAACTCTTGCGATACGCGCGAACGTCGTCCTCCGATCGATTGGTAAGATAGGCAAGGCGCCGGTCTGAAAGCGCAGCCTCCTTGAACTGGCGCAGGAGCGCGGGCGGAATCTCTTCAAGTCGTTTGCCTTCGACTTCTCGCTGAATCTCCATTACTTCCTGAAGTTGCTCCAGGAACCACGGGTCTATGCGGGAGAGGCGGTAGATTTCCGATATGGGCCAGCCATGCTGGAGGGCGTAGGTTATATATGAGAAGCGTTGAGAGTTAGGCCGCGCAAGCTTGCGCTGCAATTCATCATCAGAGATGTCCTCGAGGCGTAGCGGTTTGACCGACTCGAGCGAACGCAGGCCTTTGAAAAGCGCTTCCTTGAAGGTCCGGCCGATAGCCATAACCTCACCGACCGATTTCATTTGTGTGCCCAGTACATCTTCGGCTTCGCGAAATTTTTCGAAGTCCCACTTAGGGATCTTTGCCACAACGTAATCGATTGTCGGCTCAAAGGACGCCGGAGTCTTCTTGGTAATGTCATTGGGAATTTCGTCCAACGTGTAGCCGACAGCCAACTTCGCGGCAATCTTGGCAATTGGAAAACCCGTGGCCTTGGAGGCTAGAGCCGAGGACCGAGATACGCGCGGATTCATTTCAATCACACGCATATCCCCATTTGCCGGATTAACTGCAAACTGAATGTTGGAACCGCCTGTCTCAACACCCACTTTGCGAATAATCTTGATGGCCATGTCGCGCATCCGCTGATACTCGCGATCTGTCAGAGTTTGGACAGGAGCAACGGTTATAGAGTCTCCCGTGTGAACGCCCATTGGATCGAAGTTTTCTATCGAACAGATGATGACGACGTTATCGGCCTTATCACGCATCACTTCCAACTCAAACTCTTTCCAGCCGAGTACCGATTCTTCAATCAGAACTTCATGAATCGGTGAGGCGGCGAGACCAGCACGTACAATGTCTTCAAATTCTTCCGGGTTGTAGGCTGTTCCACCGCCAGTGCCGCCGAGCGTGAATGAAGGTCGAACGATCGCCGGATAACCCATCTGCTCGACGATCGTTTGAGCTTCCGGCCACGACTTCGCAAAACCACCCGCAGGCATCTGTAATCCAGCCTCGTCCATCGCTTCTTTGAAAAGGTGGCGGTCTTCTGCAACTCTTATGGCCTGACGGTTGGCGCCAATCATCTCGACTGAGCACTCCTCTAATACCCCGGAATCCGACAGCGCAATAGCCAGATTTAGCGCAGTCTGTCCACCCACCGTTGGCAGCAACGCGTCCGGTCTTTCGCGACGAATGATTGCGGCCACTGAATCCAGCGTGAGCGGCTCCACGTAGGTCGTATCAGCAGTTTCAGGGTCGGTCATGATCGTCGCGGGATTGGAGTTGACCAGTACTACTTTGTAGCCTTCCTGGCGCAAGGCTTTACAGGCTTGTGTACCTGAGTAGTCAAACTCGCAGGCCTGTCCAATAACGATTGGTCCCGATCCGATGATCAGGATTTTGTGGATATCGGTACGTTTTGGCATGTGGGAATTCGCTTGTACTTCTCGACCCGAGCGGAGTCAAAATATTATACATAGCTCCGCCCAAACCGCAGAACTCTGAAGATCTCACCACAATAAAGGGCTTACCAGCGAATCCGGTTACATTTGCGGCATCTACCGCTGGGAGATCGAATCTGACAATCTTGATATTTATGATTTCGCGCTGCGCGAGGCACCGGATTTTCTTTGCTTACATTAATTGTGCACACAGCAAAGCAGCAGCTTAAAAACGGGCTAGGAACAATGGGGGGCTATAACAACGCCTTTAAATTGAGAGCTGAAGCAGGTTTGTGTTTTACAGTGAAAACAGAAATGTCCGAGTGAGATTCGCGGATCAAATTCTGGCTCCGTCAAACCGTTGCCTATCAAGATACTTGCGGTAATCCTCTCCCTGGATCTCAACCTTGGTACACATCTCGTACAGACGACTTCGAAGTCGCGTGCCGATGCGTTCCGCCAAAATCGGTGCGACTGTTTCGCCGCTACGCCGATCAGTCAGCTTGGTTCGGCGACGGATGGCGGCTGATTCGTCTGATTGGGTCTGCTCCGCATTGTTGGCAACGACTGGGTCATCCAGAAAATTTGTCGTGAAAATGGTCAGTTTTCGATCGTTGTAGCGCGTGTTGATAATCTGGTACATCGTGTCGCGCACCCAATCCGTAGGCACAGTTGCGCCCAACTCATCGAGCACAAGCACCTCTGCCTGATAAACCGGCGCCAGAACACGCAATTCTGACGTACGGGAAATCGGATTGTAAGAGTCCTGAATCTGCTTCAAGAGGAAACCAAACTCATAGAACAGACAAGGAACGCCCTTGCTAATCAGACCCTTCACGATAGCAACCGCAAGATGTGTCTTGCCAACACCTACTGGCCCAGTAAACAGCAGACCTCGATCGACCGCAGGATAGTCCAGCACCATGCGGCACGCATATCGAAAAGCAATGTTTTGGGAGCTGTTGGCGCCGCTTCGGTAGTTGTCGAGCGAGCAATCCAAGTAACGCCGCGGAACACGGGCA
>Ga0214473_10009500_pt1 | contig 11483 bp, 8 predicted proteins | sample RVTome_7_FD_203509 | JGI IMG/M metagenome (GOLD analysis project Ga0214473, IMG submission 203509) | Soil microbial communities from uranium-contaminated site in the Upper Colorado River Basin, Wyoming, United States - RVT98D197 | ecosystem: Environmental > Terrestrial > Soil > Contaminated >...
GGCCACTTCAGGGGAGCTAGAAACGGCACTCAAGGCACTGATCGGTAAGGGAACCCGCAATATCGTCCTTGATCTTTCAGCCGTTGATTTTCTCTCTTCTTCTGGACTGCGGGTGATGGTCACCACCCGGAAGGCCCTCAAGGAAGCCGGAGGCGAGGTCGTGATTGCGCAGCCATCCGACCGCGTCCGGGAGACCCTGGAACTGGCCGGTCTCGACGTGCTCTTCACCAGCCATCCGACGCGCGAGGCAGCCGTCGCCTCCTTCTAGACCCGCGTCATGATGAAACGCAGATCACCCTATTCGATGGATGCCAGACACCCATCGCTGAAGGGGCGCGGCTAGCATGCCCGGAAGAAAATCAACCCGAGGATGACGCTCCATCGCGAGACCTTCCCCGCCTACATGCGGACAATTGAGCGCGTTTGCCGGTTCGTCGGTGAAGCTTCCGACGAGGCAGGCTTCGATCAACGGACGCGTTACGGCTGCCAGTTGGCCGTGGGCGAGGCTTGTGAGAACATCATCATGCATGGTTATGGCGGTGAAGGTCGTGGAAACATCCTGGTGACGACTGAATCCTCCGCGGGTGAGATCAGTGTGGAGTTGAGAGATACCGCGCCTCCGTTCAACCCGGCGGGAAAACCTCCCGAGCTGGATCTTGATCCGGAGAACCCTCAAGTCGGCGGAGTTGGTCTGGTGATCATTCACCGCGTCATGGACGAAATCTACTATTCCAGAGACGGTGACCGTAATTGCCTCACCCTCCGCAAGAAGAATCAGCTCTCCATCTGACTGAGATGGATCTCGGACTCAACTTTTCCATTCAGGTCTCACCTGCAACCCAGGCGGGTGGGAGCACCCTCACCTCCCTGGTCAGCCTCCTCCTGGCCGCCGCCTTGTTATCTGCGGCGGTCTTCCTTGTGCGCCGTCTCCGCCGAGAACGGGCAGAGCACCTGGAAGAACTCGAGGCGCTCCGGAAGATCCAGGAAGCGATCGCCAGTACTCCTCCTGATCCGGCCGAGATCGCCGAGACGACCTACGTCATGGCAGCCCGCCTGCTTGAGACGGACTTCTTTCAGCTCGGAGTCTTCGACAACGACTCGTATCGGACGCTGATCTGGATCAAGGATGGCGACCGTCAAGACAACGTGAGTTTCCCGTTGGCTGAGGGAGAGCAAGGTATTGTCGGTTGGGCCCGGCGCTCGGGTGAACCGCTGATCGTTGCAGATTTCGAAGCCCAGCGTGAGAGCCTCCCCGCCACACCGAGTTACACATCCGCCGATCCTCCCGTTGCAGCTCTCTTTGTCCCCGTCAAAGCGGGCGAACGGGTCATCGGTGAGATCATCGTCCAGAGCCGCCGTCGGGCAGCTTTCTCGCGGCATCACCTGCAGCTTCTGAGCCATGTCGCCAATGCCGTGGCGGCCGCGTTGACGGCGATGGGTTTCGAGCGCCAGCTCGATGACCGGCGGCGCCAGCTGGGGCTGCTGGCGGCACTCTCAAGGGAGCTTATCGCACTTCAGCCTCTCCCCGAGCGTTACGCGCGTATTGCCTCGCTGATCTCTCGGCTGTTCGACGACTCCGAAGTCAGACTCTTCGAGTGCCGGGAGGGCGCCATCGAATTGCGTGCGGCGTGGCCGGTGCTCGATCCCGCCTCTCCGGCTGCCGCACCAACACCGACGATCGAGCAAGTGGTCAGAGAGAGAGCCCGGTCCATCCGCCAGACGGCCAATGAGAACGGTGGAACCCGACACACGGAACTCGCGATGCCGCTTGAAGCCGATGACCGGCTGCTGGGCGTGCTCGAGTTGAGAGTCCCGGATGGGCGCGGACTTACCTACGTGCACACCGAGATTGCCGGTCTGCTCGCCACGCAGCTCGGAGTGGCCCTTTCTGAGATGCAGGCATACAGCCATCAGCAGGAGTACACCTGGATCACAACTGTCCTTCTGGAGGTCGCCCGGCATGCCTCACAACCCGGTGACGTCGAGGCTGCGATCCAAGCGGTCCTTCAGCTGACAACCCTCTTGGTTGGGACAACCTGGGCGATGGTCTTGCTGCCGGACGACTCCGGCGGAGAGTTGCGGGTCGGGCCTATGGCCGGTCCCCGCCGCCATATCCAGGATCGCCTGGGAGATCTGCGACTCTCTACGACGGCTTTCGAGGTCGGAGCCGGCTTGACCGAGGGTGTCCCTCGGGGTGTGGTCCTTCCGGCGGCCCTTGCCGAGCCGCTGGGTGCCCGGGAGGGCACCTGCGTCCCACTGAGTGACGGCACAAAGCTGCTGGGGATCTTGGTCGTTGACGGACGCGATTACCATGAATTGCGTCTGTCGCTCCTGGGAGGGATCGCCCACCAGCTCTCGTTGCGGATCGAGAACACGCTGCTCATGGAACAAGCCGCAGTCCGCCGCTCGTTGGAGAATGAACTGGCTGTCGCCCGGAGCATTCAGGAGAGCTTTCTTCCCAAGGCGATGCCGACATATGAAGGCTGGGAGGTGGGCACCGTCTGGCGAGTCGCCCGGAGCGTCGGCGGAGACTTCTACGATTTCATCCCCCTCAGCCCCGGCCCGGAAGGGCCGCGTTGGGGGATCGTCATCGCCGACGTCGCCGACAAGGGCGTGCCGGCGGCTCTATTCATGGCGCTGTGCCGGACTCTTCTGCGCTCGGTTGCCATCAGCCGGGTGGATCCAGGGTTGACGCTCAAGCGCATGAACGAGATCATTTTCGCCGACACTCAGACCGATCTGTTCGTAAGTGTGTTCTACGCAGTCTGGGAACCCCGCAGCTCTCACCTGACCTACGCCAATGGCGGTCACAATCCACCCATCATGTTCACGCGTGGGATGCACCCCAGGTTGTTGGCGGAGCATGGAATGGTCCTCGGTGTCAGCAAGGGACAGAACTACCAATCGCACACGGTGACCCTCCCGCGCGATTCCGCTCTCATCTTCTATACGGATGGACTGACGGAAGCGACTGCGCACGATGGTATGCTGTTCGGAACGCAGCGGCTCATCAAGCTCATCCAGGACCTTGACAACTGGAGCGCCGATCATCTCGCCCACCAGATCAAGAATCAGGTCATGCAATTCGTCGGTGAGCCCGATCCGCCGGATGACATGACAGCCGTCATCCTACGACGAACCGCCTAGTGCTTGGTCTCACCTCCTAGGTCAGGTGAGGCTGCCCAAGAACCTCACGACGCACTCCTACCGATCACCGTACTCGTGACAGAGTCCTCGCCGCAATTCGAACAGGGAGGCCGTGCAATGGAAGAAAGACAGGTTCACCCCTCACCGCATCCGTTGGTCGGGCACAAACTCAGCCGGCTGCGCGATCGAGAAACCGATCCCAAGAAGTTCAGGGAGTTGATCCGTGAGATAGCGGCTTTGGTCACCTATGAGGCGACCTTAGATTTGCGGACGCGGCCCGTGCGCGTCCAGACTCCGATGGGCGAAGCCGCGGGCCTCGATTTGCTGGAGAAGATCGGCCTTGTCCCGATTCTGCGCGCCGGACTAGGAATGGTCGAGGGGGTGTGGGAGCTGATGCCGACGGCAGAGGTGTGGCACATCGGTCTTTACCGGGATGAGAAGACCTTGAAGCCTGTCGAATACTATAACAAGCTTCCGATCGAACCTACAGTTTCGGTGTGTCTGATCCTCGATCCAATGCTGGCCACCGGCGGATCCGCTGTGGCGACCGTCGACATCCTCAAGCGCTGGGGGGTCGGCCGGATCAAGTTCGTCGGTCTGATCGCCGCCCCAGAGGGGATCGCCAACCTGCAACAGCATCACCCCGACGTGCCGATCTATGTGGCCGCGGTGGATGACCACCTGAATGATGTCGGCTACATCGTCCCCGGTCTGGGCGATGCCGGGGATCGGCAGTTTGGCACCGCCTGAAGCCGGGGCTCGAACGAATCATCGGTACGAGGATACCCACCGATCGGGCTCAGTCCGAGAAGACGCGCCTCAAGCCGAGGACGGCTCGTCCCCCTACCCCCAGGATGATCGCCAGCGCGAGATTGAGTACCGCGGTCAGGCTGAAAACTGCGGCCAAGCGCGTGGGGATCCCCGACAGCACATCGGACAGCCAGACGACCCCTCGAAGCCCCCAACCCGACCAAATCATGAAGGCCGCAATGGCCGCGACGATCAGCCCGGCGATCAACCAGGCGGAGCGGTCGGCCGCCGACGGCAGCATCGTGTTGCTGATGGCCACGGCGAGATAGAGCCAGAGCCCGACGTCCGGCACATTCGGTATGCGGGCAAGCGTCTGCAGGACTCCCGGATAGCCTGCCTCGGGCGAGGCTCCCACAATCGGATCAAGCCCCAATCGGTTCATCGTGAGAAGGGTCAGCAGCAGCGTGCCCGAGAGAAGAGGCATGACTCCGATCAAGGCCGAGCGGATCGGATCCGTTCGCTCGGTCTCGACGTATCCCAGCCGCAATTGATCTCTGGAAACCTTCGTGGGGATGAGGGAGAGTGAAATCGTGCGCACGCCGAGGAGCCGGGCGATGATCCAATGACTGAACTCGTGGACGGCTACTCCCGGCGCGAACAGCACGGCATACAACGTGAGCGAGATGGTTGGATTCCTGGTCAGGGCCATGAGGAAGCCCTGAAGCTCTCGTCGGAACATCCGCTGGGACCCGATAAGCCCGCCGAAGCTGAGAATGCACCAGACGATCTGCGTGAGAGTGATCATCCCGCGGCCGCAGATGGGTCGAACACGGCTGCAATCTGGGGAGAGTGCGCCAAATGGGCTAGGCCAATGAGCGGCAGCGAGCTGCGTCGAGACGGATCGGCGACCTCAAGAACTGCCGGCCTTGTCGAGCAGGGTCTTGAGATGACCCTCCAGCCAGACCGGGATCGCCCCCTTGTTGAGGATGTCGCTCGCCTCGCCGGCTGCCTCGCGGTTGTTGCCCTGGGTCAAGTTCAACTCCACCCGCACAGCCCGGGCGAATGGACTGTCAGGCCTTCTCTCAACAGCCGAGGTCACGCGCTCGCGGGCGTGCGAGAGGTCGCCGCTGAAAAGAGATGTGCGTGCAGCGGCGGCAAGCGGGACATCCCAGTTCGGGTAGACCGCGCCGACCTTTTCAGCGACAGGGAGCATCCGCGGAGTGTTCGCCGACATGAACAGGAGCTCGGCGATGGGATCCATCCTCCCCGGGGCGACCTTGTCCGGCCCTCCGGCCAGGTCCAACGCAAGCAGCATCGCCTCGGTTACCAGACCGTAGTCTTCCAGCTTGCGGGCAAGTTGCGCCGCCTTCACGAATTCGTCGATCGCCCGCGGCAGATCGTCATGGGCCAGATAGGCCTTCCCCAGTTCCATGTGAGCGCTCGGATCGTCGGGGCGGGCATTCACCGCCGATTGCGCCTCCTCCAGTGAAGTTCGGCTGTTTGCCGCCGGAGCTACAGCCTGAAGCTCCCCCACCCGAGTCGCCAGAGGGACGGTCTCCGATAGAGCCAGGCGCTCCTGCCTTGTTAGCAGCAAGAACGCCGACAGGCAGAGGCAGGTGATGGCGACGCCTGCGACGGCCCACAACCATGGCCGGCCCTTCGCCGTTTGAGGCTCTACCTGAATTGGCTCCTGGAGAGTGGCCGCTGGTTCTTGCGGTCCAGGAACGGCCGGCCTTCTTGCCGGCTCGGCCCGGGGGGCCGCGCCTCGCCGAGTGGCTGCGCCGGCTACGGCCAGATCCGGCATGGCCGCGCCCGGGGCCTGATTGACCGCCGCGGAAAAGGCGGAGACAAGATCCTCCACCTTGGCATATCGATCCTTCCGGCCTTTGGCCAGCGCCTTGAGCAGGACCGTCTGCACCGATTCGGGGACCGTCGGGTTGACCGCGCTCGGCAAAGGGAGCGGTTTGTAGATGTGATCATGGATGATCGAGAATGGAGTGTCGGCGCTGAATGGGACGCGCCCCACGACCAGTTCGTAGAGGACTACTCCGAAGGAGTAGATGTCAGTGCCGGCATCGAGGTTCTTCTCGCCGCGCGCCTGTTCCGGTGAGATGTACTGGGGCGTACCGAGCATCTGGTCGCTGGACAGGGTCGATTCTCCCGCCTGTGCGATCCTTGCCAGGCCGAAGTCGGCCAGGTACACGGCCCCCTCGGGGGAAAGCAGGACGTTGGACGGCTTGATATCCCGGTGAAGGATTCCCTGTCGGTGGGCGTAAGCCAGGCCATCTCCCACACGCTCGATGATCCGAAGACCTTCCTCGCGCTCGAGGGGCCCACGCATCATGCGGGCCTTGAGCGTTTCACCTTCGATGAACTTCATCACCAGGTACGGGCGGCCCTCGTGTTCGGCGAAATCGTAGATTGGAACGATATTCGGATGGTCGAGTCTGGCGACGACCTTCGCCTCGCGTTGGAACCGGGCCAAGAAACCGGAGTCCTCCATGAAGGCTGGGTGAAGGACTTTGATCGCCACGTAGCGATCGAGCGCCGGGTGGTAGGCTTTGTAGACCGTGGCCATCCCACCCTGCCCAAGCTGGGCGACGATCCTGTAAGGACCGACGTTTTCACCATCCACAAATGGCATCGGCTTCCCAGATCCTCACCAACGTCATTATAGCTGAGCGATAAATCGCACACAACAGGACGGTGTGGTCGATCTAGAAAACACGGATCCCCCCGTGTTCGAAGGTCCACAAGGGGATCCATAGGTTGTTCTGTCGCGTGACTGTCCGGCTTCTGCTAGTCCCGAGTACCTCGCGAGAGGTGTATTTGAGTCAGTCGCCGATCGCGACCTCGATGCATCTGACAGGAGCCTATGCCGATTTTTCCTGGAGGGCCGCCACACCCGGCAAGACTTTGCCTTCGAGGAACTCGAGCGAAGCGCCGCCGCCCGTAGAGATGTGGCTGATCTTGTCGGAAACGCCGGCCTGTCTGACCGCAGCGATCGAATCGCCCCCACCGACGATCGTCGTCGCTCCGCTGGCGGCAACGGCCCGGGCGATGGCATTCGTGCCTTCATCGAAAGGTGGGAGTTCGAACACGCCCATAGGCCCATTCCACACGATCAGCTTTGCTCCACTCAGCGATTCGGTGAAGGACTTGACTGTCCCGGGCCCTATGTCCAGGATCCGCCAACCCTCGGTCACGTCTTCGACGGCGACGTTGCGGTGAGAGGCGCCGGCCTCCATGGTCTGAGCTACAACGGCATCGCGCGGCAAGGCCAGTTTCGTCCCGCTGCGCTTGAGGAGATCGGCCGCAGTCGAGACTGAATCGGGTTCTACCAGCGAGTCACCCATCTGCAGCCCCCGGGCAGCCAGGAAGGTGTTCGCCATACCACCTCCCACAAGGAGCCGATCGGCTGTGCGCAAGAGGCTCTCCACGACGCCGATCTTGTCGGAGATCTTGGCACCGCCGAGGATGGCGACAAAGGGATGTTCGGGGTTCTGCAGGGCTTTACCCAGGTAGGTGAGCTCCGATTCCATCAGGAACCCGGCAACCCCGGGAAGGTGGCGGGCCACGCCTTCGGTTGAGGCATGGGCGCGGTGCGCCGACCCGAAGGCATCATTCACGTAAAGCTCGGCCAAGGAGGCGAGCTGCGCGGAAAAAGCCGGATCGTTGTCGGTCTCTTGCGGGGCGAAGCGGGTGTTTTCGAGTACCAAGACATCCCCCGGCCGCAGGGCTTCGGCCGCCGCTCGCGCCATCGGGCCAACTGTGTCGGGGACAAAGGCCACCTCAGTCCCCAGGAGCTCGGCCAGTCGATCGGCAGCGGGCTTCAAGGACATCTCCGGGACGACCTTGCCTTTCGGCCTCCCGAGGTGGGAACATACGATCAGAGCAGCCTTGTGCTCCATCAGATAGCGGATCGTCGGCAAGCTGGCGCGGATGCGAGTATCGTCGGTCACCCGGCCATCTTTCAGTGGAACGTTGAAGTCAACGCGAACGAGCGCTCGTCTTCCTTCGAGCGGAACATCGCGAATCGTCTTCTTGTTGAACATGGCTGGATCCTCTTCCTTTGACCCCGGGAGATGCGAGCTGGCATGATCCCACACCAGGCTGCACCGGATTTATCTCAGACCTCAGGTCACGCCCCCAGTCAGCGAAGCGGGGGTCACATTCCCGACATCTCCTGACGCCACTGGCGCGGACGACGCGACGGTTTCACAGAATCCGTCCGCGATTCAGCCGCTACACGAGCAGACACTGGGAGAAGTGCGAGTGACCGAGGCTAGGGCCTCACAAGGCCTTCGCCATCTTCATGGCAAGGTCGGCGGTGCGCACCGAATAGGCCCACTCGTTGTCGTACCAGGCGATCACCTTGACCATCGTCCCGTCCATGACCATGGTCGAGGCTCCATCGATGATCGATGAGCGGGGATCGCCCTTGAAATCCATCGAAACCAGAGGCTCTTCGGTGTAGCCCAGGATGCCCTTCATGCTTCCGTTGGCCGCCGTCCGAAACGCGCCGTTCAGTTCGTCCTTGGTCGTTGCCCGGCCGACGTTCGCCACCAGATCGACGAGGGAGACGGTGGCAGTCGGAACGCGCAGGGCGAAGCCATCGAACTTCCCGGCCAGGTCCGGGATGACCTTGGCCACAGCCCGGGCGGCGCCGGTCGTGGTTGGAATGATGTTGAGACCCGCCGCGCGCGCCCGGCGCAGGTCCTTGTGGGCCAGGTCGAGGATCTTCTGGTCGTTGGTATACGCGTGCACCGTGGTCATGACGGCTCGTACGATCCCGACCGTCTCGTGCACAACCTTGGCGGCCGGGGCGAGGCAATTGGTCGTACAGGAAGCGTTTGAGACGATGTGATGCTTGGAGGAGTCATAGGCACCGTCGTTGACACCCAGCACGACCGTCAGATCTTCATTCTTCGCCGGCGCCGTGATGATCACCTTCTTCGCGCCACCCGACTGGATATGGGTATTGGCGCCCGGTTTCTCGGCGGTCCCCTTCCCGTCGGTGAACACGCCCGTGGATTCGATTACGATCTCCACCCCGAGATCTTTCCAGGGCAGCGATCCGGGGTTCTTCTCGGCGAATACCTTGATCTTGCGCCCATCGACAGACAATCCGCCGTTCACGACCTCGACGGTTCCGGGGAAGATCCCGTAGTTCGAGTCGTACTTGAAGAGATGTGCGTTGGTCTTCGCTTCGAAGAGATCATTGATGGCGACGACCTCTAGCTCCGTCGGATAATTCTCTAGAATTGCCTTTAAGACCTGACGGCCGATTCTGCCGAAGCCGTTTATTCCTATTCGTGTGGTCATGAGTAGCTCCTGAGGGATTTGGTCTAGTTCAAGCCTGAAACCTGCCCGCTGTGGATAGGGACAGGGTGATCCAGGGGCCCTGTTCGCTCTTCCAGGAGGTCGATCAGGGTTCGGGAAAGTTTGACCGAGTCGTGGCGCCACGCACGCTTCTCATCGATGAGGTCCGTGGCATAGAGGAGGACGGTAGCCGTCCCGCCGCCAGGCTCCCCGACCGGGTCTGAACCCGGAGGCAACCCGTCTTGCATCTGGTTGTTGATCACCATCACATCGACCAGCCCTCGCCCGACGTGGGAATCAAGGGCGCCCTGGTGCTCCAAACAATCGTAGCCGTCGGTTTCGCCCGGCTGAGTGGCGACATTGCACACGTAGGCTTTGAACGCCCGACTGGCGCGGATGGCGGCCGTGATTTCCGGGACGAGCAGGTTGGGCAGGACGCTGGTGTACAGACTGCCCGGGCCGATGACGATCATGTCGGCGTTCAGAATGGCGTGAATCGTCTCCGGGAACGCCGGCGGGTCATTGGGCTCGAGGTGTACCTGCCAGATTCTTCCTGGAACCTCGGGGATCAGGCTCTCGCCTTCGATGCGGACAGCCCGGGCGTCAAGTACAGGGCTCTTGTCCGCCGCTAAGGCGACATCGACCAGAGTCGAGGGCAGCACTCTCCCTCGGATAGCCAGCACTCTGCCCGCTTCCAGAATACCTCTATCAAAGCTCCCCTTCACGCCGGCCAACGCGGCGATGAACAGGTTCCCAAAGGTGTGACCATCCAGGTCGCTTCCTTGCGTGAAGCGGTATTGGAACAGTTGCGTTAGCAGCGCTTCGTCGTCGGAGAGGGCTGCCAGACAATTCCGAAGGTCGCCCGGTGGCGGGAGTCCAAAAGTGCGCCGGATGCGGCCGGAGGAGCCGCCGTCATCGGAAACCGTCACGATCGCAGTCAGATTGCTTGTGTGTTGCTTGAGCCCGCGCAGCAGAGTCGACAACCCCGTGCCGCCGCCGATGGCGACGATCTTGGGCCCGCGCTCGAGGCGACGGTGCTCGGCGACCTCCTCGACTACGTGCTTCCCCGGGCGTAGGAACGGTGCCAGCAGCGTGCGATTGAGGCGCACCACCGACAGAAGCAGCAGCGACGCACCGCTCGCGCCAAGCAAGAGAGCGCGCAGCCAACGCGGCAAAGCTCTCAACGTGACGACATCGAGCCATGGGGAGTACGAAGAAGTGCGGTAGATGTCGAGCAGGAAGTAGGCCAACCCGAGTCCGATCAGAGCGGTGCCAAGAATCATCAACCCTATCCAACGCTTGACACCCAGGCCGGGTTGAAACCAGCGCCAAAGGAGGCGGATTCCTCTTTCCGACCTGCCGTTTGCTTGCGGTCGACTCTTCGCGGATCTCACGCGCTGGACTATACCAGAGTTGGAATGCACCGTCAACGAGAGACCGTTTTGCGCGGCGCATGCGAGCCGCGAGTCGTGGAAGATCCCTCGACAGTCACACTCCGGCGCAGGTAAACGGGATGGCAAATGGGCTCGAGAGGATTGATCCCACTGAAGCTCAGCCACGTTGCAGGTCGAATTCGTCCACTCAGGAGTTGCCGTTCTGTCGCCTCATCCAACCGGATCGACGGCGTCGTGAGGCCCCGGCCAAGACGGGCGGCCGCCCTGCCCGAGTGATCCTTCGATCCGAGGGGCAGCTCCGGGATCGTCTGAACCCCTGAATCCGGTCAGGTAATTGCTCGAACCGACGACGGGGGAGCGCCGGCAGGACGATCGTCCACACGATTCAGGAGGAGATTCTTGGTTTGGGGCGGGCTGGCCTGTATAATGGTGTCACGATACTTTTCAGACAGGAGGATGGGCCATGGCCAGTGTTACATATGAACACGTGTTCAAGCGGTTCGGGGAGGTCATCGCAGTCAGCGATCTGGATATCAAGGTGGAAGACCGAGAGTTCCTGGTGTTGGTCGGCCCGTCCGGTTGCGGCAAGACCACGGCGTTGCGCCTGCTGGCCGGCCTGGAGGAGATCTCCGACGGGAGGATTCTGATCGGAGAACGGGTGGTCAACGATGTCGCTCCGAAAGATCGCGACATCGCCATGGTCTTCCAGTCGTACGCGCTCTACCCTCACATGACCGTCTTTGACAACATGGCCTTCGGCCTCAAGCTTCGCAAGACGCCCAAGCAGGAGATCAAGAGACGCGTCGAACAAGCTGCCACGATCCTGGGCATCGAGAGTCTCCTCGACCGCCGTCCGCGCCAGCTCTCGGG
>Ga0214473_10009501_pt1 | contig 11482 bp, 10 predicted proteins | sample RVTome_7_FD_203509 | JGI IMG/M metagenome (GOLD analysis project Ga0214473, IMG submission 203509) | Soil microbial communities from uranium-contaminated site in the Upper Colorado River Basin, Wyoming, United States - RVT98D197 | ecosystem: Environmental > Terrestrial > Soil > Contaminated >...
CTTCGGCCGGCCGTCCCCCGGACTTTCGACACCGGGGGGGCACCCGCCGTTCGGCCCGCGCGGCCGGAGCGAGCGCGGGACGCCCGCGTGCGGCGTTGACAAGAGCCTCGTGGGGACGAGGCTTTGCGGCGATCGGCGGCCCGACGCGGGGCGCGAGGAGGCATTGGGGAGCACATGGCCAAGACCGGCAAGATCATCGGCATCGACCTCGGCACCACGAACTCGGTGGTGGCGGTCATGGAGGGCGGCCAGCCGACCGTGATCGCGAACGAAGAGGGCGGCCGCACGACGCCCTCGGTCGTGGCCTTCAGCGACGACGGCGACCGCCTCGTGGGCGCGATCGCGCGCCGCCAGGCCGTCACGAACCCGAAGGGCACGGTCTACTCGATCAAGCGCTTCATGGGCCGGCGGCTTTCCGAGGTGCCGGAGGAGACCAAGCTCGTCCCGTACGAGGTCGTCGCCGGCAAGGAGGGCACCGCCGCGGTGCGCGTCGCCGACAAGACCTACGCCCCGCCCGAGATCTCGGCGATGATCCTCCAGAAGCTCAAGACGGCCGCGGAGGCCTACCTCGGCGGCGAGGTCACCGACGCGGTGATCACGGTGCCCGCCTACTTCAACGACGCGCAGCGCCAGGCGACGAAGGACGCGGGTGCGATCGCGGGCCTCAACGTCCGGCGCATCATCAACGAGCCCACCGCCGCGGCGCTCGCGTACGGCCTCGACAAGAAGAAGGACGAGAAGATCGCGGTCTACGACTTCGGCGGAGGCACCTTCGACATCTCGATCCTCGAGGTCGGCGAGAACGTCGTCGAGGTCAAGGCGACCAACGGAGACACGCACCTCGGCGGCGACAACCTCGACCATCGCATCATCGACTGGCTGATCGCCGAGTTCAAGAAGGACCAGGGCATCGACCTCTCGCAGGACCCGATGGCGCTCCAGCGCCTGCGCGAGGCCTCGGAGAAGGCGAAGATCGAGCTCTCTTCGACGCCGAGCACCGACATCAACCTCCCCTACGTCACCGCCGACCGCAGCGGGCCCAAGCACCTCGCGGTCAAGCTCACGCGGGCGAAGTTCGAGCAGCTCGTCGAGGACTTGATCGAGCGCACGCTGGCCCCCAGCCGGCAGGCCATGAAGGATGCGGGCCTCTCGGCCGGGCAGATCGACGAGGTGATCCTCGTCGGCGGCTCCACGCGCATCCCGCTCGTCCAGCAGCGCGTGAAGGAGCTCTTCGGCAAGGAGCCGAACAAGACCGTGAACCCGGACGAGGTGGTGGCGGTCGGCGCCGCGGTGCAGGGTGGCGTGCTCGCGGGCGACGTGAAGGACGTGCTGCTGCTCGACGTGACGCCGCTCTCGCTCGGCATCGAGACCCTCGGCGGCGTGATGACGAAGCTGATCGAGAAGAACACGACGATCCCGACCCGGCGCAGCCAGGTCTTCTCGACCGCGTCGGACAGCCAGCCGCAGGTGGAGATCCACGTGCTCCAGGGCGAGCGCGAGATGGCGGCGGGTAACCGCACGCTCGGGCGCTTCAGCCTCGACGGGCTGCCGCCCGCGCCGCGCGGGGTGCCGCAGATCGAGGTCACCTTCGACATCGACGCGAACGGCATCCTCTCGGTCTCGGCGAAGGACAAGGCCACGAACAAGGAGCAGTCGATCCGCGTCGAGGGCAGCGGCGGTCTCGCGAAGGCCGAGATCGACCGCATGGTGCGCGAGGCGGATGCGCACGCGAGCGAGGACAAGCAGCAGCGCGAGCGGATCGAGAAGCACAACGCGCTCGACAACACGATCTACCAGGCGGAGAAGCTGCTGCGCGAGAACGCGGAGAAGCTCTCGGGCAAGGAGGGCGAGGGCGTGCGCGCCGCGCTCGAGGTGGCGAAGCGCGACCTCGACAGCGACGATGCGGCCAAGCTCGAAGAGGCCCGCCGCACGCTCGAGGGCGAGCTGCACCGGGTCGCCGAGACGCTCTACAAGTCCCAGGGCGCCGCCCCGGGCGCCGGCGCGTCCGAGGCGGGCGCGCCGGGGCCGGGTGCGAGCGGAGCGCCCGAGGGCGACGTGGTCGACGCCGAGTACACGGAGGAGAAGGGGAGCTAGCCCCCGGGGCGCCCCCCGCAGCGCGTGAGCCCGACCCGACGCGACGACGCCCTCACCTCGCTGCTCGGCGAGTTCGCCGACCGGCTGCGCGGCGACCGCTGGGAGCCCGACCTCGACGCGTTCGAGACGGAGAAGGCCTTCGTCGTGCGCGTGGAGCTCGCGGGCGTGCGTAGCGAGGAGCTGCGCGTGACCGTCGACGGCGAGGAGCTGCGCATCCGCGGCGAGCGCCGGCCGCCCGAGCCCGCGGGCGTTCGCCGGCTGCACCGTATGGAGATCGCTTCGGGTCCCTTCGAGCGGCTCGTGCGCGTGCCGATCCCGTTCGACCGCGAAGGGGTCACCGCGCACCTGGCCGAGGGTTTTCTCACCGTGACGCTTCCGCGGCGCGCACCGTCGCGCCGACGCGTCGAGATCGAGCAGGAGACGGAAGAGCGCGAATGAGCGACGAGCGCGAGAACGAGCTGAGCTTCGACGAGGAGGGCGCGCCGCCCGGCACGGCCGTGGCGGTGGGCTCGGCCGCCGACGATGAGAGCGCAGCGCTCGAGGTGCCGGGCTCGCTGCCGGTGCTCCCGCTGAAGAACACCGTGCTCTTCCCGGCGCTGCTCTCGCCGCTGCTCGTGAGCTCGGAGCGCAGCAAACGGCTCATCGACGCCGTGGTCACGAGCCCGAGCCGTCTGCTCGTGTGCGCCGCGGTGCGCCGTCCGATCGAGGGCAGTCCGGGGCCCGACGACGTCTTCCGCGTCGGCACCGTCGTGCGCATCGTGAAGATGCTCAAGTCGAGCGACGACTCGTACCGCCTGCTCGTGCAGGGCGTGGCGCGCGCGGCGGTCGACACCTTCGAGGCGGACGCGCCGTTCCTCGTGGGCCGCATTCACGTGCTGCGCGACACGGGCGACCTCGACTCCGTGGAGACCGCCGCGCTCGCGCGCAACGTCTCGCAGAGCTTCGTGGCGCTCGTGGCGGAGAGCCCGCGTCTCTCGGACGACCTCCAGGTCCTCGGCCAGAACCTCGACGACTCGTCGCGGCTCGCCGACCTGGTCTCCTCCAACGTCGACGTGGACGTCGCGAGGAAGCAGGAGCTGCTCGAGGAGCTGCACGTGCCCTCGCGGCTGCGCAAGGTGCTCGACGACGTGGCGCGCGAGCGCGACGCGCTGAAGGTCGAGAGCGAGATCCGCGAGAAGGTCCAGAGCGACATCGGCAAGACGCAGCGCGACTACGTGCTGCGCCAGCAGCTCGAGGCGATCCGCCAGGAGCTCGGCGAGGCCCAGGACCACGAGAGCGAGATCGACCAGCTGCGCGAGCGCATCGAGGCCGCGAAGATGCCCGAGGAGGCGCTCCGGCAGGCCACGCGCGAGCTCGACCGCCTCGCGCAGATGCCGTCCGCGGCGGCCGAGCACGGCGTGATCCGCACCTACCTCGAGTGGATGGTGGACCTGCCCTGGGCCCGGCTCTCCGAGGACCGCCTCGACGTCAGCGAGGCCCGCCGGATCCTCGACGAGGACCACTGGGGCCTCGAGAAGGTGAAGGACCGCATCGTCGAGTACATCGCGGTGCTCTCGCTCAAGCGCGACCTGAAGGGCCCGATCCTCTGCTTCGTCGGCCCGCCGGGCACCGGCAAGACCTCGCTCGGACGCTCGATCGCGCGCGCGCTCGGGCGCGAGTTCGCGCGCATCTCGCTCGGCGGCGTGCACGACGAGGCCGAGATCCGCGGCCACCGCCGCACCTACGTCGGCGCGCTGCCGGGCCGCGTCGTGCAGGGGCTGCGCCGCGCGGGCACGCGCAACCCGGTCTTCGTGCTCGACGAGGTCGACAAGGTCGGCGCTGACTTCCGCGGCGACCCGTCCTCGGCGCTGCTCGAGGTGCTCGACCCCGAGCAGAACCACGCGTTCAGCGACCACTACCTCGAGGTGTCCTTCGACCTCTCGCAGATCCTGTTCATCGCGACCGCGAACCAGATGGACCCGGTCCCGGCGGCGCTGCGCGACCGCATGGAGGTGATCGAGCTCCCCGGCTACATCGAGGAGGAGAAGCTCGAGATCGCCAAGCGCTACCTGCTGCCGCGCCAGTGCCAGCAGAACGGCATCGACAAGATCGACTTCGCGATCGACGACGCCGCGCTGCGCGTGCTGATCCGCTCCTACACGCGCGAGGCGGGCGTGCGCAGCCTCGAGCGCGAAATCGGCGCGCTCTGCCGCAAGATCGCGCGGCGCGTGGCCGAGGAGGGGCACCCCGGGCCGTTCCGGATCGGGCCCGACGCGCTCCCCGATCTGCTCGGACCCGTCAAGTTCGAGCCCGAGATCGCCGAGCGGACGGGGCAGCCCGGCGTGGCGGTCGGGCTCGCCTGGACGCCGGCGGGCGGCGACATCCTCTTCGTGGAGTCGACGCGCATGCCGGGCAAGGGGGAGCTCAAGCTGACCGGCTCGCTGGGCGAGGTGATGCGGGAGTCCGCGGAGGCCGCGCGCTCGTGGCTGCGCACGCACGCCGCCGAGTACGCGCTCGAGCGCGAGCTCTTCGAGACGTCGGACGTGCACGTCCACGTGCCCGCCGGCGGCGTGCCGAAGGATGGCCCCTCGGCGGGGATCGCGATGGTGACCTCGCTCGCTTCGCTGCTGACCGGCAGGCCGGCGCGGCCCGACGTGGCGATGACCGGCGAGATCACGCTGCGGGGGAAGGTGCTCCCCGTGGGCGGCATCAAGGAGAAGGTGCTCGCGGCCAAGCGCGCGGGCATCGCGCGGGTGGTGCTCCCGGAGCGCAACCGCCGCGATCTCGAGGAGATCCCGGCGGAGCTGCTCGTGGGCCTCTCGCTCGAGTTCGTGGGGGGGATCGATGAAGCGCTTCGGTACACGCTCGCTGCTTCGAGCTAGTGCGTTCTTCGCCGTCGCCGCGCTGGCCTCGGGTTGCGTGACGCGCGGCACCTTCGACGAGGTGGTGCACGAGCGCGACGGGCTCAGCACCGACAAGCGCCGCCTCGAGGAGCGCGTGCGCATGCTCGAGGCCTCGGCCGAGAGCCTCGACTCCGAGCGCGTGGCGCTGATCGAGCAGATGGAAGCGCTGCAGCAGGCCCACGACACGCTCGACGTCGACGTCCGCCGGCTGCGCGAGGCCGAGAAGCAGCTCAGCGACAGCCTCTCGCAACGCGAGGCGGAGCTCGCCACGCGCAACCAGGAAGTCAACCAGCTGCGCGGGACCTACGACGGGCTGGTGTCGGACCTCGAGTCCGAGGTCGCGGCCGGTCAGATCGCGATCCAGCAGCTGCGCGAGGGCCTGCGCCTCGACATGCAGGAGGACGTGCTCTTCGCCTCGGGCTCGGCCGACGTCAACAAGGGCGGGCAGGGCGTGCTCGGCAAGGTGGCGGAGCGCCTCAAGTCGATGCCGAACCGGATCGTCGTGAGCGGGCACACCGACGACGTGCCGATCCGCACCGCGCGCTTCCCGAGCAACTGGGAGCTCGCGAGCGCGCGCGCGACGGGCGTGGTGCGCATCCTCGCGCAGCGCGGCGTCGATGCGACGCGGCTCTCGGCGGTCTCCTTCGGCGAGTTCGCGCCGGCGGCGAGCAACGACACGCCCGAGGGTCGTCTGCGCAACCGGCGCATCGAGATCCTGCTCCAGCCGCAGCTGCCGGAGTCCGCGGGCACGGGCGGCGGCGGAGCGCCGCCGGCGAGTGCGTCGGCGCGTTGAGCGACGGGCGCCCCCGCTTCCACGCGCTCGCGGAGCTCTTCCGCGCGGGCGTGGCGGCGGTGGACGCCTCCGAGGCCGTGCGCGGCGCGCTGCGGCGCGAGGGCCACGAGCTCGTCGTCGCCGGGCGCCCGCTCGCGCCCGCTGCCCGGCTCGTGGTGCTCGCGGTCGGCAAGGCCGCCGCGGCGATGGCCTCGGCGCTGGAGGCGGTGGCGGGCGACGCCGTGGCCGGCGGCCTCGCGGTGACGCGCGAGGGCTGCGAGCTTCCGTTGCGCCGCCTCGCGCTGCGCACGACCGCGCACCCCGTTCCCGACGCCCGCTGCGAGGCGGCCGCGCGCGAGGCGATCGCGCTCGTCGAGGGCGCCGCGCCCGAGGACGTGCTGCTCGTGCTGCTCTCGGGCGGCGCCTCGAGCCTGCTCGCCTGCCCCGCGCCCGGCCTCGCGCTCGAGGACGTCGCCGAGGCGACGCGCCGCCTGCTCGCGGCCGGCGCGGGGATCGAGGAGCTCAACGCGGTGCGCAAGCACCTCTCGGCCGTCGCCGGCGGGCGCCTCGCGCGGCGCGCGCGCGCGCAGCGGATCGAGGTGCTCGCGATCTCCGACGTGCCCGGCGACCGCCTCGACGTGATCGGCTCCGGCCCGTTCGCCGCCGCCCCGACGACCTTCGCCGACGCGCTCGGCGCGCTCGCCGCGCGGGGCGTGCTCGAGGAGATGCCCGAGCGCGTGCGCGCGCATCTCGCGGCGGGCGCGCGCGGCGAGCGCGAAGAGACGCCGAAGCCGGGCGATCCCGCGCTCGCGCGCGTGCGCCACGTGCTGCTCGCGACGAACCGGATGGCGATCGACGCGGTGCTGCGCGCGGCGGAGCGCGCGGGTCTCGCCGCCGAGCCGCTTCCCGGGATGCTGCGCGGCGAGGCGCGCGAGGCGGCCCGCGCGCTCGTCGCTCGCGCGCGCACGGCGCGCGGGCGTGCGCCGCGGCTGCTCGTCGCAGGGGGCGAGACGGTCGTCACGCTGCGCGGCAGCGGGCGGGGAGGGCGCAGCCAGGAGCTCGCGCTCGCGGCCGCGCTCGCGCTCGACGGCGGGCCCCCGACCGCTCTGCTCGCCGCGGGAACCGACGGCAGCGACGGTCCGACCGACGCCGCGGGCGCCTACGCCGACGAGGCCACGCTCGCGCGCGCCCGCGCCGCCGGGCTCGACGCGCGCGCCTCGCTCGCGGCCAACGACTCGAACGGCTTCTTCGCGGTCGAGGGCGGTCTCTTCATCACCGGCCCGACGCGCACCAACGCAATGGACCTCGCGCTCGTGCGCGTCGACCCCGCGCGCGCGTAGGGCCACTGCCCACCCCGCCGGGATGAATCCCGGCATGTTGCACGCGTCGAAGACCGTGTAGCCTGTGGGGCGCTGCGCCCTGCCCCTGGGGGCGAGGGCTCTCCGGGGAGAGCGGGGCGCGCAGCCATCGAGACGCGGCCGGCGCTGCACCGAGGCGCGCGCCGCGACAGGAGGTCCGCATGCAGGTTCGCGCCCGCTTCCAGGTCTGCGCCTTTGCGCTCGCCGCCGCGCTCGCCGTCACGCTGCCCGCGCTCGCGGCGGAGGAGAAGGCCAAGAGCACGCAGAGCGAGGGCAAGTGGGTCAAGTACGACGCCGCCGCGCAGATCGTGACGATCAAGATCACGAAGGAGGGCAAGGGCGCGAAGCCCGCCAAGGAGGTCGAGGTCAAGAAGGGCCGCGAGGCCACCTTCAAGGTGAACCCGGCGGGCTCCGTGCTCACGCGCACCTCGATCGCGATCAACGGCAAGAAGGGCGAGGTCACCGACATTCCCGAGGGCAAGACGGTTCTCGTCTACTGGGTGCAGGACCAGAGCGACAAGAAGGCCCGTTTCGCCAAGAAGATCGACGTGATCCTCTCCGACGAGGAGCTCGACGCGAAGTACGGCGTCGACAAGATCGAGGCGGACTGAGCCGAACGCGGCCGGCGGGCGCGCTCCGTGTCCGTGACACCGGACGCGCTCAAGCGGCTGCTCGGGCGCCGCGCGGCGAGCGTGGCGATCGTGACGGCGCGCGCGGGCGAGCGCGTGCACGGCATGACCGTGACGGCCTTCACGGAGGTGTCGCTCGAGCCGCCGCTCGTGCTCGTGTGTGCGGACCGCAGCTCGAACACGCACCCGGTGATCGAGAAGGGCGGCGTCTTCGCCGTGAACCTGCTCGCGCAGGACCAGGCCGCGCTCTCGAACCGCTTCGCGTCGAAGCAGGACGAGGAGCGGCGCTTCGAGGGCGTCGCGTGGGAGACCGCAGCCACGGGCGCGCCGATCCTACCCGGCACGCTCGGCGCGCTCGACTGCCGGGTCGTCGCCGCGCACGACGGCGGCGACCATGTGATCTACGTCGGGCGCATCGAGGCGATCCGCTGCGCGCCCGGCCGCGAGCCCCTGCTCTACCAGAGCGGCGCCTACGGCGCCTTCACCCCGCGTGAATCATGAGGCCACGCAAGCGCGAAGCGCGCGCAGCGAGCCGCAGGCGAGCGTAGTTCACGAGGCGGCCACGCAAGCGCGAAGCGCGCGCAGCGAGCCGCAGGCGAGCGTAGTTCATCAGGCTTGCTAGGCGGCCTGGCGCTCCATCTCGGGGCTGTACTTTCCGCTGCGCGCCGCGCCGTTGCAGCGGGCGCGGTGGGCGAACGCGCGCTGGCCCTTCTCGAGGTTCTCCGCGCGGCCGCCCCATGCCTTGAGCGGCGCGGCCTGGAGCGCGCGGCCGTAGGAGAACGAGAGCTCCCAGGGGCCGCCGCCGAGGCGGTTCATCTCGTTGAGGTGCGCGGTCGCGAGCTCGTCGCTCTGCCCGCCGGAGAGGAAGACGATGCCCGGCACGCCGGCCGGCACGCAGGCGCGGAAGCAGCGCAGCGTGAGCCCGGCCACCTCGCGCACGCTCGCCTGCTTCGGGCACTCGCTGCCCGAAACCACCATGTTGGGCTTGAGGATCGTCTGCGGCAGCAGCACGCGCTGTGCGTAGAGCTCCCGGTAGAGGCTGCGCAGCGTGCGCTCCGTCACGTCGTAGCAGCGCTCCGCCGTGTGGCCGCCGTCCATGAGGACCTCGGGCTCGACGATCGGCACGATGCCCGTCTCGACGCAGAGCGCCGCGTAGCGCGCAAGCGCGTGCGCGTTCGCATCGATGCACAGGTCCGACGGGATTCCGGCGCCGATGGTGATCACGGCGCGCCACTTCGCGAAGCGCGCGCCGAGGCCGCGGTACTCGACGAGGCGCTCGCGCAGGCCGTCGAGACCCTCGGTGATCTTCTCGTTCGGCGCGAACGGCAGCGCCTTGGTGCCCTTGTCGACCTTGATCCCCGGCAGGATCCCGCGGCTCTCGAGCAGCTTCGGGAACGGCGTGCCGTCGGAGGCCTTCTGCCGGATCGTCTCGTCGTAGAGGATCACGCCGCTGATGTGCTGCTCGACGCCGGGCGTCGTGAAGAGCATCTGCCGGTAGGTCCGGCGGTTCTCCTCGGTCGACTCGACCTTGATCGAGTCGAAGCGCTTCTTGATCGTCGGGCCGCTCTCGTCCGCCGCGAGGATGCCCTTGCCGGGCGCGACCATGGCGCGCGCAATCGCTTCTAGATCGGACATCGTGGTTCTCCCCCGCTATGGGTTGCGATCCGGGCGGAAAAGGTGATGGGCCCGGGGGATGGTGCGGCAGAGAGGATTCGAACCTCCACGGGGTTGCCCCCGCCAGCCCCTCAAGCTGGTGCGTCTACCAGTTTCGCCACTGCCGCGATCCTGTGTGCGCGGAGCATACCCCAGGCGCTCCGCTGGACAATCGGCGCGCGCCGCTCAGGGCTGCGGCGGCGGCGCCTTCGCGGGCGCCTCGGCCTCGGCCGGTGCGGCGGGTGGCGCCGCCGCGGCCGGAGTCTGCGCGGCGGCCGCTGCCGGCGCGCCTTCGGCCGCGGCAGCACCCTCGGCGGCGGCCGGCGCCTGGCCGACCTCCTCGAAGATCGGCTTCTCCGTCGCCGCCGGCGCTTGCGCCGCCGGGTCGCTGAAGAGCCGCTCCGTCGCTTCCTGCGTCCACAGGTACGAGAGCCCGAGGCTCGTCACCATGAAGAGCACGGCCGAGATCGTCGTGAGCCGCGTGAGGAAGTTTCCCGCGCCACGGCTCCCGAACACGGTGGAGCTCGCGCCTCCGCCGAAGACCGCGCCGATCTCGGCGCCGCGCCCGCGCTGGAGCAGCACGACGGCGATCAGGAACACGCAGACGAAGACGTGCAGAACGATCAGCACGATGTTCATGCCGATTTTCCTCCGGTGCGAAAATGCACGATGCGAGCGAAGGCCTCGGGGTCGAGGCTCGCGCCGCCGACGAGAGCCCCATCGATGTCGGGCTGCGCCATCAGGGCGGAGACGTTGTCGGGCTTGACCGAGCCACCATATTGGATGCGGATCCGCTCCGCGGCCGCCCCGAAGCGCTCCGCGAGCCGGACGCGCAGGAACGCGTGGGCCTGCTGCGCGAGCTCGGGCGTTGCCGTGCGGCCGGTGCCGATCGCCCAGACGGGCTCGTAGGCCAGCACGAGCTCCGCCGCGCGCTCGGCCGGAACCTGCGCGAGGCTCCCCGCGAGCTGGGAGCCCAGCACCTCGAGCGTGCGGCCGGCCTCGCGCTGCTCGAGCGTCTCGCCGACGCAGACGATCGGGCGGATGCCCGCGGCGAAGAGCGCCGCGGCCTTGCGCGCGACGCGGGCGTCGGTGTCTCCGAAGAGCGCGCGGCGTTCGCTGTGGCCCACGATCGCGTAGCGGCAGCCGAGGTCTGCGAGCATGCGCGGCGCCACCTCGCCCGTGAAGGCCCCCTCTGCCTCGGGGCTCACGTTCTGGGCCGCGAGCGCGACCGGCGAGCCGGCGAGGCGGCGGCCGACGCGGTCGAGCGCGGTGAACGGCGGCGCGAGCACCACGTCGACGTCGTCTGCCCGCGCGACGTGCGGCAGGAAGCGCGCGACGAAGTCCTCGGCCTCGCCGGTCGTCTTGTACATCTTCCAGTTCGCAGCGAGGATCGCGCGGCGCATCTCAGCGCTCGAGCGCCGCGACGCCCGGGAGCGTCAGGCCCTGCACGTACTCGAGCGAGGCGCCGCCCCCCGTCGAGAGGTGGCTGATCCGCGCGCCGATGCCGAGGCGATGGATCGCGGCCAGCGAGTCGCCACCGCCCACGACCGTCACCCCTGCGCAATCCGCGACACCGCGCGCAACCGTCTCGGTGCCCGCGGCGAACGCGTCGATCTCGAAGACGCCCATCGGCCCGTTCCAGAACACGGTCTGCGCGCGGCGCGCCTCCTCGGCGTAGAGCGCGGCCGTCTTCGGGCCGATGTCGACGCCGATCCAGCCGTCGGGGATGCGCTCGACCACGCGCGTCTGCGCGCCCGCCAGGACGGCCTTCGCGACGACGTGGTCCACGGGCAGCAGCAGCCGGCGCCGGGCGCGCTTCGCGGCGGCCACCACGCGGCGCGCGTCGTCGCGGCACTCGGGCTCGACGAGCGAGGCGCCGACGGGCTGGCCGTCGGCGGCCAGGAACGTGTACGTCATCGCGCCGCCGATCGCGAGCACGTCGGCATGCGGCGCGAGCGCCTCCATCACCTCGAGCTTGCTCGAGACCTTCGAGCCGCCGAGAATCGCGAGCAGCGGGCGCTTCGGCTCGCGCACGACGCGCAGGTGCGCGAGCTCGCTGCGCAGCAGGTCACCGGCCGCCTTGCGCGCGACGCG
>Ga0214473_10009502_pt1 | contig 11481 bp, 9 predicted proteins | sample RVTome_7_FD_203509 | JGI IMG/M metagenome (GOLD analysis project Ga0214473, IMG submission 203509) | Soil microbial communities from uranium-contaminated site in the Upper Colorado River Basin, Wyoming, United States - RVT98D197 | ecosystem: Environmental > Terrestrial > Soil > Contaminated >...
CGTTCGCGAACACCGCACCGAGCAGCAGGCACACCAAAACCGCAGAAATCTTCCTCATCATTCAATCCTCCTCTCCGAACCGTTACTAATTGGGTTCTTAGCTCCTCTCTCCACGGCACTGACAGCACTGTGTCCTCTGACTAAGTGGCATTATAGCTGGCCCCCACGGGGCTCGCAAGAGAAGTTTGACGAAATTCTGACCGACCAAAGACGGCTCGTTCCTCGTTCGGATCCTGGCGTCGGACCAAGAGTTATAGCGCCCAACGCCGGGGCAGAATTCGTGCGTCACCCGGACCTGGCGCGAGGCGCTCCTGCGGTCCAAGGCGCGTTAACCCGGTCGTGACAGCGACGGCCTATAATCATATAAGTCATTTCTGTATCGCAACTTACGTACAAAACCAGCAGAGAGGAAGCCGCCACTGCCGCGGTTTACGTTTCTTGCCAGAACGCGTTCCCGGAAACGGGGTCACCCCGTATAGTGCCCCATCCAAGGGCCTGTAACCGCGCGCTACCGCCGCGTCTTCTGAGGTCGCGCCCTGAATAGCCGGTTGGAAATCAAACGCGGCGACGGCTCTGCGGCCACCTGGGTCGGCGGTTTTTCACGTCCGCTTGCCCGCGTGCCGTTGCACTTTCACTGCCGAGTGCGTTCCTGGGTGCGCGAGGCGAAAGTTCGCCCACGCCATTGACGGCAAGCCCATCATCGAAATCATTCGGGCACGCATGCGCTGGAGCTAACTAATGACGTCGCGGCGACGCCGTAGGCGTGCGAAACGAACCGTCCGGCTCACGCATCTGGCCGCGTTCGCGGCCGGCGTGCTCTTTGTTTGGGTCGCAGTGAGCGTACGAGCGTGGATCCACCCCGAGCGCGCCAGCCCCGCCCGGCTGGACCCACTCACGACCCCGCCCAGCCGCTTTCACTGGACCGAACAACCCGCGCCGGCCTTCCCCATCCCGCCGTACGCGCGATACCTCGAAGACGTGCGCATCGTGTTGGACCCCGGCCACGGCGGCGATGCGGACCGGCCGAACTGGAAACGCGGTCCCACCGGGCTGCGGGAAGCCGACGTGAATCTGCGGGTCGCGCAGTTCCTGCGCGAGTTTCTGGACGCCGCTGGCGCCCGCGCGTGGCTGACGCGCGACGCCGACGTCGCGCTGGATGCCGATCCGGCGGCGGACCTGGCCAAGCGCATCGGCCTGGCCAATGAGCTGAACGCCGATCTGTTCCTGTCGATCCATCACAACGGTGCCGACCAGCCGGGTCCCAATTACACGTCGCTCTATTTCCACGGCTCGCCCGAGCAGAGCGCGGCCAGCCGGTGTGCGGCGCGATACCTGCTGACCGGACTGACCGACGCGCTGCGCCTCGAACAGGACCTGCCGTGCGCCGTCTTGAGCGATCACGTGCTCTATCAGAACGGCCTGCACGTACTTCGGGCAGCGCGCGTGCCCGCCGTGCTCGGCGAAGCGTCCTTCCACTCCAACCCGCAAGAGGAGCAGCGCCTACGCGACCTGCTGTACAACCGTTGCGAGGCGTACGGCTACTTCGTGGGCCTGGCGCGCTGGGCGCAAGCGGGCCTGCCGCGAATCGAACTACTCGAGCCCGAGCGAACGGCCACGCGCGCGGCGCGGCGATGGGTCGTTGAGTTGGACGATGGCCTCAGCGCCCGCGGCGGCTTTGGCAGCCAGACGCTCAAGATCGCCGCCGACTCACTCGTGGTGAAGCTGAACGGCCAGCGCGTGCCGTTCACGGCCGACCTGGCGAAACATCGCCTGGCGATCGATCTACCGGCCAGGCTGAGCGGCGGATCCGCGGAGCTTTTCGTCGATTTCGAGAACGTGTTCGGCCAGCACGTGCTGCACCCGCGCGTCGTGGTAAGCCGCAGTGGCGGGCCGTGAGGCGGTCGTGCCGCCGGTGCGGGCAGTGGCGCAAACACACCGGCCCGCCACGGGTTGTGGCGGGCCGGGCAGCGGCGAACCGGTAAGCTGGGTGCTCAGGGCGAACCCCCGCCTGACGTCGGCAGGGTCACTTCCTCGCGGTTACTTCCAATTCCAATTGTAGTTCTGGAACGGCCGACGCGTGACATTCGGGGTGGCCGCCACCAGCCACGTATTGTTCTTGCCCCGCGTGACCGCCTTGATGCCCACGCCGAATTTGCGCCGCAGCCAGCGGAAGCACGCGGTCGGGTTCTCGTTGTTCCACTTGGCGCCGAAGTACCGGCTGAACTGCGGGCTCGTGAACTGGTACACCCGGTACCCGTGGTTGATGAACCGAATCCACTTGTTGGCCGTCGCCGGCGAGAACACCGTGCGATTCCCGGCCCCCGAAAACTGGTTGTAGACCGCCTGGTACGAGGCGATCCGCCAGTCGCACTCCGTCCGCGGCTGCTTGAAGGCCGGCGTATTCTTCGAGTACGTGGTGGGGTTGTAGTGGTAGCTCGTGTTCCACTGGTTGGTCCGCGTGGTGTTCCAACGCCGACGGTTGGTCGTGCGGTAGGACGTGTTTGAGTACCTTCTCGTGGTTGGCATAGATTTCTCCGTTCGCTTGCGGTCCGCCTGGACGATCCAGGGCATAGGGTAGCCCGTTAACAACTGCGTATCGGAACGGGACCGCGGCGAGTTGAGTAAACGGACACAACTTCTTGTCCCACCGAGACTCGCGGAAAGTCCGGCCGGTGGCGCGGCGCGGGCCGACCCGGGCGCGTTATCACGCCGCCGCCGGGCGGCTCTGGCCCGAGCCGGTCACCCCGCACCCGGCCAAGCATGGTCCGAAATCTGGTCGCCGGCCGGTCCGGCCGAAAAACGCTCGGCCGTGGTGGGCGCAGCGCCGATCGCAAGGCGGGCGTTCCGGCACGGGGTCCGTCGCGCGACCTAGCGGCGCCGCCGTACGGCACGAATGCCGCGGCTCAGAAGCAGGTGGGGTGGGGCGCCCTTACAAATTCGTACAGGGCCGGGGCGCGGTCAAGCGCGTCGCGGCTACGGGCGGGCGCTACGCGGCGAAACCACAAAATCGGTGGGCAGACCGCGCCGGCCCGAAGGGAGGCACGACCCCTACGCCATCCCGTCGGCGGGGCCCTGTCGGGCGCCGCGTGTGACGTGCGATATACTATAGAATAGCGGCCACCGGCGGCCGCGTGCGCTGCCGACGTACGGCCGATGCGTAGGCTGGCGGCGACACGCGCGTGTCGTCGGACGGCGGCAACTCGCGGAGGATCCGGCCATGAGCACGCGTCTTCGCGGAGTGCGTCAACCACGGCGATCGACCCGGCGCGGCCTGGCAGGCTGGGCCGCCCTGGCCGGCACCGCGCTGCTGCTCGTCGTGCTGCCCGTCCTGGCCGGTCCGCCGCGACCGCGCAGCGACGCCGCCATCGTGCCCATTCGCGGCGAGATCTCCGACGTCATGCGCGACAGCCTCCAGCGTCGCGTCGATCGGGCGCTGGCCGACGGTGCCAAGACGATTGTGTTCGAGATGGACACGCCCGGCGGCTTGGTGACCAGCGCGCTCGACATCTGCCGCATGATTAAAAACCTGCCGCCCGAGGTGCGCAGCGTCGCGTGGGTGCACCACCGGGCGCTCAGCGCCGGCGCCATGATCTCGGTCGCGTGCCAGAAGATTCTGATGAGCGGCTCGTCATCAATCGGCGACTGCGCCCCCATCATGGTGACGCTGACGGGTGAGCTCCAGGAGTTGCCGACCGCCGAGCGCGCCAAGGCCGAAAGCCCGGTGCTCCAGGAGTTCCGGGACTCGGCGGCCCGCAACAGCTACGACCCGGTGCTGCTGCGGGCGATGGTCACGGTCGGCGAAGAGGTGTGGTGGATTCAAGCGCTCACGACGGGCGAGCGGAAATTCGTCACCGGCACGGAGAAAAAGCGCCTGATCGACGATGCGGAGGCGGGCAAAGCCGAATGGACCCTGGTGGAGAAATACGTCGATCCCCAGTCGAAGCGTGAGGTGAAGGCCGAGCAGCCCGTCGACGCCGCCAATGAGCTGCTGACCCTGTCCCAGCGCGAGGCGGTGGCCTACGGCATCGCCGCCGGCATCGCGGCCACGGAGACCGACGTCGCCGAGCAGCTCGAGCTGTCCAGCGCGCCTGTGCGCATCGACATCTCCGGCTGGGAAAAGTTCGTGATGTGGCTCAACAGCCCGCTGGTGCGCGGGATCCTGTTCGTGATCGTGCTCATCGGCGCCTACGTCGAATTCCAGCACCCGGGCCTCATCCTGCCGGGGGCCACGGCCGCGGTCGCGCTGGTCATCTTCCTGGCGGCTCCCTACGCCGCCGGTCTGGCCAACGTGTGGACGTTTATTCTCCTGGGCATCGGGCTGGTGCTGCTGGCCGTCGAGATCCTGCTGATCCCGGGCTTTGGCATCGCGGGTCTGCTGGGGATTGCCGTGATCGGCATCGCCGTCATCGGCACGTTCGTACCGGCCGAGCCGGTGCCCGCGCCGGGCCAGACGCCGATCTTCAACTGGCCGCGCCTGCCCGGTACCTGGGAAGCGTTGCAGCGGGGCGTTATCTACGTCTCGTGCAGCGTGATCGTCGCGTTCGTCGGCATCCTCCTGATCCTCCGCTACCTGCCCCAGTTGTCCATCGGTCGCCAGCTCGTCGCGCCGAACCCCGCCGGCGACGCGCTCGTGCCGGAATACCCGTACGGCACCACGGTGCGGGTCGGTGAGATCGGCATCGTGACGGGCGACCTGCGGCCCGGCGGCCAGGCCCGTTTCGGGCAGGAGGTCGTGGACGTGCAGAGCCAGGGCGAGTATGTTGAGGCCGGACGACGCGTGCAGGTCTTACGGAACGAAGGCATGAAGATCGTCGTCCGGCCGCTGCCCGACGACGGCGCGGCCTGACAACCGGTACTTGCGACGGAAAGGGGTCGCCATGAGTCTCTGGGCCACCGCGCTGCTGCTCGTCGCCGCATTCCTGGCGCTGATTGTGCTGCTGCTGGGCATCAACTTCGGCCGGCTCTACGTCCTGGCCTGGTCCGCCCGCGCCAAGGTGGGGATGGGCGAGCTGGTGGGCATGTGGCTGCGCGGCGTCAACAGCAGCCTCATCGTCAACGCCAAGATTCAGCTCTGGAAGGCGGGCCTGACCGACATCACCACCAATGACCTGGAGACGCACTATCTGGCCCGCGGCCGCGTGCCGAATATCGTGCGCGCCCTGATCTCGGCGCACCGCGCCAAGATTCCGCTGGACTTCCTCGCGGCCTGCGCCATCGATCTGGCCGGCCGCGACATCGTGGACGCCCTCAACACCAGCGTGAACCCCAAGGTCATCGACGCTCCCAACCCCGCCTTCGGCCGCGCCACCATCGACGGCGTGGCCAAGAACGGCATCCAGCTCAAGGTCAAGGCCCGCGTCACCGTGCGCACGAACATCCAGCGGCTCGTCGGCGGGGCGACCGAGGAGACGGTCATCGCCCGTGTCGGCGAAGGCATCGTCGCCGCGATTGGTGTGTCCGAGACCCACAAGGAAGTCCTGGAGCAGCCCGACAAGATTTCCAAGACCGTGCTGGCCAAGGGCCTCGATGCCGGCACCTCGTTTGAGATCCTCTCGATCGACATCGCCGACGTGGACGTGGGCGACAATATTGGCGCCCGGCTCCAGGCCGATCAGGCCGAGGCCGACAAGAAGCGTTTCCAGGCCGAGGCCGAGCGTCGTCGCGCGATGGCGATCGCGCAGGAACAGGAAATGAGGGCGCGGATCGAGGAGAACCGCGCCCTGGTCGTGCTGGCCGAAGCCGAAATCCCTAAGGCGATCGCCGAGGCGTTCCGCAGCGGCCATCTGGGGATCATGGACTACTACCGGCTGCGTAACATCCAGGCCGATACGCGGATGCGCGACCAGATCGCCGGCCCCGAAGACCGCCCGACGCGCCCGGGGATCAACGTCTAGCTCCTTTCATGATGTGCGACAGCACGCTCAACTTGCTTCTGGCCGCCGGCCTCGGCTTCGACCTCCAAACCTGGATCATCATTATTGTCGCCATCGCCACCTCCTTGGGTGGCCTGCTCCAGAAGACCAAGCAGAAAGAGCCGGCGCCACGCGGCGAAGAGCGTCAGCCCCCGCCGCGCCCGGCGCGCGGGCCCGAGCGGCGTGTGCTGCCGCCGTCACGTCCACGGACTCCGTCAGACCGACCGGTCGCGCGCCGGGTTGAGCCGGCGGCGCCGCCCACGCGTCAGGTCCACGTGACACCAGTCGCGCCGGCCGTTGCCACCGCGCCGCCGGCGGCATCCCAGGTCGAGGCACCCTCGCTGGCACCCGGCCGTCGTGAGCCGCCGCTCGCCGCAGCGCCGCCCAGCGCGGGCCCGGCGGCCGTCCAGCGGCTGCTCCAGCGCCTGCCGCCGCTCCAGGCTGCCATCGTGCTGTCGGAGCTATTGGCCCCACCGTTGGCGACGCGCGAGCAAGAGCCCCTGCGCTAGTGTAGTGTCTCCTTGAAACTTCGACGTATCCGATCCGAGCCGCGACCGTGAGGGAGCGGTTTTCCGCGAGGCCAAAAGGGGTCCGCTCCCTTACGGTGGCGGCTCGGTCCGCAGGCGCTTCTGTCACGTGCACTTGGTGGCCGGGGTAGCATTCATCTCAGATTACGCGCGTTTTGTCCCGCCCGCGCGCAGGCGAATGTGCGCGTGCGGAAACCAATCCCGCCGATTCCCGGGATTGATCCACGCGCTCCGACTCTCACTGGCGAAAGCGCTGATCCTGCGGGTCGGAGCCCGGCGGCCCGCCTATAATCCTGGCTGATTCGATACCGATGACGGCAAGGAGTTCGGGCCATGATCCACCGCCACGCGCTGGGAAAACTCCCCCCGAAACCGCATACGGCCTTCTACGAGGACGGTCGGCTCCTCCTCGAACAGATGATCACGCGGCAGGGGTTCGACGGCCCCTTCACGATCCTGTACTACCGCGATCCGCCCACCGACGAAGTGGCCGTCGAACCGCTCGCCCTGCCGGGCTTTTGCCCGTTCCAGCTCGTCCCCGAGCAACCCCTGCGTCGCCGACACATTCGCACCCAGGACCTCCAGGTCACCGGCGACTTCCTCACCAGCCGCCGCACGCTGCTAGTCAATAAGTACCTCCAGATTGGCGCGTGCCAGCCGAACGCGCCCGCCGGGCGGTTCTTCTCCAACGGCGACGGTGACGAGTGCTATTTCGTGAAGGAGGGGTTGGGGTACCTGGAGAGTCTCTACGGCATCCTCCCGTTTCGCACGCACGACTACCTGCTGATCCCCAAGGGCACGCCCTATCGCCTCCACTTTGAGGGACACCGGGGCACGCTGCTGGTGTTCGAGGGCCGGCCCTGGCTGGGCATTCCGGGCGATTACCGCAACTCGTGGGGACAGATCACCGACTTCGCACCGTACACCCATCGCGACTTCCGCGTCCCGCAGGAACTTCTGGTGTTCGACCAGGCGCGGCACGGCCCGCCGCCGTACGAGTTGGTCGTCAAGATGGAGGATCAACTCACGCTGCGCCAATACTCGAAGTTCTTCATGGATATCGCGGGCTGGGATGGCATCCTGTACCCGGTCGCGTTCAACATTCACGACTATCAGCCCAAGACCGGCCTGGTACACCTGCCGCCCACCATCCATACGACGTTTGCCGGCGAGGGTTTCGTGATCTGCTCGTTTGTGCCCCGGTTGGCGGACTATCACGAGAAAGCGATTCCATGTCCTTACGCGCACGCGAGTGTAGACATGGACGAGATTCTGTATTACATCGATGGCCAATTCATTTCCCGCAAGGGCATCGGCTCAGAGTCCATCAGTCTGCACCCCGTCGGAGTGACGCACGGGCCGCATCCGGGGATGTACGAGAAGTCCATCGGCACCCAGCGCGTCGACGAGCTGGCGGTCATGTGCGATTCCTATACGCCGTTCCGCCTCACGACCGAGGCCGCCGGCATCGAGGATCGGGATTACCACGAGTCGTGGGTGCGGTAGCCGGGGGCGGCGCGCGGCAAGTCCGGCCTAGCGGTGTGGAGCGCGGATTTAGGCCAGACCCAACTGAGCCGCGACGCCTTGCAGGGCCGTAATGCAGTGCTGAATGTGCTCATCGAGCGGCAGGCCCAGCAGCTCAGCGCCCTTTTGGATGTCCTCCCGCGAGACCGCCGCCGCGAACGCCGGCGTCTTGAGCTTCTTCCGCACGCTCTTCGGCTCCAGGCCGTCCAGCCGGGTGGGGCGTACCAGCGCGCAGGCGATGAGGAATCCGCACAGCTCATCCACAGCAAAGAGCGTTTTGCGCAACGGCCGGTCGCGTGGGTACTCGTTCAGATTCCACTGGCCATGGGAGAGCATCGCACCGATGATGTCCTCATCCACGCCGCGCTCCCGCAGGATTTTGGCCCCTTCCCGAGTGTGCTCCGGCGGATTGGGCCAGCGTTCGTAGTCGAAGTCGTGCAGCAACCCGACCACGCCCCACAGCTCCTCGCTTTCGCCGAAATGCCGGGCGTAGTGGCGCATGGCAGCCTCCACGGCGAGGGCGTGCTTGCGCAGCGATTCGTTCTGCGTGTATTCGCACAAGAGAGTCCACGCTTGTTCACGGGTCATGGCATACTCCGTCGTTCGTGCACTCACGGTCAAATCGCGCGCGCGGGATGGCGCGTCAGGCGAGACGATGACTACGGCCAGAGCACGGCCTTCGGCACAAAGCCTTTCACGCGCGCCAGCTCGCGCAGGGCGTCCTCGTACGCCGCAAAGCGCCCGACCAGCACCACCTGAACGGGCGTGCCGCCACGCGTTTCCGTCTGCGTATAGGCTTGGACGCCGTCGCGCTGCAAATCACGGACCATGCGCTCGGCGTTGCGCGGCGAGGCAAAGACACCGCACTGTACGGCGTAGTGGTCGGCGTTGATCTGGAGGCGGCGTTGGGCGACGGCCGTCAGCTCGCTGGTGGGAAATTCGCGGACGAGTCGCTCGAAGAACCGGCGGGCCTGGCTCCAGCGTCCGCCGCGCTCGCACGATAGTCCCAGCCGAAATAACAGCGTATCGGTGGGCGGCGCTGGAGGTGCGCCTTCCAGCGCCAGCGTGTAAAACCGACTCGCCGACGCCCACTGGCCGTCTTCAAAGTCGATCGTGCCGAGCATGGCGTGCGCCCGCCAGCGCAGGTCGCGGTCGGCGGTTTTCTCGGCACAGCGCGTCAGGTCGGTGCGGGCCTGCAAGCGCTGTCCGGAGCGGGCCAGCGCGAGCGCGCGGACGTACCGGGCGCGGGCCGTCTCGGGGCGGTTGGGCGCGTCGTCGATCAGCCGCGTCAACTGCTGGACGGCCTGGCTGTCCTGGCCCTGCGCATACGCGCCCTCGCCTTCGGCGAGCCAGCGGCGCTGCCGCTCGCTGAGGCCCTGACAGCCGCCGAGCCACACGACACTGCACAGCACGATTCCGGTCGACGCTCTTGCTCGCATAGCGCTCAGCGTAACCCGGCGCGGGGCGGCCGAAAACGGGCGGCGGCGCAAATTGACTCGCGTCCGGGGGCTACCTAGGATCGACCGAACGACGGCGCGGTGCGCGTCCGGAGCGCGCGGCGGTCCGTCCGGGTCGTTTCCCAGCAGCCATGACCACGACGCTGCCCAAAACCCTCGGCGAGCTGAAGGAGTCCGGCTATCGCTACCGGCCCGTCAAGCTGGAGTTGCGCGAGAACCTGATCCAGCGTCTCCGCCGCGGGGAGCCGCTGTTCGCCGGGCTGGTCGGCTACGACACGACGGTCGTGCCGCAGCTCGTCAACGGCCTCCTGGCCCGACACGACCTGCTGCTGCTGGGCCTGCGCGGTCAGGCGAAAACGCGGATTCTCCGCGCGCTGCCGCAACTCCTCGACGAGTGGATTCCCACCGTCGCGGCCGCGGAAATCTGGGACGATCCGCTCGAGCCGCAGTTGCAGCGTACCAAGGCCATCGTCCAGGAGCACGGCGACCGGACAGCGATTCGCTGGGTGCATCGCGAGCAGCGCTATCACGAGAAGCTCGCCACGCCCGACGTGACGATCGCCGACCTCATCGGCGAAATCGACCTGGTCAAGCACGCCGAGGGCCGCTACCTCAGCGACGAGGAGACGATGCACTTCGGCCTGATCCCGCGGAGCAACCGCGGCATCTTCGCGATCAACGAGCTGCCGGACCTGCCGCCGCGGATTCAGGTCGGGCTGTTCAACGTGCTGGAGGAGCGCGACGTGCAGATTCGCGGGTACCCGATCCGGCTGAATCTGGACGTGCTGCTGGTTTTCAGTGCGAATCCGGAGGACTACACGAACCGCGGTCGCATCGTCACGCCGCTGAAAGACCGCATCGGCACGGTCGTTCGCACGCACTATCCGTTCAGCACCGCCGATGCCCTGCGGATTACGCGTGAAAACGCCTTGCTGTCGCGCGGTCCCGACGGTCTGGCGGTGGACATCCCCATCTTCGTGCACGAGGTCGTCGAGGAGCTGGTACGGCTGGCCCGGCAAAGCCCGCACATCAGCCAGCAGTCGGGCGTCTCGGTCCGTACCTCGATCACGGCGTTGGAGGTCGTCGTCGCCAACGCGGAACGCCGGGCGCTGAAAGCTCAGGAGTCGACGATTGTCCCGCGGATCAGCGACCTGGAGCACGTGCTGGCGGCGTGCCGCGGCAAGATCGAGCTGCTGCTCGCCGAAAGTGAGGAGGCCGAGGACAAGCTGGTGCGGGCGCTGGTCGGGGAGGCCACGAAGAATGTGTGGGAGAACTACTTTGAGCTGCACGACCTCGAGGGGCTGGTCGCCCAGTTTGCCGGCGGCAAGGTGAACGTGGAGGTCGGGGACGACGTGCCCGCCTCCGCGGTGCTGGCCGGGGCGCGCAAGCTCAAGGGCCTGCTCCCGGCTGCGGAAGGCTTGTGCAAGCAAGTGCGCTTGGCGGCGGATTCGCCGCTGCACTTGGCCAGTGCGGTCGAGTTCGTGCTGGAGGGGCTGCACGTGCACGATAAGCTGAGCAAGTACACGTTTCAGGAGCGCGTGTTTTACAAGCAGTGAGCCCGCCAATCCCGCTGGCGGCTCTGACGAATCCATTGCTGCATCGCGGCGGGGCGACGGAGGGGGGTGGAACAGTTAATCGCCACACGATAGACTGCCCGTACGGTGCAGCGGCGGATTGTCCAGCTTTTGCGGTGTGGTTAGCTGAACCGCTATCGGAGGCGCGTCGGCCGTGACACGGTTCCAGCCCTCTACCGCCCAGGTGACGGCCCTGGCCCTCCTGGCCGAGTTCTTTCGATACCGCGGCTGGTGTCAATCCCCGGCCCGACGTTCGCTACGGAAAAAGCTGGGGCCCAAGTACAAGCGCGGCTGGGAGATCCGTCTGGCGGCCGCATCGCAAGCGGAGCTGCGCCAGCTTCGCCGCCTGCTGCGCCTGGCCGGCTTCACCGTCGGCAGACCGTTCCGCAAGGTGAATCGGATCGTCCAGCCGCTCTACGGTCGCGAGCAGGTCACGCGTTTGCTGGAGGTGGTGGGGCCCATCCCGAAGCGCCCCCGGCCCAGGCGC
>Ga0214473_10009503_pt1 | contig 11481 bp, 11 predicted proteins | sample RVTome_7_FD_203509 | JGI IMG/M metagenome (GOLD analysis project Ga0214473, IMG submission 203509) | Soil microbial communities from uranium-contaminated site in the Upper Colorado River Basin, Wyoming, United States - RVT98D197 | ecosystem: Environmental > Terrestrial > Soil > Contaminated >...
GGGGGGCTCGGTACGAGCCTTATCTGGATGGTCTTCTTCCACTATCAGGAATCGGCGGCCCTCGGGATCGGCGATATCCTCTTCGGCCGGGTCAACGTCTCTGCCGTCGCCGAACCGAACTCCCCGTTATGGCTGGTGCAGTATGTCGCACCCGTCGTCATCGCCCTCCCAATCGCCTTCGCCCTCGGCATATGGGTGAGCCGTAAGACGCGCAAACTGTCCCGGGAACACCTCAAGAGATGTTTTAAGTACAGTGCCTAGAATAGAAAATAAATCCTCATCTTCCTCTCCCCAAGGGGAGAGGAAGAAGTCCCGCACCCCTTGGTATAAATTACGGAATACGGCCCCACTCCATAGCACAGAATAAGCTGGAGGTGCCCCTTTGGGCAGAATGCGGGGTCCCTGCCGCTCTGCGGCCCCCTCCCTTTTAGATCTTATAATTGATGGGATGTCTGCCGCTAGCGGCATCCCAACCTTCTCAATCTGAATGGTAAGGGAGCTTTGTGACACATCCCCTCATCAAGAATCCAAAGGTTGGGGAGCAGGCGGGAGATGCCGTTCCCGCTCTTCCGAAGGTGACCCTTTGGTCACAATATAGAGATAAGGACTACGGCCGAAGCCGAAGGTGACCCCTTGGCCAGTGGCCCTTTGGTCAAATGTGCGAAGTGCGAGTTTTGAACAACGTGCCCAAGCTACCTTCCGATTCTGAAGCGTTCAGGCCTGCCGCTTCCCCCTCTTGTGCCGCTTCCGTGATTCCGCCTCCACGAAGATCTTTTTCACCGCGGGGAGTTCTTTCCGTATCGCCTGCTCCACCCGGTCGATGGCCGCCTCTACCTCGTCCGTGCTCAGGCCGTTGGCAAAGTTGATGTCGAGGTTGACCAGGATATCCTCCGGGCCGAGGTGCATGGTCAGTATATTGACGATCTCCTTGGCCTCGGGGACCGTAGCGATGGCCGCCTTGATCTTCCTGAGGTCGGTCCTTGATACTGCCTCGCCGATCAGCAGGCTCTTGGTCTCGTAGAAGAGGAGTACCGCGATCAGGGTGAGAATCATGCCGATGATGATGGAGGCCGCGCCGTCAAAGACAGGCTCCCCGGTCAGAGCGGAGAGGAGGATGCCGCCGAACGCCACGGCGAGACCGACGATGGCGGCGGAATCTTCCAGTAAGATGATGAAGAGGGCCGGTGACTTCGACACGTGAAAGGACCGCAGGAACCCCTGTTTTTTAATCTGCCCGCGCAATTGCCGAAAGGCGATGCGCCAGGAGAACGTATCGAAAAAGAAGGAAAGGGCGAGGACCAGATATCCCCAGCCCGGGGCTCTCAGGGGCTCGGGATGGATAATCTTGGTGATCCCCTCGTGGATGGAGAGGACGGCGCCGATAATGAAGATGGAGAGCGAGACGACAAAGGCCCATATGTACCGCTCCTTGCCGTGGCCGAAGGGGTGACTGCGGTCGGCGGGTTTGGCGCTCAGCCTGATCCCCAGCAAAATGAAGGCCTGGTTGCTCGTATCGGCCAGCGAGTGAAACCCCTCGGCCAATAAGGCGGCGCTATTGATGAAGACCGCGACAAGAAACTTCATGAAGGCGATGACGATATTGGCCGCCAGGGCTATGAGCACCGCCTGTTTCGTCCTGATGGCTGCTGTTTTTTGACCCTTTGTCACCCGGTCTTCAGAGCTCCTTCACGGTGATGAGATTCGTGGTCCCCGGCATATCGACGGGGGTACCTGCCGTAACCACCACCCGCTGCCCCTTGGTGATCCACCCCTGTTGCAGGGCGGCGGTTATCCCCTTACCGACGATCTCTTCGACATCGGTAAACTCGGGAATGAGGATGGGATGCACACCCCATGAAAGGATAAGTTGTCTGACGGTAGCGGCGTTCGGGCTGAAGGCGAGAATCGGAGAGCGGGGTCGATAGCGGGAGACCAAGCGGGCCGTCCTTCCCGTACGGGTCGGCGTGATGATGGCCGCTGCTCCCAGGTCCTCTGCCAATTGGCAGGCGGCGTGACTCATGGAATCGGCGATCTCCATCTTGTAATACGGATCAGGGGGGAGGAAGGCTTCATGATGAAAGTTCTTTTCCGTCGCTTGGGCGATCTTTACCATGAACTGTACCGCCTCGACGGGATACCTTCCTATCGCGGTTTCTTCCGACAGCATGACGGCATCGGTGCCGTCGAGTATCGCGTTCGCCACATCAGACGCCTCCGCCCTGGTGGGACGAGGGTTTTGCACCATAGATTGCAGCATTTGGGTGGCGGTGATAACGGGTTTTCCCAGAGCGTTCGCCCTTTTGATCAGGTCCTTCTGCACGAGGGGGACCTCTTCCAGCAATATCTCTACCCCCAGGTCGCCCCTGGCCACCATGATGCCGTCTGCCTCTAACATGATTTCTTCTATGTGCTGTAAGGCCTCATGCCGCTCGATCTTGGCGATGACGGGGATATCGGCATGATGTGACTGCAAAATCTCTTTGGCCTCCCGAATATCCTCGCTCCCCCTCACGTAGGAGAGGGCGATACAATCTACCCCCGCCTGCACGCCAAACAGCATATCCTCTTTATCCTGATCGGTCAGGGCCTTGGCTCGCAGCTCCCCGCTGGGAATATTGATACCTTTATGGGAGCCGAGCTTTCCTCCCACCACTACCTGGCAGACAATCTCCGGCGGGTTGATTGAGACTACCTTGAGCTCAAGCGTCCCGTCGGCCAAGAGGATCGCATCACCTTTTTTGACATCGTGAGCCAGGCCGGGGTAGGTGACGGACATCTTCCTTGCATTCCCTATGATCCGTTCGGCAATGAAGGTGACGGTTGTACCCGTCTCCAGCACGGCAGTTCCGCCCTCAAGTTCCCCTATGCGCACCTTTCCGCCGCCGAGGTCTTGAAGGATCGCGATAGGTTTGCCCGCTTTCGCGCTCAACCGCTTCAGCCTAGCAATGTTTTCCGCATGTCCCTGGTGATCTCCATGCGAGAAGTTGAGCCTTGCCACGTCCATCCCCTCGCGGATCATTTTTTCCATGACGGAGGGATTACCGCTTGCCGGCCCGATGGTGCAGATTATCTTTGTCTTCTTTGTTTCCTTAATGACGTCATTCATCTGTCGCTATCTTCCTGTTGCCCTTGAGGAAGGGGAGTTTTTCATCCTTGCGGTACACGAGGGCCTGACAGGTGGCAACCAAGTTTTGCTGATCATCAATCACGGTGATGAGGTAGGAGGCGGTGCGGCGGGTGAGGCTAACCTCTTTTGCCTCGGCCCGCAGGAGAGATCCCACGGGAGGGGCGCTGATGTAGGTGATGTTCATGTTCAAGGCGACGGCCACGGTGCCGTGGGAGTTGGAGGCGGTCTCAAAGGCCTCATCGATGAGGGCGAATATCGCCCCGCCATGGGCCATATTATGGATGTTCTCCATCTCCGGACGAAACACCATTTCGACGATGGAGCGCCCGGGACCGATATCCTTTAACTGCATCCCGAGCAGCCTGGCAAATGGTTCTTCTGCTACCCGCTGGGTGATCTGCTCCAAGACCTCTTTCATTGTCTCATACTCCCTGTTCCCTAAAAGCAAGAAAAGACCTATTCTTTCTTACCCGAACAGGTCTCTTTCTCTTTTCTCAATCTGGATAGGTTATTCTTCACATCTGTGCGATATGGTTACCCGTTATTCGTTCTTCTTTGTCTCTTTCTTCGGGATCTCCGTGTTCCTCAGGTTTGTTTCCAGCTTCTCCAGGGCATCGGCGGTCTTTTCCCGCAAGGCGGCGGTCGCCGTGACGATGGCGTCACCGATTTGCGAGAGGAATTCGCTCTGCTTCTTTTTATCGCCGAGCCCCCCGACCTTTTGATAGGCCAAGACGGCAAAGATGAGGGCGATGATCGAGATGATTAATGCCAGGCCTTCCATGCAGCTCTTTCCCCCTATCGGTATTAATCCCGTATTTATCTCTGGTTATTGACTCACGTGCCCTGTGCGTCAAATACCCTCTTATATATATCTTTAACATATTTAAGGTGGATCTTCAAGTCAAAGACGCCCTGGATTTCTTGCACGGTCAAGACACGGGAGATTTCCTTGTCCTTTTGCACGAGCTCACGAAAATCCTCCCCGGCGCTCCACGACTGCATGGCATTGCGCTGCACCCATTGATAGGCGTCGCTGCGGGAGACGCCCTTTCTGACCAAGGCAGACAAGAGCTGCTGCGAGGCGACGAGCCCTTTCGTCAGGTCAAGGTTTTTTTTCATCCGCTCGGGATAGACGATAAGACCCTGGATGATCTGCGTGAACCGGTCCAGCATATAATCCACAAGGATCGTGCTATCCGGCGCAATAATCCTCTCAACCGACGAGTGGCTGATGTCCCGCTCGTGCCAGAGCGGGACATTTTCCATGGCGGCCACGGCGTTGCCCCGCACCAGCCGGGCCAGCCCCGAGAGGTTTTCCGTGCCGACGGGGTTTCTCTTGTGGGGCATGGCGGAAGAGCCCTTTTGCCCCTCGGAAAACGGTTCCTCCGCCTCCAGTACCTCGGTGCGCTGCAGGTGACGGATCTCCACGGAGAATTTCTCGATGGATGAGGCAAGCAGCGCGAGGGTCGTAAAGAACTCGGCATGCCGGTCGCGCTGGATGACCTGCGAGGAAACGGGGGCGGGGGTGAGCCCTAATTTTTTGCAGACGTATTCTTCCACCGCCGGTGGGGCGTTGGCGAAGGTGCCGACGGCCCCGGACAGCTTCCCCACGCTGACGGTTGCACGTGCGTGCTCCATGCGTCTGCGGTGACGGCGCATCTCTTCGTACCAGAGGGCCATCTTCAAACCGAAGGTGATGGGCTCGGCATGCACACCATGGGTGCGGCCGATCATGGGCGTTTCTTGATGGGCCAGGGCCTTTTCTTTGATCGCCGCCATGAGGAGATCAATATCGGTGATGATGATCTCGGCTGCTTGTTTAAGCCGCAGCGACAGGGCGGTATCGACGATATCGTAGGAGGTGAGGCCGAAGTGGATATATTTCCCCGCCTCGCCGACGGTCTCTTCCAGCTGGCTGACGAAGGCCGCCACGTCGTGCTTGGTCCGGCGCTCGATCTCATCGATGCGCTTGCTGTCGATGCGCGCCTTTTTTTTGATAAGCTCGACGGCCTCGCGGGGTATCTCCCCCAACTCGGCCCAGGCCTCGCACGCCAGGATCTCTACCTGGAGCCAGGTCTCATATTTATGTCCTTCGCTCCAGAGCGTCCCCATCTTTTCTCTCGTGTATCGCGGGATCACGGTCATTGCCCCTTGTTATGTTCATTGTGCCGCTTTGCGGCATCCCGCTTTCAAAAAATTATATTGTGTCGCTTTGCGACATCCTGCTTTCCTAAGGCTTTAAATTTAAGGAGCAGGACAGAGCGGGACGTCATCAACGATAGCATAACTCTAAGGGAGAAGGGGGAGGTTGTCAACGGGAAAGAGCAGGGAGACACCGGTAACCTTGACACCCATCCGTGTCCCTGTTAGATTTTAATGTAATTAAGGCGTGGGCATTTCCTGGAGGGGAGTTGACGCAATGGGGATCGCATTCAAGAGCCGGCAGCAGCACGCGAAGATATTGAATCCCGCGACGGGGTACGAAGAAAAGACCCTGACCTTGGAGACGAGGTGGGACCCGCTGACGAAGCGGACGGTCAGGGTGCTTGATCTCCCGATCAAAAAGCTCGAGAAACTGGATGTCGATGCGATGTTGCAAAAGGGCGCCGAGGTGCCCTGTCCTTTTTGCCCGGATGCCGTGGAGCAGGTCACGCCGCGGTTCGCGGACGACTTTATTCAGGGGGGGAGACTGCGTTTCGGCGAGGTCTTTCTTTTCCCGAACCGGCTGCCGTTTGACCGGCATTGCGCCGTCGCCGTCCTCACCCGGCAGCACTATCTCCCCCTTGCTGATTTTACGGAGGAAATCCTCTTTAACGGCTTTTCCACCGCCTGTGTGTATCTGCGCCGCCTCGTCGAGGTGGACCCCGCGACGCGGTTTTTCTCCATCAACTGGAACTATCTCCCGATGTCGGGAGGGAGCATCATCCACCCCCACCTGCAGATCATCGGGGGCTCCCTCCCCACGCAATATCAGGGGGCGATGATCCAGGGGGGGAGGCGCTATCACAAGCAATGGGGCACGGCCTTCTGGGACGATTTGATTGCCACGGAGCAGGCGCTCGGCGAGCGGTATATCGGCGCGCTGGGCAATACAGTCTGGCTGGCGAGCTATGCGCCGTTGGGGTTCGCGGACATCATGGCCGTGGTCAGGGACCGGTGCTCGCTCGTCGAGCTCACGGACCAGGATATCAGAAACTTCGCGCAGGGGCTGCTCAGGGTCTTTAAGTATTTTCAGGAGTTTAATCACTATAGCTTCAATCTGGCCCTGTTTTCCGGGCATTATGGGGGAGACGATTCCTTCCGGGTAAACGCCCGGGTGGTGACGCGCCGGCTGCTCCCGCCGTCCGGGGCGAGCGACAGCAGTTACTTTGAGAAGCTCCACGGCGAGTCGATCAGCTACAAAAAACCGGAGCGGCTGTGTGAGGAGGTCAGGGGGTGCTTCTAGGGGCTGCCTCTCGCGGTATACGAGTTCATGACGACGTAACGCAACAGCGGTGGGTGATTGATTTCCAGGGTAGCGGTGGCGCCGTTGTTTAAGGCGGTCTACGTGGACCCGTCGCTCGCAGGCTCTCCGGCAATCGAGCGGATCAGGGAGGGGGTCGGCGATTGCTTGTGGCAGGTGTGCGCGGATTTCGACGCGGTGATCCACGAGAAGACCTCCTATGAGGCAGATCCGTGCGCAGCGGGGAAACGCATCCTGATGATCCGTCCCTTTCAGGGGAGGCTGGTCAAGGCATGCCCGGGGACTGCCAACCATATCTGTTGCGGGTATCAGATCATCAACGTCATGACCAACTGCCCCATGGATTGCTCATACTGTATCCTCCAGGGCTACTTGAACAACCCGTGCGTGACCGTTTATCCGGATTTCACCCGGATCTTTCACGAGATCGAGGAGATCATCGCCGGGCAGCCTCACCGTCTTTACCGGTTCGGCACCGGTGAGCTCGGCGACAGCCTGGTACTCGATCATATCGTCGGGTTCGCCGCAGCGGCAATCACGTTTTTCGCTGCCGGGAAAAATGCCATCCTGGAGCTCAAGACCAAGTCGGCAAATGTAGAGCACCTCCTGTCCCTTGACCATCGAGGGAAGACCGTCGTCTCCTGGTCCCTCAATACGCCCCGGGTGATCGAGGAGGAAGAGCACCTGGCTGCCACGCTCCACGAGCGTCTGGCAGCGGCGCGTCGCTTGACTGAAGCGGGGTATCCCGTGGGGTTTCACTTCGATCCGCTCATCTTATATCCGGGGTGGGAGGCGGATTACCAGGGGGTGGTCGACCTCCTCTTTGCGCACATCGACCCGGCCCTGATACGATGGATCAGCCTCGGCGGGCTGCGCTTTCCCCCGTCTTTAAAAAAGGTGGCCCAAAGGAGGTTCCCCCGGACCGGGATATTCACCGGTGAGCTGGTCCCGGGTGCAGACGGCAAGCTCAGATATCTCAAGCCCTTGCGGGTGGAGCTCTATCGCAAGATGGTCTCCTGGCTCAGGGCCTATGACGAAAGGCTCTTTATCTATCTCTGTATGGAGAGGCAGGACGTCTGGGAAAGGGTCTTTGGCAGCGCCCCGGCAGGCACGGCAGGGTTGAACCAGCGGTTCGAGGCGCACGTCTCCCGCTGCCTCAGGGAGGCGGCATGACTCTGGCGATGGCGCTCCTTTCCGGGGGGCTGGACAGCATCCTCGCTGCCCGGGTCATCCGCGAGCAGGGGATTGCCGTCATCGGCGTCTCCTTTGTCACGCCGTTTTTCAAAGCCGATGCGGCACGAGAGGCGGCCCGAGGCATCGGCATTCCCCTCGAGGTCCTTGATATCACCGATGCCCACCTTCATATGCTGCAGCGGCCCAAGCACGGCTACGGGCGCGGGATGAACCCCTGTATCGACTGCCACGCCCTGATGCTTCGCGAGGCCGGGAGGCTCATGGAAGAAAAGGGGGGCGCGTTTCTCGTGACCGGCGAGGTGTTAGGGCAGCGCCCGATGTCGCAAAATAAAAGGGCCCTCCGTATCGTGGAGCGGGAAGCCGGGTATGAGGGACGAATCCTGCGTCCTTTGAGCGCCCAGCTCCTCCCCGAGACTGTCCCGGAGCAGGAGGGGCTTGTCGACAGACAACAGCTCTTGGCAATTACCGGGCGTTCACGCAAGCAACAACTCGAGCTTGCCCAACGCTATCAGATTACGGAGTATCTCACGCCGGCAGGGGGGTGTTTGCTCACGGATCAGATCTTTTCCCGCCGCCTGAAAGACCTCTTTGCGCACGAAGACCCGCCGCAGGTCAGGGGGATCGAGCTCTTGAAGGTCGGCAGGCATATGCGCCTTTCTCCGGCGACAAAGATGGTCGTGGGGAGAAACGCAACGGACAACGAGCGGATCGCCGAGCTCTTGACGCCTGACGATGACCTCCTGAAGGTCGAGGGATACCCCGGACCCCTGTGCCTGATACCCCATGGCGGGTCACCCGAAGAGGTCCAGCAGGCAGCAACCATCTGCGTGCGCTACAGCGACGCCCCGCGGGACGCGGAGATAACGGTCATCTGGAGCAGGGGAGGGGAGCAAAAGGAAATCACAGCGCGAGCATGTCTACCGTCCCTGCCCGCTGGGCTGATGATCTAGGCCGGCCAAAGGGATTCCTTACTATAGCTCGGAAGGCAATGGCCGAGAATCGACTACGGCTGCCTTGTTTGCGAAAGGCAGGGTATGGGTATGCGAACGAGCGGATCAAAGAAGGGTCTTGGCGAATTGCCGGAAGCATAGGCGTCTTATCAGGCGAATGCCACCCGGAGGCGCCGGCACGTCTTCATGACGCGCCGGCGCCTCTAAGATCTTATTTGGTCATCAGGATCAACTGCCCCGGCAATCTTACGGGACCACTTCGATGACGCCCTCCATCCCCTTTTCGCGGTGACTCTTGGAAAAGGGGGCCTTCTTGCTGCAGTACAGGGGATATTTCCCCACCTGGGTCGGGGTGAACTTTATGATCTTGGGGGTCGAACTCAGGCTCTCCTGAAATACTATGCCGGCCTCGGGAGATTTGGCGGCGATGTCGTGAGGGATGAGACTGAAACCGGATTCTTTTGTTACCTTGAGCTCCACCGGGACGTTGACCTTTACGACGATATGATTCGGCTTAAAGAAGTAGCCGCCGCCTACCATATCCACCCGCTGCACGCCATCTTTGTCCACGGGTACCACGGTTACGGTCTCCTGCGCCGCCGCCGTCAGGAAAAGGGCGCCCACAACTGCAACAATGACAAACAACAATTTTTTATACTTCATGGCTTCCTCCTTTTTTTGCTCGTAAAAATTTTCTACAACAAAATCTCCCCCACTCTCCCCCTCCCTTTGGATATCTTTATATATAATAGTGGGGATGTGTCGCCTTGCGACATCCCCACCTTGGAGAAATCCGAATGGTGGGGGATCGCAGAACGACACTCTACAACAGCACTCCCCCACCTCTTTTAGATATCTCTCTACTTTAATGAGGGGATGTGTTGTTGTAACGTGTCATTCCCCTTCCAAAATATAGCAATAGGAATAACGCGTTACAACAACACAGATATTCCTATAAGTATCTGTACAACATAGAGTACGATGATCCCGACCCCGACGGCCAGATGGGGCGTCCTCCACGGAGAGTCCAATCCTTTTATCTTTCTGGAGACGGCATATTGGCCGAGGAGAAAGAGCACAATCACCGACCCGACAACCAGATGGGGCGGGTATTCCCATATCCGCCCTTTGTCGATGGCCACCAGGATCAAGCCGGCGCAGAAACCCAACACACCCAAGACCACCAGGAGAGGACCGAGCCTCCTGTGTCTTTTTACGGCCTCGACCCGGGGCTCCCCCCTTTTCCGGCCCCTTCTGATGGCAAGACCCCGCGAGGCGTGGTACATAAAGGCCAGTGCCAGCAAGGCATTGAAGGAACCGTGGAAAAGCTTGCCGATATCTATGAAGAAGTCAAACGTCATAGCAACATGCTAATGTCTAAAAAGCCGGTTTCAAGGTCAAGGCTCTGGAAAGGCGAAAAAACAGCCCCTGCCGGCGATGAATCGCAGATCTCCTGGAAGCGCTATGGGTGAAGCCGGCACATCGCGATTTTTTTCCGAAAACCCGGGCGTCTCAAGGCTTGGGCACGCAGCGGCCTTGCTTGCACACGGTTCCCGGCTTGCAGATAATCCTCTGGCAGCGCGGGTCAATGCACCGGCCTCTTTCGCAGATCTGGCCGATGGGGCATAGTATCCCCTGGCAGGGGTCCGCAATACAGCGGCCTTGGTCGCACACGGTCCCGGCAGCGCAGACAACCCCCTGGCAGCGGGGATCGGGAACGCAGCTGCCTTTGTCGCAAAGCTTGCCGAGGCCGCAGACAATTCCTTTGCAGAGGAGATCGGGGACGCAGCGGCCGCCTGAGCACACCAGGCCAGGGTCACAGACAATGCCCTGGCAGCGGGCATCAACGCACCGGCCTCTGTCGCACACGTATCCGGGTTCGCACACGACCCCCTGGCATAGGGCTGGATCCGGGACGCAGCGGCCTGCTGAGCACACCAGACCTTTGTCGCAGACAACGCCCTGGCAGGCAGGCTCCACGCATTTCCCTCGATCGCATACCTGTCCCTGCGGACAGATCACGCCCTGGCATACCACGAGGCAGGTGCCGTTGGAATCACACAGACCAGAGGGACAGTAAGAGCAGTCTATGGGATAACATTTTCCTTTGACGCATTTCTCTCCGGCAGGGCAGGTAACGCCGGCACAGGGGTCTTGCGCGCAGGCAGGATCGATGGCACTCCCCATGAGCGCCGATAAAACAACCACGACAACAATCCAGAATGATCGCATAGTTCCTCCTTGTGGCAAATGGCCCATAGACCGATCAACGCCACGAGCATACCAGGCGGTTTTATGAGACCCTTCTTAATACACCCTGTGCGACCCGGAGGCAAAGAAAAAAGACCTGCCCCCGCGCTCGCTGACCCACTGCATTCCCTGGGCGGTGCTCCCTTCGGCGTGATCCATGAAGAACTGCGCGTTGCGGTCCCCTCGCGAAAAGATCATGAAGCGCAGAACAAGATCGCGGCACCGCCCAGGAGGAGTGCGGCGACCCTTATTTCAGAGGGCCCGTTGCGACATAATCATTCGCTTTTACCGACGCATGACACTGTATACACCCCGCGACCTTCCCCTCGGCCGCGATCTTTCCGTCCGGCAGATATTTTGCCCAGAACCAATCGCCGGCCTGAGGATTATACCCCTTCACTTTGTACATAACGGTCAAAGCGGCCAGTTTCTTGTCGGGGGTATAATTCTCCTTGACAATGATCGAACCGTCCGGCAGCATCCCCTTCTTCTCTTTT
>Ga0214473_10009504_pt1 | contig 11480 bp, 13 predicted proteins | sample RVTome_7_FD_203509 | JGI IMG/M metagenome (GOLD analysis project Ga0214473, IMG submission 203509) | Soil microbial communities from uranium-contaminated site in the Upper Colorado River Basin, Wyoming, United States - RVT98D197 | ecosystem: Environmental > Terrestrial > Soil > Contaminated >...
AGAGAGAGTTACGATTATCGGAACACCGCCGGTCCTGATGACTACAACGTGAGCCATTGCGGGGATGTCATCAGGAAGTTCCCCGCGATAGAGGAACGGGCTGGCCGCTGTATCGTAGCTGACGTAGGGATTGCGCCCATAGTCGCGAAACGACCCGTTGTTCGGAACGAGGACGTCGCCGCCGGGGTGAGCATCACGAAAGAACCCGAAGGATACAATCCGCGACGGCAGCAGAGCTAGTTTTGCCCCTGTCAACTGTCCAACGATCGCCTCACCTGAGAACTGCTGCCACCAACTCTCTGTCTGCCGATCGTACATAACCAAGTCCGAATTTCGGAGCTTGCCTGATGTGCCAAATTCGAAAACGCTGTCCCCGAGACGCCGGTCGAAGACAATCGCCGCGTTGCAGAGCGGGCAGTACGTGACCGCGACCGGAATCCCGTCGACGACGTCGTTCACGATCTCATGCCAGATCAGAACTCGCAGGGGATAGGCTTTCGAGTTCCCCTCGACTGGGAACATGATAACCGGCTCCCGGTCGGCGAGATCGGTTGCGTCAATCGCATGAACGAACCTGGGATCATCGATGGAAGGTATTCCGTCACGCGGTGGCCCCCCTGAGACAATTTCGGAGAAATCGACGGCCGCCTTTGAGAAGTCCGTCCGCCAGCCTTCGCTGAGCCACGACTTCGCGTCGGCCAGTGCGGGGACAACCGCCCCCAGGAGCCCCGCGAGGAGAACGACGACGGCAATCGGTCTGGCCATAAGTGATGTGCTCCCTAAGCAGGACGGTGCCAATCGCAGCCATTGGCGATACACACAATGTCTCGCCGTCATCGCGCTGCGTTACGGTGTCCCGGCGTCATTCACGGCGAGCCGCCGGTTGTCGGCCGATGGGTCGCCCTACCCTTCCTGCAGCTGCTTTCTGGCGACCAGAAGCACCAGCAGGGGCACAAGGATCCACTGCATGAAAGGACTCAGCCCGGTGCCAAAGGGCGGGAGCAGGGGCATCCACGCCGCGTATGTCCAGCGATGGACGACTTCGACATAGTAGAACTCAAATGCGATCGTGAGGACCATTCCTACGACCAGGAAAATGAGCACGTCTCGGATTGAGGGGCTCAGAAGCCACCGCCTCGAGCGCCGAAGTATGGCAGTGGCCCAGAAGGCCGTGAGGGCAAAACCGACGTCGCCGATCGTTGCCTGCGTACAGACCAGTATACCCGCCCAGTGCTCCATGGTTGACATGCCCTCGTAGACGGGGACCTGGAGCATTTCCCAGACGAAATGGAAAACGAAGGAAAAGAAGGCAATCGTGAGTTCTGGGGTGAGCGGCAGCCTTCTAATCATTTCACTGCTGGCAGCCAGGCCTCGAGCACATCGTAGCCCTCTCGCATCAAGCCCTCTCCCCGCGCGGCGAGATCGCTGCCTTCAAGCGCGAGCCCGTGTCCTTCGACGTATCGGTTCATGAAATTGAAGAGCGCGGCAACGCTGATAGCATCGTGAAGCGCCCGCTCGTCCCATCCTGCCTCGAAGACTTCCTGGGCATCGGCCGAAACCATCTTCGAGGGGGTTAACGTGAGCTTGCGAACGTAGCGAAAGATCGGCTGGAGGTTCTCGTCAATGCCGCCGCATTTTGGGTCCGCCAGCAGGCCCTCCAGAACGGCCTCCTTAATGCCGAATGCGCGAGCGGTGGCGGCATGCACGCCGTGACAATAGGCGCAGGCGTTCAGGCCCGAGACGAAGGCCGCAATCAGTTCACGTTCCCCTGGCGCGAGCGGGGACGGACCACGCAGAATCTGTGTGTGGTACGCGATCAACAGCCGTGACGCAGCCGGGTTCAGTGTCATCGCGTTCCTGACGGCCGCATGAGGGCCCAAGCTTGGAAAAAAGCTCATGCAAGGGTCCCCGCGTGCTGGACCTGTGCAGACTGACCCATAGCGTCAATCGGGCCAGCGTCTGCGTGTTCGCCAATCTTCGGCTCCTCGGCGGCGCGCGAGGGAACCAGTTCGGTCGTGACATCGGCGCTCTCTGTCAGGGATCGGTGTACCGGGCACTTGTTGGCAATTTCCAGAAGCCGCGACCGCTGCAGTGCATCGAGCTCGCCCTCGAAGCTGATGCGTCGAGCGAAGGTCTCGCGCGAGGCGGGCGTGCGGCCAGTATGGGTGACTTCAACGGTCGTCCGCGCCAATGGCCAGCCCTTTCTTTCCGCATAGAGGCGGCACGTCATAGCTGTGCACGCGCCAAGACCGGCGCTGACCAGTTCGAACGGCGTTGGACCCGAGTCCAGCCCGCCTACGTCCCCGGGCTCATCCGCAAGGAACCGCGTCGTGGGCGTCTCCACCAACACCTGAAACCTGCCCATGCCGGTCTCCCGCACCCGCACCCCGTCGCCAGCCACGAATGGGTCGGGCGCGGCCACCTCGAAAAAGCGCGACGACCATGCCGATATGCTGGCCGCAACATAGTCCGCATCCTCGGCCCGGCGCAGCAGGTGATCGGCCCGGTCGAGGGAAATGAAACTCTTCGGGTGCCGGGCGGCGGCAAAGATCTTGGTCGCATGGTCGATCGACACAGTGGCGTCGAGCGGCGAATGCAGGACAAGTAGTGCCTTTCCCAGCGCGGCGATGCGTGGGCCCGGGTTCTGGGATCGAATATCGGTCACGAATCCAGGTGACAGACTGAATGGTCGTCCGCCGATATTGACAGGAGCCGAGCCTATTGCCGCGTTATCGGGAACGGGCCCGTCCAGATGCCCGAACACGTGTTCTGGGTCGAACGGCGTGCCGATGACTGCCACGGCCTTCACGCCCTCCAAGGAACTCGCCGCAGCGAGTGCGGCCGCTCCTCCGAAGCTGTGCCCGATCAGAAGTTGGACCGGCCTGTCGGACGACTCCATCGCGTTGACCGCATCGGCGAGGTCTTCGGCGTCGTGCGACAGCCCGTGCCCGAACTGTCCTTCGCTCTTGCCAAGACCAGTGAAGTCAAAGCGAAGCACGCCAATGCCGCGTGCGGCCAACGCTCGGCTGACTCGCACCGCTGCCAGCGAGGTCTTGTCACAGGTGAAGCAGTGCGCAAACACAGCCCAGGCCCGGATCGGGGCTGTCCCGACCTCTAGGATTCCATCAAGCATCTGTCCCGAGCGATTGGGGAAGGAAAGTGGGATCGCGGTCATGAAGGTGCGCCTCGTTGCGTTCGCACGACACGCACTAGAGGCGTGCCGGATGTACTACGTCGCGCGAACCTTCGCGCCCGTTACGCTCGAGCGACCGCTCGGGCCGCCTGCGACGCTCACGGGCTCCCTTCTGTAACGGTGCGCTCGGAGTTCTCTGTGGAGCCAATGGCCGCTCGTCCGACCGAAAGGAGCCAGGCAAAGAGATACAGCGAGAGTCCAAGAGCCTCGGCGAAGATGCGGGTCCCCTGTCCGACGACATATCTGTGCGGCGCCATCTCATCCGCGATGAACCAGAACGGCGCGACAAAAGGCACGTAGCTTACAATTGGGATGATGACGCCATCGATCGACAGCTTGATCACGACAAAGGTCGCGAACAGCAACAGGCTCTCGATGGTCGACGTCGCCGTCCAGGCGGACCTTAACCCCACTCGACGACCGCGCGAGAACTTGCCGGCACCGAAGAGAAGGCGCAGCGACAGATAATAGACTACGACCTTCGCATACATCAGCAGCAGAAAGTACGTCCTGAATGTCTCTCCGTCCATCGGGACACCGCCGAACTGGAGATTGTAACCGATGGTGTCCAATGCCAGCAGCGCCAGGGCAAGGGACAGAGATACGAGTGACCAGAAGATCAGAAACCTAGCTGCGGAGAGAACGTTCGTGTGGCGAGACGAGACCGTCCTGACAGTGAGCCAAATGGCGATGCCGACAAGAATGATCCGGACCAGCTCCGCAGTCTGGGATATCGCGATCGAATACCACTCCGCCTGTTCCATCGAGGTGAGAGGTATCCAAAGGTCCATGTACATGATGGAGACCTGCTCCAGGACGCTGAGCCCGGTGTACAGTATGCTCAGCCCGATCAGGATGAGCGCGATCCGCCGCCAATGCGGCTCCATTTCCCGCATGGAAAACGCGTCCGGAAACAAATGATCATTCACGGAAATTTCTCCTCTTAATGGCTGTGGTCGCTTTCGGCGACGTCGAAGGCATGGGCGGCTCATCTGGCTTTAGCGGTGCCGGTGAAGAGCATTTTTGAGGCGCCCCGAACGGCGGCGAACTAGGCGCCAAAGCCCTTTCCAAAGGCCTCCTCCTTGACGAAGTGTTCCGAGACAATGAGCAGCACAACGCCCGGCAAGGACACCAAAAGGGTGAGGCCAGCCGCTGATGCGTCGAGGGTGCCACTGCTCACCTTCGCGAACAGCAGCGTGGGGAGCGTTATGATCCGCCCCTGCCCCAAAAAGAAGGTCAGCAGAAAGATGTTGGTCGAAACCAGAAACGTGAACAGGCAGCCCGCTACGATGCCCGGCATCAGCATCGGCAAGGTCACCATGCGGAATGTCTGCCAGCGGCTTGCGCCCAGAACGTAGGACTGTTCCTCGAACTCTGCACCTAGCCCCTGATAAACGGCAGTGAGCATGCGAACCATATAGGGGATGGTCGGGATCAAATGGGCGATGACTATGCCCATGATGTTTCCCGCCAGCCCGAGATGGATGAAGATCAGCAGCAGGGCGATGCCGATGGCGGATTCCGGGATGACCAGCGGCAGCGACAGGAAGAACTCGAAGGCTGGCTTGCCGCGGAATTCCATCCGGGCGAGAACCCTGGCCGCCGGCATGCAGATCGCAAGGCACAGCACCATGACGACAAGCCCAATCGAAACGGTGTTGAGCGTCGCCTCTGCCAGCCGGCTATGGGGCGAGAAAACGTAGTCCCAGCCCTGGGGTAGCCGGGCGCGTGCCCGCGACGTGAACCACCATTCCGTTGGAAGCAGGTTTGGCCATTCCCATCGGAAGGCGAAGGACTGGACGATGAGCGGAAGAAATGGACCGACGACGACGGCGGCGAAGGCCCAAAGATAGAACTTCTGGAAGGGCGACAGTGTGGTGTGCGAGGCGGGGTTTCTGGCTGCCATGATCAGACCCGACCACGCCGGCGTTCGAAATTTCGGTACGCCGTGAGATACAGGAAGAGGATTATTCCAGCTACGATGCCAATGGAAACGACGGTGGCCATCCCCTGCGCCTGGAGGTTGTAGTTCGCGTCATTGAAATAGCGCCAAGCCATAACCGGGAGCGTATCCGGGAATCCACCACCCAGGATGAATGGCGCTTCGAAGGCTCCGATACTGAACGAGAAGCAGATGAGGGTCGCCGAGACGATCCCGGGCATGATCTGCGGCAGGGTCACTCCGAAGAAGATCTGTCGCCGGTTCGCGCCCAGAATGGCGGCCGCCTCTTCCTTTTCCTGCCCATTGCCCAGAAGCACCGCGTATATCGCGAGCGTAATGAACGGCGTTTGCTTCCAGACATAGACTGCGATGATGCCCCACCCCGAGTGGGTATGGAGCAGGCGCGGGAACTCGGCGGGGTCCGAAATCAACCCAAGCGTAGCCGCGAGCCGAGACATCATGCCGCCGTTGCCCATCATGATGACCGCCAGCGCAATGCCGACGGTATACGGGATCATCAATGGCAGTTTGTAGACGAACCTGTAGAGGGCGCGGCCGGGAAAGGACTTGACGAGGGTCTGAGCCAGGAGAAGCGCGAGCCCAAGAGCAACGGCCGTCGAAACCACACCATAGTAGAGCGTCAGTCCCAGGGCGTTCCAGAACATGCCGCCTCCCCACAGCGCGGCGAAGTATCCGAAATCCGGAAAGGTATTGATGCCGAACCATGGCGCAAAACCCAGGCTTTGGGCCACGGCGAGCAGGCAGGCGCCACCGAACAGCAGGCCGAGCACGAGCGTGACCGGCCCGAGCGCGACCAACGTCAACCAGACCGGGCGACTGACGCCTCGGTCGGTCGCGCCAGTTGATAGTTGGCCGCTAGGTTGTGTTGCCAGCTGCACGGCCTATCTGGCGAGGTCGGCGGCTGCCGAAGCCATGATCTCGGCGAGCGGCTTTGTCGCCTTGCGCTCGATGAACTCAAGCCATGTCGCCTCGATGACGTCAACGAGCGAGGCGTTGGTGTCGGGCGCGATGTTGGCATCCAGTTCGTCCTGGGTGACACCGAAGTGGGGCGGCGCGGCTTCGACGAGGCGCTGGGCGTCCGTCGCGCTCAGCTTCCATGGATCGATGCCCGCCGGATAGCCGATGACCTCGAGCTTTGAGGCCTGCGCATCCACGGACGCCATGTAGTTGGCGAAGACAAGCGCCGCCGCCGGATTTGGAGCGTTGGCTACGATCGCCAGATAGTTCTTGTTCTTGATCATGTTGCCGGCAGGGAACACGACTTCCTCGGCCGTCTCTGGATAACTCCCGTTCGCTCTGTTGGTGGCGACTGCAAAGAGACCGAATTCGCAGTGGATATGCGTCTCGCCATTGGCGAACAGGCCGCGAGACGCGGCAGCGTCCTCAGGATAGCGGACATTGCCGGACGCCGCGCCTAGCAGTTGCGGCTCGATCGAGCGCAGATACTCAAAGCCGGGCGCGGCGAGCCGCGCCAGCTCATCGACGCCGAGATCCTCAAGTGACTTCTGGAAGGGAGCCGAGCCGGTTCCGTCCGGATTGAAGCTGTAGACTACCTCCTGGACGAAGGTGTTCCCAACATAGTTTGGCGGCTTCACGTAGGTGAATTTGCCGGGATTGGCCTCTAGATATGCCTTGAGATCATCGAAGGTCTTCAGCGTTTCGTCGGTTGAAACGAGCGCCCGGTTCACCGCACAAACGTACTGCTCGCCGGACCAGGGTATCTCCTGCGATCCGGTCTCGACGCCGAAGTCGCGAAAGTTCAGCTGCGACCGCTGGTCCGCGGGATCCCATTCGAAGTTGTCCGCATTTGGGAGAACCTGAGCAAACGATCCGAACAGCATGGTCTGGCGACTGAGCGTGTAGAAGTTCTCGCCGTTCAGCCAGATCGCATCGACGCTCCCCTCACCTATTCCGCGTCCCGAAGCTGCCTCTGCGAGCACGAGATCGACAGCGTCCTTGGTGCCGGTGATGCGGTTGGGGACCAGCTTGACACCTAGTTCAGCGAGCGCTGGCACCGCGACGCTGTCGATCCAAACGTTCAGCTCGTCACTTCCGCCCCAGTAGTAGAACTGGACGGCGCCCTCTTTCTGGGCCTCCTGCACCACATTCTGCCAGGAGAGCTTGCCAGCCAGGAAATCAGCCTGGAACGTCGCCGCACCTTCGCCAGCAAAGGAGGAAGTGGTAACTGCAAGCGCAGCTGCGGCGGTGAGGTATTTTATTCTGCTAGACATGGGCTCAACGTCTCGTTTCTGGGATTGGGATTGATTCGGTCGTTTGGCTGGACGCCATTCTTGGGCAGGCACGGGAATACCCAGACAACATCAGGGTCGATTGCCAGGTCGACCGGCTGGCCCACCGCCAACACGCGACGCGAAAGGTCATCGACCCGCAGCAACGAGCCGCGGACGTCAACGCCATATGAGACGGACTGGCCGTGAAAACTTACGGACACAATGCGGCCGGAGAGACGGTCACCGGCGCCGCTGCCGGCTTTCGTCAGCCCCACCGACTCCGGCCGAACCATGAAGCTGACGTGGTCGCCGCTCCGGTGAGCTGCAATGGATTCCGCCTCGATGACGCCGAGCCCTGAGCGAATGGCTGGCCGGCCATCCTTGGCAACAACCTCGCCATCGAGAATGTTCGCGGCGCCGACGAACCGCGCCACCTCGACGCTCGCCGGCTGGCGGAATATCGTCTGTGGAGTGTCACATTGCGCAACACGGCCCTCGAACATCACGGCGATCCGGTCGGCCATCTCCATGGCCTCGACCTGATCGTGGGTGACCAAGAGCGTGGTGACCTGCGCTCGTCGCTGCAGGTCGCGAATGAAGCCGCGCAGATCCGTCCGCAACTGGGCGTCGAGACTCACCAGCGGTTCGTCCAGCAGCAGCAGCCCCGGGTTGGTGACGAGCGTGCGGGCGATCGCTACCCTCTGCATCTGGCCGCCCGAAAGCTGCGATGGAAAGCGTTGGCACAAGCCATCAAGCTGCACCGCGGCCACCATCTCGGCGACGCGACGCGAGATTTCTCCCCGCGACAGGCCCCGCACGCGCAGTCCGTATGAGATGTTTCGCTCGACACTCATGTGCGGGAACAGGGCAAAGCGCTGCGAGACCATCCCGACATTGCGGCGTTGTACAGCCCGATCCGCGACATCGACGCCATCGAACAGGATATTCCCGCCGGAGGGTCTGTCCAGGCCCGAAACAAGACGTAGGGTCGTCGTCTTGCCGCAGCCGGATGGCCCCAACAGGGCCATCAGTTCGCCAGGCCTGACCGTGAGGTCCAGTCCCCGAAGCGCGATACCCGCGCCAAAGCTCTTGCTCACGGACCGCAGTGCCAATTCGATCATAAGGCGCGTGGTTCCGCCAGAGAGGTCGCGCCGGGACGCTTTTCCGTCCCTTCCGCGAAGGCTTGCCAACCCCACCACCAGCGAGCCGCAGTGGTGGTCAAAGCCAGGATGACGAAGATCGCCGCAAACGTCGCGAAAGCCGTTGGCCATAGGCAGATCGCAACAAACAGACCGATGGTCTCTGCGCCTTCGGTTACGCCTCCGAGGTAGAAGATCCCCTTTTTCGGCATCTTGGATGAGGGCAATCCACGTTTCTGCGCTATGACCGCGAAGGCTAGAAAGCTGGACCCCGTCCCAACGAAGGAAAGCAGTAGCGCCGAGGCGGCCAAGGCATTTGAACCGGGATCCGCCAAGGCGAATGCGAACGGGATCGCGCCGTACAAGAAGAAATCCAGCGCGATGTCGAGGAACGCGCCGCGGTCGGTAGGCCCCGCCGCGCGAGCAATGGCACCGTCCAAGCCATCCAGCAGGCGGTTGGCGAGAATGAATGCGAGCCCCAACAAATACTGCTGGAACGCGATGGCGGGAACGGCGAGCATCCCCAGCGCAAAGCCTGAGAGGGTGACGCCGTTCGCGGTCACTCCATTGCCGGCCAGCCAGGCGGCAGGCCGTTGCAGGATGCGCTCCTGCCAAGGTATCAAGTAACGATCAAGCACGACTGATTACCCCGGAATGCCGCTCCACGCTGAACTCAGGAACCGCGCTGAGGGTCGCAGCGTGACGGATCAGTGGCATCGTCGTCATAGCGAGCATTCCAGGGAAAGGGTCGTGGGTCCCTCACCAAGATCGAGCTTCCCGCCACCGACCAGATCAACCGCAAGGTTTGAAAGCGGCGCACGTGGGAACAGCGTCGTCAGGTCAGTCCTCATGAGGGGGTAGTCCCTGTGCTCGCCGATGGACAGTGGCGCCGCCATCGGTCGTTGTTTTAGATCGCCTGCTCTAGTATCGTTTGTGCAGACAGGATGGGGCGTCGATACGGCGGCAACGCCCAAGATCAGGCGACAGCGCGGCGCTGACCGGCCGCCGTCCGCATCAAGGTCAGAACAGACGGGACAACCGCGGCCAAAAAGCCAGCGAGTATGCCTTTCGGTAGTGTGGACACTTTGAACCCTCCGTTGAGACGCGCGAACAGCCGGGGGCCAGTAGACCTCTCCATATTCTCTGAAGATGGTCTTGCCGACCAGTTCGTGCCTGCACATTCCAGTTTGTCTCAGGAGATGGCCAAGCGTTACACGATCGGCATCGGCTGGAAGTTTGGAGGACAACTGAATCAATGGACGAACTGGATCGCTATCGTCTTCCCGTTGGAACCGGCTGGCCAGAGATCGACGCCAAGTCGATGACCGTCGTCGATCAGCTGATGGTTGACATCCTCGGCATCAGCCTCGTGCAGATGATGGAGAACGCCGGCCGGGCGCTCGCTGCGTTGGCCCGAGCGCGTTTCCTGGAAGGCGATGCCCGTGGGCGTCGGATCTTGGTCCTCGCGGGAGCGGGCGGGAATGGAGGCGGCGCACTGACCGCCGGGCGACGACTGGCAGCCTGGGGCGCCGAGGTGTCGGTTGTGCTGGCGCGGGACGCCGACGCAATGACTGGCATCCCTGCCGAGCAACTGTCCATTCTGGCTCGTATGGGAATCCACCCGGGCGAAGTCTCCGCAGACCCGATCGACCTCATTGTCGATGGGCTTGTGGGGTATTCCCTGAGTGGAAGTCCACGCGGCCGCGTGGCACAATTGATCAAGTGGGCCAACTCCCGGTCCGTGCCAATCCTATCGCTAGACGTGCCTTCGGGCTTTGATGCGACCAACGGCATTCTCCTCGATCCGCACGTCCGAGCCGACGCTACGTTGACGCTGGCTCTGCCCAAGCGTGGGTTAGCGTCGACAAGTCTGGCACATGCCGTGGGCGCGCTCTATTTGGCCGATATTTCGGTCCCGCCCGGACTCTATGACCGATTGGCCGAACCGCTGGCTGTGCCACCGTTTGCCACAGGTGACATCCAGCGGTTGTTGCGCCCCGGCGAGTCCGCGTGACCCGAAGGTCGCCGGATCACACTGTAGTGATCGTAGAGTCCGTAACGGTTGTTCCTGCGGGGCGAACCAAGGACACAAGAAGTGGAACGACCATGAAGACCAAACTCGCTAGCTGCCTGGTGGCACTCTGCTTGGCCGGAGGCGTCGCGCTGGCTCAGGACATGCCAATGCCGTTCGGAGCGGAGGCGGATGCGGCGTACGCTACGCAGTTGTGGGACGTGATGGAGACACTCAGGCTTGCAGGTCCCGGCATGGTTCACAGCGCGCCCTACGAGGGTACCGACCCTCATGGCATGATGCTGGAGACCTTCTACACCCGCGCGACATTGGGCGGCCACGAAGGCGACCTGATCGTCAAACGCAACTACGGACCGGAAGGCGTGTCTGCCGACGAGGTCCTGCGGGAGCCGGACAAGCACCTGGGAGCCTTTACTGTGATGTTCCGCCGCGAGGCAGGCTACGACACCGACAACCTCGACTGGTTCTGGGTTAAGTATCTCCCAGATGGAACCTTGGACAAGATGCCGGACGGTACGGGTCATGGCTGGCCAGATCGCCAAGGGCATGGATGAAGGCTGTATCGCTTGTCATGCCGGCGCGGATGGCGGTGACATGGTCTTCACCTCCAACTATCTGGCAGACTGATCTGCCTGGTGTCCCGGGACTTTCACGTCATGACGTCGTCGCCGTTCCAGGACATCACCGTGGTCTTGGCCAATCCGGGCAATCCGTCTTCGAAATGGCAGGCGACCCGTCTCAAGACGCGGCCGGGTCCGCCAGACTTCTCTTTTCAACTCGGTGAAAGGTCACCCAATGACGGGCCCATGTCTCGACAAGAACATCAAGATCACCCCAGTCCCCGGTCGTGTTTCGGTGACCTTTGACGGCAAGGTGATCGCCAACTCGGTGCGGGCGCTCAATCTTGATGAGCCGGGGGCAC
>Ga0214473_10009505_pt1 | contig 11479 bp, 9 predicted proteins | sample RVTome_7_FD_203509 | JGI IMG/M metagenome (GOLD analysis project Ga0214473, IMG submission 203509) | Soil microbial communities from uranium-contaminated site in the Upper Colorado River Basin, Wyoming, United States - RVT98D197 | ecosystem: Environmental > Terrestrial > Soil > Contaminated >...
CATCCTAGTGAAGCCCGATGAATGAGAAACTTATATCATTATCATCATTCTTTGTCAATGTTTTTCTTGCTACAATGTCTTAGCGAACTGCAGAGGACTTCAATTGCGACACCGAGATCAGAAGTTAGAGAGTCGATAGTTCGAATCTACGACGACACCCTAATCCGTATTTCGATACCTTGACTTAGTAAAAAGTCTTCTCTTAAAGCGTATCTGTTTTTTAGCTAAGAGAATGCTAATGAGTGAGCCCGAGTCGAACGAGAAACATTGAACATTACGCTAGAATGTGCAGCCTCAGAATTCTACCCAGCGGTGTTCCAAAGAGATGCCATACCTGACACTCGTAAGCCTCTGCGGCATCAACAGAGAGGGTTATCTCGACGGCTCCAAAGCCAAGAACGAGCTGGGATGGGGGCCGAAGGTCTCATTGGAGGAAGGCACCCTACTATACGTGAGATTGCGCCGATCACAACCCAAGAACTGATGTGGTCATCGACCTGGCCCGAAACCTTCACCAATACGCTCATATCTGAAATCGCACACTGGAGCTCCCTGAGCCAACGTCCCAGCACGTTTGAAACGACAGCCAGTTTTATCAAGCGCCCTTGGGATAGTGACTTCATCTCCGTAGCAGGTCGAAGGGTAGCATAGATACGGGTTGCCAAACCATTTGGCTACTTCATGCCATACGCAATATTTTATGTTATAAGCAAGCGCTGCGGGTGAGTCCTCAACAATCTCCATATCGTGCAGTCCAGCACGCACGTTGGCAGTCATGGTTGCCTTGCTATATTCTCTGAAAGCTTCAAAGAAATTGCCGCACGATTTGTATTCGTCGACAGATGGCCACATTGGTGACATCAATTCCCATATGGTCTTTTCCACAAGCCTGCGCTGTATAGAGGATGCCTTCTCCACGCCAACAATATCCGATAATGCCTTCATAAGTGCAATCCTTTTGATGACCGATTCAATGAATCTTTTATCGCTCAGTCCACGCTTTTTGAGAATGGACCAGTCTTGAGCCTTCATGTGCTCGGTTTCTCCTTTCACTATGGACATGAGCTCCATCGTACTAGTTTGCCCCAACTCCTTTTCCAATTCCTGGTGCATAATCCTTCTAATATTACCTTCACGCTCTATCATTTTGGGATCTGGTTCACTGTCTAGCAACCCTTTCCCGTAGTTCCTAAGATCTTCTACTCTCATTTTCAATGCCTTTGTTCACTCAGTGGAAACCGAAGCACCCACAACAGCAATTCTATATTCTCATACTGTAGAGGTCAAATCGGCGGCAGGTCTGAAATGAGTCCATAGGGAATTCTCCTCAGCCCATGGGGATGCGGTTCGCAATAGAACCGCTTGACCAGTTGCGTTGAGTCAGCGTTTTTGATATTATTCTCGATACCCAGAGATTTCGCATAGGAACTCATCATCAACATCCAGCGGCGGGGGGACAGCATCATGGCTATGAAATCAGATAGAAAACCCTTTGAGAAGGCCAAAAAGCAGCTGATAAAGGAGCTTGAGTCCCTTCATAAGTGTGTCGCGGAACTTGAGAAGTCAGCTGGCGGAAGAGAGTGGATAGATGAGGCGCTGCTAAAGCGCAAACTGGTAAGATCAGCAACCATTGAAGAAATGCCTGATGGTGTCATACTAGTGGACACAGGCGGAAAAGTAGTCTACGTCAACAAAGCCTTCGAAAGGCTGTTCGGATACAAGGCAAGTGAACTGGTCGGGACATCTGCTCTTGAGTTACCAACGTACCGTGGACCAAGTGATAGAGATAGGGCAAAAGAGGCTTTGAAAGAAGTCTTAGAGAAGGGCAGCGCTGAACATATCGATATAGGTGCCATAAGCAAATCCGGAGAGGAAATCGCCATAAGTTTCGCGGCTTCAGTGATAAAAGATGACCAGGGGAATCCCAAAACCCTGGTCGCGGTCATGAGAGATATCACCAGGCGCAAGTGGGCAGAGGCAATACTGAAAGACAGGGAGGAAAATTTTCGAGCGCTTATCGATAACTCCATGGACATCAGCGTGATTACGAATCCCGACCTGACTGTGCGCTATGTAAGCCCTTCGGTGGAACGGACACTTGGCTATAGGCCGGAAGAAATAATTGGCAGAAACGCACTGGAGTTCCTTTCCCCAGAGGATGCGCAGAGTATCACCCGCGACTACGCCAGTTTCACCCAAAACCCCGGGCAGCCTGTAGCTCTGGAGGTGCGCTTCCGGCATAAAGACGGCTCGTGGCGTGTAATTGAAAGTATCACAAATAACCTCGTCGATGACCCCACAGTCATGGGTTTCGTAATCAATGCCCGCGATATCACCGAGCGCAAGTGGGCAGAGAAGATGCTGCGGGAAAGAGAAGAGCACTTCCGAGCGCTCATCGAGAACTCTCTGGACGGCTTCGCGATTGTAAATGAGGATCTGACGATCAGTTATGAAAGTCCATCCGCGGAAAGGATACTCGGCCTTAAACTTGAAGAGTTGATTGGAAAGAGCATACTCGACTTTATTCACCCGGACGATAAGGAAAACGTTATCAAAACATTCAGGAGACTTGCCAAACATCCGGCGCAGGCAGTACCTGCAGCAATCCGCTTCCTGCATAAGGATGGTACGGGGCACATAATGGAAGGTACCGCAAATAATCTTCTCAATAATCCCGCTGTTAAGGGTGTAGTTATTAACTACCGCGATGTGACCGAGCGTCAGCGAGCTCAGGAAGCGTTGAAGCAGAGGGAAGCGCATTTTCGGGCGATGATCGAGAACTCATTGGATGACGTCGCAATCCTGGATGGCAAGGGCAATATCCTCTACCAAAGCCCGTCCATTGAACGTGTGTTGGGATACAAGTTGGAGGAGCACAAAGGCAAGAACTCGTTTGCATTTGTCCACCCGGACGACATGGCAGCTGTCATTAAAGCATTCACCGAATTGGTTAAAAACCCTGGTTCCACATATCAGGGCGAACTGCGTGCACAGCACAGGGACAGTTCATGGCGCACGCTTGAGGTCATGACCAGAAACTTCCTTGACGATCCTGTTGTAGGCGGTATTCTCGCCAGTTTTCGCGATATCACTGAACGCAAGACGGCAGAAGAAGAACGGGTTGAACATGCGGCAGCCCTGGCGAGGGCGGAGGAACTGCAACTATCCCGCCAGCGTATCGTAACCGCCCAAGAGTCAGTGCGCAGGGACATCGCGCAGCAGCTCCATGGGTCAGTACAGAACAGGCTTATCATTCTGCTCCACCGGCTGACAGAGTTAGAGCGCACGGCCCCCCCGGGAGCGCTAGCTCAGGAACTGAGAGACCTGCGCCAAAAATTGGGAGATTTGCTGGATAACCATGTACGCCCCATCAGCCACCGCCTCTATCCCTCTATCCTGCGTCGGGGATTGGTCGCGGCTCTGCAGTCTTTAGGAGACCAATTTGAGGTATCACTAGATATTGAGATGGAATTAGACGAGGAACTCACGCGCCGTGAGAGGCTTGAGCCTCATCTGATTCTGGAACAGGTAAGGCTTGCAGCATATCGCATCGCTGAGGAGGCCCTGACCAATGTGGTCAAGCATACAAAGTCAAGCAAGATAATTATGGGGTTGAGGCTGCTCCCCGAAGATTGGCTATGCCTATTAATGCGCGACAACGCTCAGGGGTTTGACATGGGGAGTATTCCCGGTGGACGGGGTTTACTGATGATGCAGGACTACGCTGAGGTAGTGGGTGGCAAGTGCATTATCAGAAGCGCTCCAGGCGAAGGCACAGAGGTCACGGCTTTACTCCCCCTTTCAGGGCCTGGCGTAGAGCATCAAGAGAAAGCCTAGCTTTTGGAATAAATGCTAACGCTCCCTCCTCCCTCGCCAGTCGTTCATAGACACGCTCCTCATAAGCACTGACAAGTATCGCTTTAATGCCCGAGAAATGGCTCTGAACATAGCGAGCCACCTCCAGGCCGTCAGGATCGGGCATGTACATGTCAGCAATCACCAGGTCCGGTTTGACGGATGGGATCAGGTAAATGGCTTCGTTGCCGGTCTTAGCCTCGCCTACTAATTGGAAGTCCTCGCTATTTTCCATCAACGATCTAAGCCACTCGCGGAACTCAGGCTCGTCATCTGCCACAATGACGCGATATATTCTGCATCTGTTCATTTTATGGAGTCCAGGCCTTTTAATCCATAAATAGAGTAACGGCCTTGAGGATATATAACATAGTGCCAGCCTGACGATTTTCCTCGTCTATCCCTGACGGCTCCTGGAGCTTTCCAGATAGAGGAGGGTAGCTTTGACTCGGGCGTGGATGCCCTGTTCGTGGGAGAGATGCAGCTCCTGATATATGGCATTTATGTAGGTCTCAACCGACTTTCGAGATAGCTTCAGCAACTGGGCTATGGCAGCATTGCTATAGCCCTGAGCGAGGAGCTCCAGCACTTCCTGATGCCTGGGGTTTAACCTCGCCACCGCCGAGCCCTGCCTTGGCCGCAGACCCGCCACCACCTTGGGGTCCAACACCACCATACCTGCCTTACTGCCCTCAATGGCGCGCACGACTGTAGCTAGGTCCGGCGCTGTCTGTTTCAGAAGATAGGCCCACCCCTGTATATCCTCGAGAGGTAGGCTTGTCACATAGCGTCGCTCACTGTGGGCGGAGAGGATAACTACACCTGTTTGCGGCCTTTCCTTCTTGATCTGTAGAGAAGCTTCAATCCCGTCCAGCTTACCGGGCAACTCGATATCCATGAGCACTACGTCAGGCTTATCCTGTCTGGCAAGTCGAACCGCTGTCTCTCCATCGCCAGCCACTCCCACAACCTCCAGCCCCGGCTCTATCGAAAGCGTGCGGCATAAAAGCTCTCTGAAAAGAGCCTCATCGTCTACAACAAGAAGTCTCGTTTTCTCCATACGCTTTCTCCTCCCCAGACCCCTGCTCGCTTTTTCTTGAGACATTGGCCGTCTTAAGCTCACTGACCCTATTATGTCAGGTGCTAACACTGTTGTCTACACCATGCCACCACTACCTCATATAGTGTTTCCCCTTAAGAGTTATCAAGAAAGGTCAGTAGGGCAAAACAAGTACCAACACTATACTCAGAAGCGTTTCCAGGCCTTATTCTTTATTATTGGGCAATTGGGCGACAAGTGCTGCAATAAAGATTATCCAAATATCAAACAATTGATGAGTGCCGAGAGGGCAAAGGTGGACAAGGGGCTTAGGCCCCTTCTTAGGGTTAGGGGGTTGAAAGGAGATTTATATGATAGGTATAACCTCTTATGGTGCCTACATCCCCTGGCACCGCATAGACCGACAGCAATTCACTAAAGCCTGGGGTGGTTTTGCCATACCCGGTGAAAGAGCAGTGGCCTACTACGATGAAGATTCTGTGACCATGGCTGTAGAAGCAGCCCTAGACTGCATAAGAGATGTAGACCCATCCATCGTTGACAGCCTTCTCTTTGCCACAACCACCTCCCCTTACAAAGAAAAACTATGCTCAGCTACGATGGCTCTAGCACTGCATTTGCGCCGGGATATCCAGACAGCGGATATTTCGGGCTCACTCCGTTGCGGGACAACAGCTTTGGCATTTGCGCTGGATGCTGTTAAAGCCGGGAGGGCCAACAACGTTCTGGTAGCAGCATCAGACACCAGAATGGCACCTCCGGCAGGGTTTAACGAGCAGGCTCTGGGCGATGGCGCCGGGGCAATTCTTCTGGGTAAGAAGAATGTAATCGCTGAGATTTTGGATAGCTACTCTATCTCAGATGAGTTGGCCGCAACATGGAGGAATGAAAGCGACACCTTCATTCGTGCCTGGGAAGACCGCATGGTCATGGACGAAAGCTACTCTAAGGTAATGCCCGAGGTTTTATCAGGGGTAATGAACAAGTGCGGGCTTTCTCCCAAGGACTTTGCTAAAGTCGTTTTCGATCCCCCCGGCGATGTAAGAAGACACGGACGTGTTGCTGCAGAATTGGGTTTTCAGCCAGCCCAATTAATTGATCCGTCAGGTATCTTCATGAACTTGGGACTTCTGGGAGCAGCTATGCCGTTGATGATGCTGGTAAGCGCACTCGAACAGGCTGAACCTGGCGAAAAAATCCTCTTCGCCGGCTATGGTAATGGTGCCGATGCTTTTGTCTTACAGGTTACCAGCGCTATCAAGAAATTAGGAGAGCGCCGCGGATTCGCCAAGCATTTAGCGTCGAAGCACATGATGGAACATTACAATGATTATCTCCGCTGGCGCGAGTTGGTACCGCTGGATCAGGCCAGACGACCCGATAGAGGATATATCTCTGTCGCAGCAGTCTGGAGACAGAGAAAAGACCTTTTGGGGCTTTGGGGCATAAAATGCAGACGCTGCAAGACACCTCAGTATGACAATGGCGGCATCACCACCACGCCTATCCGCGTATGTGCGGTATGCGGAGCAGTGGATGACTTCGATGACTACGACTTTTCCAGGAAGCAAGCTACCGTTTTCAGCTACACACATGATCAACTGGCACCGGCTGCTGACGCACCATCATCAGTAGTGCTGATCGATTTCGAAGACGGCGGTAGGATGTTGTTCGACCTTACAGACCGTGAACCAGATGAGGTCAAGGTCGGCCTGAAGGTGGAGATGACCTTCAGGAAGGTGTACTTCGATAAGCGCATTGTCAATTATTACTGGAAAGCCCGTCCCATCAGGTGTTAAAGGAGGCATAAAAGATGTCAGGTAGCATTAAAGACCGGGTTGCTATCGTAGGCATGGGTTGCACCCGGTTCGGCGAGTTATGGAACAAGGGCCCCAGCGACCTGATTGTAGATGCTGTTACCGAGGCTGTGGCTGATGCTGGCATAGAGATTAAAGATATTCAGGCTGCCTGGGCAGGCAGCATTTTCAGCGGCCACGGGGGACGCTCCGTCAGCGAGCCGCTGAGGTTACAATACATCCCTGTCAGCCACGTAGTAAACGCTTGCGCCTCTGGACATGATGCTGTGAGAAATGCTTCTTACTCCGTGGCGGCTGGTATCTACGATGTTGTCTTAGCAGTAGGCTTCGAGAAGATCAAGGATGCGGGCATGAGTGGCCTGCCGGGCATGGACAATCTTACTCATACACATGCAGTGGCAACCATGCCAGGCATGTTCGCCATGATGGCGACCAAGTACTTCCATCGCTATGGATTAAGCCCTCAAGATGGCAAGACCATGCTGGCCAAAATCTCAGTGAAGAGCCATTATAACGGCTCACTTAATCCCAAGGCACATTTGAGAAATGTGCTCACCGTGGATAGGGTATTAAATGCTCCCATCATCGCCTGGCCCCTCGGGTTGTTCGATTGCTGCGGCGTCTCCGATGGCGGGGCCGCTGCGATTATCACACGTGCCGACTTGGCCAAAAAGTTCCGGAAAGACCCTGTATATATTAAGGCTTTGCAGATATGCGCCAGCCCCACCTCAGGCCGCGTAACCACAGGTTACGATTTCACCCATGTAGAGGAAGGATATCGTGCTGGCGTGGCAGCATATGCTGAGGCAGGGATAAAGAACCCGCGAAAAGAAATAAGCATGGCAGAAGTACACGACTGTTTCTCCATAACCGAGGCTGTAACCATGGAAGACCTACAGTTCAGCCCCAGAGGGAAAGTCAAAGATGATATCGATGCCGGGACTTTTGAGCTTACAGGTGCCCTGCCGGTACAGCCCGATGGCGGATTGAAATGCTTTGGCCACCCCATCGGTGCCTCTGGCATAAGGATGTTATATGAGCTTTACCTTCAGCTTCAGGGCAGGGCTGGCAAACGCCAGATAAAGAATCCCAAGTTAGGACTTGCCCACAACATGGGGCATGAGCCCTTGGCACCAACGGTCAGCGTCTGCATTGTTGGCCTTTGAACAGGCAAACCTTAGAAAGGGGTGGTCATATTGGATTTCCGTCTCACTTCTGAGCAAGAAGCGTTGAAGAAAGAATTCGATAATTTCTTCAGAGAGGAGATGAAAAAGGCGCCACCTCTGGGGGCGGAAAATATTTACGACAACGATGAAGCTTGGGCCTTCCATGGCTATATGGCCAGAAGACTGGGAGAGAAGGGTTGGATATCCCGCCCCTGGCCCAAAGAATACGGGGGGCAGAACGTCCCCATCATAGAACAGCTCCTGTTTAATGAGGCTAGGGCCTACTACAGGGCGCCAGGAATTGATGTGCAAGGAGTCTGCATGCTCGCGCCTACGCTCCTTGCCTCCGGTAATGAGGAGCAGAAGCAACAACACTTACCTCCTATTGCGCAAGGGAGGATAATGTGGTGTCAGGGGTGGAGCGAGCCTAATGCCGGCTCAGACCTGGCTTCCTTAAAGACCAGGGCGGTCAGAGATGGGGACTACTATGTGATCAACGGGCAAAAGACCTGGACGAGCGGCGCTCATCGCGCCCAATGGTGCTTCATGATGGCAAGGACCAACCCCAATGAGCCCCGTCATCGTGGTCTTTCTTTCTTTCTAGTGGATATGAAGACACCTGGCATCAAGCTTCGCCCGGTTTTGGGTCTGAATGGCTCACACATGTTTAATGAGATGTTTTTTGATGACGTACGTGTACCTAAAGAAAACCTGGTAGGTGAGGAGAACAGGGGTTGGTATGTGAGCCTGATGACCATGAACTTCGAAAGGTCGAGCATAGGCTTCATGATGGAGGCAAAGCGAAATCTGGAAGACCTGATTGGATTTTGTAAAGGGACAAAGCGTAATGGGCGGCCCCTATCAGACGACCCTATGGTTCGCAGTATCCTGGCCCAACTGGTCATTGAGGTTGAAGTGGGGATTGCACTATCTTACAAGGTAGCCTGGCTACAGGAGAAGGTATCTGAGAAAGGCATGGAAATGGCCTTACAGGCTGCGGTGGTTGCTTCGTCAGGGAAGGTCTACGGCAGCGAGTTGGGGCAGCGACTGGCGTATGCCGGTTGCAGAATAATGGGACTTTATAGCCAGGTGAAGGCCGGTTCCAGGTGGGCGCCACTTAAGGGAAGATTCGAGAGTTCTTATCAGGAATGTGTAAGCTTAAACATGGGTGGTGGTACTTCGGAAATTATGCGGAATGTTATTGCCATGAGAGGGCTTGAAATGCCCCGGTCCACATAGCTTTAGAATAAGGAGGTTTCTCAATGTCACAACCAGCCCCGGCATCGCCGATGTTCTGGCGATTTAACTCTGAGGTGTTCCGGCTGGTAGGCATCAAATGTAAGGATTGTGGCCATATCAGCTATCCTCGAACCAAGATCTGCCATGAATGCGGCAGCCAGAAACTCGAGGAATACAAGCTTCCTAAGAAAGGGACAATACATACCTTTTGCGTAAACTGGGCGCCCCCACCACAATTTGAGCCACCTATCTTGCCTGTCATCGTTGACCTCGAAGGAGGCGGCAGATATGGAGGGATTATGACAGAATGCGGCTCGCCCGACGAGATAAAAATAGGCACCAAGGTCGAAATGGTATTCCGCAAGATTTTGACCGACAGAGGTCTCAACGTCTACGGCTACAAATTCAGATTGGCGGGGGAGGAATAAGATGAGAGGCAAAGTCGCTGTCATCGGGGTGGGGATGATTAAGTTTGGGGAACTGTTCGATAAGAGCCTGGAGAATATGATCCAGGAAGCATACCTGAACTGTTTGAAAAACGTTGAAAAAGGGATAGACCCCAAGGAGATCAAGGCAGCCTGGTTTGGACAGTGGAGTGGAGGTTTCATAGGCCAAGGCGCTCAGGGCGGTCAATCTTTGGCAAGCATGATCGGCAACCTTGAGCTCACTTGCAGCAGAATTGAAAATGCCTGTCCCACAGGAGGCGACACCTTTAGGAACGCCTGCCTCGGTGTGGCTTCAGGGGTATATGATGTTGTCCTGGCACTCGGCGCAGAGAAGATGAGGGACAAGCCTTCCGCCGAATCCCTGGGCGGTGCCGGCGGTGGCGGTGGCGCAGAAACAGGCAACCACCCGTCGTGGATGCTGGGACAGGGGGGGCCGGCGATTCAAGCGATGCATGCGGCCAGGCAGATGTACGAGCTCGGATACACCATGGAGGACTTCGCCAGAGTAGCTGTCAAGAATCACCATAACGGGAGCCTTTGCCCGTATGCCCACTTCCAGTTCGAGATAACTGTAGAGCGCGTGCTTAACAGCCCTGTCATCTGTTGGCCGCTTCATCTGTTCGATTGCTGCCCTCAGACCGACGGCGCAGCCGCTGCGATAGTCTGCCGTGCTGACCTGGCTAAGAAATACACGGATAAGCCGGTCTACGTTTTGGGCAGCCATACAGGCTTGGACCACAACCAGCTTTGGGACAGGAGTAGCTTCATTTCGCAGCCTTCGGTGGTCAGGGCCGCCAAAGGAGCCTTCGCCATGGCTGGTATCAAGCCAAAGGATGTCGACTTCGCTGAATTACACGACTGTTTTACCAACACCGAGTTGATGGATATCGAGGACGTGGGCTTCGCGCGCAGCGGTGAAGCTGCCAAGAAGCTTAAAGATGGCGAATTCGACTTGCACGGAAAGCTTCCTATCAACCCTAGCGGTGGCTTGAAAGCGCACGGACACCCGATAGCAGCAACTGGCCTTGGCCAGATATTCGAGGTCGTCACTCAATTGCGGGAGGAAGCAGACAAGCGTCAGGTAAAACTCAAGAATGGAATCGGCCTGCAACAGAATGTAGGTGGGCCTGCATTTGGTGCCTGTGCCATTAACATTCTATCTCGCTCCCCGTAATATATTTTTAGGAGGCAAATGTGGCTGGTATTATCGGCTACGGAGTGTACATACCGAAGTTTAGGATTGAACAAAAGGACATTGCGATCCCTTGGGGTAGCTGGTCTGCCGGAGAGAAGTCTGTTTGCGGAGCTGATGAGGATGTCGTAACCATGGCTGCCGAGGCTACCGACAACGCAATGAAGCATTCAGGTATTGACCCGGCCCAGATAGGCGCGATATACTTTGGCACTGCTTCTTCACCCTATATTGAACAATATGTGTCACCGATTATTGCGGAAATGCTGGGCCTGCGTCCAGAGACCACCAGGATAGATTATCTAGGCTCCGTGAACTCACTTGCCAATGCCCTTCTGGGATGTCTCGATGCAATCGCTGCCAAAAGGATAAAGTGCGGTCTTGTTCTCGGCGGGGAAGATAGGGCTACCGCACCGGGCACCGAAGGCGACGCCAACTTCGGTGCCGGAGCTATGGCAATGGTTATCGGCACAACAGGCACCATAGCCGACTTCGAAGGTGTGCACACCTACTCAACGCTGTTTCTGGACAGGTGGCGCTCAGTCAAAGATTCCTGGGTATCCAATCTGAATGATAACCGATTCGACCGCGAGTATGGTTATCAAAAACACGTGTCTGAGGCATGCAAAGGACTTCTGGAAAAACTGGGCAGAAAAGCCCAGGACTATACCTACGCAGTCTTTGCCCAGCCAGATGAAAGGATT
>Ga0214473_10009506_pt1 | contig 11478 bp, 10 predicted proteins | sample RVTome_7_FD_203509 | JGI IMG/M metagenome (GOLD analysis project Ga0214473, IMG submission 203509) | Soil microbial communities from uranium-contaminated site in the Upper Colorado River Basin, Wyoming, United States - RVT98D197 | ecosystem: Environmental > Terrestrial > Soil > Contaminated >...
CACGCCGCTACCTGTGGCGACTGGACGTGGAGAAGATGACGGGCACGACCGAGCTCCCGGACAGCACCATGAAGGAGATCGAGGTCGACCTTCGACCGATGCTGGGACGCGTCGCGGTGGCGCCGAGGGGAGAGGAAGCCTTCGCGGGTCTGTGGCCCGGCGATTTCGGGGGCAATCTGGACGCCCCCGAGGTGCGGTCTGGGACGACCGTTTACTTACCGATATTCCACGACGGGGCCTACTTCTACTTCGGGGATGGGCACGCCCGGCAAGGACAAGGAGAAGTGAGCGGCACCGGCCTGGAAACATCGATGGACGTGGTCCTCGAGATCGACCTCATCAAAGGGAGGAAGATCGACTGGCCGCGATTGGAGGACGACCAGTACATCATGGTGGCGGCGAGCGCCCGGCCGCTCATCGACGCGTTCCGCCTCGCCCACGTCGAGCTCATCGAGTGGCTGGAAGAAGACTATGGCTTCGGTCGCTGGGACGCCTATTTGCTTCTCGGCCAGCTTGCGGAGAGCACGGTGGCCAACATCGTGGACCCGGCCTACACGGTGGTGGCGAAGTTTCCCAAGAAGTATCTTCCGCAGTGATCTCGGGAGTCTCGGAGAGGAGTCATCCATGTCGGAATCGACGAGCCTGGTCATCTTCGGAGCCTCGGGGGACTTGACGCGCCGGAAACTCGTTCCCGCTCTCTATAACCAATTTCGCAAAGGACGCCTTCCCAAGAACCTGCGCGTCGTCGGACTGGCCCGGCGCGACTACACCCACCAGGACTTCAGGGACCAGATGCTGGCCGGCGTGAAGGAGTTCAGGCCGGAATCCTACCAGGAGTCCGCCTGGAAAGACTTCGCTTCCAACCTGTGGTACGTGCGCGGTGACGTGACCGAAGACCTGAGCGGCCTGGATCCCTTTCTGCGGGAGCGGGAGACGCGGCACTGCAACCGACTCTACTATCTGTCGATTGCTCCGCAATTCTACGAGCCGGCGGTGCTGCGGCTGGGCGCCGCCGGTATGACCAGGGAAGAGAGTGGGTGGCGGCGCATCATCGTGGAGAAGCCCTTTGGCCACGATCTTGTTTCGGCACAATCTCTCAACCGCACCCTGCACTCGGTCTTCGAAGAGCACCAGATCTTTCGCATCGACCATTATCTGGGCAAGGAGACTTCTCAGAACATCTTGTTCCTTCGTTTTGCGAACACGGTCTTCGAGCCTTTGTGGAATCGAAACTACGTGGACCACGTGCAGATCACGGTCGCCGAGACGGTGGACGTCGGTCACCGGGCGGCCTTTTACGACTCGACCGGTGTGGTGCGGGATATGTTCCAGAACCATCTGCTCCAGCTCCTGACGTTGGTAGCCCTCGAGCCGCCGGCATCGTTCCGTGCCGATGAAGTGCGCAACGAGAAAGCAAAGGTGCTGTCGGCGGTTCGGCCCATCTCGAGTGAGAACCTCGCCACCGAAACGGTCCGCGGGCAGTACCTGGGTTATCTCCAGGCGGAGGGCGTGACGTCCGGCTCACGGACGCCGACCTACGCGGCCTTGAGATTCTTCATCGACAACTGGCGGTGGCACGGCGTTCCCTTCTACCTTCGGTCGGGCAAGGCCCTGAAGGCGAAGACTTCGGAGATCATCATCGAGTTCCAGCGCCCGCCCCACGTGATGTTTCCCCTACCCGCCGACTCCACCATCCGACCCAACTACCTGGCGTTGTTCATTCAACCCGACGAGGGGATGCATTTGCGGTTCGAGGCTAAGGTGCCAGATACCGCGGCGGAGATGCGCTCGGTGGACATGGAGTTTCACTACGCCGACGACTTCGGAAAAGACGCCATCCCCGAGGCCTACGAGCGCTTATTGCTCGATGCGCTACAGGGAGACGCTTCTTTGTTCATCCGAAGCGACGCCATTGAGCTCTCCTGGAAGCTCATCGACCCCATCCTCCAAGGTTGGGAACGATCCGAGGAGCCTCCCCTCGAAATCTACGAACGGGGAAGCGGGGGACCCGCCCAGGCCGATGCCTTGTTGGTTCGCGATGGCCGTTGCTGGCTCCGCGGCTGCTGATGCTTCCCTAAGTATTTCATCGGAAAACTCTTAGAGACCTTCTGCTTATCTTTGGAGAACAAAAAAAGAAAGATGGGTGGGGCAGCCTTTGGCTTTGACAAGGGGGGAAAGATTAGACTATGATATATCCGACCAAACTGGTCGCATATATGCTAAGGCTATCTAAGAAAGTGGATTACGGGCTGATCGCACTCATGCACCTGGCCCGGTACGACGATGCCTCCTCTTGGAGCGCCCGGGAGGTGGCCGAAACGTACGGCATTCCGAACGACTTGCTGGCCAAAGTGCTTCAGAGGCTGGCCCAGGAAGGCTTCGTCGAATCGCAGCATGGGAAAAGGGGTGGCTATACGCTGGCCCGGCCCGCCAGCCGGATCAGTGTGGCGGATGTCGTCCAGGCAATCGACGGTCCCTTTTCGCTGACGCAGTGCTCGACGCCGCAAGGGATCTGCCTACAGTTCGAAACTTGTAGCGCCAAGAGTCCCTTGCAAAGACTTCATGAGCAAGTAGCGGCGATGTTCGCCACACTGACCATTGCGCAGATGGTCGAGCAAGAGTCCCAAACCTCTCGCTCGGGAGGGGGCGGGAAGCTCCATCCGAGGAAGGGGGCGTCCCTGGGGAGGAAACAGAATGAGCAGGCCGTGCTTCAGTAAAGAAGCGGTCCGCCAGCACCAGGAGAGGAGAACCACTGAGAGATGAGCACCTCGACGAAAAATATTGAAGAACTGGTCAACCGGGAGTACAAGTACGGGTTCGTCACCGACATCGAAACGGACTCCGTCCCTCCCGGTTTGAACGAGGACGTCATTCGGCTCATCTCGGCGAAGAAGCAGGAGCCGGAATGGATGTTGGAGTGGCGGCTCAAGGCTTATCGTCACTGGCTGACCATGACCGAGCCCACCTGGGCGAACGTGCATTACCCGCCCATCGACTATCAGGGAATCATCTATTACTCGGCCCCTAAGCAGAAGGAGGGCCCCAAGAGTCTGGACGAGATCGATCCCGAGCTCAGGAAGACTTACGAAAAGCTGGGCATCTCGCTCGAAGAACAAGGGCGACTGGCCGGGGTGGCGGTGGACGCCGTCTTCGACAGCGTCTCGGTGGCCACCACCTTCAAGAAAAAGCTCTCCGAGATGGGCATCCTCTTCTCCAGCTTCTCGGAGGCGGTGAGGGAGCACCCCGATCTGGTTCGAAAGTATCTGGGCTCGGTGGTGCCTTACTCGGACAACTTCTTCGCCACGCTGAACTCCGCCGTCTTCACTGACGGCTCCTTCGTCTATGTGCCCAAGGGCGTCCGTTGTCCCATGGAGCTCTCCACCTACTTCCGCATCAACGCCTCCGCCACCGGACAGTTCGAAAGGACCTTGATCGTCGCGGATGAAGGCAGCTACGTAAGCTATCTAGAAGGCTGCACCGCTCCCATGCGGGACGAGAACCAGCTCCATGCCGCGGTGGTCGAGCTGGTGGCTCTCGACAGCGCCGAGATCAAGTACTCGACCATCCAGAACTGGTATCCAGGGGACAAAAACGGCAAGGGTGGGATCTACAACTTCGTGACCAAACGCGGGAAGTGCGCCGGGGTCAACTCCAAGATTTCCTGGACTCAGGTAGAGACCGGCTCGGCGATCACCTGGAAGTATCCGAGCTGCATACTGGTGGGTGAGAACTCGGTCGGCGAGTTCTATTCGGTGGCTCTCGCCAATAACTACCAACAGGCGGACACCGGAACCAAGATGATTCACATCGGGAGGAACACCCGTAGCACCATCATCTCCAAAGGGATCTCCGCCGGCCACGGGCAGAACACCTACCGGGGATTGGTGAAAGTGCAAAAGAGCGCGGTGGACGCGAGAAACTTTTCGCAGTGCGACTCGTTGCTCATCGGTGACAAGTGCGGAGCCCATACCTTTCCTTACATCGAGGTGAAGAATCCAACCGCCCAGATGGAGCACGAGGCGACGACCTCCAAGATCGGGGAAGATCAGCTCTTCTACTGCAATCAGCGTGGCATCTCCACCGAGGATGCCATGACGATGATCGTCAACGGGTTCTGCAGACAAGTTCTGCGAAAGCTGCCGATGGAGTTCGCGGTGGAGGCGCAGAAGCTCCTCGGAATTAGCCTGGAAGGCAGCGTGGGCTAACAATCAAGGGAAGAGGGAACCGTAAAGTGAAACCGATGCTGGAAATCAAGAACCTCCACGCCAAGGCAGGCTGCGTGGAGATCCTGAAGGGAATCAACCTCACCCTGAAAGCTGGCGAGGTACATGCCATCATGGGGCCGAACGGCTCGGGCAAGAGCACGCTGTCTCATGTGCTGGCGGGAAGGGAAACCTATGTGGTGAGTGAAGGGGAAGTTCTCTATCAGGGACGTAACCTTCTGGAGATGAGTCCCGAGGAGAGGGCCTGTGAGGGCATCTTCCTGGCTTTTCAATACCCGGTCGAGATTCCGGGAGTCAATAACACCTACTTCTTGAAGGCGGCGATGAATGCCATCCGGAAGCACCGCGGCCAGGAAGAATTGGATGCCATGGATTTTCTGGCCTTGGTGCGCCAGAGGGCGAAGCTGGTACAAATGGACGAGAGCCTGATCAATCGTCCGGTCAACGAAGGTTTCTCGGGCGGCGAGAAGAAGCGGAACGAGATCTTTCAAATGGCGGTTCTCGAGCCGCGGCTCGCCATCCTCGACGAGACGGACTCCGGTTTGGATATCGACGCTCTCAAGGTCGTCGCCAACGGAGTCAATACGTTGAGGGGCCCGGAGCGCGCCTTCCTGGTGATAACGCATTATCAGAGACTGCTGAACTATATCGTTCCTGATTTCGTCCACGTGCTCAGCGAAGGCCGCATCGTTCGTTCCGGCGGAAAAGAACTGGCCCTGGAGCTGGAAGCGAAGGGGTATGGCTGGATCGAGAAGGAGCCGGCGCCCAGCCGAGTGGCGGCGGAGCCCGTTTGAGCCTCATGGTAGAAGTCAGCGAGCGACTGGGAGCCTATCTCGAGCAGTTCTCCCGGTTCGAGAGATTGCCGGGAGTCGGAGACTCCTGGGTGCATCCACTCCGGCAGGGAGCCATGCAGCGCTTTACCGAGCGCGGCTTTCCCGGGACCGATGACGAGGAGTGGAGGTTCACCAGCCTCGCACCGCTCCGTGGAGCGTCTTTCCAGCCTGCCGCTGCCGCGGCGATTGCGCCGGAGACCCTGGAGCCCTTCCGTTTGGGCGAGGGGATCGGTCACCAACTCGTCTTCGTCAACGGACGGTATTCTGAAGAGCATTCTTCCTTGGGAACTCTTCCCCGGGGAGTGCTGGTGGGAAGTCTCCGCAAGGCGATCGACGACCGCCGGGAGCTGGTGGAGCCCCATCTCACCCGCTACACGGATTATCGAGAGAACGCCTTTGCGGCTCTCAACACGGCTTTCCTCGCTGAGGGTGCCTTCGTCCTCCTCCCCAAAGACTCGGTGATGGAGAAGGCGATCCATCTGCTTTTCTTATCCGTGCCGGACGAGACCCCGGCGGTGACCCACCCGCGGATTCTCATCCTTGCCGAGGCAGGAAGCCAGGCAAGGCTGGTGGAGGATTACGCTAGCGTCGACGGGAATGTCTATTTCACCAACTCCGCCACCGAAGTGGTGGTGGGAGAAAGCGCCAGCATCGACCACTACAAGTTACAGCGCGAGAGCCACGCCGCCTTCCACGTCGCCACCCTGCAGTTCCATCTTGGGCGGAGCGCTTCTCTTTCCACTCACTCCATCTCGCTGGGTGGGGGTCTCACTCGCAACGACGTCAATGCGGTGCTGGACGGGAATGGCGGAGACCTGGCGCTCAACGGGGTTTATGTCGTGGGAGGAGAGCAGCACGTCGATCACCACACCGTGATCGACCACGCCAAGCCGCACGGTACGAGTCGCGAGCTCTACAAGGGCATCCTCGCTGACCACGCGCGGGGCGTCTTCAACGGACGCATCATCGTCCGTCCCGACGCCCAGAAGACCGACGCCAAGCAAACAAACCGGAATCTCCTGCTCTCCGAGAACGCCCTGGTCAACACCAATCCTCAGCTGGAGATCAATGCCGACGACGTCAAGTGCGGGCACGGTGCCACCATAGGTCAGCTGGACGCGGACGTCCTTTTCTACCTCCGTTCCCGCGGCCTCGATCCGGAGACGGCACGACGTCTCTTAACACATGGATTCATTAGTGATATCAGCGAGCGGATCCAGATCGATGCCATCCGCTCCGAGCTGGAAAAGGTCCTCTTTGCCAAATTGTCGCCGGGAAGGCAGGGAATCGTATGAATGTTAGTGGCGAATCATCGGTGGTGGGAGCCCGCCCGAGTCCGTCGAACAAGCTTTCCTTCGACGTCCTCCGCATCCGCCAGGACTTCCCCATACTGAAAAGAAAGATCAGAGGAAAGTCTCTGGTCTACTTGGACAATGCGGCGAGCTCTCAGAAACCGAAGGCGGTGATCGACGCCATCACTCGCCTGTACTCGGAGGACTATGCCAACGTCCATCGCGGCGTGCACGAGCTCAGCCAGCGGTCGACCGAGGCCTATGAGGGTGCGCGGCTCAAGGTGCGGCGCTTCATCAACGCGGGAAGCGAGCGAGAAATCATTTTCGTCCGCGGTGCCACCGAAGCGGTGAATCTGGTTGCGCAAACCTATGGACGCGTTCAAGTACGAGCCGGGGACGAGGTGCTCATTACCACCATGGAGCATCATTCCAACATCGTTCCCTGGCAGATTCTCTGTGAAGAAAAGGGTGCGCATCTGAGAGTCGCCCCCATCAACGACCGGGGTGAGCTGATTCTGGACGAGCTCGAGAAGCTCCTCGGCCCCAAGACGCGATTGCTGGCCTTGGCTCACGTTTCCAACGCTCTCGGCACCATCAACCCGGTGCGGGAGATCATCCGCATGGCGCACCAGCGAGACGTCCCCGTTCTCCTCGATGGCGCTCAAGCGGTGCCGCACATGGCCATCGACGTGCGGGAGCTGGACGTCGATTTCTACGCCTTCTCGAGTCACAAGATGTTTGGACCCTCCGGGGTGGGCGTTCTCTACGGCAAGGAGGCGCTTCTGGAGGCGATGCCCCCTTACCAGAGCGGGGGCGACATGATCAGCTCGGTCAGCTTCGAGAAGACGACCTACAACCGGCTTCCTTACAAGTTCGAGGCGGGAACGCCCAACATCGCGGACGTGGTGGGCCTTGGCGCCGCCATCGATTACCTGGATAGAATCGGGATGGAGGCGATTACTGCCTACGAGCACGAGCTTCTCGATTATGGAACTCAGGCGCTCTCCGAGATCCCTGGGCTCGAGTTGGTGGGAACGGCGCGAGAAAAGGCGGCCGTCCTGTCCTTCACCCTGGAGGGAGTCCATCCCCACGACGTGGGGACCATATTGGACCAAGACGGCATTGCCGTCCGGACCGGTCATCATTGCGCGCAGCCGGTCATGGACCGGTTCGGGATCCCGGCCACCGCCCGTGCCTCGCTCGCTTTCTACAATACCAAGGCGGAGCTCGACCTACTGGTGGCTGGAATCCACAAGGTCACCGAGGTGTTTCGTTGATGGAGGGACTTCGCGAGCTCTATCAGGAAGTCATCCTGGATCATAGTAAGAAGCCCCGAAATTTTCGCGAGATAGAGAACACCGCGCATCACGCCAAGGGTTACAACCCTTTGTGCGGCGACCGAGTCACCGTTTTCGTGACTCTCAAGGACGGAAGGATTGAGGACGTCTCCTTCCAGGGCGCCGGCTGCGCCATCTCGACGGCATCGGCTTCCATGATGACGGAGAGTCTGAAAAGGAAAACCATGGCCGAGGCGGAAGCTCTGTTCGGTAAATTCCATGATCTGGTGACCGGCAAGATGCAGCCGGGCGAGGGAACCGAGGGTCTCGGCAAGCTGGCGGTGTTCGCCGGGGTTCAGGAGTTTCCCATTCGGGTCAAGTGCGCGACCCTGGCGTGGCATACTCTGCGGGCCGCGCTTTCGAATCACCAGGAAGCCATATCCACGGAGTGACGAAGATGACCGACATGAACGAATCGAAGGCAACGGCCGACGCTGGGACGAGCGCCGAGACAACGGCCCCTCAGGATCTGGAGAGCAAGGTCATCGAGGTCCTGAGAACCTGTTATGACCCCGAGATTCCCGTGAACATCCAAGAGCTGGGGTTGGTCTACGGTATCGACGTCGACCCGTCGGGGGCGGTTTCTATTCGCATGACGCTTACGTCGCCCGCCTGCCCGGTGGCGGGCTCACTTCCTCCCGAGGTCGAGAACAAGGTGGCGAAAATCGAGGGCGTCAGCTCGGCCAAGGTCGAGGTCGTTTGGGATCCACCCTGGACGCCGGACATGATGACCGACGCGGCCCGACTCCAGCTTGGGATGTTCTGAGAGTATTCTCAGTTAGTAAGTAGGCAAACGCTCAGACACGCGGCTTCCTGACGGTCCGGGCCGAGTTGGAACAATTGCTATGTCGTGAGTCACTTCCGCCGCATCGGAGGCGGACTCGCCGAGATCGCAGGTTGCTGCTGGGTGAGGCAATGAAGAGTCCCCAACCCCCATACCAAATCCACGGCGTGGATGCCGACCACTGGACGATCCCCGAATAGTTCGCTCAGAATGCCGAGCGCCACCCGATCGTTGGGGTCGTTGAAGGTGGGCACCAGGACGGCGTCGTTGGCGATGTAGAAGTTGGCGTAGCTGGCGGGTAGGCGCCGGCCTTCGAACGAGAGCGGGGCGGGCAGCGGAAGCGGCACGATCTCGAGCCTGCCTCCGTCCTCCAAGCGCATCCTCTCCATCCGCTCACGATTCTCGGCGAGTGCGCGGTAGTTCACGTCCTGAGTGTTTCTCTCATGGCAGAGGACCACGGTGCGCGGGCCGACGAAGCGGCAGACGTCGTCCACGTGCCCGTGCGTGTCGTCGCCGGCGATTCCTGCTCCCAGCCAGAGCACGTTCTTGACACCCAGGTTGTCTCGAAAGATGGCCTCGTAGTCCTGCCGCCCGAGACCCGGATTGCGGACCTGAGTCTCTGTATCGAGCAGGCACTCCTCGGTGGTGACGAGTGTTCCCCGCCCGTTGACCTCGATACTTCCCCCTTCCAAGACGATGTCCCGCCCGTTGAGCTTCACCGGTAGCAAATCCACGTCGAGCGCCTTTGCGACGTGTAGGGGCACCCGATCGTCCTTTCGCCAATCGTCGTACCGGGCCCAGGCGTTGAAGCGGAAGCGGAGGATACTGACGGCAGGTGGGACGCGGGGCGTCGCGCCGTCTCGGCGGACGAACAGCGGGCCGCAGTCACGGGTCCAGCTCCGATCCGTCGGGACGCGGAAGAGCTCGATCCGGTCGAGCCCGAGTCCGATTCGACGGAGGAGCCGCCGCACCCGAGCCGACTCCTCCGCGGAGCGCGCCAGAATCCGGACCGTCTCGCCGGGTGCGACCTTGCGGACTATCTCTCCGTACACCCATTGGACCGCGGCGAGCTTACCGGGCCAATCGGTTCGATTGTGCGGCCAGGCGATCCAGGTGGCCTCGTGGGGCTCCCACTCGGCCGGCATTCGGAAGCCCCGCTCGGAGGGCGATGGAGTCGACTTGGCTGTTCGACGCTCGGCTCGCGTCGCCGCCTCAGTCATCGGTCTTCGCGATCTTCGGATTCGGCAAAGGATCCAGATAACGCTGCTCGAGCCCGTGGTAGGCGTCCACCCGCCGATCGCGTAGGAACGGCCAGTTGCGCCGGACGTGCTCCAACCGCGCCAGATCGATTGGGGCCAGCAAGATCTCTTCCTCCTCCATCGACGCTTCCGCCAGGATGACGCCGAAAGGATCGCAGATGAACGAGCTCCCCCAGAACTCGAGCCCCGGGCTCGATGCGTCCGGGCGCTCCAGTCCCACTCGGTTCACTGCTGCCACGTAGACGCCGTTGGCGATAGCGTGTGAGCGCTGTATGGTCCGCCACGCATCTCGTTGTGACGCACCCTCTTTGTCTTTTTCGGTCGGATGCCAGCCGATGGCGGTCGGATAGACCAGCAATGCCGCTCCTTGAAGCGCCGTCAGACGAGCGGCCTCCGGATACCACTGATCCCAGCAGATGAGCGCGCCCAGTCGTCCCATGCGTGTGGGGATGGCTTGAAAACCGAGATCGCCGGGCGTGAAATAAAACTTCTCGTAGTAGGCGGGATCGTCCGGAATGTGCATCTTGCGGTACAGTCCGGCAAGGCTTCCATCGGCATCGATCACCGCCACGGTATTGTGGTAGAGCCCCGGGGCGCGGCGCTCAAAGACGGGGGCGAGGATCACGACCTCCAGTTTCTTGGCGAGCTTCCCCAAGGCGTCGGTCGTCGGACCCGGCACCTCTTCCGCGAGATCGAAGAGTGCCGCATCCTCCCTCTGGCAAAAGTACGCTGAGCGGAAGAGCTCGGGGAGAGCAATGACCTGCGCGCCACGCTTCGCGGTGTCCAATACTTTCGCCGATGCTCGATTGAGGTTCTCTTGGCCATCGGGCGTGCACCTCATCTGAATGAGACCGAGCTGAAATGTCGGGGGTGGCATGAATGCAAGACTAGCGGATTTGACCGAGGGCGACAAGAGGAGCGCGGCTACCGGTCGAACGAAAGCGAAGACTATCGTTCCACGTCGGTGCTGGTAGGAGCCAAGAGTACGTACCCGAGGACCTCGGCGCGATGCCCGGTCTCGGGGTCCGACGACTGCTCTTCCTCTATCTTTACTTCCAGGCCGGTGGAGTCCTTGTTGCGCCACCTGAGACTGGCTGGATCCGCGCTGACGCTCGTCTGGAGGTCGGCTAGAAACGCGGGAGCTTCCGAGAAGAGCTTGGGAAACGCGATGGCGCGGAAGCTCGATCGGATCCCTCGCTCGGCTCGCTGGACTTCGAACCTCACCCCCCGGAAAGAGCCCGACGCCGGCTCCCAAGCAACGTAGCTAATGGTTTCTTCCGGATGGCCGGAGGCGTTCTTCTCCTGTTCCTGAAGAAGGCATTCGAGGTCTTTGTCCGAGACCTGGCTCAATCGGGTGGTCACCGCGTTCTCTCCATGAAAGGTCGTCACGGAGGTGAGGACGACGGGCACCGAATGGAACTCTCGAGCAAAGGCGATAACCTGGGGGCTGACGGTACGGCGGGTCTCGAATCGACCCGCTTCGATCTGGGCTCCCCCGGGGAGCGTGTACCTGCCGCGATCGAGGACCAGATAACTCACCGTCTCCTGGCGGTGAGCTCCGTCCAAATAATCCCACTCTTGGAATCGGATCTCGAACCCCGACGAGTCCACCTGGCGAATGCGGATGACACCGGGTTCGGTGTCGTTACCGCTCGGGGGCTTGGCCACCACGATGGGATCTTCGAATTCAGTTCCCGGCGGTAGCTCGACCCGTGTCCAGTTGTGGTCGACGGCGTCGTCGCCGAACTGG
>Ga0214473_10009507_pt1 | contig 11476 bp, 13 predicted proteins | sample RVTome_7_FD_203509 | JGI IMG/M metagenome (GOLD analysis project Ga0214473, IMG submission 203509) | Soil microbial communities from uranium-contaminated site in the Upper Colorado River Basin, Wyoming, United States - RVT98D197 | ecosystem: Environmental > Terrestrial > Soil > Contaminated >...
GGCCGTCGACCTCGTCCGCCTGCAGGCCGAGGGCTGGGATTGGATCCGCCGTCCGACCGGCGGGCGCGCCATCCTGCACACCGACGAGTTGACGTATGCCGTCGCCGGGCCCATGGACCATCCCGACCTGGGCGGAGGCGTCCTCGACAGCTACCGGAAACTGAGCGCCGGCCTGGTGCGCGCCCTCGAGATCCTCGGGGTGAGGCCGGATCCGCCGGTGGAGACCCGCGTCGACGAGGACGGCCGCAGCCAGCCGATTTGCTTCGAGGTGCCGAGCGCCTACGAGATCACCGTCGGCGGCAAGAAACTCATTGGCAGCGCCCAGGTCCGGCGGCGGGGCGGCGTTCTGCAGCACGGCAGCCTCCCGTTGGGCGGCGACCTCGCGCGCATCTGTCGGGCCCTGCATTACGCGGACGAGGGGTCGCGCCGCGCCGCAGGCGAGAAGCTGGCCCAGCACGCCTCGACGCTGGAAGAGCTGCTGGGCCGCCGCGTCTCATGGGAGACGGCGGCACAAGCGCTGGCCCAAGGTTTCGAAGAGGCGCTCGGGTGGCGGCTGGAGATCGGTTCGATGACGCCCCAGGAATCCCAGTGGGTCCGGCCCGAGCCGGCCGAGGCCTGAGACGGCGCGGGTCGCCCGATGCACATTGCCGCCCTCTCGATCGAATTGAGGCTTCCGGCCTGCCGAACCTTGAAGGAGAAGCGCAGCACGCTGAAGTCTCTGCTGGCGGCGGTGCATCGCGAGTACAACGTTTCCGCCGCGGAACTCGACCATCTGGACGACCCGGGCTCGAGCGTCCTGGGGTGCGTTGTGGTCAGCAACGATGAAGCCCACGCCCAACGTGTCCTTGGGCGAATCCCGGGATGGATCGAAGGTCATCGCCCCGATATCCAGGTGCTCGATAGCGCCATGGCGATGCGATGAGGCCGGCCACGGGCCGCCGCCGCAGGCAAGAACGACGCAGGGAGGCCCATCGGTGAATCAGCCATCGGGCGACCGGCTGGCGATGCTCTACCGCATTTCCCAGACGTTCAATTCCACCCTCAATCTGGGGGAGGTTCTCGACCGCGTCATGGATGAGGTGGTCACCCTGACCCGCGCCGAGCGCGGCTTCCTCATGCTGCGTGCCAGCGACGGCTCGCTCGTCTTCCGCACCGCCCGCGGGATGGAGCAGCGGACGATCGAAGCGCCCGAGTTCCAGATCTCGCGCGGGATCGTCGATCGGGTCGCCCTGGAAGGGAAACCGCTGCTGACGAGCGACGCCCAACTCGACCCTCTACTCGGCGAACGCGCCAGCGTCCGTTTGCTCGGCCTGCGGGCGATCCTGTGCGTGCCTTTGGAGCTCAGGGGCAAAGTCCAGGGTGTGGTCTATGTCGACAGCCGGCTTCAGACCGGCGTGTTTTCGCCGGATGACCTGGACCTGCTCGCCGGAATCGCTTCCAGTGCCGCCATCGCCATCGAGAACGCGCGCCTGTACCAGGTCGCCGTCGAGAAGGGGCGCATGGAGCGCGAGCTGCAGGTGGCGCGTGAAGTCCAGGCGAGCCTGATCCCGCAGGCCGCGCCGCATTTGCCCGGCTGGGAATTTGCCGGATGGTGGCAGCCGGCGCGCGAAGTGAGCGGCGACTTCTACGACTACGTCCCCTTCGGCGACGGCCATCAAGGCCTGCTCATCGGGGACGTCACCGACAAAGGAATGCCGGCGGCGCTCTTCATGGCCCATGCCCGCAGCATCATCCGCGCCTGCGCCATCGCCTCGTCCGACGCGGTGACCGCCATCCGCAACGCCAATGCCACCCTGTGCGCACAGACGACGAACGGCATGTTCGTGACTTTGTGCCTGGCCCATCTGGAGCCATCCAGCGGACAGCTGAGGTATGTCAACGCCGGCCACAACCTTCCCCTCCACTGGGATCACAAGAAGAAAGCCTGGCGGCCCTTCGGCCGACCCGGGCTCCCGCTGGCGATTGACCCCGCCGCCGAGTACGTCGAGGGCACGGCCGAGATCCGCCCCGGCGATCTCCTCGTCCTGTACACCGACGGGTTGACCGACGCCACGGACGCCCGGTCGGAGCTTTTCGGACTCGAGCGCGTCAAGAACGTCCTCGCCGCCCACGCCGACGCCTCGCCCGAAGAGGTCCTCGATCACATCCGCCGCGCCCTGGCAGAATTCTCAGGCCCGACCGCGCCCTACGACGATGTGACCCTCTTGATCGCACGGCGGCTCGCCTAAGACTCTTCAACACTGCCCTGCCGGGGACTTGTAGCTCCCACTGCATCCGTGGGGTCGTCGGGCGTGAGCGATCTACGACGGGGTGCTGATCAGCTGTCGGCCATCAGCTGTCAGTTCTGATGTTCACGCCCAACGACCTCTGGGCCGCGCAATCGTGATTCAAGTCCCCGGCAGGGCCTTGAATCCCTCCCCCATCCACTCTGATCCTGCCCCAGAATCCAAACCACGCAGCCGAAGCTACGTGGTTTGGAGTGAAACGCGGTTGCCAGCCAGCGGTTTCTCCTAGGGGGATCAGGCAGCCCGCACGACCTCCTTGGCCGCCTGGCGGCGCACCAGCGTCCGCAGGCGTGAGGCGAGCAGGCTGGCGTGGACGGGCTTGATCAGGTAGTCATCGGCGCCGGCGTCGAGGGCCCGCGCCACCGATCCTGGAGCTCCCAGCGCCGACAGAATCAGGATCGGCACGGCCGAGAATTCCCGGATCTGCTCGCACACTTGCCACCCGTCCATCTCAGGCATCAGCAGGTCGAGGATGATGACGTCCGGGTTCATCTCCCGGCAGGCATCGACGCCTTCCTTCCCGTTGAATACCGCGCGGATATCGAAATCCTGCCCCTTGAGCAGGGTGCGCAGCATCACCGAGAGGTCGGGGTCGTCATCAATAAGGAGGGTTTGGATTGCCATGGGTCGCTGATTGCCTGCCCCCCATTATGGGAGCGTCCCGCTCCAGGCAACCTTACAGCGACCTTTCACCTTGCTTGCCCCACGGGAGCGGAACCGCTATGATTGCCGCTGCAAGCCGATCTGGCCTTATGGTCGCCTCCTCCCGACCTCTCCAGAGCACGGGCCCGCTCCACTGTCCTCATTGCGGCCACGAGCTCCCCTTGGACGCCCGGACCTGCCCCCAGTGCGGGGTAGACCTTGTCCTCCTCTCTCTGCTCGCCGAACGAGCCTACCTGGAAGGGTTTCCCGAAGCTGCGCCCATCAGCGACGCTCCGGAGGCCCTCATTCCGCGCATCGGGGAGTACCTGCTCGATCAGGGCCTCATCTCCCAGGACCAGCTCACCCACGCCCTCGACCAGCAGAAGCTAGCCGCCGACCGCGGCCAACGCCGCCTGCTCGGCGCCACGCTGATCGAGATGGGCCTGGTCGACCGGGAAACGCTCGATCGGGCGATCACCCGGCAGATCATCGAGCTCCATGCCGCCCTGCAGGAGGCCAACCGATCCCTCGAGCGACGCGTCAATGAGCGGACGGCCGAGCTACGCCGGGCCCTGGAACGGCTGACCGAGATCAACCAGATCAAGGCCAACCTGATTTCGAATGTTTCCCACGAACTGCGAACCCCCCTGGCCCACATCAAGGGCTACATCGAGCTTCTCAGCGACCGCCAGCTGGGCGAGCTCACCGGGGAGCAGGAGAATGCCCTGGGAGTCGTGCAGCGCGCCACCGACCGCCTCGGGCGCCTGATTGAGGACCTGATCGAGTACTCCACGGCCTCGCGTCAAGGGATCAGCCTCAATCTGGCCGTCGTCAGCGCCCCCGATCTGATCGGGAGCGTTCTGGCCCGGTCTAAGGACAAGGCCGACAAGGCGGGGGTGGTGCTCGAGGCCGATCTCGGCGCGGAACTTCCGACCCTGCGGGCCGATTCCGATCGCTTGGGCTGGGTGTTGTACCAGCTGGTGGACAACGGGATCAAATTCACCCCCGCCGGCGGCCACGTCCGGATACGAGTCCATCAGGACGGTCCGGGGCTGCTCTTTCACGTAGAAGATTCAGGAATCGGAATCCCGCCGGAACGGCAGCGCGAGGTCTTCGAGCCCTTCCATCAACTGGACGGCTCGCCTACACGGCGCTATGGCGGCACGGGCCTGGGGCTGGCCCTGGCCAAGCTGATCCTCGACGCTCACGGCGCCGAGATGAGCGTCGAAAGCGAGGTCGGCCGCGGGACGTCCTTCACCTTCTTCCTGGCAGGCAATCACTCGACCCCATGACCGGACCCCTCGTGCCCACCGAGCCCCTGACGTACGGCACGGAACTCAATGCCGTTTACGCCATCGCCCGGGTGGTGGCCGAGACCTACGACACGGAAGCCGGGATGGACACCGTCTTCCGCCTCTCCCGCACGATTTTCATCTTCGATGTGGTTTCCCTCTTCCTGGAAGACGAAGAGACCGGCGAGCTGGAACCCTCCTACGCCCTGGCGATCGGCCGCGGCCGCGCCCGCGAAGCCGAACTGGCCTGGGGTGAACCGGCCGCGCGCGAGGCCTTCCGCACCGGCCAGACGGTACTGCGTCAGGAGGACAGCGGGCCCGGCATCCCGACGCGGGACCGCCGCCGCGACTACCTCGGCCTGCCGATGATGGTCGGCGGGCGCTGCGTGGGCGGCCTGGTCTTCGGGCGATTCGGCGGCCCGGCCTATCCCGCCGAACACATCCGGCTGGGGGAATTCGTCGCCTGGCACGTCGGGCAGCTGCTCGAGAACCGGCGGATGGCGCGGCGCATCGCCACCCTGGAGGCCCAGCGCGAGCTGGCTCGAATGCAGGATGAGTTCATCTCGACCATTTCCCACGAGCTGCGCACTCCCCTCGGCTTCATCAAGGGCTACGTCACGACCCTCATGCGCGAGGACGCCCAGTGGGATGCGGGGGCCCGCTCCGAGTTCCTGCGCATCATCGACGAAGAAGCCGACCGCCTGCGCGCGCTGATCGACAACCTGCTGGACTCGTCGCGCCTCGAAACCGGCACCTTGGGCATGACGCGCGAACCGACGCGCGTCGGCCCGCTCATCCGGGACACAACCTACCGCACGCAATCGGCCTATCCCGACATGCCGCTCAGCCTGGAGATCCCCGACGACTTGCCGGTGTTGCATGTCGACTCCACCCGGATCTCGCAGGTCCTCGATAACCTCCTCTCCAACGCCCAGAAGTACGCACCCGGCGCCCCGGTGGCGCTGCGGGTGGCCCTCGAGTCCGACCGGATCCGAATCGACGTGCATGATCAGGGGCCGGGGATCCCGGCCGAGCACCTGCCGCACCTCTTCCAGCGCTTCTACCGCGTCCCCGACAGCCAGCGGTCCGTACGCGGGACCGGCCTCGGTTTGTATATCTGCCGCAAGATCATCGAGGCGCACGGCGGAGAGATCGGGGTCGAGAGCAAAGCCGGAACCGGCACTCGTTTCTTCTTCACCCTTCCCGTCGAGCCGCGTGAGTCTGTGGAGCCCGCCCATGAACCCTAAGAAGACCATCCTGGTGGTGGACGACGAGCCCCGCTATGTGCGTTTGGTCGAGGTCAACCTGGCGACGGAGGGCTACGGCGTCACGACCGCCGCCAACGGCCAGGAAGCCGTCGAAGCCGTGGCGGCCAGCCAGCCGGATCTGATCCTGCTGGACGTCATGATGCCCATCATGGACGGTTTCACCGCCTGCACCCGCATCCGCGAATTCTCGACGGTGCCCATCATCATGGTCACGGCCAAGGGCGAAGAGCGCGACCGGGTGCGCGGGCTGGACGCCGGAGCCGACGATTACATTGTGAAGCCGTTCTCCGCCCAGGAGCTTCTGGCGCGTGTGCGGGCCGTCCTGCGCCGGGCCGAGCGCCAGATGGCGGGCGCGTTCCACAAGCCCTTCTTCCGCCACCACGAGCTCCAAATCGACCTGGCGCGGGCCGAGGTGACCAGCGCCGGGAAGGCCGTCATGCTGACCGCCACCGAGTACCGCCTTCTCCAAACACTGGCGGCGGCCATCGGCCGCATGCTGACCGGCGAAGAGCTGCTAACCAATGTCTGGGGGCCGGAGTATCGAGACGACAAAGAGATCCTGTGGGTGTGCCTAAGCCGGCTCCGGCAGAAGATCGAGCCGGACCCGAAGAACCCGACTCACATCCTGACCCGGCAGGGCCTCGGCTACTACATGCCGCCCGAAACCGAGGAGGCCGCGCCGGCGTAGCCGGGAGTGGTCGGTGGTCAGTGGTCAGTGGTCAGTGCCCTCTCCCGCTTCGCGGGAGAGGGGTTGGGGTGAGGGTCTGACCACTCGCCACCGACCACTGACCACTGTATAATCCGATCAGCCCGTCACGTCCTGGAGCAATCTCATGGCCGACCGATCCTCGGTGCTGTTGCGGACGAAAATGCTCGGGGCCCTCATCCGCCAGGCGAGACTCACCTCCGGAAAGAGCCTCAAGGAAACCGCCGCCCTGGTCGGCACCACCAGCGGCGTTCTTTCGTCCTACGAGAAGGGCCGGCGTGGAATCTCCCTGCCCGAGCTCGAACTGCTGGCCTTTCACCTCGACGTCCCCCTCTCAAGCCTGACCTCGGCCACGAGAGCCGAGGCCCGGAAGAAGCCCGAGTTCAATCCGGCCGTGATGGTCTCACTGCGCCAGCATTTCATTGGGGCGCTGCTCAAGGCGCACCGAACGGAAGCGGGCCTGAGCCTGCGCCAACTCGCCAAGAGCGTCACCATCCCCTCGACACGCCTCGCCGACTACGAGCAGGGAGAACGGCCGATCCCGCTGGCGGAACTGGAAGTGCTGACCGACGAGCTAGGGTTGAGTGTCAAGGATTTGATGGATGCGCGCGGGCCGGTCGGGGAATGGCAAGTCGTGCAGGAGGCCTTCGACGATTTTCTCCGCCTGCCGGCCGAGATCCGCGAGTTCATGCGCAACCCCGACCACGAGGTGTACCTGCGCGCGACCCTGCGTCTCAGCCAGCTTCCCGTCGAGAAGCTCCGCACGGTCGGCGAGGGCCTTCTCGAAATCACCCTGTGACGCCGGGTAACCCCGATCCTGCCGACCTCGAGCGCCAAGGATTAGACGCCTATCGCGAGGGACGGCTGGCGGAGGCGGTCCAACGGCTCCAGGCGGCTCTCGAAGGCTATCGCGCCCGCGGCGACCGGCTCCGGTCCGCCGAAACGTCCAACAACCTGAGCGTCGTGCTGCTTAAGACTGGGGAACCCCGGCAGGCGCTGGATGCTGTCACGGGAACTGCAGCCGTGTTCGAGGCGGCCGGAGATCCACTCCGTCAAGCCCAAGCCATCGGGAACGAGGCGGCTGCACTGGAGGGCGTCGGACGTCTGGATGAGGCGGAGCGAACCTACCGCCAGGCGGTTGATTCGTTCCGACGCCTCGGAGAAAACGAGGCGGAGGCACAGACCTGGCAGGCCCTGGCGGCCCTCCTCCTCCGACGCGGCCGTCCCGTAGAGGCGGCCACCTCCGCCCAGGCGGGCTTGGAAGCGAGCCCAAGTCCAGGATGGCGTCGGTGGCTGCGCAGCGTGTTGCGCTTCCTCTCCCGCTTCCGCCCCTCCTGAGGCGTGTGCCCTCCTTGTCGAGTCTCGACGTCCGTGCGGTAAGCCCCGAAGAGAAGCGGTTGGTCAGCAGCATGCTGTCTACCAGCCGCTGGCGACACAGTCACCTGGATTGGCAGGATCCGGTCGATCTGCTGGGCCAGCAGCCCTACCTCGTCGCGGAATCGGATGTGAGCTACGTCGGATTGCTGGCGTGCCCCGAGGGCCCCGAGGGCGTGGCCTGGGTCCGCGTGCTGGGGCTGGCCCTCGGCGTGGATCCCGCCGAGGTTTGGCGCGCCCTGTGGGAGGAGGCTGCCCGACGGTTGTTGGACTCCGGGATTCGTCACGCGGCCTGCTTGCTGAGCGGCCCGTGGCAGCGGCCCCTTCTCTCCGGGTCGGGGTTTCGCGAGACGAACGCCGTCGTGTTCTTCGAGCGTTCCACGCGCAGCATCCCCCCGCCGGGTCGATCCCCGGCTTCCTACCGCCGTTTCGAACCCCTCGACCTCGCGAGCGTGAGTAAGGTCGATCACACCGCGTTCCGGCCTCTGTGGCGGGTCTCCCCGGGAACGCTGGAAATCGCCTACCGGACGGCGGCCGACGCCAGCGTCGCCGACATCAACGGCCAGGTCGTCGCCTATCAGCTCACAACCATCTCGCCGTTGGGCGCCCACCTGGCCCGACTGGCCGTCGAACCGGCCTGGCAGAACCGGGGCATCGGATCGGCGCTTGTTGTGGGGCTGCTGCGGAGGCTGGTCGAGCGAGGGGTGACGAGAGTCACGCTCAATACCCAATCCGACAATGGGAAGAGCCAGGAGCTCTACCGTAGGCTCGGTTTTCGAGAGACGGGAGAGAGACTCCCCGTCTATGAACTGCAATGGTAAGAGCGCGGGCGCCGTCGCCCAAAGGTCGTTCTGTGGCCGCGGCTGAGTTGGCAAAGAAGCTGGGTCTGCGACCCGGCCAGCGAATCCGGCTGATCGGCGCCCCAGCCTCGGCCGCCGCTCGAATACGGGAAGCGGGCGCCGGCGTCCGGTTTGTGCAATCCCCCAACGCCGCCGTCGATCAGGTCTTCTGGTGGCCCCAGGTGGTTGGGGATCTTGGCTCCACGATGGCGAAGCTCCAACGACGCCTGGCGCCTGATGGATCCTTATGGATCGTCATGCCGAAGAAGGCGTTTGCCCCCGTCCGGGGCATCGAGTACACGTGGGAGTCGATGCAGGCTGAGGGTCTGAAGGGGGACTTCGTCGACAATAAGGTCGCAACGATCGACGACCAGGATTATGGAACTCGCTTTGTCCTTCGGAAAGAGCGGCGGCCTGCAGCGCCAAAGAGACCGTAAGGGAAGACCGGATCGAGCCTCAGTCCGCCAGCAGCGTGCTCACTGCGGCCTGCAGGTCCTTCAAGGAGAACGGCTTCGGCAGGAAGCTGTCCGCCCCCGCCTGAAGGGCCGCCGCCTGTTCCCGGCTGCTCACGCCGGCGCTGACGACGATCACCGGCACGCGCGCCGAGGGTCCCTCGGCACGAATCTGGCGTACGAACGTCAGGCCGTCGACCTCCGGCATCATGACATCCGTCAGGATCAGGTCGGGAGTCATTTTCTCCAGGATGGCGATGGCCTCCTCCGCGCTGGTGGCGATGAAGACGCGCGCGCGATACATCTTGAGGATCTCCGCCATGATCCCGCAGAACGTCGGGTCGTCGTCAACGACCAGGACCGTGGGCGGACCCACCTGAATTCCAGCCAGCGGATTCGGCGGTGGGCTTTCTGGCCCGAAAGGCATGGGCGGCATGGTCTTCCCCGGCGGGCACAGGCTTGTTTCCGTCCCGCTGCGGGAGGGGGATGCAAGTTCAGCGCCGCAATCGGCCAGGCGGGAATGAAGGGCGGGCCGGGACAGAAGCCGGCCCGCTGCTTGTAGCTGGGCGGGCTTAGAAACGGTGGTCGGGAGGGAGGTGGGGACGAAGTGCGGAGCGGAGTTCTTCCGCCGTGAACGGCTTTCCAAGGAAACCGTCAGCCCCGGCGAACATGGCTTCGGTCTTGTCGCTGCCGCTGGCGCGGGCGCTGATGACCACAATCGGGATACCCAGCCAGGCCGGCTCGCTTTGGATCTTGCGGATCAGGCTGAGGCCGTCGACTTCCGGCATCATAACGTCGACCAGCATCAAATTCGGAGGATTCGCCTCGAGTTTAAGGAGCGCGTCCTTGGCGTCGTAAGCCACCTGAACTTCGAGACCGAAACTGTCCAACACTTCTTTCATGACGGCGGCGAAGGCGACTTCGTCATCGACAATCAGGACGCGCTTGCGCGGTCCCTTGAATGGCCGTGTGGCCGGTGTACGAGACAGAGTCTGGGGCAATGAAGCCATACGCCTCTCCTATCGGCCGCACCGCGCAGGTGCGGCCGGAGTCCGGGCGCAGTAGCCATGGCGCTCGGGTCCGGCATCCCGATGTTATAATGCGCCCGCTCCTTCGCGCCTTTCAGATTCCCAACAGATCGACGCCGTCGAAGGGCGCCCCCCAAGCCGTAGGAAGCGGGAAGAGGCTGACTCTTGAACATCTTGTCCGGGACCTTCCCGGCCCAAGACGGTACGCCCCTCTATTGGCAGCGCTGGGATGGGACCCGCGGGTTCCGGGCGACTGTCTGCCTGGTCCATGGCCAGGGCGAGCACATCGGCCGCTACAACCACGTCGCCCGGGCGTTCAGCGAGGCCGGGCTGACGCTCCTGGGCGCCGACGTGCGCGGGCACGGACGATCGGGCGGGCCCCGGGGACATACGCCGTCCTACGCCCACCTTCTCAGCGACGTCGACCGCCTGTTGGCGAAGGCCGAAGCGGGCCGACCGGTATTCCTATATGGACACAGCATGGGCGGGAATATCGTGCTCCAGCACGGGTTGAGCCGGTCGGCTGCCGTGCGGGGAGTGATCGCCACCGGCCCCTGGCTGCGCCTGCGATTCCGGCCCCCCGCCTTCCAGCGTTTCCTGGCGCGGGTGATGCCGTCCCTTCTACCCGGATTGACCGTCCCCAATGGGTTGAAGGTGGACGGTCTGTCGCGGGACCCGGCCGTGGTCCGCGCCTACGTCGAAGACCCGCTGGTGCACGACCGGATCAGCGCCATGCTCGGCAGCAGTGTCATCCGTGCCGGTGAGGAGGCGCTGACGCGGGCCGGCGATTTCCACTTGCCGATGCTTCTGATGCACGGAGCGGACGATCCGATCATCGATCCGGCCGCGACCGAAGCCTTCTTCCGTAATGCGCCCGGGCCGGACAAGACCCTCCGTATCTGGCCCGGCTTGCGGCACGAGATCCACAACGAACCTGAGCAGGTGAAGGTGTTGAGCGAGATGGTCGATTGGGTGGCGGCGCGACTGTGACCTCCCCGCGCGGGGAGGCAGGCTCGCCGCAGGTCCTGGAGAAGGAATGAGCAAACGGGCTGAACTTCGTGAACGCAGAGAGCAACGGCAACGCCGGCAGAGGCTGGTGATCATCCTGGCCATAGCGGGAGGGGCGATCGCCATCGCCGCCCTTCTCATTCTCCAAAACAACGCCCCGATCGGGACGATCGTTACGCCGGCTCCCGCCGCGTACCCACAGGCCGACGGGAGTGCGATGGGCGATTCAGCCGCTCCCGTGGTCATCGAAGAATACTCCGATTTCCAATGCCCCTTCTGCAGACGATTCCACGACGAGACGCTGCCGTTGATCGTGCGCGACTACGTCGCGACGGGGAAGGTGTACTTCTCCTATCACCATTTCCCGGTTGTCGACCGCGGGGCGCTGGTCGGAGAATCCCATTTGGCGGCCACCGCCGCCGTGTGCGCCGCCCGGCAGAACCTTTTCTGGCCTTTCCATGACACGCTCTTCGCCAACCAGACGGGCGAGAACATCGGCGACTTCACTTCTCGCCGGCTGGAATCCATGGCCGAGACCGTCGGGCTCGACCTGACGGCCTACCGGGATTGCCTGGCCAACGG
>Ga0214473_10009508_pt1 | contig 11476 bp, 8 predicted proteins | sample RVTome_7_FD_203509 | JGI IMG/M metagenome (GOLD analysis project Ga0214473, IMG submission 203509) | Soil microbial communities from uranium-contaminated site in the Upper Colorado River Basin, Wyoming, United States - RVT98D197 | ecosystem: Environmental > Terrestrial > Soil > Contaminated >...
TTCTCCATGATTCGCGAGATCGAGGGCCGCGACTGGCGCGAATCCAGAAGGACGTCGAACGCCTGGGTCATCGGCCGCCTGCGGCCGAACGCTTCCCCGGAGCAGGCTGAGGCATCTCTATCGGTGGTGGCCGGCCGTCTCGCCCTCGAGCATCCGGAGGACAACCAGGGGCTTTCGATCGAAATCGCCCCCGCAGGCCTGATCGGGAACGTTCTTCGAAGTCCGGTCATCGGTTTGGGCGGAGCCCTCCTGGCCGTTTCCGCTCTCACGCTCCTCGTAGCCTGCGCCAATCTCTCGAACCTCTTGCTGGCCCAGGCCGCCTCCCGCCGGAAGGAGTTCGCTCTGCGGCTCTCGCTCGGCGCTTCGAGAGCGGCCCTCGTGCGGATGGTCCTGGTGGAAACGCTGGTGCTCGCGCTCGCGGGAGGGGCCTCGGCGCTCATCGCGTCCCTCTGGCTCGCGCGCGCCCTCGCCGCATGGCTTCCGGCGCTGGACTTTCCACTGAACACCGGCCTTGTTACCGACGGCCGGGTCATGGGTTTCGCTCTGGCGCTCGCCCTCCTCAGCGCCTTGCTCGCGAGCCTTTGGCCCGCGCTCCGCGGCGCCGCCGTCGATCCCGCCCCCGCTCTGAAGAGCGAGGCCGCGCTCGGGCGCTTTCGGCGCGTCGATCTCAGGGACGTCTACGTCGGAGTCCAGGTCGTGGTCTCGATCGTCCTTGTTTCCGGCTCTCTGATGATGGTCCGAACGCTCCAGCAAGCACTAAGCTCACGATACGGCTTCGAGCCGGAGGGCGCCGTCGCGCTGCGATTCGATCTCGTGATGCACGGGTACGACGAGGAGCGCGGGAGGCGGTTCCAGCGAACGGTGCTCGGTGCTGTTCGTGAGCTCCCCGGGATCGAGGCCGCAGGCCTCTCGAACTCGATTCCTTTCAGCATCGATCAGTCGTTCAGCACGATCTACATCGAGGGTGAGGCCATCCCGCCGATCTCCGAGGCTCCGTCCGCCGTCCTCTATCAGGCGACAACCGGTTTCTTCCGGGCGATGGGCACGCGTCTCATGGCCGGCCGCGACTTCGCGGAAACGGACGATGTCGATTCACCACGAGTGGCGGTTGTGAACCAGGCGCTCGTCCAGCAGCTCATTCCCGGGGGAGAGCCGCTGGGACGACGGTTCCGATTCAACCCCACGGGCGCCCCGTACGAGATCGTGGGGATTGTCGAAGCGGGGAAGTACCAGACGTTGGCCGAGCAGGATCAGCTCGCCGTATGGATCCCCCTCGCGCAAAGCTACAACAGCACCTCGACTCTCGTGGTCCGCACCCGGCTCCCGACGGAAGAGTCGCTCACGCTCCTCAGGCGGTCGATCGAGGAGCTCGACTCCGAGCTGACGCTCTTCGACGCGAAGCCCCTCGCGGACCTCCTCGACCTTCCGACGACTCCGCTCAGGCTCACGACTACGGCGCTCGGCGCGATGGGGGCCCTTGGCGCGGTGCTGAGCGCTCTCGGACTCCACGCTCTCGTGGCCTACGCGACCTCGCGCCGCACCCGGGAAATCGGAATCCGCGTTGCGCTCGGGGCGAGCCCGGGAGACGTGATGCACACGCTGTTGAAGCGCACGGCCCTCATCGTGAGCGTGAGCGCCGCTCTGGGTCTCGTTCTCTCGTTCGTGGGAATGCGCTTTCTCGCGAGCCTTCTCTACGCGACGCCGGCGGGAACGATGAGTCTCGTCGCGGCGGCCCTCATGATCGCGCTCTCGGGCGTTGCCGCCTGGGCGCCGGCCCGCCGCGCCCTCGCGGTCGAGCCGCTGACGGCGCTCCGGTACGACTGAATCACGCCGAGTCGGTCCGGTGATATCGGGCTTCGCGCAAAAAGAGAAAGAGCAGTCCGGGGCCAAAAGCCCAGATCATGACGGTGGCGCCGAAGACCAGGCCGGTGTAGGACCCGCGGGCGCACCAACAGTTGTCGTCATCCGACTTCCAGATGAAGACACCGGACGCGACGATGAGCTCGAGGACGCTCCCGACGAGGAGTCCATGCGCCATCGTTCTCAGCTGCTCGAACCGGTCGCCTTTTCTCCAATGGAGATAGAACACCCCCGTCCACAATAGCCACACGATCCACACGATCACCGGGATCGCGACCCATCGCTCACCCTCGCCGACGTCATCCCATAACCCGACCAACTCGAGGAGAGTCGCGACCCAGGCCAGAGTCAACATCATCGCCATGAGGGCGGCGGCGACCACGGCCGTTCTCATCGAGCGCGCGGACTCGGCGAGACGCACCGTCCATCCCCGTCGAGGACGAAGAAACATCCATTGCGACAGGAGCAACATCCCCAGAAAGAGGGCGAGGTGAATCCCATAGAACCTGTCCGAATCGGATTCGGTCAGTCCGGTCAGAAGGGAAAGAGGCACGGCTCGGGTGCCCCCCTCGTCCGATTCCCCGTGGAGAAAAGGACCCGCCATCCACCAGAGGCCCGCCAGAAGGCACGCGAGTCCAAGGACCAGAAGCACCCAGCGGAGGCGATAGGCGGTCACGGGTGGTACTTTACCTCCTCATGCGGATGCTTTTCGCTTTTCTTATCGCCGCCGGCGCAGCCGAGCCCGAAGCCAGGAACATGCGAATCGTGGGCCGGAGCGATCTCCACGGACAGGGAAACGGGGGAGAGGGGCTGGCGCTCCGCGAGTGCGACGACGGCCGCCGAATCCTCTTTCTCGCGCACGAAAGCGCTCCCGTCTGTTTCAGCGTCGTCGACGTCACCGATGTGCGCGCGCCGAAAGTGGTGACCCAGGTACGCACGGTGAGCCCCGAGGTTCGATGCAACTCGCTCGGGCTTTCGGGGACGACCCTCGCCGTCGCCCATCAGACGGCGCGCATCGGGCTCCCCCACGCGGGGATGCGCGTCTACGACGTCTCCTCTCCCGAAGCTCCGAAGGAGCTCGCGTTTTTCGACACCTCCGGCCCTCACTCGCGGGGCGTTCATTTCCTCTGGTTCGTCGATGGAAAGTACGCGTATCTCGCGACCGGCGCCTCGGATTTCGTGCCGACGCATCCGAGCGACGACCAGTTCTTCATGATCGTGGACCTGCGGGCTCCGCGAAGCCCGCGAGAAGTCGGCCGCTGGTGGATGCCCGGCACCCGCGAGGGCGACTCCGAGCCTCCGCCGCCGCGTCTTCCGATCGACGGCGGATACCGCATGCATTCACCGTTCGTCTCCGAGGATCGGCCCGACCGCGCCTACGTCGGATGGATCGATGGAGGCGTCGTCATTCTCGACATCGCGGACCCCACGCTACCGAAGCTCGTGGCGCGCCGAGCCTGGTATCCGCCGGAAGTCGGATACACGCACACCGCGTTTCCGCTTTTCGGGCGAAACCTTCTGGTGGCTGCGGAGGAGGCGGTGCGGGATCGATGCGAGGACTGGCCGAAGCGCATCTGGATGGTGGACATCGAAGACGAGAAGAACCCGCGTCCCTTCGCCGTCTTCCCGTCACCTCCGAGCCTCGAGGAGCTCTGCAAGCGCGGAGGTCGATTCGGGGCCCACAACATCCACGTGAACCGGCCGGGTCCCTACTCGAAGACTCTGAAGGAAACCGTCGTTGGTACATTCTTCTCCGGAGGCGTGCGCGTTTACTCCATCGCCGATCCCGAGCGTCCGGAGGAGATCGCGTTTCTGATCCCCGAAGCCCCTCCCCGGAACCGGACGGGCGCAATCCAGTTGAACGACGTGTACGTCGACGAGAAGGGTTGGATCTACACCAACGACCGGGATACTGGCGGTCTCTACATCCTCGAGTACACCGGGCCGACGCCTTTGCGCTGAGGCGCAGGTGGGTTCGATCGGACGCCAGAGGAGTTCCGCCGTCAATGGTGAATGCGGAAAACTGACTGCTGAACGCTCGTGGCGGAGCCGCCCCTTCCAGTTTGGTTGCGGCTCCGCCGCGCTAGGTAGGTAGTTGAACGCCACTTAGTAGGTGGATCCATTCCCGCGTCAGATTCGAAGGGCCGGTCATTCGCGTGGTGAGAGGAGCGAAGCCGCCCAGGCGGTATCCGCATCGGAAAGAGACGGCTTGGCGGGAGTCCGGTAATCGATGATGAGGTCGTACGCTCCCAGGTCGTAGACCTCATGGAGGAGCTGGTTCAGGGGAAGCTCCGGCTCCGGCTCGCCGGGTCGAAGCGGAACGGGAACGGTTGGGATCGGGTCGCGAACGCCGAACAAATAGACGTCGGCCCGGGGTCGTCGAGCGGCCCGACTGACGACCACCCGGTAATCGCTCGCGGCAGGCGCCTTCATGGGCAGGGGCTCTCCCGCGCGTACCAAGTCGATCTCCACCAGGTTCGTCCAGCTTCCGAGCACCTTGAACCGTTTGCGTTCATACTGCTCGCGCCCTTCCACGGCAATCTTGTTCGAGGGCGACAGAATCTCGATCACGGTGATGACCTGCTGATCGGGAATGCTTCGGATTTCCAGATAACGTTCCTTGACCTCTTCCGGGACGGGCAACTCCGCCACCATCGGCTGGGCGCGCGACGTCGAGCTCTGAAATGACGTGGAAGGCTCGCTGCCTGATTCCCTCTTGGGCCCGGCGATCACAACGTCGGGCATGCCCGCGCTTTGCTCTTCCGGTGGCAGTATCGCCAGGTACGTGCGCTCCTCGATCCCGACGTGATACCGCGGCCGCAGCAGTGGGGTCAGGAATCGCCGGATGCTCACGATGAGATCCGTATGCACCTGTTCCCAGATCCCGCGCCGCTCCAGCCAGGGATCCATACCCGGAAATCGAGTCGGCATGAAATCTCCTGATCTCCCGATGAGGTCCGCTCTTCAGTCGGTCGACAGCCAAAGAATAGCACGAGTGGGTTCGGCTCGAGCCCGCCAGGAGCGCGCGGGCCTCCCCGATCGTCGTGTCCAGCCCCTCGTAGCGGGCTAGATGTAGACCGGAACGAGTTCACTGGGAATGGCCGCGCCGCTCATAGCCGATGGTTAGCCAGCGGCAAGAACGCAAGAACATCGGGATCTGTGCGGCGATCGCCTCGAACTTCTCGAGCGGCGCATCCTTGTCCACCGCCACATGCGGCCGCGCTCCGGGTTACTGCTCGAAGTAAGCCTTCAGCGCCGGGCCACGTTTCTCGACGGCGATCTCGAGTCGCACTCGCTCGGTCCATCCGTGGCGCAGCAAAGCGTGGCCGTCAGCCGCCCGAAGATTGGGAACCCACAGCCACGTCGGCGCCGTCATGGTACCATCCGCCATCAGACTGAAGTAGCGATGTCCCTTTCTCCCGCCACCCGCCTCGGTCCCTATGAGATCACCTCACCTCTCGGGGCCGGAGGGATGGACTCCCCACTCCTGGTCAAGAGGAAAGATTCCTAGGTGGATTTTCGGCGGCGCGTTTCTCGAGTCGCGAAGCGTCAGAGAAGGACCGGTCGCGAAGTATGGCGACGGCACGGCGAGAAGCCTGTCCATGACACCTCGGAGAGCTCGGGCGTGATGATGTCCTTTTCTGCGCAAACGCTGGCAGTGGTGCTTGAAGTGAGGGTCGCGCAGAACTGCGATGGAGGCCCGCTGATGGAGGGCATAGTTGAGGGGCTGGGAGCGAGCCCTCCTCATGAGGACGGGCGAGGCGGAGCGCCTGACGGAGAGCAAGAGCTTGCCATACCCGACGTCGTGGCATCCGAGCGGGACGTTTCTGGCCTTCCAGGAGACCAACCCGCAAACGAGCTCGGACATCCTGATCCTGCCGCTCACGGGCGACGAGGACTCCGGGTGGAAACCGGGAAATCCCACGGTCTTCCTGAACGGCCCTTTCGGCGAATACGAGGCGTACTTCTCGCCGGACGGCCTCTGGCTGGCGTATGCCTCCAACGAGTCCGGACGCTTCGAGGTTTACGTGCGTCCGTTCCCGGGTCCGGGAGGGAAGTGGCAGGTCTCCACCGCCGGCGGACGCTTGCCCACGTGGTCTCGAAGCCGAAGAGAGCTCTTCTACCGCAGCGAGGACGGGAGGATCATGGTGGCCGCGTACACCGTGGAAGGTGACTCGTTCCGCGCCGAGAAGCCGCGGGTGTGGTCGCCGGGGCCCTTGCTCGAGCGACTCGGCGCCCAGCCCTACGACCTGCACCCGGACGGCGAGCGGGTGGCCGTGCTGAAGGCCTCGGAAGACGAGGCCGGGGCCCGGCGGGACAAGGTCGTCTTTATCCAGAACTTCTTCGACGAGCTGCGCCGGCTCGCGCCTGTGGGCAGGCGATGACCCTCTCCCCCGGCACAAGACTCGGTCCCTACGAAATGCTGAGGCGGCGCGTGGGATCGATCAGGAGCCAGAGCAGCCCGCCCATCGCGTAGATCGCGGCCGAGACCTGGAACGCGACGTTCCAGGAACCGAACCTCTGGACCACGTAGCCCACCACCAGAGGCGCGAGCATGCCGCCGAGGTTTCCGAAGGTGTTCATTGCGCCCGTCACCACACCGGCGTGCCTTCGTCCCACGTCCAGGCAGACGGCCCAGGCGGCGGCGAGACCCAGATCGGCGGACGCGAGGGCGAGGGCTATGAGAATCGCCTTCGGAAGCCGTTCGGCGACGGCCGTCGATCCCAAGAGCAGAAAGGCGGACCCGAGAAAGGCGCAGCATCCCAGAACCGAGCGGCCCGCCTTGAGACCGCGAAGGGAGGAGAGACGATCCGTCAGGAAGCCGCCGAGAATGTCGGCGCCTCCCGCGAGCACGAAGGGAAGACCCGCGAGAGCTCCGCCCGCGAGGGCGGAAAAACCGAGAACCTGGATGAGGTACGTCGGAAGCCAGGTGAAATAGAAGTAGAGACCGTAGCCGAAGGCGAAGTACATACCGCAGATGGCGTAGAGATTTCCGCTCTTGAGGAGCTTCGCCCAGGGGACGGGGGCATGACCCTTTTCCCTGGGGCCGTCCTGCCGGATCCACTCGAGCTCGGCCGGGCTCACGGCGGGATGCTCCTCCGGCTCGTCGCGAAAGAACCGGTGCCATAGAAACGTCCACACGATGCCGATGCTTCCGAACGCGACAAAGCTCCACCGCCAGCCCCATCGGTGAATGAGGAGAAGGGAGAGAGCGGGTGCTATCGCGCCGCCCACGCGAGAGCCGAGAAACAGAAAACCGTTCGCGCGCCCGCGCTCGCGGAGGGGAAACCAGCGGGAGAACGCGCGCGATACTCCGGGGAAAGCTCCGGCTTCTCCCGCACCGAAGAGAAAACGGATGGTGACGAGCGACGCGTAGCTCCATGCGGCACCGGTCGCCATGGTGAATGCCGACCACCAGAGCACGATGCGGGTCAGGACGGATCGGGCGCCTCGGGTATCCGCGAGCCAGCCCGACGGGATCTCGAAGAGGGAGTAGGCGAGGGTGAATGCGCTGAAGACCACGCTCATCTGGAGCATGGTGAGGCCGAGCTCTTTCGTGATGTAAGGCGCGGCGGTAGAGATGCAAACCCGGTCGAGGTAGGTGATGACCGAGAGGCCGACGGCGAAGCCGAGCACCTTGCTGCGGACGGGGCGGGTCATGAGCCGGGGGAGTATACTCTCGCCCCATGGTTGGATTCCTTCTGCTCGCGCTCTCCTGGCTCCAACTCGAGCCGCCGGGAGAGGCCGATCTGGTCCTGCGCGGTGGGAAGGTCATCACCATCGATGCGAGGGACACGATCGCCTCCGCGGTCGCGGTGAGAGGAAGCCGCATCGCTGCGGTTGGAACCGACGAGGAGATCTCCCGATGGATCGGGCCCCGAACCCAGGTCGTAGAGCTCTCCGGCCGGGCCCTTCTCCCGGGGTTCATCGACGCCCACACCCACGTCGACGGCACCGCGGAGAACGAGCACTTTCGAGTGCAGATCCAGGTGCCGCCCCTTTCGGGGCCGGAAGAGATCCTCGTGAAACTGAAAGCGCGTGCCTCCGAGCTTTCGAAGGGCTCCTGGATCGTGGGGCAGGGGACGTACGCCCAGCCCATGCCCGAGCGCGCGGACCTCGATCGCGAGCTTCCTGATCATCCCGTCCTTCTCCGCTGGAGCGCCCACGATTTCCTGATCAACCGGAAGGCTGCCGAGGCTTCGGGCATTACGAATGACACGCCCAACCCCGAGGGCGGAACGATCGAGCACGGTCCCGACGGAGAACCGGTGATCCTGCGCGAGACGGCGACCCGGCTCGCGAAGGTTCCCCCTCCCACCTACGCCGAGATGCGGGAAGCGATCCGGCAGTCGCTTCACGACCTGTTCCTCGCGCAGGGAGTAACCACGGTCTACGAGATGCCTCACGCCGTAGAGCCCGTCCGGATCTACCAGGAGCTCCAGGATTCCGGCGAGCTTCCGGTGAGGCTCTCGATCAGCTTTTTCATAGGACCGGGCTATGCGTTCGAGCTCGAGGACCTCCTGAAAACGGGACTCCGAACCGGCTTCGGGGACGACTGGCTCAAGGTCGGCGCCGTCAAGATCATCCTCGACGGTGCGGGCGTGAGCGCCGCAACCTACGATCCTCACCCGGGAACGACCGACAATCGCGGAACCCTGTCCCGCGATCCGGAGCTTCTCGCGAAGCAGGTTCTCGCCGCGCACAAGGCCGGCTGGCAGATCTGGATCCACGCCATCGGCGACCGCGCGCAGGACATCGCTCTGGACGCGTTCGAGGCCGCGCAGAAGGAGCTCCCGCGCGCCGACGCGCGCCACCGCATCGAGCATTTCGGAAACGCCGTGGTCCTGAACCGGGCGGAAGAGAGATACGAACGAATGTCCCGCGGCAAGTTCATCCCCGTTCCCGAGGCGTCGTTTCTCTGGGCGTCTACGGGAGCCCGGCGCCCTCGTTCCGGAATCACGTCCTATGCCATCAAGACCCTCATCGAGCGCGGCTTTCATCCGCCCGGCAACTCCGACACTCTCGGCACCATGACGCGAGCCATCAACCCGTGGTTTCCCATCACCCGCGCCGTTCTCCGCACGTCCCGTGATGGGACCGAGGTGGATCCGGAGGAGGCCATAACCGTGATGGAAGGAATCCGGATGCATACGCTCTGGGCCGCGGAGTCGGGTTTCGAGGAGGAGTTGAAGGGAAGCATCGAAGTCGGGAAGCTCGCCGACCTGGTCGCCGTCTCCGGGGATCCGTTAACCGTCTCTCCCGATCGATTAATGGACCTCCGCGCCGAGATGACCATCGTCGACGGCAAGATTGCCTTTCGTCGCTGACGTTCATGAGAAGCCCCGCCATCGACGTACATACCCACATGCTCCACCGGGAGTGGCTCGAGCTCCTCAAGCGAAGGGGCGGCCCGCGCTACAGCGTGTCCCCGGTCGGAGACCTGAAAGACGTCATTCACATGGACGGCGCGCCCTTCATGACCCCCCTTCCCGAGATGTTCGACTACGATCTCCGCATCCGGAACATGGATCGCGCGGGTGTGGACGTGGCCGTCGTTTCGCTCACCTGCCCCAACGTCTACTGGGGCGATGCGGCCACGAGCCTCGAGGCCGCCCGAATCCTCAACGACGACATGGCGGCCGCCCAGAGGACGCATCCCGATCGAATCCGGTGGTTCGCGTCGCTTCCGTGGCAGCATCCGTCCCTTGCTCTCGAGGAGCTCGCGCGGGGCCGTCGAGAGGGCGCAGTCGGCGTGATGGTGCTCGCGAACATCGACGGAAAATCGCTGACGGACGCGACGTTCTCTTCGGTCTGGAAGGCAATCGATGACGCGGCTCTTCCGGTCCTGGTCCACCCGACGGCGCCTCCGGGAGTGCGCGACATGGATATGTCGACGCACAACCTCGTGCCTCCGGTGGGATTCATTTTCGACACCACGCTCGCGCTCGCCCGCATGTTCTACGACGGTTTCCTCGACCGCTACCCGAATCTGAAGCTCATCGCCGCGCACGGTGGCGGAGCGCTTCCCTACCTCGTCGGGCGGCTCGACATCTGCCACGAGAAGATTCCGACCTGCGGCGCCCGCACGAAGGAGCCGCCGCGCGACGGCATGCGCCGGATCTACGTCGACTCCGTCGTCTTCCGGCAGGAAGCGCTCGAGCTCGCGGTCGCCGTCTGCGGCCCCGAGAACGTGCTCTATGGCTCCGACTATCCCCACAACATCGGGGACATGGCGGGCTGTCTCTCGCGGGTCGACGCCCTCGCGAGCGACGTCCGAAATCGGGTTCGAGGCGAGAACGCGCGGCGGATTTTCGGGATCTAGCGCCTCGGGAGCTCGTGCGCGTGTCCGTGCGCGGGGTCCGTCCGGTGGGCCTCGTAGTGCTGGCGCAGAAGGTCCTTCCCGTAGTCGTTTCCGTTGGGCGTCCGCACCAACGAGTGGACGTGACGCCGCGAGGGAACCTTCGGGCCATCGAGCGCAATCGGGCCCTGGTGGTCGAACTCGATGAGGACGACCGGGCTCTGCACTCGGTAGTAGAAGATGCTATCGGGGCCGGTATCGCCGATCCAGGCGAAGTAGGTCTCGTCGAGGTGGGCCTCCACCTCCTCCATCTTGATCCGGGCGTGGCCGTCGTCCATGTTGCCGACGTACTCGCGGATGAGGTCGAGGAGCATCTCCTTCTGGGATTTGGATAGCTCTCGCGCGGATATCCCGGCGTTACTGAGGACCAGGTTATCCTGGAACGCCTGCGCCTTGGCGTCGTTCGTCGTCTTGTCGGCCTCGAGCACGGCCAGCTTTCGCTGGCGCTCGTCGAGCGCCGACATGAGAGTGAGCCCCTTGTCCTGCTCGTCCTGGAGCACGGCGGTCCCTTTGTATTTCCCCGAGAGCGCCACCACCGGCTCCGAGCCCATGAACGCGGGAGTCATGACCACTTGGTCGCGGAGGACGAAGTAGTTGACGACCAGATGGTGCCCGTCGAGCTGCCATCCCCAGGGCGCCGTCTCCGATGGCTCACCCATGACGGTGAGGTAGTAGAGGTACTCGCCGTACTCCTCCTGCTTCGAGAGGAGCTCCGCGAGGTGGTAGTTGAGGCGCATGACGTTCCGCGACTTCTCGAATCCTTTTGCGCTCAGGCCGGCGCGAAGGAGCCCGAAAGCGGCCTCACGCTGGCGCTCGTCCATCTCTCTGAAGCTCACGCCCTGACGGGTGTAGCGGTGGACGTTGTTCCAGCGGCGCCACTCGACGTCGTCGACGGGAAACTCGGTGCGGGAGCGCTGGTCGGGAGAGAGAGCCTCGAGAAAGGCCTTCGCGGCATCGACCACGGGCGCCGTCGAGACCCCCGTGACCCGGATGGGGAAGAGGTCTTCGATCGCGCTCCCGTTCGTGGTTACACCGCGAAAGGGCTCGGCAAGCGCCGCCTGCTCCCGGGAGGCGCCGCTCTGGGCGGAAACCCGGTACCAGGCCGCGAGAGCGGCGATTGTCGACGAGAGGAGAAGAGCGGCGAGGCGCGATCGTTTCCGCATGAGTGGCGATCTTATCATCGCCGCGGCCAACAGGCTTTCTACGGGATAGAAAACTCCTGGCGTACGCGCCAACGTACGCCGGTCGGCTTTCCCC
>Ga0214473_10009509_pt1 | contig 11476 bp, 9 predicted proteins | sample RVTome_7_FD_203509 | JGI IMG/M metagenome (GOLD analysis project Ga0214473, IMG submission 203509) | Soil microbial communities from uranium-contaminated site in the Upper Colorado River Basin, Wyoming, United States - RVT98D197 | ecosystem: Environmental > Terrestrial > Soil > Contaminated >...
AACCCAGCCAGATCACCCACTACCCCGCCCCCAAGCGCGACTACCGTATCGTCGCGGCGTGCTCCCCGCTCGGCCAGCCAGTCCCAACACCGCTCGAGCGTAGCCACGCTCTTGCTGCTCTCGCCCGGCTGAAGCACAAATATGCCCATAAGAGACGAGTCACCGCCTAGAAGAGTCAACACCCGATCTCCCCAGGCCCGCATGACATTCTCGTCGCTGACGATGAACAGTCGCGAACCCTGCGGCCGCGCAGACAAGGGCGGTTCCCGGAGGGACAGAAGCGCGCCCGTGCCCCCAACGATCAGCGAAGGCCTGCCGGTAGAGACGATCCGTCTCCCCCACATGTTGGTCCCGTGCTGACCGGTGGCCCGAACGATCTCCGTTATCTCCCGGGCAAGGTCATCTACGCTCCGATCGCCTACCTGCGCAACCCAGTCGGCCACGTCTTCGTAGATCGGCTGCCTCTTTACCAGCAAGGCTTCGAACTGAGCGCGCTCGCGAGCCAGAGGGCGTCCGCTCTCTCTAACACGCGCCCAAGCCTGGGCCGGTCGAATCTCAAGATACACGACCCGTCCCCGATCTCTGACGAGAGTCACGGCCGCGGGGCTCTCGAGCGTGCCCCCGCCCAGCGCCAATACCAGGCCGGAAGCGGTCGCGTCACCCCCCAACAGCGAGGCGAGGAGCTCGCTTTCCCGGGCACGGAATGCGACCTCCCCCTTATTGGCGAAGATATCGGGGATGGTAGTTCCCTCGGCTTTGACGATCTCCTCATCCAGATCCAGGAAACGCCAGCCCAGCAAATCGGCGACTCTACCGCCGACCGTCGTCTTGCCACTCCCCATGAAACCGGTAAGGGCTAGGAGCGGCGCCACAGCCCTCGCTCCTCCACCGCACCTTCGTAGGCCAGCACCGAGGCCCGCAACTGCGCGAGGCTGTCACCCCCAAACTTTTCAAGGTACGCTTCCGCCAGGGTCAGAGCAGCCATAGCTTCCCCTACCACCCTGGCTGCCGCCACGGCCGCGACATCGCTCCGTTCCACGTGGGCCATGGTACCTTGCAGAGTGCTCACGTCCACCGAGGGAAGCGGGGTGGTGAGCGTCGGGATGGGCTTCATAGCCGCGCGGATCACCACAGGCATCCCGGTGGTCATTCCCCCTTCGATGCCGGCGGCGCGGTTCGTCTCCCGAGCGATCCACGCGCCCCGATCGTCCTCCCTCAGGGCAATGGGGTCGTGTACAAGCGAGCCGACGCGCCCTGCGTTCAAGAACCCTTCGCCGATCTCTGCTCCCTTGATGGCGGGGATGCTCCCCAACGCGCCCAGCAGCAGGCCGTCAAGCCGGTCCTGCGGCCGTCCGTAGCCGCCCAGACCGGGGCACAGACCCCAGCACCAGATCTCGAACACTCCTCCCAGCGATTCTCCGGCCTCGCGAGCCCGGTCGACCTCCGCGCGCATCGCCGCGGCAACCTGAGGGTCGTCACATCCCACCGAGGAGGCGTCGACAGCCGCCCAGTCGATGTTGTCGGGATGGGCAAAGTCACCGCCGGCCTCCACACCGGCCGTCCCGATACTGATCACGCGGCCACGCACGGAAACGCCCATTTCGCTCAACAGGCGCTTACACACAGCTCCCCCAGCCACCCGGCCCACCGTCTCCCGTGCGCTCGCCCGCTCGAGGACGTTCCTCACGTCGTCGTGACCGTATTTGGCCAGGCCCGAGAGATCCGCATGTCCCGGACGAGGGACGGTTAGTCGATCCCCCACGGATACCGGTTGCTCGGCCGGGCGTTCCGGAGACATGACGCCTGCCCAATTGCCGTAATCCTTGTTCTCCACGACGATACAGATGGGGGTGCCAAGGGTGCGTCCCAATCGCACGCCGGCCAGAAAGCGACACCGATCCGTCTCGATAGCCATGCGCCCTCCCCGGCCATACCCATGCTGACGGCGCGCGAGGTCCACGTCGACGTCAACAGGAGAGATGCTGAGGCCCGCAGGGATCCCCTCGATTATGCACACCTCGGCAGGACCGTGTGACTCCCCGGCTGTGCTTAGTCGTAGGGTGCTCACATGCCACTTCCTTTTAACGACGGCGTGCCGGGCACCGCCTGGTGATACTGGCGAAACAAACCGGTGGCGCCGGTCGCCTTACTCGTAGACCTGCTGCCCCACCGTGAGCACCAGTGTCTCGCTGCCATGCAGGAGGGTAGCGACCTTGCTGGTGGTGTTTAGTTCGAGTACCTTGATCTGCCCCCAACTGGTGGACATCACGTCACCCACGCGCTTGTCCTTGTAGATGCTGTTATCCACTTGAAGGGTCACAGCAGCCGCGCCGCTGACCGCGCTGACCGAGAGGATCTTCAGGCTGTGCTTATGGGGCGTGGTCGTGGTGGTCGTAGAATGCGCCGTAGTGGTTGTGCTAACCCCGTGATAGGTGGTCGTGGTCCCACGGTACGTGGTCGTGGTCGTGTAATAGGTGGTGCTGGTGGACACGGGCGCGACCGTCGTAGTCGTCGTCGGCGGCAAAGCTTGCTGTATAAACGGATCCTTGCTCTTGAAGGTCGAGAGTGCCTCAGCACCCGCCCCGCCGATAGATACGCTCGTTTGGCTCGAGATCGCCTGCTGACCCAGCTGTTGCGTGGTTCCCGATCTCAGGGTGGTCGTGCTGACTTGCCCGCCCCCCATACAACCCACGACCAGCAAACTAAGCCCCAGTGCCAGGAGAACCGCGACAAAAACCGATTGAGGTATGGGCTTCATGACACCCCCCTACAAGCCACTCGGGCTGGTCGTAGGCGTGGTTCCACTCGGCGACGTCGCGGGCGTCGTCGCCGCTCCACCCGCCGCAGGAGCGGTGCCCGGGGAAGACGCCATAACGAAGGCGTACAGCGTCATGTTCACGGTGAGCCTTGGGCCCGCCGAAGCGCCGGAGGCCGTCTCCGCGGTCTCTTCCTGACCCAATAGGAGCTCGAGCGTCTTGATCGCCAAGAGCCTCCCCGGCCCGGCAGCCATTTGCTCCGCCCGGTAGACGAAATCGCTCACATCGAAATATGAGCCGGTGAATCCCAGCTCCAACGGAAGGATCTGAAAATCACTCGCCTGTGTCGGGGTGCCAGGTGAGACGGATATGAAGTCGATGCCTGACTGGTCTGCAAGATCCTCTATCTGAAGGAGAAGGCTCGGGATCTCCTCAGAGTCCGGCACCATCTTCGCCAGTTCGAGCAGTCTGCCCTGGTTCTTCATGCCTTCTTGGCGGGTACTTTCCGCTTGCGCCAGCTTCGCTTGCGCGGCGGACAGCCTGGTTCGTTCCGCCTCGATCGACGCGTTCGTCGCGGCGATATCTGATCTGATTGGGCTGAGAAGCATGAACCAGCACAGCGCAACGATGACGACCAAGGCCAGTGCCGCGAGCACAAAGCGAATCCTTCGGCTCATGGCCCCTCCACCTCCACTTGGCTCAGAGGAAGAAGTGTATCAACGGGTTGCGTGTTCACAACCGCTGCGTCGATTGAAAAGCCCCTTACCACTTGCGCAGGATCTGTGGCGCCTCGAGGCGTGCCGGCCGATACCAGCTTTACACCCGAGAGAGCGGGCACGAGCTGGAGCCGGACGAGCACCTGGGCGACATCCCCAAAGCTGTACGTATTGCCGTCGATCACCAGCGTACCGCCCCCTTGAACCCCACCGGCAGCAGTTTGCGCCGAACCCGCCGCGGCCTCGCTGGCGACAGGATCCGAGGTGGCAAGCGATAGACTCGCGAACCAAGCGTTCTCGGGCACGACCAGGCTCACTGCATCCAAGATGTCGGAAACCGGGGTACGATTCGCATATATCCTCTGGACGACTTTCTCCGTGTCCGCGCGTCGGTGTTCCAGCTCCGCGAATTTGCTGAGGGCCGCCACCTGGCTATCGAGAGCAGCTGTTTGTTGCTGCGCATTTGCAAGTTCCTGCTCGCGGTCGGCGAGGCTACCGTTGAGGACGTAGTAGCCAAGGCCAATGGCGAATATGACGATTATGGCGACCGCCAACAGGGCCAGCGGTCCGAAGGCTGTGGTGGTTCTCGTCCTTTCCGACCGTGGGACGAGGTTTATTCGGCGAACCATGCTAATCGTCTCCGGGAAGCGCCAGGCCCACTGCGACCGCCAGATACGGAGCCATGTATGCTAGACCGGCATCGGGCACCCCTGAGCTGTTTTGAGAGATGTGGGCCAAGGGATTACCCAACGCGACCGGCATTCCCAAGGCTTCGGCGAGATGTGCGTCGAGGTTGCGCACGAGAGCCCCACGGCCGCTGAGGATAAGCCCCGTTACCGGCGTGGCATGTTCCTGACCTTGATAGTAGTCGAAGGAACGCCGAATCTCATCGCTCAGCTCCGAAGCCACTTTCCCAAGTCGCCCTTGGGTGTCTGCGACGACGTCCTGTGGATAGTACTCCTCGTCTGGGGAAAGGGGCCCGGCCAACCCCAAACGCTGAACCATAGTCTGGGCGTCGTCGAAGGGAATCCCTCGTTCTTGGCTCAGGGTCCGGGGAAAGCGGTCACTGGAAAAGTTGACGATGCGGGTGAACTTGAGCACCCCATCGACAGCGACCACAAGCGTGGACACAGACGACGAAATATCGGCAATGCCTCGGCATACCCTGGTTTCGTGCTCTGCGGGCAAGAAGGGTGTGGCGGGTATGAGCGCACGAACGAGCGCCAGACTGGAGACATCGATACCTGCGACTCTAAGTCCGGCCTGTCTTATCGCGGTGAGAAAGGCATTGACCATCGTCTTCTGGGCGGCGACCAACAAGACTTCCTGACGAGCGGAGCCGTCGGAGCCGACACGCTTGCCGATCACCTGGAAGTCGAGTATCACCTCGTCCACGGGAATGGGGATGTAGTCCTGGGCCTGAAATTCGATGGCTCCCCGCAACTCGGCCTCGGTCATCTCGGGCATGTCGATGTTGCGAACGATCACCTTCTGGTTGCTGACGGCAACCTGGACTGCACGCCCGCGTAGCTTATTCTGCCCGACCAAGGCCTTGAGCTCCCGAGCAAACAGGTCAGCATCGACCATCTCCCCGTCCACGACGAGACCTTCGGGTAGCGGCCAGTCATAGCAGCCCCGCAACCTTAGGCGGCCCATATTGCCGGTCACGTGCACTGCGACCACGCTGGACCCACCGACGTCCAGCGCCACCTGTCCCGACTGAAAGAGGCCTAGAGCCATTTACTCACCTCGAGCCCAACTTTGAACTACATCTGTGAGACTTTATCATCGAGCTAGAATCTCCTCCAACCCTACCACAACACGGATAGTCACCACTCGTCGTCAGTGGATAGTGAGACTCAATTATAAATCCTCAGGTACAAATTGACTAAGCTCTCACCGACCAACGTAGCCAGCACCGCGCCCAACGCCAAGTGCGGACCGAACGGGATCTTCGCCTTCCGTGAGCGCTTCTGCACCCCCATCATGAACACTCCCGCCAGACTGCCAAAAAAGAAGGCGGCGAACATGGCGACCACTACGTGAGCGCCCAACACGGCCCCCATAAAGAGAGCCATCTTGATATCGCCCGGTCCCATGCCTCCCGGCCACAACATGGCCAGCGCGAACATAAAAGCGCCCGCGCCCAAGCTGCCCGCTACATACACCCACCACCTCTGCGGATGTATCGCCACCGACGCCATGATGCCTACGAGTGCCCCGGGAATCACAATTCGGTTGGGGATGATCATGTGGTCATAATCGATGAAAGCAACTGCGATCATGGCCGCGATGAAAGCCCAGCCGACCAGCAGCGGCCAATCGAGGTCCATCCGCCAATAGGCGAGCACATAGGCAACGCCGGTGATCGCCTCGACCAGGGGATAGCGGATCGATATGCGGGCGCCGCACTCGCGGCACCGTCCGCGCAGGATGAGCCAACTGACGACAGGGACGTTGTCGTAGAAACGAATGGCGCTGCCACACCCGGGACAGCGGGAGCCAGGACGCACGATGGACTCATGTCGAGGCACCCGGTAGATCACCACGTTCAGGAAGCTGCCCACGATGAGCCCAAGCAGTAGCGAAACCACGTAGAAGTAGTACTGCACTTCGAGGCCCCTCCGTCGAACACGTCCGCTATGTCCCTATATCGGCCCGCTTCGCCAGCGCTTGAATGGCAAGCGTCCGGTTGTCGACCAGCATACCGAGCGCGGCGAGTCGATGATACGAGACTTTGGTCCTACAAGACCGCGGTTCAGGCCAGCCAGCCGCCGGCGCGCATGGCCGTGCGCAGGACCTCCTGTCCGTCGAGTGTGAGGCGTTCCAATGGCGGGCGAAGGGGCCCGGCCGGCAGGCCCAGCCATTCCACCGCCTGTTTCACAGGGGTGGGATTCGGTTCGACGAAGAGCGCGTCCACAACATCCATGATCCGATAGTGGATGTCCCGGGCCTCGCCCAGGCGCCCCCCCCACACGGCGTCGCACATCGCCTTCACCTCGCGGCCGACCACGTGGGCCACAGCGGCAATCGTGCCCGCGGCACCGTGGCAGAGGAGGCTAAGGGTCATGATGTCTTCGCCGGAATAGATGTAGAACGTCGCGGGATCGGTGCTGCGATAGATCGCCATGGCCTGGCGCAGGTCGGCCGAGGCATCCTTCAAACCCACTACCTGCGGGATCTCCCTCCACAGCCGGACAATCGTCTCAGGCTCGATGTTGCGGCCGGTCCGCGCAGGGATGTTGTACACGATGATAGGGAGCTTGGTGGCGCCGGCGATCGCCGCAAAGTGGCGGAAGAGTCCCTCCTGCGTGGGCCTGTTGTAGTAGGGGCCTACCTGAAGAGTAGCATCGGCGCCCAACTCCTCCGCCAAGCGGGTTAGCTCGATCGCCTCCCGGGTGGAGTTCGACCCGGTGGACGCAATCACCGGTACCCGGCCTCGATTCTGCTGGACTACCGCGCGAATCACGTCGACGTGCTCTTGGTGCGATAGGGTGGCCGACTCTCCCGTGGTTCCGCAGGGAACGATACCATCGCAGCGCATTTCTTCGATGTAGTAGTCGACCAACTGGGACAGGCCGCCGTAGTCCACGCTGAAGTCATCCTTGAAAGGCGTTATCAACGGGATGACGACCCCGCGCAGATCCCACTCAACCTTGGCTGCCACGACTTCCTCCCAGACTAGTGAAACCGACGCTAACCCCAGGGCGCTCCAATGCATTATAGGGGGTCGGCGAGGGGGCGCAAAATCCGCGTCCAACTGTCCGTGGGCCTCCGGCCACGGCTCGGTCCAGAGCGAGGGCTTTAGTCGTCAGGCAACACGGCGATGCACGCGATCTCGACCACCTGGTTCTTGATGCCCAGACCTGACACCCCGATGAGGTCGTGGGTGGGGGGATTGTCGTCGCTGGCCATGCTCGGGCAGTGCTCCCTGAAGAACGCGTCCCAGACGTCAAAGCAGAAATGGGGATGGTTCACGACGCCGTCCGGGAACTCCGGCCCGACCACGTACCAGCTGAGCTTTACGATGTGTTCCAGCGAAGACCCCATCTCTTCGAGCCGAGCCTTGATCTTCTCCAGCGCGAGCCTGGTCTGGGCAGCGGCCCCCTCCACCACTCTACCGCCACGGCTGAAATCCTCATCCGGGACCAACCCTTCGGTGCCCGCAACGAAGACGAACCCCCGGGCCCCAGTGACGACGGTCCCTTTGCCCCAGATCATCAGTGTATCGCCGTGGTATAGCTTATGGGTCTTCTTCTCCATCTGCCACCCACCTCCGTTCAAGGGAACGAACGCCTCGACTGTCACACTCATTGTAGATAAAAGTGAGCCCGCCATCACTGGCGGGCTCAAGAATAATCCCGGCAACTTCCTACTCTCCCACAGGGTCTCCCCTGCAGTACCATCGGCGTTGAGGGGCTTAACTTCTCTGTTCGGAATGGGAAGAGGTGGTTCCCCCTCGCTATGGTCACCGGAAACTTTGAAAGCGGATCCCCGGCGCGCGCACCCTCAAATCTGCATAGTGACGGAGTAATGTATTAAGTCAAGACCTCGACCGATTAGTACTGGTCTGCTGAAGACATTACTGCCCTTACACATCCAGCCTATCAACCTGGTGGTCTACCAGGGGTCTTACCTAGTTACCTAGTGGGAGATCTCATCTCGGGGTCTGCTTCCCGCTTAGATGCTTTCAGCAGTTATCAGATCCAGACGTAGCTATCCAGCGGTGCCGTTGGCACGACAACTGATACACCAGAGGTCTGTTCATCCCGGTCCTCTCGTACTAGGGACGAGTCCCCTCAAATCTCCTGCGCCCACGACAGATAGGGACCGAACTGTCTCACGACGTTCTGAACCCAGCTCGCGTACCGCTTTAATGGGCGAACAGCCCAACCCTTGGGACCTACTCCAGCCCCAGGATGCGATGAGCCGACATCGAGGTGCCAAACCCTCCCGTCGATGTGGACTCTTGGGGAGGATAAGCCTGTTATCCCCGGAGTACCTTTTATCCGTTGAGCGACGGCGCTTCCACTTGCTACCGCCGGATCACTAAGGCCTGCTTTCGCACCTGCTCGACTTGTTGGTCTCGCAGTCAAGCTCCCTTATGCCTTTACACTCTACGCACGATTGCCGACCGTGCTGAGGGAACCTTTGCGCGCCTCCGTTACATTTTAGGAGGCGACCGCCCCAGTCAAACTGCCTGCCAGACACTGTCCGGTAGCCGGATCACGGCCTACCGTTAGAAGCCCAATACACTAAGGGTGGTATCCCAAGGGTGGCTCCACGCAAACTAGCGTCCGCGCTTCGCAGCCTCCCACCTATCCTGGACAAAGTGCACCAAGCTCCAATATCAAGCTGCAGTAAAGGTTCACGGGGTCTTTCCGTCTTGTCGCGGGTAATCGGCATCTTCACCGATACTACAATTTCACCGGGTCTATGGCTGAGACAGTGCCCAAGTCGTTACGCCATTCGTGCAGGTCGGAACTTACCCGACAAGGAATTTCGCTACCTTAGGACCGTTATAGTTACGGCCGCCGTTTACCGGGGCTTAATTTCAGTGCTTCGCCTTGCGGCTAACACCTCCACTTAACCTTCCGGCACCGGGCAGGCGTCAGCCCCTATACATCGTCTTTCGACTTAGCAGAGACCTGTGTTTTTGGTAAACAGTCGCTTGGGCCTAGACTCTGCGGCCTCCTCGGGCTCGAGAAGTTAATTCTGTCACCCTAGTGAGGCGCCCCTTCTCCCGAAGTTACGGGGCTATTTTGCCGAGTTCCTTAGCCATAGTTCTCCCGATCGCCTTAGTATTCTCTACTTGCCCACCTGTGTCGGTTTTGGTACGGGCACACACCACAACTCGCTAGAGGTTTTTCTTGGCGGCAGAGGATCGGCGGCTTGCCGGCATAAGCCAGCTGACGTCACGTCTCAGGCTTGTGGCCTCCGGATTTTCCTGGAGACCGCCCTACGCGCTTGTCCGTGGTCAACCAACGCCACGGTCCGCTTACCTTTCCGCGTCACCCCATTGCTCAAACGCTGGGTGGTGGCACTGAAATATTAATCAGTTATCCATCGCCTACGCCTGTCGGCCTCGGCTTAGGACCCGGCTAACCCTGAGCTGATTAGCATTGCTCAGGAAACCTTGGGCATTCGGCGGGCGAGTTTCGCACTCGCCTTTCGTTACTCATGCCAGCATTCTCACTTCCCATGCCTCCACGGCTGGCTTACGCCGCCGCTTCACCGGCATGGGAACGCTCGCCTACCGATCCGGCGACCGAAGTCGCACGAATCCCATAGCTTCGGTACGTGACTTGAGCCCCGTTGGATTGTCGGCGCGTGAACACTTGACCAGTGAGCTATTACGCACTCTTTCAAGGATGGCTGCTTCTAAGCCAACCTCCTGGTTGTCTGTGCACTCGCACATCCTTTCCCACTTAGCCACGATTTAGGGACCTTAGCTGATGGTCTGGGTTGTTTCCCTCTCGGGCACGGAGCTTAGCCCCCGCGCCCTGACTCCCGCGCTCTTGACTGACGGCATTCGGAGTTTGTCTGAGGTCGGTAACCTTTAGGGGGCCCCTAGCCCAAACAGTGCTCTACAACCGAAAGTAAACACGCGAGGCTATACCTAAATATATTTCGGCGAGAACCAGATATCTCCGGGTTTGATTAGCCTTTCACTCCGATCCACAGGTCATCCCCCCCGTTTTCAACCGAGGTGGGTTCGGGCCTCCACGAGGTCTTACCCTCGCTTCACCCTGCCCATGGATAGCTCACCCGGCTTCGGGTCTACAGCATACGACTAAAACGCCCTGTTCAGACTCGCTTTCGCTACGGCTCCGCTCTCGCTTAACCTTGCCGCACACCATAACTCGCTGGCTCGTTATGCAAAAAGCACGCCGTCACAGCCACGAGGGCTGCTCCGACCGCTTGTAAGCACACGGTTTCAGGTTCTATTTCACTCCCCTCCCGGGGTGCTTTTCACCTTTCCCTCACGGTACTAGTCCACTATCGGTCACCAGTTAGTACTTAGCCTTGCGGAGGTGGTCCCCGCAGGTTCCTACCGGATTTCACGTGTCCGGCAGTACTCAGGTACTGGTTAAGGAAGAGATCGACATGTCGCCTACGGGGCTCTAACCCCCTGTGGCCCGGCGTCCCAACCGGTTCGGCTATATCGATCTTTTGTAACTTCCCGGATCGGATGCAGCCGATCCAAAACCAGCCCTACAACCCCGTACCTGATACACCTGCATGCAATCACGCAGGTACGGTTTGGGCTCATCCCGTTTCGCTCGCCGCTACTCAGGGAGTCGAACTTTCTTTCCTTTCCTCGGGCTACTTAGATGTATCAGTTCGCCCGCTTACCTTCTCCTAGCCTATATATTCAGCTAAGGATGACCAGGCATTACTCTGGCCGGGTTTCCCCATTCGGAAATCCGCGGGTCGAAGGCTGTTCAGCGCCTCACCGCGGCTTATCGCAGCCGTCCACGTCCTTCATCGGCTTCTGGTGCCAAGGCATCCACCGTGTGCTCTTAGTATCTTGACAGAAGAACACATTACTTTACTTTCACTATGCAGATTTCAAGGTGCGCGCGAAGCCGTGCTTCGCGGACTGGAAGAGTCGCGTCTACTTTCAGGCGCGGTCTTTCAAAACTGAACAGCGTTGTCTTGAAGTGCACGATCAGGCACTTCTGAAACCAGGTCGACGTAACTTCCAGGTTTCCGCATCCGCCGCGGCATCAAAGCGCATTGCGCTCGGCTTCGCACGGTTTGAATGGATGCAGACCTGCGGTGTTGGTCACCGCAAATCCCTAGAAAGGAGGTGATCCAGCCGCACCTTCCGGTACGGCTACCTTGTTACGACTTCACCCCAATCACCAAGCCCACCTTCGACGACTCCCTCCCTTGCGGGTTAGGCCACCGGCTTCGGGTGTTCCCAGCTTTCGTGGTGTGACGGGCGGTGTGTACAAGGCCCGGGAACGTATTCACCGCGACGTTGCTGATTCGCGATTA
>Ga0214473_10009510_pt1 | contig 11476 bp, 12 predicted proteins | sample RVTome_7_FD_203509 | JGI IMG/M metagenome (GOLD analysis project Ga0214473, IMG submission 203509) | Soil microbial communities from uranium-contaminated site in the Upper Colorado River Basin, Wyoming, United States - RVT98D197 | ecosystem: Environmental > Terrestrial > Soil > Contaminated >...
ATCTCGTGATCGCGGTCAACCCGGTCTACCGCGAGGAGATCCGCCAGCAGCTCGCGGGAATGGGGCTCGCTCCGGAGCTGCTCACCCTCTCACCCTAGCCCGCCCTTTTCAACCACACGCCGGCTGCGCGCTCCCGCAGTCCGGGCACTCGGGATCCCGGCGGAGCTCGAACTCCCGAAACGACGCCGCCTCGCCGTCGAAGACCAGCAAGCGGTCCTTCAGGAGCCTCCCGCAGCCGGTGAAGTACTTGATGACCTCCATCGCCTGGATGCTCGCCGCGACTCCGGGCGCAGCCCCTACCACGGGGAAGGTGCCGCTCCCAGGCGGTCCCTGGTGGAAGAGGCAGCGGAAACACGCCGACTCGCCGGGTACGAAGGTGGTCACGCGGGCCTCGAAGCCGTGCACGGCTGCGTGGAAGAAGGGGATTCCCCTTCGGATCGCGGTTCGGTTCAGGAGATAGCGGGCGGGGAAGTTGTCCATGCAGTCCACGATGCCATGCGCTTCAGCCGCCAGGGACTCCACGTTCGACTCGTCGATCCTCTCGGAAACGACCTCGATCCCGATCGATGGGTTGATCCGCGCGAGCTTCTCCCCCGCCGACTCCGCCTTCGGCCTCCCCACGTCCTCGTCCCAGTGGAGGATCTGTCGGTTCAGGTTGCTGAGCTCCGCCGCGTCGAAATCGACGATCCGCAGGTGCCCCACCCCGGCGACCGCCAGGTAGGCGCACGCCGGAGAGCCGAGCCCTCCCGCTCCAGCCACCAGCAAGCGGGTCGCCTTGAGCCTCCGCTGGCCCTCCTCGCCGAACAGCAGGATCTGCCTGGCGTAGCGGACCCGGTCGTACTCGGTCAGCGGCGGAAGTCCCACCCAGTCGGTCCCTCACTCTACCTTCGCGCGCGAACCCGCGAGCCGGACGCGGTGTCCTCGAGCGCCACGCCCTCCGCCTCCAGCTCCCGGCGCAGCACATCGGCTCGCGCGAAATCCCCCGAGGCCCGCGCCTCGTTGCGTTCCTCGATCAAGAGGCTGATGTGGCCATCCAACATCATCTCCTCGCCCAGATCCAGCACGCAGAGGATCCGGTCCGCCCGCCACAAGAAGTCCAGCGCCAGCTGCGCATCGATCCGCGAGAACGGAGAGGAATCCATCGACCTGTTCAGGCGCTTGGCAAGCGCGAAGAGGCAGGCCCTCGCCTTCGGGACGTTGAGATCGTCGTGCATCGCCGCGAAGAAATCGCAGTCCGCATCAGCGACCATCTCATCGACCGCCCTCTGCGGCCCATCTCCGCCGCGCACCTGGCGGAGCTTCTTGATCAGCGCGTTGAACCTCGCCAGCTCCCTGCGCGCGGCGTCGAGCCGGTCGAACGAGAAATCCGCCGGCCTGCGATAGTGGGTCTGGAGCAGGAAATAGCGGACCTGGCTTCCGCTGTAACCGCGGCCGAGCAGGTCCCTCAGCGTCAGCGCGGTCCCGCTGGAGCGCGACATCTTCTTGCCCCTCCGCAGCATCAGTCCGACGTGCATCCAGTACCGCGCCATCGGTTCACCCGAGAGGCTCTCGCAGATGGCATTCTCGTTCTCGTTGTGCGGAAACACCAGGTCCTGCCCACTGGTGTGGATGTCGAAGGGCAGGCCCAGGTACTTGGCAGCCATCGCGGCACACTCGATGTGCCATCCCGGGCGCACGTTGCCCCACTCGGTCTTGTAGGTGATTCGGCGCCTGAGCTCCGCCAGATCCGATCGGCGCATCAGCGTGAAGTCACGCGGATTGTCCTTCTCGTAATAGTCGAGATCGACGGTCGCACCGCTTCGGATCCTGGAGAGGTCGACGCGGCTCAGCTTGCCGTAGCCGGGAAAGCTGCTGATGTCGAAGTAGACGGACCGCCGCATCTCGTAGGCTGCGCCGGCGCGGGCCAGCGCCCGCGTCATCTCGATCATCTCGTCGACGTGTTCGGTGGCGCGCGGGAAATGATCGGGGGGAAACATCCTGAGTGTGGCCATGTCGTCGTAGAATTCGGCGGCGTAGTGGTTGGTGAGCTCGTCGAGCCGCTGGCCGCGGCGCGCAGACTCTCCGATCGTCTTGTCGTCGATATCCGTCAGATTGACGATGTGGCGCACCTGGTAGCCGTCCCGCTGGAGGACCCTCTTCAGGACGTCGACGGCGAGGAGACGGCGAATCAGGCCGACGTGCGCGAGATCGTGCAGGGTGGGGCCACAGGTGTAGATGCCCACCTTGCCCTCGCTCAGGGGGCGGAAGTGCATCTTGCGGTGCGTCAGCGTGTCGTAGAGTCTGAGCATCGAGTCATGCCGTGAACAGGTTGGTCGACAGGTAGCGCTCGCCGAAGTCGGGCAGGATCAGCACCACCAGGCCCCGCTCGAGACTCCTGGCGAGCTCGAGCGCCGCAAACACCGCCGCCCCCGAGCTCATCCCGACCAGGAGCCCCTCCGCCTTGGCGAAGAGCCGCGCGGTCGCAAAGGCGTCCTCGTCGGCCACGTTGACCTTCTGATCCACCAGGCGCTTGTCGAAGATGCCGGGCACGTAGGCCTCTTTCAGGCTCTTGAGCCCCTGGATCTTGTGGCCCAGGTGGGGCTCGACCGCGATCACCCGGATCTCGGGATTGAGCTCCTTCAGGCGTCGCGAACATCCCATCACCGTTCCGGTGGTTCCCAGGGCGCCGACGAAGTGCGTGACCCGGCCGCCGGTCTGCTCCCAGATCTCGGGCGCGGTGCCATGGTAGTGAGCGAGCGGGTTGGCCGGGTTGTTGTACTGGTCCACCAGCAGGTAGCGGTCGGGTTGCTGGTCGGCCAGGTCGTAGGCGCGCTCGATGGCGCCGTCGGTTCCGAGGTGGCCGGGGGTGAGGAGGAACTCGGCGCCGAAGGCGGCGAGGATCTTGCGGCGCTCGACGGACACCGCCTCGGACATGGTGAGGAGCAGCTTGTACCCCTTCACCGCCGACACCAGCGCGAGACCGATCCCGGTGTTTCCGCTGGTGGCCTCCAGGATCGTCATCTCGGGCTCGAGCTGGCCGGCCTCCTCGGCGGCCTCGATCATCGAGAGCCCGATCCGGTCCTTGATCGACCCTCCGGGGTTGCATCCTTCGACCTTCGCCCAGAGCTCCACCTTGGGGTTCGGGTTGAGCTTGCGGATCGGCAGCAGGGGCGTATTGCCGATCATCTCCAGGACGCCCCCGGACTTCGGTCTGGAGAAGCGCGGATCCATGCTGTGCTCTTCCTGCTCGAGGGCGCGCGAATGCCGGTCGCGATCGGAGGGTCGGAAGCCGCCCCAGGATGCCCGATCTGCTGCTGGGGTGCCCCCCTCTGCGCGCAAGGACCCCAGCTCGCCCGCACAGAAGGACGGCAGCGGCTGGGCCTCCGCGGTGGCCCGAGCCCCACCGCGCCCCACGGCTCAGCCCTCCCTGAGGATCCTCAGGGCCTTCTTGAGAGACTCCTCGTCAGCCCCCCGAGCGGCGCTCGCCACCTCCAGCCTGAGCGATGCAGCCTCCTCGGACTCGGGGCCGAGAGGCTCCAGATTCAGGGCCTGGCGGATGGTGTTCACGTAGGTCGGAGCGTCGACGGGCTTCTCCAGCATGAAGATCCTGCACTCCTCGGACTTGTGCTTCTCGATCTTCTCGAGGTCCTCCGATCCCATCTCGTCCCTCGCGTGTGCGGTGACGACGACGACGGGAATGCCGGCTCTCTCCTTGTTCTTCTGGATGTACTTGAAGAACTTCAAGCCCGACATCTTGGGCATCACCAGATCGAGCGAGATGACGTCGGGCTTCTTCTCCGTCATCCGGTCCAGGGCCTGGTGGCCGTTGGCGGCCGTCTGGACCTCGAAGCCCGAGTCCTCGAGGACGGTCTGCAGGTACAGCCGAACATTCGGCTCGTCATCGACCACCAGCACCGTCTTTCCGCGAACGTCCTCCATGGTTTCCTCCTCCACCCCGTGCTGCCCGGGGTCGGGCGTCTCGGACCGCTAGGCGGCCGCGTCGTCCTTCTCGGGTTCGGGAAGGTTCTCGCGCGGAAACTCCAGCCTGAAGACCGAGCCTCTCCCTTCGGTGGACTCGAAGGATACCTTCCCGCCGTGCTCCTGCACGATCTTGCGGGTGGTGAGGAGCCCGAGCCCGGTTCCCTTCCCGGAGGCCTTCGTCGAGAAGAAGTTGGTGAAGACCTTCTGCTTGATGTCGTAGTCCATGCCGCAGCCGTCGTCGCTGACCTCGAAGGTCAACACGTCGTCCTGCTCCCGGGTCGAGAGGACCACGTGACGCGCGTCCTTGGCGCTCATCACGCAGGCGTCGATGGCATTCAGCACCAGGTTGGTCAGGCAGGTGTGGAGGCCCTCCTCGTCCATCGGCGCCTCTCCGAGCTCTCCCGGCTCGAGCCGGAGATCGACGCCCGAGCGCGCGGCCCGCTCCCGGTAGCGCTCCACGACCTTCTGCGCCACCTCGTTGGGCTGGATCATCTCCACGCGCGGCCTGCGACCCTTGGCGAACTCGAGGAACTCCTTCACGAAGGAGGAGATGCGCCCGATATCCTCCTCCAGCATCTGCCACCCCTGGAGCACCCGCTTCTCGTTGTTGTTGCGAAGCCCCGAGTTGACCACGTACATCCCGCCCTCGAGGCCCATGATCAGGTTCTTGATGCCGTGCGCCAGGCCTGCCACGGTCTGGCCCACGGCCGCGAGTCGCTCGGCCTCGATCTTCTGGCGCTGGAGGTTCTTGAGCTCGGTGATGTCGGTCGACATCTCGATGATGAAGGGGATGCTGCCGTCTTCTCGCACCACCGGGACGATGTCCACCAGGTACTGGGTGGGGCGTCCCAGGCGGTCGACTCCTTCCTCCTCCCGCTCCCTCGTCTGGCCGTCCTGGAAGGTCTTCGCGGCGCCGCAGCTGAGGCACCTCTCGGTCCGGTCCTTGTAGACCTCGTAACAGCGGTGTCCCGCCCACTCACCGTACAGCTCCGTGAACTTTGCATTGGCATCGACGACCTGGAAATCCCGGTCGATCACGCAGATCGCCACCGGGACGCGATCGAAGAGCTCGTCACTGATCCAGCTTTGCGGCACTCGTCAGTCCTTTTCGGCCGGAGAGGCTTCGCCGGTGAGCCTGGCGACGGCTGCCAGGAAGTCGGGGACCTTGATCGGCTTCTCCATGCAGAGCTCCGGTTCGGGGATGGCGGTATCGGGGATCATCTTCCGGAAGGCCAAGGGATTGCGCAGGTCGCGGATCCGATTGTAGGCGCTGATGAAGAGGACCGGGATGCCCCGGAGTTCCGGGTCCCGCTTGATCGACTCGTAGAGGGAGACTCCCGAGCGCTTGGGCATCATCACGTCCAGGCACACCAGGTCCGGTATCTCCTTGCGCGCCACCCTGAGACCCTCCTCTCCGTCGATTGCGGAGCAGGCGGCGTAGCCCCCATCCTCGAGGACAGTGGTCAGGTAGATGAGAATGGACTGCTCATCATCGACGACGAGGACCTTCTTCATATCCCTTCGCACCCCGCCTGGCCCTCCGGGGACGATCCGAACCGTTCCGAAAGCCCCCAGGGGATGATGCATCGGAACCTCGTTCTGCAACGCACGCGGCGACACGCGTTGCAACGACAAGACCCCTCTGTGCGGTGCAATCAAAGCACGTATCGCCATTCGGCGCAACATTCGTTGCGTTGCATCGCGACTCCTCTGTGCTAGATTGCAACGGCGCAACTGGGCGCATGAGGTTTCGGGGCCATGGCTTTGAGCTCCCTGATGGACGTCGTCCTCGACAGCGTGGCCGACGGCGTCTTCGCGGTGGATCCGAACCTCCAGATCACCTACTGGAACCGCGCTGCCGAGGAGATCACCGGCTACCCCACGGAGGAGGCGGTCGGCAGGCAGTGCCACGAGATCTTCCGGGCCAGCCTGTGCGGCGCCGAGTGCCCGATGCGGCAGGCCATCGCTTCCGGCCGGACCGCGGGCCCCGCCGACGTCGAGATCCTGACCAGGGAGGGGACCCAGCTCACGGTCAGCGTCAGCGCTGCCGCGCTCAGGGATCGCGATGGCTCCTTCCTGGGAGGCGTCGAGTCGTTCCGCGACGTGCAGGCGGCGCGCTGCACCCGGAGTCCCGCGGAGGAGACGATCGAAGTCGCCGGCATCGTCTCGCGCAGCGAGGCGATGCGGCGCGTTCTCGCGATCCTGCCCGCGGTGGCCCGCTCGGACGCGGCGGTGCTGATCCGAGGTCCGAGCGGCGCAGGGAAGGAGCTGATCGCCCGCGGCATCCACCGCCTGAGCCAGCGTAATGCGGCCTCGTTCCTCAAGCTGAGTGGCGCGGTCATCAGCGACGAGATGGGCGACGAGGAGCCGCAGAGCCGCCGCGGAGAGGGCGGCTCGGGGCTCCCCTCCTGGGTCGGCCAGGTCGCAGCCGGCACGCTCTTCCTGGACGAGATCGCGGATCTCCTGCCGCCCGCTCAGACCCGGCTGCTCCACGTCCTCGAGCAGGAGGCCTTCCAGCCCGCCCGCGGTGACCAGCACGCCGGCGCCCCGATCCGCGTGATCGCCTCGACGCGCCACGACCTCGAGCGCGACGTTCGGGAGGGCCGGTTCCGGGAGGACCTCTACTACCGTCTCGGCGTCATCATCATCGACGTTCCGGCGCTGGCCGAGCGCAGGAGCGACATCCCGCTGCTCGTCGAGCGCACCCTGGAGCGCCTCAACAGGAGGGGCGAGCGGACCGTCGACCAGGTCGCGCCCGAGGCCCTGCTCATCCTCCAGGCCCATGACTACCCGGGCAACGTGCGCGAGCTCGAGAACCTGCTGGAGCACGCCTTCGTCGTGGGCCAGGGGCGGGTGCTCGAGCCCGGGCATCTCCCTTCCTACCTCCTGCGGTCTTCCGCGTTGCATCCTGCCGCCGATCGCGCACGGCCCTCGCCGCAGCGCGAGCAAGAGGCGCTGGTCGCCGCGCTGCGAAAGCACGGCCGGAACCGGACGCTGGCCGCCATGGAGCTCGGCATCCACCGCAGCACGCTGTGGCGGCGGATGCGCAGATGGGGACTAGCGGGGGAGCGTCCCGGGAGGGGGGAGAGGGAGACGCGGAGCGACCCAGCGAAGAAGAAAGAGGCCTGAGGGGGGAGGATCGAGGCCCCGCAGCCTGCCGGAGAGAGAGCGGGCCTCGACAAGAGCGGGCCATCCCATCCGGCACCCGGTCTCGAACGAGGTTTCCATCGAGGAGAGCAGCATGTCTGAGTTCGCGTATGTCCTCACCTACCTGGGGCTCGCCGTGTTCGTTCTGGCCGTCGCGAGGCGCATCGTGGCGTACAAGAGGAACCCGATGCACCTCAGGTGGGAGCTCTACCCGGTCGCGCACGAAGGCGGCGGAAGGGCTTCCTACGGCGGGGGCTATCTGGAAGAGCTGGAATGGTGGAACAAGCCGAGAGAGACCTCCCGGCTGCGGGAGCTCTCGGTGATGGTTCCGGAGATGCTGTTTCTCAAGACGGCCTTCGAGCACAACCGCCCGCTCTGGAACGTGTCCTTCCCCTTCCACTTCGGCCTCTACCTGACCTTCGGTCTGGTGGCGCTGCTGGCGGTCAGCGCGGTCGCGGAGCTCGCCGGCCTGCCGGCCGATTCCGGGCTGCTCGCGCTCTTGATCGGCGTCTCCAGGGTCCTCGGCCCGATCGCCTTCGGTCTCTCGCTGATCGGCGCCATCGGACTCCTTCGCCGGAGACTCCGCGACCCGGATCTGCGCAACTACTCGGCGCCCGAGCACTTCTTCAATCTGGCCCTCTTCATCGCCACCCTGTGCGTCGCCATCCTCACCTGGGCCTCGGTGGACCCGAGCTTCGAGATGGCGCGCGGGTTCATCGCCGGTCTGCTCACCCTCGACCTGAAGCCGGTCGAGAGCTCCCTCTTCCTCCTTCAGGTCGTCCTCGCCGCCCTTACCCTCGCGTACATCCCCTTCACGCACATGTCCCACTTCTTCATGAAGTACTTCCTGTATCACGACATCCGCTGGGAGGACAAGCCGAACGTCGACGCACCCGAGATCAACCAGCAGATCGGAGAGGTGCTCGGCTACCAGCCGACCTGGTCTGCCTCCCACATCGCCATCCCCGGCAAGAAGACCTGGGCGGAGATCGCGACCTTCAATCCGGCCGCCGAGCCCCAGGAGAAAGAGACGACGGAGTAGATGATGAGCGACCCCAAGCACTCCGACACGGCGAAGGACCACAAGCAGATCACGATCGCCGACATCGGCAAGGACACCGAACAGCTCACCACCGTGAAGGTCGACGACCTGATGCCCTTGCCCGGCGACGTCGATTTCGGCGACAGGGAGTGGGAACCGCTCCCCGACTCCACCAGGGAGAAGTACGCCTGCATTCTCGACGACGTGAACATCCTGCAGATTCCCAGGCCCAAGAGCAAAGAGGAAGAGGAAGCGCTGGTCAACAAGTTCCTCGATGGCATGCGCAAGCTCTTCGACAAGCAGAACAACTGGACCTTCCTCTCCATGCTCGAGACCACCATGGAGAACTGCGCCAAGTGCAACACCTGCTCCGATGCCTGCCACCTCTTCGAGGCCAGCGGGCGCAACGAGATGTACCGGCCGCTCTTCCGCTCCGAGATCTTCCGCAGGATCTACAAGAAGTACGTCAAGCAAGAGCCCTTCGCGCGATGGCGGAGCGGTGACGTGGAGCTCAACTGGCGAACCGTGGCCCGCCTGGGAGAGCTCGCGTATCGCTGCAACGTCTGCAGGCGCTGCGCGCAGACCTGCCCGATCGGCGCCGACAATGCGCTGATCTCGCGCGAGATCCGCAAGATCTTCAGCCAGGAGATGGGAATCACCACGCCGGAGCTCCACGAGAGGGGCTCCATGCTCCAGCTCAAGGTGGGATCCTCCACGGGCATGAACGCGAAGGCGGTGATCGACAACATCCAGTTCATCGACGAGGACTTCTCGGAGGAGACCGGCTACGAGTTCAAGACGCCCTGGGACGTGGAAGGCGCGGACATCCTGCTGATCCACAACGCCGGCGAGATCCTCTCCTGGCCCGACAACGTCGCCGCCTTCAGCATCATCTTCCAGGCAGCCGGGCTCTCGTGGACGCTCTCCAGCGACCTGGCCGGCTACGACAACATCAACTACGGCGTCTTCTACGACGACGTCCAGACCGCCAGGACCGCCCTCCTCCACGTCCAGGCCGCCAAGAAGCTGGGGGTCAAGAAGATCGTCTTCGGCGAGTGCGGTCACGCCCACAAGGCGCTCACCGTGATCGCCGACCGCATCATCCCCCCGGGCCTCCAGATCCCGCGGGAGAGCTGCTTTCCGCTGCTTCGCGACATCGTGTTCTCGGGGAAGATCAAGTTCGATCCCGAGCGCAACAACTTCCCGGTCACCATGCACGATCCGTGCAACCTGACTCGTCTGATGGGAATCATCAAGCCGCAGCGTGATATCATCCACAAGCTCTGTCCCCAGTTCCGGGAGATGAACCCCCACGGTCCCTACAACTACTGCTGCGGCGGGGGCAGCGGCCTCGCGGTCATGTCGCGCAGCAACATCACCGAATGGCGCTGCAAGGTGACGGGGCGCAAGAAGCTCGAGCAGATCCTGAACGCCTTCGAAGATTGCCGCGGTCCCGACGTCAAGAAGTACGTCGCCGCGCCCTGCTCCAACTGCAAGGGGCAGATCAGGGACCTGATCGCCCACTACGAGCTGCGCGAGAAGGAGAGCCTCACCTACGCTGGCCTCGTCGAGCTGATCGTGAACGCGATGGTCGACGTGAAGCCGGGATTCATCAAGTGGGAAGATGCGATGTAGCAGCTCTCGCACCCCGTGAACCGTGAACAAGGAGTATGATCATGGGCGCGCAGCAAGGCGGCCGGAAGAAGATCCTGGTCCTGGACGACGAGCCCAACGTGGTGGCCTATCTCGAGACCCTGCTCCAGGACAACGGCTACGACACCGTGTCAGCGGGCGACGGGATCGAAGGCATGAAGAAGGCGCGGAGCGAGAAGCCCGACCTGATCACGCTCGACATCTCGATGCCCGCGGAGTCCGGGATCCGCTTCTACCGCGAGCTCAAGGAGGATCCGGAGCTGGCGGGCATTCCGGTCGTCATCGTCACCGCGGTGACCGGCTACGGCGGGAAGCCCGAGGAGTTCCAGAGATTCATCTCCACCCGGAAGCACATCCCGCCCCCGAACGGCTTCATCGCCAAGCCCATCGACCGCGATGAGCTGCTGCAGGGGGTCAATAGCCTGCTCTCCTGATCGGAGAGCGCGGTTCAGGAGTCGAGCGGGGTGGAAGTCGCCGGGACGGGGCCGGCGAGCCGGGTTTGGAGCGTGCGCCGGGCTTGCTCCGCCCGCGCGTTGTAGTCGAGGATGGCCTGCTGGAATCTGCCCTTCACCGAATGCGGGGCGATCCTGCCGCAGGAGCCCACGCCCTGCTCGCCCGGTCTGCAGATCCGCAGACACCTGCGGGTATGATGGTGGGTCAACGGGCATCCGCTGAAGGTGTCGCGCTGGATGCCTCTCCTTCTTCGCCTGGTCTTCATCGTACCGATCCTCAGCGTTCCTTCGGCTCGATCCATCTCGATGCCGGTCGAGCTCGCGCTCAGCGATCCCTGATTCTCGCCAGCGCCTGGCTCGCCAGATCGCCGACGCGATGGGTCACGAGCTCTCGATCCAGGTAGATCCAGATCTCCTCGCGATCCTCGAGGAGCGCCTCGAGCTTCGCCGCAGCCCCTCTCGCCCCGATCCATCCCAGAGCCCAGGCCGCCCGCCCCCTCACCGTCGCGTCACCCGATCCAAGATAGGGCAGCAGGTAGCGACCGGCATCCTGCGCGCGCAGCAGCTCCGGCCTCACCTGAGCGAGGCGACCGATCCCCCACACCAGGCCCCGCTGCAGCGGCTCGTACTCGAGGAATCGCCCGTCCTCCCGCGCGTAGGAGACCAGGATCGGCGCGTATTCTCTCGCCAGGATCTCGTGGCAGGCCATGATCTCCGCCATCGACTCGGGCACTCCCCAGGGAATTCCGCCCGACTCCTCCGTCAGGCTCCAGATCAGAGTGCGCAGCACCACCCGGGCCGACTCCAGATCCCTGAGGGCGAGCTCCGCCGTCAAGAGCCCGATCAGCGTGACGGCAGACCATTTCGCCTCCTCATCGCTGCACAGCGCGGTGCGAAGCGGACCCACGAACCCTCGGCCCGGCAGCCGGCGCAGCTCGGCCGCCGCGACCTCGATCTCTCGGGCACGCAGCAGCGCGAGAAGTCCCCTTCGCTCCAGGGTTCGCCGCCCCATCGGGGCCCGAGCTTCGCGAGTCTCGAGGCAGGATTCCACGCCCGGGCTCCTCCTGCGTTCCGAAGCTGGCCGATGCCCTGCCAGTCCGGCTGGGCGAATCATCGGGGCTCTGCCCGGATAAGTAAAATAGATAATTCCGATGTATCGATAGCCGAGCTCGATCCCGCCGCCACCCCCACCGAGGAACCCTCGAAGGCCCTCGGGCCGACG
>Ga0214473_10009511_pt1 | contig 11476 bp, 12 predicted proteins | sample RVTome_7_FD_203509 | JGI IMG/M metagenome (GOLD analysis project Ga0214473, IMG submission 203509) | Soil microbial communities from uranium-contaminated site in the Upper Colorado River Basin, Wyoming, United States - RVT98D197 | ecosystem: Environmental > Terrestrial > Soil > Contaminated >...
TGGAGCAAGCTGGAGGTCGAAAACATGGAGTTCGAGGAACTAGCCGGCGAGGGCGGCGAGGAGTAACTCATGGGCCTGAGCGACATCGCCGAGCACGCACGCGGGTACATCCAGTACCTCGACTGGGACGCGGTCATGGAGAAGACGGGCGTCGAGACGCGCGAGGACGCCGTCTACACGATGGCGTACCGCGACGAGATGGAGGCGCTTGCGGACAAGGCGCTCGGGATCCGCAAGAAGCTCGACCTCACCTGGGACGTGCCGACCGAGGACGCGCTCGTGGCGTGGGAAGCCTGCAAGCAGTCGCTCATCTCCAAGGAGGGGCTCTTCTGGGACGCCGTCGGCGCCAACCAGAAGTGGCTCTCCGACGACGTGGTGATGGACACCGAGGTGTGGCGCGCCACGGTGAGCCGCATCTACATGACCGCGATGACCGCTGTCATGGCGCACGTCAACATCATGCTCCAGATGGACGGGCGGGCGACCCCGCGCGAGATCGTGGACTCGGCCAACGCCGCGTACGCTCAACTCTCGGCGTTCTGCCTGCTCTGGGATCTCGGCGCGCTCAACCCGCTGAAGAAGTCGAGCCCGACTCAGGTGCCGGGGCCCACGAGCGTATCGGGGCTTGGCATCGTGTGGACTCCGGCGGTTCTGACGGCGGTAGTGGTGGCCGCCGTCCTCATTGTTGCCGTGATCTCGTACGCCGTCGTGATGAACTCGAAGAACGAGGCGGCGGCAGCCATCGCGGCGGACATCTGCCGCACGGCAGCGCAGGAGCCCGACCCGGCCACACGCGAGCAGCTGCTGAAGGCGTGCGTGTCGCTCGCCGCGGTGCCCGAGGACCCCGCCAGCAACATCCTGAAGACGGTGGGCGTCGTGCTCGCCATTGGTGGGGTCGTGTACGCCGGCGTCCTGCTCGCGCCGTACCTCGCCAGCTCGCTTCGGAAGGCGAGAGCCACGCCCGAACATGCGTAGAGGAGTCGCGCGCACCCGATGGTCACCTACTCACGTTGGAACCCGGGCGGCGGCTACAGCTACTACGAGGTCTCGGGTTACTCGGCGCCGCTGGGCGACGACTTGCCGAACCCGGTGCTGCCAACCGCGACTCGCTTTGGGGTGCCATCGGTCGAGGTGGGGCATCCGGTCCCGCGCAACGCGCGTATGGCGGGTCACGGCGACGAGGCCCGCGGCGTACTCTCGCCCATGGACACGTCGCGGCTCGGGCAAACGATCCCCGCCTGCGGTTCCCCGGTGAACTGGCTGCTCGCGGGAGCCGCTATCGTCGGCGGCATCTGGCTGATAGTCTCCAGGGGCAAGCTCTTCATCTAGTGAGTTCTGCCATGAAGCCGGCACGCGACTCGCTCATCAAGAAGATCGGGACCGGGTTCGCCTACGTTGGGCTCTGGGAGCTTGCGTGGTGGGCCAGGCGCCGTCTCCTGCGCGGCAACGTCTACGAATGCGCGAGTCGCGACGCGGTGGCGGCCGGCCGTTCGCTGGTGGTGGTGGGCGCTCCAGACCGGGGTGCCACCGGCGGCTACGGCTGCGGAGACGTCACGGTTGATATCGCCTCTTCGGCATGTCCAGTGACGCTCCGGGCGGACATCACCAAGAAACTGCCGTTCGAGGACGACTCTGTCACCGTCTTCGTGAGTTGCGTTCTGGAGTACGTGGACGACGCAGAGGTCGCCTACAACGAGCTACGTCGCGTGGCAGGAGAGCACCTGTTCTTGGTTCGAGTCGAGCCGTGGACGCTCGCCGCCTATCTGTACCCGGGTGCCAAGCGCACGCTACCTGCCTACTGGGCAGCGGGGTGCGAGAAGCTAGTGGAGCAAGCATAGCGCCATGCCCGCCGCCTCCAGAATGAAGATCGTGGATACGCGCGAGGACGCGGTCCGACTCTTCAAGACATTCCACTCGCGCAACCCGCGCCGCGAGTTCGAGGTGCCGTGGTCGTGGCCGAAGACCATGATCTACGCCGGTGGTGGTCCGATGCACGCCGAGGCGTACGAGTCGAACAAGTGGCAGTCGGACCTGAAGGAGTACGACGACTACAAGCACGTGGCCGAGTCGGTACGCCGCGTGTACGTGAAGCCCGGCTGGTTGCGGCAGTGGGAGAACCAGAACGCGGTCATCCCGCTGGTCGGCGAGCGCGTGGCGGTCACCGGCGAGATGCCGAAGCACTTCGCGGTCATCGGGCCGCTCATTCACGTCCAGTTCCGCCTCTTCGAGCGCGACGCGCGCGGGCGGCTCGCGCTGCCGAAGGGCGACGAGAACCTCTACGAGGTCCGGTGCCGCGGCGGCATGATGGGCATGTCCGAGTTCCCGGAGACGGGCAGGAAGTTCCTGTTCGTGTACTCGCCCGAGGGTGGTATCGCGATGGTGCTCACGGGCGCGCACCTGGACATCGGGGCGGACGGGATTGAAGGTTGACCTGAGCGCTCCTTTGTGAGAGGCTGGCATCTCCGGCCCCAAGCACGTCCGGTGGAACGGAAGGGGCCCAGCCGGGACTGGTGTGCGGCCCGGCTGCATGTGCCTGGCCTCGGCGGTGACCACCACCGCCGGGGCCGTCTTGTAGGGGTGCTCGGATCTCGGGGGCGCTGCGGCGGTTTGCCTAGCCGCCACGCGGACTTAGGGTGCTCGGCTCTTGCTCCGCCCGGGCCCCGCTGGGAGCGGCCGCGCTTTTTCGTTGCCCAGCCCGCCGCCGGCCGGTACTCTTGGAGCACGTGTACGGCTGAACGTAGCGTCTGACGACGTCGGCCCTCTGCAACTGCGCAGAGGAGTGTCTGGTGCGTCGGACAGGAAACTACGGCAGAGCGTTTCGGATCAGAGAGGCGGACGTCCGCTCGTACGACCTCGCTCGCGCCCCGCGGTCGCGCAAGCGCGGCAAGGCGAAGCGCAACCCGATGGGCGTCACGACGCTCGCTCGGGTGAACCCTGGACGTCGGCCTTCGGCGCGTGAGGCGTCAGCAGCGCGAGGGAGCGCGGCCGCGCGGATGGCGGCTGCCCGGCGCGTCGTGCGCCGAGGCGGGCGTCCGTCGTTCGCAACGGCGATGAGTCCGAACGCCCGCAGGTCGAGAGCAGCAATGGAGCCAACCCTTGGAGGAAGAACTCTCATGCGAAAGCGAACGAAGGGTCGCCGGAAGGCCAAGCGGAACATGACCGCGGCGCAGTACGAGGCGGAAGTGGCCGAGAAGCAGAAGGGCAAGACTTTCGCGGAGCGCATGAAGAAGGCGCGTGCGGCCAAGAAGGCGAAGAAGGCCGCGAAGGCCGCCTCGAAGCCCAAGCGTGCGCGCAAGCCGAAGGGCGGCAAGCGCGCGAAGCGCAAGGCCAAGAAGACCGGCAAGCGGGCGGCCAAGCGCGGCGGGAAGCGAAAGGCCCGCAAGGGCAAGAAGGCGCGGCGGCGCGCGACCCCGTCGCAGTACCGCTCGGTCAAGACGACCCGCCGGGTGCGCTATCGGTATGGAAAGTATCCCCGCGCTCGTCTCCTGAACCCGGCCACCGGCCGCGTTCAGTACAGCTACATGTACCGCGACCGTAAGGGTCGCCTGAAGAAGATCCCCAAGTCGGCCATCATCGGCCGGCCCGGCAAGAAACCGGAAACGAAGGCGGCGTACGAGAAGCGGCTCGCTCGATTGCGGGCGATTCGCGAACGTGCAGCCAAGCGTCTACTGAAGTCTGGAGGTGCGTTCGTGGCCAATCCGAGGAAGAAGGGTCGTAAGGGTAAGAAGGCCAAGCGGAGCCGCAAGGGCCGCAAGGCGAGCAAGAGCACGCGCGCTCAGAAGCGCGGTGCCGTGTACGCAGCGGCGCCGAAGGCCGGCAAGACGAAGAAGGCGGCCAAGGCGAAGGCGTTCCGCCGGCACAAGCTGACCAAGGCGGAGAAGAAGGCGCGCCGGGCCCGCAAGGGCGGCAAGCGCCGGAAGAGCCGCAAGGGCAAGAAGACCCGCAAGGGCGGCAAGCGCCGGAAGAGCCGCAAGGGCACGACCAAGTCGCGCAAGAGCCGCAAGGGGCGCAAGTCCCGCAAGGGTCGGAAGAGCCGCAAGGGCCGCAAGGGCGGGAAGCGGCGCAAGACCGTGACCATCACCCTTCGAGCCAACCGGCGCAAGGCGAAGCGGAACCGCCGGGGCCGCAAGGCGAAGCGCAACAGACGCGCACGAAGCAACAGCTCCTTCAACTTCAACCGCCGGGGCCGCAAGGCGAAGCGCAACCGCCGGGGCCGTAAGGCGCACCGGAATCGCAGAGCCAAGCGCAACCAGCTGGGCGCCATGTTCCTCAACGTCATGAAGACGGGGTTGCTGGTGCTGACCGGCTACCTCATACACCGGGCGCTCACCGCGCTCGTCGTCAACAAGCTGGTGCCGCTCCTGAAGCCGGCTCCCGCGGCGGCGATCACGGGCTGGGACTACGCAACCTTCGAGCGGCCGATCGTCGGCCTCCCGGTGGCTGCGGCTGGCATCGTGCTGGCGAAGTACACCGCGAAGGGCCTGGCTCCCTCGATCAGCGCGGGCATGGTGGCGTCCTGGGCTCAGTCCCTGGTCACCTCCGTGCTGACGGCGCTGGAGCAGCCTGCTGCGGTCTCGTACCTCAACGGCTACTCGCAGAGCATGGCGTACGCGCTGCGCGGTGTCGGGACCTACGGCCGTCGTGGCCAAAGCTCCAGCATCGGGCCGCGCTATGCGCCGGTCGGCGCCTTCCAGCAGGCAGCTGCTGGGCTGCGCGGGCAGCAGTACCGTCAGGCCACCGCTGGTGTGCTCGGCGAGTACTTCAACCCGAACAGCGTGGGCGAGTACATCGTGAATGGCCGCGTCGAAGGCGTGGGCAGCTACGAAGCCGCTGGCCCGCTGGCGATGCAGGCGTCGGCAGGCGTCGGGCAGGTCATCGACGACGGCATCCGTCCGGATGCCAACCTCGACGCGGTGCTCGACCTCGCCGAGGCAGCTGCTGGGCTGCGCGGTCCGGTTCCCCCGTCGGACCCGAGGTATCACCAGTGGAAGAAGAAGGACATCTACCGGCGGATAATGGCGCGGAAGGCGGGCACAGGTGAGTACATCACCGCGGCTCCCCAAGCCGGCGGTGGGTACAACGAGGCCGTGGTGCCGACGAACGACCAGTGGATCCCGAACGGACCCATGTGGGCGGGTACCCTCGGCGTGGCCGATCAGCAGGGTCAGAGCGAGCTGCCCGCGGGCGTCCTCGCTGGCCCCGGAGGCAACGGCATCCTGAGCGGCTGATCGACGACCAGCACATAGGGCCTTTGCTGCACAGCCGGTTCGTCACCGGCAACCAGGCCCGCCCCGACCAGCCCGACCACCGTCACAGGTGGCCGGGCTCAGGGGCGTGTAAGGACCCCGAGGACACGGGAACCGACCCAACCAAAAGGATTGCCAAAGGGCCCGCGTGAAACCAAGCCCCTCCATGGGGAAACCAGAGCGCGGCAAAGCCGCCACGAGCCGCTGGAAAGCGGACACGACACGAGAGAAGGAGTCAAGCCACCATGGCAAAACTGACCAACGTGAGAGAGAGAGTCCATCAGCCGTCAAAGTAGGGCGGCCCACAGAGGTAACGATGTGGTGCAAACCGGGTGAATTCGGGGAAACCCCTGCAGGAGTTGCGGAACTCCGGCGAGGCAATCCCGAGCTAAGCCACGGAGGGCCCTGCGGCGACGCGGGAGGTTCCGTGGACAGTGTAGAGACCAGATCGACGAGTCCCAACGGTAATTCGATCCACGAGCGCCCGGCATCCTCGGACAGCCGAGGATGGTGATATGGCCCCAGCCTCCGGGGAAACCCGGAGGGCCGGCATAAACAGCCGGCCAGCAAGACAGAGTCTACGACACGCTCATCCGCACCAGCGGCCTCGGCGGGACCATTCCGTTGATCGCCGACCGCGAAGAGCTGTTCACGAACCGCGCCCGCGTCGGCATTCTGGCGGCGCTCACCAACCTGAGCAACGGCAGCACGCTGCCGTCCGACCAGAGCTTCGTGTGCCTCGCACTGCGGTGCTTCCACTGGTACCGCAACCCGATGGTCCGCGGCGCCAACATCGACATCCGGCTCAACAACGGCGACTTCTCCCAGCAGGGAGCGTCGTGGTTCTTCTCGGGAGTGCTCGGCGGTCCGGGTGCCGGCGAAGCGCTGGGCAGCATCCAAGACGTGTACCGACTGCACCACCAGACGATGGAGCAGCTGCACATCTCGTTCGGGACCGGGGACAAGTTCTCGATCACGAACATGCCGTCCAAGTACTTCCCGGACGGTGCGGGTCTCTCCGGCGACCTCGGTGGAACGTCGGATTTGATCCACTGGCAGAACGGCGATCCGTCGCACACGGCCATCCTTCGGTTGGCCCGTGCGGTGTTGCTGCCGCCCCGCCAGAACATCAAGTGCGTGTGTGACGTCAGCGCGCTGCCCGATGGCGGGAACGCGGTGGTTGCGGGGACGATCACCCCGCAGGGCCGCAACATGCTGAGCCTGCGCGACAACCTGAACGCGCCGGACGGCATCAACAAGGTGATCCAGATTTGCATGGACGGGCTCCACGCCCGCGACGTGCAGTAGGACCGACCTCGAAGGCGCACGGAAGGGTCGGTCTCGGCGTGAGCCGGGGCCGGCCCACCCGGGCCTTCACGCATTCCGATGATGCGGCGTCCTCTGCGGAGGCGCTGGCGCTCCAGTGACGAGTCCCCCACCACCAACCGGGGGCAGGAGAGGCAACGGACATGGCAAACTTCGCACAGCAGATGGCGCAGCAGGTAGGCGCTGCGCACTCGAAGATCGGTGTGCTGGCGCAGAGGATCCAGCAAAACGAGGGTGAGGCGGCGCTCGTTCGTCAGCAGCTGGTGCAGATGGACCGCGACATGCGGCAGCTCGCCGCCATCGCCGCGAACGTGCAGACGTCGGGCGGCGGAGGCGACGAGAGAGGCAAGAGTATCGTCCGGGACCGAGACAAGGTCCTCTACATCGACCAGATCCCAGGACGACGGATGCCCTACGACCTCATCCTGCAGGTCGCAGTTGGGGCCAACGTGGTCGAGGTGTTGCCGCAGACCGCAACGATCAGTCAGGACGGGCCGTTTGTGGCCGTCTTGCGGGGAATCGCCTTCGAGTCGAGGCATACGTCCAGCGTGATGGTGAGCGGCGTCCGGGCCACGTTCCAGGGCCGTACCAACGGCCGGTTCCGACCAACCTCGTCGGTCTGGGACTTCATGGACAGCCAGGCGTTCCAGCCCGTCGTGGGCGTCGCGAACCCGGGCACCGGCGCCGGCGTCTACGCGAGCCCCTCGAACCACTCCGGCGCTCGCAGCATGGAGTTCGACGGCCTCGTGAGCGTCATCAACGAGGGCAGTGGCTGGTTCCGGTCCAACATCCCGGTCCCGAGCTGCTTCTTCAGCGACGGCTTGAACAGCTGCTTCCAGCTCGGGTCGCTCGACTTCTTCGAGCGTGGCGAGACGGTGAAGGTCGAGATCACGCCGACGCACATCAATAACCCGCTTGCGGGCAACGTGGCGCTGTTCTTGGCCGGCGGCGTCTATCCGCCGCTCGGGAGCCAATACGACGTCCACGAGGGCATCCTCGATCCATTCGTCCCCGCTGGCACCGCTGACCCGGTCACACGGGTGCCCGAGGGCATCGTCAGCGTCATCCTCCACGGCTTCCGGATCCTGCAGCCCCCGGGGCCAGTGCAGATGGGTTGAGGAGGTCCCTGTGCCAGGGATCTCTGACATCCTGCAGCGCGGAATGGTGGCGCCCCGGGCCATGGGGCTCGGTGCGCCTCCGCCGGTGTACGGAGGAGCCGCGCCCGAGATGGACCCGGACCAGGAGTGCTACCTGCGGCCGGGCGAGGCCGGCATGCAGCAGTCGAGGCAGGTGTGCTCCGCCGTGCGGGTGCAGCTCGTCGGCGGCGCGCTGTCGTCCGCCATGGTGGACCCGCGGTTCCGTCCCTTCGAGCGCGTCTACCGAGTCCTGCCCGAGCAGGGGATGTTCGACCCGGGCGTGAACCCGTCGGCTCCCTTCTTCTTCGACATCGGTGCGTTCCAGGTCACGAGGACCATGTCGCTCGCCATCTTCGACCTCCGACCGGACCTCTACCGGTTCTCGGGGATCGATCCGGGTGACTTCGTGCCCATGGAGGCGCGGCGGTTCTCGTCGTGCATGGGCTTCGACGTCACCGTGGACGACCACCACAGCCTCGGCGACATCCAGTACCAGCTCGACCCGCACCAGATCCAGTGGACGGGGTCGCAGGCGTACGCGCCGAGCGGCTCTGGTCTGCCGCTGCCCGAACCGGATGTGACGGCCGCGAACTCGTTCGCGTCGGCGGCGGGGGCGGGCCTCGCGCTGCAGCCGTTCCGCTCCGACCACTTCGGGGCGAACTCGCTCCCCTTCATGCTGCTCATCCGGTCGGGGCAGACCGTGCGCATCCGGGGCGTTGTGTTCTGGCCGATCCTCACCCCCATCGCCTTCGTGGAGTACGGGATGGCTGGGCTGCTGATCCCGGAGAAGATCATGGACGCGTACCTGACGTGCGCGAAACCGATTGCAGACGTGCCGAGGTAGAACGGAGACAAACCCATGACCGCCATTGGCCTGTTCGACAAACCGATGGTCCTTTGCGAGCAGTACAGCGCGAACCAAGCGGCTCTCACTGTGTGCACTGACCTCGTGCGGGCCAAAAACCAGCTGTTGCTGGTCGAACTCGGCGCCGCGGTCGCGGTGGTGCTGGCCGGCGGCGTCGGATACCTGCTTGGAAGGAGACGGTAGTTCGTGGTAATCCTTGGTTCACAGGCAGCAGACGACCGCGTGGCGGGCCACCCGGAGCTGGAGCTGTGTCGGACATGCGGCATCTCGCGATGGTGCTCAGACACGCCCCGCGGCCGTCTTCTGCTTGCGAGCCACCACCAGGGGAGGGTCTAGCGCCATGTCCGTCATGGACGTCTACGGCCGCAAGCAGGTGCAGTCGCCGTTCGGCACACCTGAGCCCATGGGTGGAGTCATGGCGCCGCCGGGCGCCGAGAACCGCGCCTCGCAGGGCTACGACGTGTTCGGGGACGTGAGCGGCGCGCTCGCGCAGTACAGCATCGGCGTCTACGCGCCCTGGGCCTCGCGGGTGGGCAGCCTCGACTGGGAGGTGGTCCGGCAGCCGGCGGACACGAACATCCAGGTCGCCGCCATCTCGGACCAGATCCTTCAGGCTCTCATGGTCATCACCATGAACCAGCCGTTCGGGTTCCTGGCCGTGCTGAGCGACCAGCTTCCGGACGTGCAGGCTCCAAGCACGGCGTTCGAGGGGACGCCCTACGGCTTCTACGAGACGCAGGCGGTCTACTCGCTTGCGGACACGCGGGACCCGCCGTGGATCCAGTTCTTGCACTGGGCGCGGCTGCGCAACCCGGAGGACCGTGGTGGTGGGAGCCACGGGCTCGACGCGGTGGCGGCAGCGCTGCACGGCCAGCTCGTGGTGGCGATCCAGGTGAACCCCGACTTCACCCAGCAGCGTCCCCCGCCGGGTATGGCCTTCGAGGCCGCGCTGGCGACGCAGCTCGGTGCTGGTGGCGGAGTCGTCCCGGTGGTGCCTGTGCTGCCGCCGGGCGGGGGGATGCCGGTCGAGCCACTGCCTCCGGTGACCCCCGGACCGCCCGCCCCGCAGCTCCCGGCGCCTCCGGGTGCGGCAACGCCGGCGGCCGCTGTCCTTGCAGTGGTCGGCGCGGGACTCGTCGCCATCGGTGTTGGCTGGGTCATCGCGCGGTACGCGAAGTACCGGAAGGTCGGGAGGTAGCGCCGTGGCCGAGTACAGCGCCGAAGCAGAAGCCTCCGTCAGCGATACGGCAGCCGACGCGGCGACGGATACGGCGCAGGATATCCTTGAGGAAGGAAGAGCGCCCACCACGCAGGACGCCGAGAACATCGCCGGCCCCGCCGCTGGGGCAGGCGCGGCGGCGGCCTGCGCCGCCACTGGAGTGGGAGCTGTGGCCTCTCCTCTCTGCTACTGGGCTGGCGACAAGATTGGGCGATGGCTCACGAGAACGTTTGCGAGGTGGTTCGGCAAGTCCGACGAAATGGAGAGGTACGAGAGGCGCCGTAAAGCGGTAAGGGCGGACATCGACGCCAATCTGTACTGTAATGGCCTCGACGTGGTCATCGGCGAGCGGCTCGTGCAGCTCACAAGCAACATGTACGCCCTCTACGCGGAACTGTACCCCCATGGTCCCGCCTGGGTGGACCCCGACGTGGTGGGCCAGTTCAACATTGCTGGCGTCTCGGCGGCGCAGCGCAGAGAGCGCGAGAAGGCCGAAACCGCAATTCGTCTCCTAGCTGACTGGGGAATGGACATCGAGGCGCGCGAGTGTCTAACGTGTCCCAACCCCCGCTTTGCATCGCATACCCCCACGTCGATGCAGACCATCTACGTCCGGGCCAAGACGGCTGGCGCAAGCACGCCGGCAGCGAAGCAGATGGCCACCAACGCCTCAGAATACCTTCTGCGGCGGTTGGAGCTAGCTTACAACTATGCGGTGATTGCTATTGCCGCTCCAGAGGCGGGCCGCCAAATCTACCGAGAGGTCCTGGCCGGCGTGGCGCCAGACGCGCCTATTCCGGCTCCCCCTCCGCCTCCTCCGCCAGGATACGTGGCGAGCGAGCATGCGGGCATCCTCTCCGAGGGCGGCGGGACGACGAAGGCGGGCATCCTCTCCGAGGGCGGCGGGACGACGAAGGCGAGCGTTCTGACGCCGCCGACGGTCGTGGTGGGGCTTCTCGCGCTCGGTCTCGGCTGGGCGGGCATGCGGTGGGCCAAGTACAGAAAGGTTAGGAGGTAGAACCATGTTTGCTTGTGCAGGCGGAGTGTGCGGGTCCTACGGAACGCTGGCGGGTCTCGGCGCGTCGCCGGACGGGCTCGGTAGGGCGCGACGTCCGGTCCGGCGCTACCGTCACTCCGGCATGATGGGGATCCCTCCGGAGCTTGAAGGCAGGCAGCCGGTGAACTGGAACTACAACTACCTGGGCAAGGGTTGTGCTCCAGAGGTCATGCCCCCGGAGGACGAGCTGGCGCTGCTCCAGGCCCGCGTCGTACTCATGGAGGATTGGCAGAGAGAGCTACAGACGTGCTCGGCCGCGGGTGGGCAGGGCCAGGGCATGTGCAAGGGCAGCGTCAACGAGCACTACGGGCCGGTCGCAGACGATTTGGCGCTCCAGCTTCAGGCGCTGTGCATCGCCAAGGCATCAGCGCCGCCTCCGCCCGATGAGGGGACCGAGGCGGACGTGACCGGGAGCGGCGACAACACCATGCTGTACGTGGTGGGTGGTGCCGCTGTGGTTGCGATGCTGGCCGCGCTCTACTTCGTCGGGCGGAAAGGCTGAGGTCGGGGCATGTACTGCATGAACGGAACCTGTGGGTCGTTGGGAGCGCTGGCTCTGTCTGCCGCGCCGCCCCCACTGGGCGGTGGTGCTTCCGCGGTTCCTCTGGAGTGGAGCGGGCAAGGGGG
>Ga0214473_10009512_pt1 | contig 11476 bp, 13 predicted proteins | sample RVTome_7_FD_203509 | JGI IMG/M metagenome (GOLD analysis project Ga0214473, IMG submission 203509) | Soil microbial communities from uranium-contaminated site in the Upper Colorado River Basin, Wyoming, United States - RVT98D197 | ecosystem: Environmental > Terrestrial > Soil > Contaminated >...
ATCCGCAATGAGATTGGACGGGATTTCGAACTTGCTGAAGTCGGTCAGGGTGGAGATAATGCCATCATAGGTAACCCCCGCGGCGGCTGCGTTCCAAATGGAAAGGGGAGAGATGCGATAGGTGTGAATATGCTCCGGACTCTTCACGAGCTCCGAGAACAACGAAAGACGGTCTCGCGCTTGCTCGAAGGCCGGGTTGTCCACCTCGAGCAAGACCGAACGGTCGCTCTGGGCAATGAGCGGTTTAAGGGGGTCGAATACCATGCAGCGGTTTGTTCTTCCTCTTCTTACTCCGTCCGAAAAAGTCCGGAACGGGCATCCGGTTACTATAGCAGAGACAGAAATGGAGGAAAGCTTTCGAGCAGAAGGAATGGAGCGGGATGGTTTGGAGGAGGTTCGTCGGGGAAGCCTCGTCGAACGGTTTTTAGAAGTCGAACGGGGAAACGGGGCGAAGTCCAGGCGCGGTCCGTACCAGCCGTACTCCTGCAAAGACAACGGCAAGACCCTCTCGCGTCGAATCACCGGCCGGTCTCAGATTCCAGACTACCACCAACAGATTCATGGATTTCGCCGGTTTCAGGAACTGGTGAGGACTACTCGCAGACCCGCCCCGCCCAAAAGGACGGGTCTAAGACGGGAAAGGACGCTGAAGCGCCCTCGGATCGGTAGCGCGCTTTTGCGTGCTTGCAGCCTTGGCGCCGGTGTTTGTGCCGGTGCGGAGGTTGAGCCTCCCCTTCACTCCTGGGGCGTTAGGGTGTTGGGGGCGAAAAGCTCGACTCAAGTGTGAAGATCCCACTCACTCAAGGAGTCTGGTGGCCGAACCGCCGATCGCCCTCGCATCCCGCTCAAAAGGTTTTCAGCGGCTTGTATTCACTCTTGGCGTATTGGGTATTGACGGGACTAATGACCATCCACAAATCACCCACACTCTTCGTGCCATTCGTGGCACTGTAGGCGCGGCCGTCAAAAGACGCCCAGTCTCCGCAATTCCGATCGGGCCCGCAGACAAAAAACGCGTTGTACGCCAGCGTACTTCCATTCTCGTCGCTGAGTTTTCGCCCGGGAAAAGCAAGCGGATTAACCTGGCGCGAATCCATACCGACCGGGATGCTCCCATCCCCCCAGGGATCGCTCATGCTATGCCCGTCAATATATTTGATGGGGGTCGTCAGCGGGCAATGGATATTCGGCGCGTAGTAGTCTCCTTTCGAATAACGGAAATTGAATGTGAGACTGGTGGTTATTGGAACGGGGGCGCCACGGACGCCGCAGGGCTGTTCCTGGCCCCTCCTTTTGTTTCGAGTGACCGTTGTAGCAACCCAAGTGTCATTGAAATCGGAATAGATGAAACCCCAATCAATAATATGCTCGTGGACGGCGGTTTCCAGGGTCCTCAGCTGAGCCTTTGCCCGTGCCACACGTGCTCGCTCCTGTGCTTCCAGGAAATTCGGAAGTGCGATCGCGATCAGAATCAAGACAATCGCGATAACGATGAGCAGTTCGATCAGCGTGAACGCTCTCTCTGAGACGTTTCTCTTTGCCCTCACGACATCGATCCCTCCTTCTCGTTTTCCATTTTCACGTGACCTCATTTTTCATGCCAAAACCTTCAGCCTGGCACGAATTTCATGCACGACCGCTCCGATGGATCCCCTATTCCCCCGAGGCTGAGTAACCTCCGATCGGGTCGGGGCTTCAGGAAATCGAAGAGGGCAGTGGGGATGAAGAAAAGCCATTGAATAATCGTGAAGCCCTCGACCCAGAGACTCCTCATACGGACAACCCCCTCGATCAGAAAGCAACTGTAGCATACTGGATCGTGATTGCAAGTGAAGGTCCGCCACCTCCGAGGACCGCGACCGGAGGGTGTTTCAGGCACACTTTACTGAACCGGCTCGACCGAGGGTCCCCGCACGCCAATCGTTACCGGGCTGGATCCGATCTCTTTCAAATGGTCGACGAATTCAGGTGTGATTTCGTGCAGAGAAAAAAGGCGCTCGGACCGTCCGCCGCGTTTGAACTCAACCGTGGCGAGAGGCGGAATCTCTTTCAGGACGACAAGGGCGTCCTCGACCAGATCGCCGTAGCGACTTCCGATGATCGCGAAAACCCGGCGGTTTGAGAAACCGATTTCGCGGATCATCTTAAAGTCAACCGGGTGAACTCCGTCCGGCACGGGCACCCATCCTTCCCTGTGAATCCCGCTGACAACCGTGTTGCATCCCGCCAGCAGGAGAATGTCGCCTTGTTTTGCCACCTTTCGGATGGCTGGGTTCAAGAGATGCTGGCTGACTCCGAGGTAGTCGAGGTCGAACCCCCTTTCCCGGGCCTTGAAAGGACCCCCGATGAGCGGGGAGTAGTAGACGAGATTGTATGGATATATCCGGACTGTCGGCAGCAGGAGCAAAACCCCGAATACAGCCAACATCGCCCCTCGGACACCTCGGGACACGGCGGTGAGGGCGGCTGTTTCCAGCCACCGCCACCAGCCGGCGATTTCGAGCGTCGCGAGAAGCGACAGCGGGCCGTACGCGGGAAGCAGCAATCGGACGCCGTCGTACTTGGGGGCCGAAGGAAGCGCGCTGACCAGGAGCGGGAAAAGCATGCCTGTCCACAGCAGGATTTCTTCGCGCCGGAACCCATGTTCGCCGAAACCTCCGAAACGGAGACCGATACGGAACATCCGGACGATGACGGGAACCGTCAGGGTTAGAGGCAGGGCAATCAGAGTGAAGAGGAACGGGTAATGCCAGGGCGGTCTTACCGCGCCTTTGTAGAGGGCGCCGAAATAGAGCACGGGAATCTGGCCGTGCTTGGTCAGGAATTGGAGGTAGTCTGCAAGTCCCTTCGGGAAATCGAGCCACAGGGCGGGCCACAGGATGAAGAAGGTGAGAAACGCCAGCGACACGACACCGGCAGCCATCCCAATCTCTCTCAGTAACCGAAGCGCCGGTTTGGCGGTATTTCCCAGGCCGCCTGTCAGGTTGAACCAGAGAACCCAGAGGAACAGGATCGGGATCAGGTAGAGGGCTTGGAGTTTAGTGAGCAAAGCCAGGACCAGACTCGCATAGACCAGGCCCTTCCCCTTCCACCCTCGATCCCAGAAGAGGAATGACAGCAAGGTTAGACCGTAGACGGCGGCGATCAGTCCGTCGATGGCATACAGAACGGCATGGACCAGGAAACGGGGACTTCCCCAGAACAGCACCACGCCGATCGATGCCAGACTCCGGCCGGCTCGGGGTTTCAGAAAGAGGTAAGTGGCCGCCGACCAGCAAGCCGCAGAAATCTCGACGAAAAGGCGAACCGAGGAAGCTCTCCCAAGCACATTCCTGAAGAGGGTGTGGCAGAGTCCACCCCCCCATTCCATGAGGGGGGGGTGACGCGGTTCATTCGGGAAATAGTAGCGCCACTCGGTGAGAGGTCTTGCTGGGGTGTCTCCCCACCAGGAGGCAAACCAGTCGCTCCAACGGACCGCATGGTCGTAGTAGAACCAGGTGTCCCAATACGGACCGAATCCTCGGCCGAAGTGAATGAGAAAGAGAAGAACGACAAGCCCCAAAAGAAAGGCTTCCAGGAAGGTCTGACACAGCTCCTTTCGACAACCGCCCGTCGTTTCGCACGGAGTGATGCGGCGCAAAACGGAAGTCTTGGGGGGCCGGTCTGCCCTTCTCGAATTCGATTCGATCCTCAGTTCGGTTTCCGAAACCACTTCTTTCGTCAGTTGTCTCCATCAAGGAGACCGCCTAACCCGCCGAGGATCGATCCCTCGCCCCGACGCTTTCCACCCGCCTTCGGAGCGGAGGTGTAGATGCGATCCGCCAGACGGCTGAAGGGTAACGACTGCAGGATGATCCCCCCCGGACCCGTGAGCGTCGCGAAGAAAAGCCCTTCGCCACCGAAGAAGGCGGACTTGAGTCCCCCGACGAATTGGATGTCGTAGTCGACCGATTCCTGAAAAGCCACGATACAGCCGGTGTCGACCTTGAGAGTCTCTCCCGGCCCGAGAGTCCGCTGCATGAGAGTCCCGCAGGCGTGGCAGAATGCGAGCCCCTCTCCGGAAAGCTTCTGAAGAATGAAACCCTCGCTGCCGAAGAACCCCGCCCCCAAGCGTTTCGTGAAAGCGATGCCGATCCCGATGCCCATCGCCGAGCAAAGGTACGCATCCTTCTGGCAAAGCATCGGTCCCGTCTCGGCCAGGTCGATCGGAAGGATCTTCCCCGGATAGGGCGCGGCAAACGCCACTCGCGCTTTCCCTGTCCCTTGTTGCGTAAACGAAGTCATGAAAAGACTCTCCCCAGTGAGGAGTCTCTTCCCTGCCCCGAGGAACTTCCCCAGCGTCCCGGTTTCCTGGCCGGTCCCGAATTGCGTTTCCATCTGGATGGAGCCGTCCATGTACATCATGGCCCCTGCCTCGGCCATGACGCTCTCGCCGGGGTCGAGTTCGATCTCGACATATTGCATGTCGTCACCGAACAGTTGGTAGTCGATTTCGTGGACAAAGGCCATGGGCTTAAGCTCTCCTTGGAAGGGAGGATTCAGTATTCAATGGAGCGCGCAATCTCCGTCACTCCTTGATCTCGTAGTAGGTGACTTCCTCGTGGTCGTCGCTCCGTTTCCCCAATCTTTGCGAGTTCCAGAAAACCTTCCAGGCCCCGCCCAGGAGAATGGCCGCGCCGAACAAGCACAAAGCCCCCACCGGAATGGCCAGAAGCTGCGGGAACATGATGATGAGCAGCCCCAGCCCCAGAAGAAACAGACCGCCCGTCAACAGCTTCCAGGCAAGATAGCGAGAGAATTCACGACCGTGGGAAGAAAAGGCGTACAACAAGGCGGTCACCTACCTTTGAGGACTGTGTTGAGTATGCCAGTCCCCCACCCTGACAACAAGGCTGTTTCCTGCTGGGCAGCAAATCTCCTTGTTTCGCATACCCGGAAGAAGCATGGGAATCGGGGACTGCCGGGCGGGGTGTGGCGGAGGCTGAGGAGAGGTAGTCCGCGAAGGCGGACTTCGCAGACGGAGCGCGGACGTACGGGCGTCAGCGCGACCTCCGTGCCGGCCAACGTGTTTCCCCCTTGGCGAGGTGGGATTTTTCACTTCGTTCGAGAATGACCTGGGGGAAAAGAACGGGACCTTGCCGATTCTCGGAGCGAGCAGCCCTTTAACTCACAGGACTTCCCAAAGAAAGAGAGACTGATTACTCACAGTCGCGGTGGACTGGGGCGTGGTGTGAAAAGTTTGAAACGCTTTTGGATCACGGCCCCGGCGGAAGGCGGTGGAGATACATCTGGCCGTTTACACAGAGACCTCGGTCTTTCGAGCCGTTGTAGAGGCTTCGCATCGCCGCAGGCATCCCGACCCCGATCCAGAATGCGTCCCCTCCCCAAACGAAGATGTCGCCCAAGCTCTTCGTCCCATTGGTGGGAGCGTAGGACTCCACACAGTTGTCATTGGCCTTGGTCGCGAAATGCGGATCGGCCGAGCTGACTTCATTCTCGTCATGGTCCGGACCCTGGCTGAAGATCACCCAGGTCACCATGCAAATCCCACAAGGATGAGAGGTCCTCGCTTCCGCTCCTCCCGACTCGTAGGTGATGAGACCATTCCCAGTCGATTCTTGATTGAAGGAGTCGAGGGGAACGCTGGTGATGTAAGCAATGGGGGACGTCAGCCAGAGGTGCCCCTGGCTGGCTCGCGGCCTCGAAAAGATGTCGTGTTCCGATTCGGGCGGATAGACCTTCCAGTCGAGGAAATACTCCTCCATCGCGGTTTTCATGGTCCGCAGTTCCGCTTTGGTCTTGGTCACTTTCGCCCGGATTTGAGCCTCCAGGAAGTTCGGCAACGCGATGGCGATCAGGATGAGGATGATGGCGATGACGATCAAGAGTTCGATCAGGGTGAACCCCTTTCGTTGCGATATTGACCGGGGCAGCATTTGAAGGTCCCTCCAGAAATCGGGCGAATTTCGGACGCCAATCTCTAGATCGATCTTCCTCGAACTCTCCGGGCATAGTCAAGCCAGATTCTCTCTGGGACGCGAATCGCCATGTCGATCGAGGAAGCGCCTCCCTTTCAGCCGGGAAGATCGGGCAGTCCGCACTTGCTTGCAGCCCTTCTGAGGGCGCCGTCCTTGGTTGCCAAAGGAATCCCTTCCCGCAAAGCCAGGTCCAGGTAGGCTGCGTCATAGGACGTCAGATCGTGCATTCTTGCCAACGAGACAATACGAAGCAGGTCCTCTTGCCGGCTCATCTGCTTGATATCGATACCGAGGTCTTCCAGGAACTGGATGAAACGCAGGCTGTCGGAACGTGAAATCCGTTTCTTTCGTTCACAAACCAGGAAAACGTTTGCACACTCGAGCAGAAGGAGGGCCGGGGCGGTTGCTTCTCCATCTCTCAAAGCGTCGAGGGTCTTCTCGGAATAGGCGTCGGCTTCATCCGGAAAGCACCAACTCAAGACCACGGAGGCGTCTGCGACAAAACGATTCACCTGCTAACGCCTCCCCTCCGAGATCATTTCTCGAATGGAAAGGCCCTTCAGAGACTTGTTCCTCCGGAATCGCCGCAATTCCTCAATCACCTTTTCCCTGTCTCTGGAAACGCCGGGGTCTATGGGCCTGAGGACGGCCACTGGACGACCATGCTTGGTGATCGTAAAAGACTCCCCACGTGTGACTTCCTCAAGCATCCGAGGCAAATGCGTCTTCGCTTCATAGGCTCCGACCATTTTCATGATTGCCTTCCTCTGGAAAACAGACTAGTTTAGACTAGTCTAAAACTGATGCGAGCCTGACACAAGGGGGTGGGAGAAGGGTGTGCATCTGCTCTCAGAATGACAACGGCGAAGGGGTCGCGCTGAGGTTAAAACGTCCGCGCTCCGTTTGCGAAGTCAGCCTTCGTGAACGGCTACTCTGAAAAATAGACTCGTTCTTCCCTGCCGGTCCTGGAAATAGAGGGGGCCTGTCACCGGTTTTTCGACCAAGGTTGCGCCCAGCGGAAAAAACGGGGACTGTCACCGTCTATTCGTCGCCTGGAGCACGCATCCCCCGCGTCCCGCCACGTTGGGTCCAGGGCACACGACACCAAGCCACGAGCAAGTAGGGTACGCTGTGCGTACCATCCCGGTACGCACAGCGTACCCTACATTCCTCACGTTGCCCGGTGCGAAAGACCTCGCCCGGCAGCGACTACGAAGCATGGTTTCGTAGAGGGAAGGCGCAAGCACGGCTTGCGCACTCCAAAGAGCCCTCTCCCGGGACAGACCACCCCATTTTCATTGCCCTTCAGCGTGTGGGGAACCCTCATGATCGGCTCCTCGGAAAAGAGCCTCGTTCTTCCTTTCCTGTCCCGGAAACAGACGCGGATTGTCGCCGTCTATTCGAAAAGGCGATCCGGGAGAGAATCCACATGGGCTATCCCCCTTGAACGCCTGGTAATACAATGTAATAATCCCTCCAATGGCGGAAGGGGTGAACGGGCTTGAGGTGCACGGAGAAGTGGTCAGAAAACGGAAATCGGAAATCGTGACCTTCAAGGCGGATCCCTCCCTGCTCGAAGCCCTGGAAAAGATTCCCAATCGGTCGGAGTTTATCCGAGCGGCGATTCTTGCATCACTGGACAGCACTTGCCCTTTGTGCCAGGGAACTGGAATCTTGAGTCCAAGCCAGAAGATGCACTGGGAAACCTTCGCGGCAGACCACACCATCGAGGAATGCAAGGAGTGCAATGAGATCCACCTGGTTTGCTCGAAACGTTCTTAGGGAATCCCGCGAGTTCGGGGGGGCTTTTCTACCATTCGGATCTACCGGAAGAGCCCTCTTGGTCTTGCTCCTGTGCGTGCCGATCCCACCGCTTGAAGGGGGAACTGAAGCAACTGGTGGCAGGCTAAAAGCCTTTGTCAGCATTCCTCCCCAGGCCTTCTTCGTGGAGAGGGTCGGCGGTTCCCATGTCGCGGTCGAAGTGCTGGTTCCGCCCGGGCAGTCTCCGCACACGTTCGAACCGACCCCCAGACAGATGGCCCGCCTGGCGGAGGCGGATGTTTTCTTCTCGATTGGCGTCCCGTTCGAAAAGGTTTTTCTGCCCTTTCTGGGCGACGCCTGCAAGAACCTGAAGATTGTGGACACGCGTGATGGGATCCCGCTGCGGATGATGGAAGAACGCCCGCATGAGGAACATGCGACCGGTGATGCCCATGACGAAGGGCATCACCATCCGGCGGGGACCCCCGATCCCCACGTCTGGCTGGACCCGCAACGAGCTAAGATCCTGGCCAAGAATATCTCCGCGTCTCTCGCGTCTCTCGATCCAAAGAACGACGGGGACTATGAGCGGAACCTACAAGCCCTCCTGCGGGACCTTGATTCGGCGGACGAGCAACTTGCCCAGAATCTCGAGAAGTACAAGGGCAGGGCCTTTTTCGTTTTCCACCCGGCCTATGGGTACTTTGCGGAGAGGTACGGTCTCGAACAGATCGCGGTTGAAGCAGGCGGCAAAGAGCCTTCTGCCAGGGACCTGGCAGCTCTCGTTGACAGAGCCAAACGGGAGCGCGTGAGGGTTGTCTTCGTGCAGCCTCAGTTTTCCCAGTCAACCGCGAAGACCATTGCCCGAGAGATCGGGGGGGTGGTCCTTCCCCTGGATCCCCTTGCCGAAGATTACCTTGAAAACCTGGAGAAAATGGGAGAACGAGTTGCGGAAGCCTTCGCGGAATCGGATGGAGCGCCATGAGCGGATCCCCTGTGGTTGAAATCAGCGGTCTCTCTTTTTCGTACGATGGCGCGCCCGTGCTGGCCGGAGTCGATTTGCTCGTCGAGGAACGCGATTTCGTTTCTCTCATCGGGCCGAATGGGGGGGGCAAGACCACGTTGCTGAAACTGATGCTCGGTCTTTTGCAGCCGACTTCCGGAACGCTCCGTGTGTTTGGCCGCCCGCCGGCCGAAGCGCGAACTCACATCGGGTACGTACCCCAGCAAGTCAGCCTGGACCCGAAGTTCCCGGTGAGTGTGATGGACGTCGTCCTGATGGGCCGTCTCGCCAAAGGGAGGATCCTGGGCCGGTACACAAGAGCCGATCGGAAAACCGCTGAATTTCTCCTCGATACGGTCGGGCTGTCGGGGCAGATCCACTCCCCCTTTTCATCCCTTTCCGGGGGGCAGCAACAGCGAGCTCTCATTGCCCGCGCACTAGCCTGTGAGCCGGACCTCTTCCTCCTGGACGAGCCGACCGCCAACCTCGACCTCCGCGTCGAAAGCGAACTGCATGGACTGCTGAAGGAACTCAACAACAAGATGACGATCGTTCTCGTCTCCCACGACCTCGGTTTCGTAACCGATCTGGTGAAGAAAGTGGTTTGCGTGAACCGGACGGTTGCAGTTCATCCGACCAGCGAGTTGACCGGGGATTCCATCCTCGAAATCTACGGCGGGGATGTCCGCCTGGTGCGGCACGACCACAAATGCAGTCCGGCGGAGTTTCATGTCTGATTTCCTCCACGCGGTTCTCACCTATGAGTTCATGCAACGCGCGCTGCTAGCGGGGGTTCTGGCAAGTGTCGCCTGCGGGATCGTGGGGAGCTACGTTGTCACCCGCCGGATCACCTATATCGCGGGCAGCATCTCACACTGTGTCTTGGGAGGGATTGGCGCGGCCAAGTATCTGCAGACGGTCCACGGTTGGAGTCTTTTTCATCCTCTCTACGGGGCTCTGCTCGCGTCGCTCCTTGCCGCCTTCCTCATCGGAATCGTCAGTCTGAAGGCGAAGGAACGCGAGGATACGGTGATCGGAGCGGTCTGGGCCATCGGAATGGCCGTGGGAGTCCTCTTCATCAGCAAGACGCCCGGCTACAGCACCGATCTCATGAGCTATCTCTTCGGCAACATCCTTATGGTCTCCAAGGCGGACCTTTGGCTGATAGCCCTCTTGGATGCGGTGGTTGTCCTCGTGGGAATCCTCTTCTACAAGCCCCTCCTCGCCGTCTGTTTCGACAGCGAATTCGCCCGGTTGCGCGGCTTGAGGGTCGAGGCGTATTACCTTCTGCTTCTCGGTCTCACCGCGCTGACTGTCGTTCTTTTAGTGACTGTGGTCGGCCTGGTGATGGTGATCGCGCTCTTAACACTTCCGGCAGCGACTGCCGGCCACTTCTCACGTGTGTTATGGAAGATGATGGCGTGGGCGACGCTGCTCAGCCTGGCTTTCACGACCCTCGGTTTGGCGGTCAGCTACAAGCCGGATCTTCCCGCCGGCGCTACTGTCATCGTTATTGCCGGCGCCGCTTATCTCGTCACATCTCTTGGCAATGTACTTGCCGGACGTTCAAAGGGCTGATGGCCCAGGGTCGGTAGGGGCGGACCTGTGTGTCCGCCCCTACCGACCCGGCTGCCCGATCATTCCCGAAACCGCTGCCATTCCTCGGGAATGGTCGCCACGCACACATCCGGGTTTCCCAGCATGTGGGAGGTGAGAACAACCGCTCTGCCGGAACGGTCCCAGCCCACGTGCGGATGGTCCCCATGCCCGTAGTTGCGATGGTTTTTGGTGAGGATCCTCGGGAGCGTCGTCTTGCCTTCGAACAAACCGATGTCTCCATACCAGTTGTCCGCCGCCACCCAAGAGCCGTTGTCGCTCCCGGAAGCGTGCCACCAGTTCTGACGCGCGATTTCGGCGTCCGATCCGCCGGGCCACCAGGCGCCCGCGCCGATGATTCGGACCGTGCCGGACTTCACGTCCAGGACTTTCACATGACGGTCCTCCGTCGGTTCGGGGTGGGTCCCCCCGCAGAACAGCATCTGGTCGTCTACCCACCAGGACTCATGGGTAATGAACTCGTCCTCTCTCTCGGCGTAGGCGCACCGGGGGTTGCCCTCGCGAACGTCGAGCACCATCAGCCGGTGGGGGCGTCCTGCATAACTGAGCGCATTGGGATCGGTGTGGCTCCACTGAACGTGGCCGCCGTATCCAGGCGGATCCTGGATGTCAACGAGCTTCCTGCGCTCTCCACTGGCGATGTCAATCAGCCAAATCGAGGGTCCTCCACGCCCCAGGGCAAGCATCGTCCCCTCGCAGTTCTCGTTGAGAGCGGTGCTATGGCCTTCTTCCGGGAAGGTGCAGACGGTTCTTTCAGTTGCAGTCGCCTTGGAGGGGGAAGCTGCCGGATCCTCGGAAAGCTGAAGAGTCACGCTCAGCGCGACGACATCTCTACCCCGCAAGGCGTAGAACCCGGGAAATCTCAACGCACCAGTAGCCAGATTCAGGCCGCCTTTCGGGGTGTTGAATCGAATCAGCTCGCCCGTCGCCGCGATGTATCCCATGAGACCCCCCTCTTCTCGATCGGAATAGAAGAGGATCACAGACCCGTCCGAAAGCCAGGATCTCTCATGGAAGTAGAAGTTGGTGTCCTTCGCCGAATCGGTCGTCAGGAAGACGAGCCGGACCCCCGTTTCCGGGTCCACCATCTTCTTGTGTTCGGCGGGCAGAACCTGGA
>Ga0214473_10009513_pt1 | contig 11475 bp, 17 predicted proteins | sample RVTome_7_FD_203509 | JGI IMG/M metagenome (GOLD analysis project Ga0214473, IMG submission 203509) | Soil microbial communities from uranium-contaminated site in the Upper Colorado River Basin, Wyoming, United States - RVT98D197 | ecosystem: Environmental > Terrestrial > Soil > Contaminated >...
CAGTCTTGGCTGTCGCGGACCTTCTGCTGACGGAAGAGCCCCCGGCCCCTGTCGAAGTGCCCGAAGTGGCTGAAGTGCCCAAGTCCGATGCCCCGGTTTGATGAATGCCTGAAGTTCGTTCTAGCCCAGGAAGGGGGAACGAGCGAGCCCGCAGGCGACCCAGACACGGCCTACGGCGTGACGCAGGCGATCTTCGATGCGTACTTGAAGATGCACGGTCAGCCAAGCCGCGACGTCGACACGATCACGAAGGAGGAGGTTCGCCTGGTCTACCGCGACCTGTTCTGGCTTCCATCCCGGGCGGACAAGCTGCCGACCCCTGTGGACCTCGTGCATTTCGACTTGGCGGTGAACAGTGGGATGGGCACGGCGGGGCGCATGCTTCAGCAGGCCCTCAACATGACCCCGGTAGACGGGGTGGTCGGCCCGAGGACCATCGCAGCAGTGCAGAGCGCGGATGCGCTCCTGGTGGCAGCCCGGTATGCAAAGCTCCGGCTGAACCACTACATCGTCCTGGGGGCGGTATCTTCGGGGCGGCCGAAGTTGGCCGGCTGGGCGCACCGTTTGGGCTACCTCTTGCTCGCCCTGTGATCGAGGACTACTCTCCCTGCCAGGAGGACATCGCCATGGCGTTTTTCGTACAGTTGCTCCCGCTGCTCGTTTCGCTCCTCTCTCCGCTCGTGACGGCGGGGGTGAAGAAGCTCGTGCCGCGGATTCCCAAGGCCCTCGTTCCGCTCGTGTCCGTGAGCGTCGGGACGGCGGCGGGCTACGTGCTGGACTTCGGGGCGGCGAACGGGGCCATTGCAGGTGCCGTGGGCGTTGCGGTCCGTGAGGTGCTGGACCAGGCGCAGAAGGCGCTTGTACCGAACGTCTGATGCCCGCGGTCAAGGTCACGGTGAACATCGAAGTGGACGGAGAGCCCCTTCGGGGCTTTCCGCTCGCTCGACGTTTCGAGCCGACAGACAAGATTGCGTTTGATTTCACACAGGCAGCGGCGGCGGGTTACAACGCACTGTCCGTTGCCGGCGTGGGCACGATTCAGTGCCTCCTGTTTCAGCCGGCGGCGAACATGGGCGTCAAGCTAGCCGGTGACGGGACAGGCGTGACGATCAACCGTGGGGGGTTCGTGCTGGTCGTCGATGCGGCGGGCTTCTCGGGCCTGACCTTCGAGAACAACAGCGGTGGAGCAGCCAAGGTTGTAGGATTCGCCGCGGGGACCTGACCGTGCGCGTTGTTACCCTCCATCCGACCAACAAGCTCCCGTCGATCGTCCGCTCGGACGAACGGGACAAGCTGCTTTCGGAACGCCTGACGCAGGACATCGAAGATGGCTTGCTGACGCGCCGGCCTGTCGACAAGGTTTGGATCGAGGCGCGCCGGCAGTACGCAGCCATTCCGAAGCGTCCGGTGCGCGAGACGCCGATCCCGAACGCGCCGAACATCGAAGTGCCGGTCGGGGCGATCCTGGCTGACGACATCTACGCGCAGGCGACGGATACGCTGTTCACCGCGAGCCCGCTGCTCACGGTGCGCTCGGTCAACGAGGCGTGGATCGACCATGCCAAGGCGTTCCAGGGCTGGGTGAACTGGCTCGTGGCGAACGAGCTGAACCTCCGGGACGCAGCGAACACGGCTATCTTGGACGTGACGCAGCTCGGGACGGGCTTCTACTACGTGCCGTTCGTCGAAGAAACGCGGAAGACGAAGGTCCACGAAGTCACGCATCGGCACCCGCGCATCTTCCCGATGAGCCCGGAAGACGTGATTCTGCCCTCGGGTTCGCGCGGCGAGATTCAGCGGGACCGCTTCGTGGGCCTACGCTTCTGGTACACGAAGGGCGAGCTGGAGGAACGCGCGAAGCTGCGGGGCTGGAACATCGAAGGGGTGCAGCAGACGGCGCAGCTCGACATGGTCCGCATGCAGCATGAGGCGCGGGCGGGCCTGCGGACTGGCGACCAGCTTTGGCGCCTCGTGTACGAGATCGTCGAGGTCTACTGCTACTTTGACTACGACGGCGATGGGCTGGATGAAGACCTGCTCGTCACGTTCGATCGCAACAGCCGGAAGATTCTCGCGGTCCAGTTCAACCCCTACGACACGCGACCGCTGGAGATCGCGCGCTACCAGCTTCGGCCTCACCTGCCCTACGGCATCGGCATCATGGAAATGGTGCAGCCGTTTCAGGAAGAAGTGACTGAGCTGCACTGCGCGACGATCCTGAACGTCCTGCTCGCCAACGCGCGCATGTGGGTAGCGAACCACAATGAAATCCCCGAGACGATCGAGATTTATCCGAGCAAGGTCGTCAAGGTGAACGGCGACGTGAACACGGCCTTGAAGGAGCTGAAGATGTCCGAGGTCTACCCCTCGGCGTTCCAGGCTCAGACGATGGGGCTGTCGTTGGCGGAGCGTCGGGTCGGGACGTCGGGCCAGGCCGGCATGGCGGCGAAGGGAGGCTCACGGACTCCAGGCGTGACGGCGCTGTCCCTGCTCCAACAGGTCAACCGGCGCTTCGCCCCGGCGTTCGCGGACATGCGCGAAGCCACCGGCGGGGCCGTCCGGCAGGCCGTGTGGCGCATCGCGGAGCGGGTCAAGTCGGGGGACAAGCAGGTCAGCCAGCACATCATCGACGTGCTCGGGAGCGAGGATGGCGAGATGGTCCTGGACATCCTCCGAACCGACGACTTCGAGCGGGCCATCGCGATCGAGTTCACCGCATCGACGGCCTCGATCAACCGTGAGGCGGACCGGCAGAACGCTCTCCTGTTGGTGAACATGCTCGGCCAATACTACATGCAGTCAGCGGCGCTGGTAGAGAAGGCTGCGGACCCGAACACGCCGGAATCCGTGCGCGCCGTGCTGGCGGAGATTGCCAAGAAGGGCACGGAAATGATGGACCGGACGATCCGGACCTTCGAGCAGGTGCGCGACCCGCGGGCGTTCCTCGTGAACGCCACCGGCATGATCGAGCAGGCAGGCGCGGAAGCTGCGGCACAGGTGCAGGCGGCCGTGATGCAGCAGCTCGTTGCGGCTCAGGGGGGTGCAGGGGGCATGCCAGGCCAGCCGCAGGCCCCTCCGCTGCCGGCCCCGGGGTTCGCGGGCGTCGCGTAAGGAAGTTGACACCGTGCGCAATCGGTGGCTAGAGACAGTCAGACGGGAGTGTCGAGCCGAATTTGAGGCCGACCTCACAAAAATGATCGCCGACGAGAACTGCTTGTCGAAAGCTAAGGACATCGAATCGCTGCACTACCAGCGAGGGCTGGTGGCGGGGATGACTCGGGTTCTCTTTCTCGTCGCCAACGCTCCAAAGGAGTGACCACATGAGTCTGTTTGGGAAACCCGCTCGTCCTGTTACGCCTCCGCCGGCCGCAACGCCGCCGGCTCCCGCTGGTCTGACGAAGGATGACCTTGCTGCCGCTCTGACGGGGGCTCTTGGGCCGATCAAGTCCGAGCTGGAGAGCAAGATTGCCGAGCTGCGCGGGACTGTGGCGGGGCTGGCCGGCCGCGAGCCGACGGTCGTCATGCAGCCTGCCGCCCCCTACGTGCCTCCCGAGCCGGTCATCTCAGACGACGACATCGAGCAGGCCATTCGGGCGGGGGAGGGCGCTGCGCCGCGCATCCGGGCGATGGTCGATCGGGCCGTGAACCAGGCTGCGGCAGGGCTCAAGCAACAGCTCGACGCTTTCCAAGAGGCGGGTCTGGAATCGCTCGGCGCAGTCGCGTCGGAGATCGCTGTCGGGAAAATGCGGCATTACAAGCGATTCCAGAAGGAAATCGACGCGAGAGTCGCTCGGCTGGAGCCGACGCTTCGCGCCAACCCGCAGGCGATCCAGATGATCCACAACTCGGTGGTGGGGGAACATCAGGAGGAGCTTGAGCGGGAGGCTGTTGAGGCGGCGATTCGGGGCGCGCAGGACGGCGGGCAGGGAACGACGGAGCGCGAGATCAGGCAGGTCGGAGGCACGACCCCTGGCACGGGCCTGGCCCCAGCATCCAGCCGGCAGGAGAAGAAGCACCCGTCTGCGGAGGAGCTGGCTGGATCGGACGGTATGGAAGCCTTGAAGCACAAGGATCGGGGCGCCGGGAAGGACCAGGACTCCTTCGCACAGTCCATGGGGTATCATAGCTGGGATCACTACATGGAGGCGTTCGAGCAGGCCAAGGAAGACGGCGAGCGGATGGGCATTGCGACGAGATAACGACGCTCCTAGCTAGGGGCTCTTGCACACGACAACGCAGCCACGTAGGAGAGAAGCCATGGGCGATGTGACGGAAGTAGCCGAGGCGCTTGAGGATCAGATGGCGCGGGAGGATGCCGCGGTAGAGGCAGTCGAGGCTGCCGGCCCGCCGGACGATGTTTCAGATGCCAAGGGCCACGCGCGGCGTGAGGCGCTGCGGAAGAAGGCCGCGAAGCTGATTGCCCAGGCAGACGAGCTGCTGGGTCAGGTGAGCGTCGAGACCGGCGATCCTGCGAAGCTCAAGCCGGACCGCGAGGTGCGCCAGCACTTCGACGAGTTCAACGAGGTGTACATCTCGAACGCGGACCCGAACTACAAGTACGCCTTCGTGTACCGCGATCCGCACAACGACTTCGGCGGGCGCTTCGTCCGCCGGCTTCAGGCCCTCGGCTGGGAGCTGGTCAGCGGAACGATGGAAGAGGCGAAGGAGCATCGGCACGTCGACGGCACCCGCGTGGTGGCTGACTGCGTCCTGATGCGCTGCCGGGTCGACCGCTACCTCGTGCTTCAGAAGCGCGACCGGCTGCTTCGGCAGGCTCAGCAGGAGGGGGTCTCGGCGAACGTCTACGACCTGGCTGAGCGGGCGGGCGTACGGGTGTGGGACGAGACGCCGGACTTCGTTCGGGACGAGATTCAGAGCCACGCGAACTCCCGCCGGGCGCGGGCGCTTGGCCGGTTTCACGCGATGAACGCGAACGGCCGGGTCGACCGCATGTTGCGGACGGGCGGGATTCCTGGATTGCCCCCGGCTGGGCGCCCTGTTGCAAGCCCCGGGCGGTAAGGCTACAGCTAAGGCACAGCGCAAGGAGACACGCACATGGCTATCAAGCACGCAGTCATCAAGCCGGTCCGCCTCGTGGGCCTGACGAACACTCCGTCGACCACGTACACCGCGGGTGGGACCATCGTAAAGGGTGCTCCGCTCGTGTTCTCCGCGGGCCTGGTGGTCGAGGCGACGGACGACGACGCCGGTGCGGCCGGCCCGATCGTCGGCTTTGCCAGCCACGATGCGCTCATCACGGAGGCGGTGCGAGTCGAGCCTGCCCTGCCTGGCCAGCGATTCATCGGGTCGCTGACTACGCTGACGGCTTCGGTCGCTAGCGATGCCGGGACCAAGGCGCTCGCCGTCGCGGACATCGGCACGGTCTGCGAGCTGCACAAGGACGACACGAGCCTGAAGTGGGTGCTCGGCGCGACCGGCGGGGCGAATGCCTGCGCGGTGGTCGTGGCCCTGGTGGACCCCGTCGGTGCGACCTCGAACGACACGCCGAACTTCGGCTCGGCAAACAGCGGCACTGCTCTGGTCGAGTTCATCGTCCAGGTGGCCGACACGATCTTCGCGTAAGCGGGAAGCTGAGACAGGAGAACAGCCATGGCAATCGGACGTGGAGCATTCGCCGCCCTCCTTCGGCCAGACCTCTACCGGGTCTACATCGAGACCGGCAAGGAACGGCCCCTGGAGTACACACTGGTCTTCAACACGGACGACATGCCGTGGAACCCGGTTACGGATCAGCAGATCGCCGGGCTCGGCACGCTGCTCTCCATGCCCGAGGGGGAGAACTTCCCGCTCGACGAGCCTCTGCTCGGTGGGCAGGTCAGCTACACCGCGGTGCCGTTCGGCCTCGCGGCGGAGATCACCTGGCCGATGTGGCGTGACGACCAGTACGGCGTCATGCGCGAGCTGGTCGCTGAGCTGGCGCGGGCCAGTCGCAACCGTCAGGAGGTCGATGCCTGGTCGGTGCTGAACAACGCTTTCGACAACGCCTTCGCCGGCTTCGACGGCGTGTCTCTGTGCAGCACGGCGCACCCTCTGCTCGGGGGCGGGACCACTGCCAACCGGCCTTCGGCCGATGTGGGCTTCAGCCAGCTCGCGATCCAGAACGCGCTCACGCGGTTCGAGAACATGCCGAACGAGCGCAACCTGCCTCGGCTGATGACGCCGAACCTGCTGCTCATCGCGCCGGAAAACAAGTTCCTCGCCCGGCAGATTCTCGGCTCGGGCAAGCAGCCGCTCACGGCGGACAACGAGATCAACCCGCTCATCCAGGACGACCTGCGCTTCATGGTCTGCCACTACTTCACGAACTCGACGCAGTGGTTCCTCATGTCGAAGGCGGCCCATGATCTTCAGTTCCTCTTCCGCGATCGGCCGATCTTCGACGGGTTCGACGCGCCGTGGAACAAGAACGCGATCTTCACCGTCTACCAGCGCCACACCAAGGGCTTCGGCACCTGGCGCGGCGTGGACGGCAGCCGCGTGGCCTGACCGGACGGAGCGAGGAGAACAACGATGGCATCCATTCACGAGATCGCAGGGAACTTCGGGCTTCCGATCAACCCGCGACAGAGCCCGGGGCTTCTAGTGGGTGATGGCGGCCACGCCACGATCCAGGCGGCCATCGACCAGGCTTCACCGGGGGACACCATCTTCGTCCAGCCGGGCGAGTACACCGAGAACCTCGTCGTGACGACCGACTACCTGACCCTCGTCGGGGCGCAGCTTGGAGGCTACGGCCGTCCGGACATCGTCGCGGCGGCGGGCGGCGCGGCCCTCACGGTCACGGCACAGGGCTTCGTCGCGAAGCGGTGTCGGTTTGTGACTGAGGACACCGATGCCGTGATCCAGGAGGGCAACGGCTTCCGGTACGAAGACTGCGTGTTCGACGGAGGCAACAGCGAGGCGGCCACCGAGGGCCTGCTGCGCCTCAAGGGCAACGCGGACGATGACTCGTTCACGGCATCTGAGGGCCTCCTGAAGGACTGCCTGTTCCGCGGCAGCCTTGGCTTCGGCATCGCCTTCGACACGGGCGATGCGCCGGGCAACGGTGTGGGCAGCACGCATTGCGTGCTCGACGAGTGTCGTTTCATCGACAACACCGGCGCCGACCTCGTGACGCTCGACACCGGGGGCGGGGTCTACTCGGTGCAGGACGTCGTCGTGAAGCGGTGCCACTTCGCGGAGCCGAAGAACAAGGCCACCTGGATCGACTTCACGACCGCGAACGGCGGCGCTGCCAGTGACCAGACGGGCATGATCGCCGACTGCTACTTCAACGATGACACGGTGGACACGACGGCCATCGCGATCGTCGGCACGGGTGTGGGCGTCGTCGGCTGTCACAGCATGGACGGCGAGTTCGACGGCTCGGGCCTCGACTGATGAACCCGAGTGAGCTGCTTCAGACGGCGCTGGAGGTCCGGCGGGGTCAGATCGCCCTGTCGAGCCTCGCGCCGGACCTTCGGCTTCAAGTCCGGCAGACGTTGCGCCGGACGTCAGATGCACAGCTTGGTCGCCTCGCGGCGGCCCAAGAGCGCAAGCGCGGGCACTACCAGCTTCGCGCGTGAGAGGTAGGCGATGCCGACGACCGTAGACGACGTCGCGAGAGCGGCGCTCTCGGTGGTAGGCTCGAACGCCGGCCTGCTCCTCGCGATCGGCTGGGCCTCGGAACGCTACCGCCAGCTCACCTCGCAGGTCCGCATGCGTCACCTGCGCCAGATCGGCGAGGTGGTCATCCCGGCGCCGATCGACACGGGCACGGCCTCGTTCACCCGGGGCTCGAACGTCGTCACGGGCAACGCGGCTGCGGCTGCTGCCTGGCAGGCTCGGCCGGACATCAAGGACGGCACATGGTACATCCGCCTGCGTCGCGTGTGGTACCGGGTGGCCGACGTCACCCCGACAGGCACGATCCTGCTCCAGAGCCAGGTGGCCGAGGACGACGTCGCTGCCGTCTCGTACAAGGTCATCAAGCGTTACCACAAGCTTGCGCCCGACGTACGTTACCTCGGCAAGTTCGTGCACATGAGGCTCCACCGGATGCTGCACGAGGCGTCCATGCTCAGCATCGACATGAGCCACTCGGCTCGGTGGATCACCGCCGGCTCGGGGCCAGAGATCGTCGTGGACGTGAACACCGACGCCGAGGGCCATCGGCTCGTCGAGTTCTACCCGTTCTCGACGACGGAAGAGATCGTTCATTACGTCTACTGGCCCACGCCCCTCAAGCTACAGCCCGGCTCGATCCTGCCGGCCGAAGTCGACCAGGAGGCGCTCAAGTCGGGCGTGCTGATCGACGTGTACCGTTTCGAGATGGCGAAGGCTCTGCGGGACAACAAGGTCGACGCTGCCGCGACGTGGCGGAACGAGATGCGGGCGCAGGAGACGACGTGGGGCAAGCGGATCGAGGAGATCGCCAAGGCAGACCACGGGCTCGATGACGTCGCGCTGATCCTGCACCCTCGTGGCCTGCCGAGCTTCCGGGACGACGACCCGCTCATCAAGACGGCCGCGGCTGATGCGGTGAGTCGGCTGGTCGGGTGGCCGTAACATGGCCTTCACGGGCTCAGCCCTGATCGACTCCCTCGCCCGGCGCGTCCGCGACACGACCAACTTCGCCCACGACCGACCGACGTTGCTCGACGTGCTGAATCGGGTGAGCTACGTCTTGAACGCCGCGACGCGGGTCAAGTTGACCTCGACGTCGTTCACGCCCGCAGCGAATCGGACGCTGTACCAGACCGACGCGGTCGCTTCGGGCATTCTCCGGATCGTCGGCGTGCGCGAGGCAGGCGGCCGAGACCTGTTGGAGATTCCGTGGGAATCGCTCGTGCTGAACGACCCGGCGTGGCTGCACACGACCGGCCCGCGCCATGAAATGTTCGCCTACATCGGCCGGGACCTGTTCGTGCTGTACCCGGCGGTCAAGTCGGCCGACATCGCGGCCCTCACGGTCATCCACGCGAAGACGCCGACGGCCCTGGCGGACGACGCTGTTGCGTGGGAACTGCCGGACGATCTTGAGCCGGTGCTCCTCGACCTCTCAGAAGTGCTCATCTACCTGCGCGGTCGCATATTCAGCCCGCAGGAGATGATCGCGGCGCCCTTGAAGCGGGCGGCCGATGCGCTCGGTGTCGAGGTCCCCTACGCGATCAAGCGACTTGGGGAGGGCTTCTGATGTCCCGGGCCACCACCATCGCGCTCGCGAACACGCTCATGGACAGCTTGGGGGACACAACCCAGCTGGGGAGCTACTACGATGACGTCGTCCTGGAGCTGGGCCGCGGAGTTCTGCCCGGCGTCGTGGCACTCGTGGGTGCGGGTTTTGTTGCTGGCGTGGCTGATACGGGCACGTACACATGGCCTACGACGGCGATTCGGGTTCTTGCTGTTGCATACGACACGCGACAACTTGCCGAGGCTATGGCCGGTGAGGCGGACCTGTTCGATCGGGAATGGCGGTCGACTCGCGGCGTGCCGATCGCCTACGTGACCGCAGACGAGAACCAGCGCGTGTCGAGGCTTGTGCCTGTGCCGGCGGTCTCGGGCGTTGCGCTTGGCGTGGACACGCCGTTCACCTGGACCGCTTGGCCGGGGGAGAACGTGACGTTCATCTACACGGAGCAGCGCACGGATGTTCACCTGGACGAGGAGCTGGCCGTGGCACTAGAGATCATGGCCCGCGAGTACAGCCGCGACTCGAACCATCACGACCCGGTTGCCGCAGCCATCGCGAAGCAGCTTTCCACGCTGTTTTTCCGCTCGATCTATCGGTGACGCGATGGCGGATGTTCTCAAGCTCCCCCCGTTCCGGGGCAACTCAGTCGAAGACCTCAACCGGCTCGTCGTCGAGCTGAACAAGCAGCTCAACCGAATCGCCCAGCGCCTCGATGATCGTACGCGCAAGCTCGTGCTGTCTGGCGACCTCGACTTCAACAACTTCCGGGCGAAGAACGTCGGGACGCCGAAAGATGAGAGCGATGCCATCACGATCGGTCGACTAGAGGAGCACCTTGACGACCTTGCAAACTTGAGCCCGGCGATCCCGACGAGTGAGGGAGACGAAGGAGTCGGATTTGGTATCAGCGCCCGTCAGGCTCGGCGCACGTCCCGCTTTCGTCGTGCGGTCGAGGACGAGGTGGATCAGAAATTGCTCGATGCGGTACCGACGGTTGCGCCTCCGGAGGTTGAGTCGGTTGGGGCCGTCGGTACGACGGCTGATCCTCCCGTGTTTGCCCTGAGTGACCACACACACAGTGGCGTGAACTCACCTGACACTCAGACAGTTACGGGGCTCAAAACGTTCGATCGCGACCCGGCAGCGCCGTTTGAGGTCACACCAGGCAGCGACACGGTGGTGAACTTGGGGGCCGAGAGGGCGCGGAGGGCGCTCCTCGCCTTGCCCCTCGACGCTGGAGTCGCGCCGCTTCCCGATCTAGGATACCGGCGAACGTTCTTGACGATGGGGGCTTGAGCGATGGCGGAGAGCTTCAAGATTCTCGGACAGCAGAACCCAGCGGCGACAACGCTGACCGACCTCTACACGGTGCCGGCCTCGACGCAGGCCGTCGTGTCGTCAATCGTTGTGTGCAACCGAGGGGCGGCCACGAGCTACCGGCTCTCCGTTGCCCTGAACGGCGCCGCCGACTCGAACGAGCAGTACATCGCCTATGACCGGGCGATTGGGCTAAACGAGGTTCACACGTTCGTCCTCGGCATCGGCCTAGGCGACACCGACAAGCTGCGGTGTTACGCAACCCTAGCAACACTGAGCTTCAGTGCGTTCGGCGTGGAAATCGTCTGATGGCACACTATCAAGAGCTGCCCTCTGGCGATCCGATTTGCGTGAGTCTCCGGCAAGTCTTTACCGCGAAGGGTATTCCTGGAGGCACGCGCATTTTTTTCTCGCTTGCGCCGGTCCAGTCGGTTGACGTGTCAAACTCCTTCGCAGAAGTCGAGAAAGACATCCGCGCGGTAGAACAGGGTGCGCCCTAAGAATGCCTCTCAAGCGGGTCAACTTCCGGACCTTCGCGAAGGGTCTGTGGCTCGCCGGCCCTCGGGAGAACGCGCCGGAGGATGCGTTGCGCCGGGCGGTTGGCGTGGCCGGTCTGCGCTACGGCTCGATCCGGTCCCGCAGCGGCTCTGCCCTCCTGCTCGCCCTCGACGCGCATTCGGTCGTGCGCTGGAAGGACAAGCGCATCGTCGGGGCAGGCACGGGCTTGTTCTACGGCGTGCTCGCGGGGAGCGAAGTCGGTATCTCCACCGAGCAGGTGCTCAGCGGCAACCGCTGGACGGCCGAGCCGATGCCGCCGACAGCCGAGTCGTCGCCCGTCGATGACCGGCTCTGGGTTGCTGACTCGTCCTGGCCCGTCAAGATCAAGTCGGACTTCACATCGCAGCGGTGGGGCATCACGGCGCCGACGTTGGCTCCGACTACCGGCACGAAGAGCGCGCAGG
>Ga0214473_10009514_pt1 | contig 11475 bp, 17 predicted proteins | sample RVTome_7_FD_203509 | JGI IMG/M metagenome (GOLD analysis project Ga0214473, IMG submission 203509) | Soil microbial communities from uranium-contaminated site in the Upper Colorado River Basin, Wyoming, United States - RVT98D197 | ecosystem: Environmental > Terrestrial > Soil > Contaminated >...
GAGCACCTTGTTCTCAATGATGTAGAGGAACACCTTCTTCACGTCCTCGAGCCCCACACGGAAAACGGCGAACCAAGCTTCGGCTGGCCCCTTCGCATCCCGCAGGAAGCCGATGATCGCAGGAATAATGTCGCTGGAAGTGAACCGCACCCACTTGTCGATAACAGCCTGAATCTGGTCGCGGTGCTCAAGAAGAAACGCTGACGCCTTCTGGGCCAGAGTTGTCAGAACTGGCAGAAGCGCCATCCCTATCGTCTCCTGGACCTCCGAGAGGGCGTTCTTGAGCTGTGCCATCCGGCCCCCGAACGTGTCCGCCGCCCGGCTGGCACTGCCGCCAAACTCCGTGTTCAATTCGGCGATGATGAGCTGCTGGGCCTTTGCGGTCTGGCCCGTCTCCTGCAATTTCTTGATGACCTCAACCTGCTCACTAGTGAAGGAAACGCCCACACGGCGCAGGGCCGTCATGCCGAGTATTGGATCGTTCAATGCCTTGCCCACCTGAATCGCGGAGCCCTGCAGATCAGTCCCCAGCGCCGTGGACATATCCAGCACGGCCTGTACGGCCTGCTGCATGAGCGGGCCTTTAATCTGGGTGAACGTCAGTAGCACGTTCTCCGTGCTGAGGACCGCTTCGTCACTGAACGTGGTGACTTTCTGGAAGGCTCCCGCCATATCGAGCAACTCTTGCTTCGTCAGCCCCGCGGCGCCCTTCGTGGATTTCAGGACGGCTTCGAGCTGGGCGATGGCCTTCTGGGACTCCATCGCCTCTTTGATACTGGTGCCGAGAACGACACCCAGAGCGCCGAAGGCCGCCCCGGCCACCGCCACCGCTGGCATGAGGGCACCACGGAGCTTCTGTGAGAGGCCGCCAGAGGCGCCGCCAACCTTGTGGAAGGTGCCGCTCGCCTTGTCATCGGCGGAGACGAGGATGCGGACTTCGTTAGCCATGCTTCTCCGGTGGCTTCGCCTCAGCCAGTATCGCCAGCATCTGCAGGACGTATCCCGCGTCCTCCTGGAGCACCACTGATGGTGGGACGCCCCAGCGCTGGCAGAGCCCGTCCACCAGTTCGGCCTCCAGGAGTTCGGCGGGCTTAGTCACGCGCTCTCCGTCATCGATGGCTCCGGCGAATCCTCCGCCGATGAGGGCGAGCCTTCGCCTAAAGGGGCAGGCAGCCCCGCCATCGCTTCCGACCACGCCCTGATCATCGCCACCGCGAGCTCGGGCGGTATCGCCAAGAAGCCGTCTCCGGTCGCAGGAACAACCCGCCCATCATCATCCTCCAGGTTCCATTCGACGAGCACGTCATCCCCGAAGCGGCGGCAGGCTTCTTCCAGCTTGTCCGGCTCCTGCGAGTCCGCTAGGCGCTGGAACGTAAGATATGTCCCCATACCCACATCTAAGCGACAGCGCGCCTCCGCGCCCTCATAGTCGCCAGTGAGCACGAGTACACAGGTCTTGCGCGGGACGCTGAACCGCCCGTTCTTCTTACTCACGGCCCTAGCTCCAGGCCGGGACGGTGCCATTGGAGAGCTGGAACGGCGCCGAGAACGTCAGTGAGCCGTCCGCCGCCCGGTTGAGGTCGTAACTGGTGAAGATGACCTCCATCGAAAGCGTCTGCCCGCTGATCGCTATCGTCAGCGTCCGTCCCACCTGGCCCGCCAGGATCGTCCTGTAGTTCTTGAGGACGGTGTGCGAGCCCGTGGCGGCTGCGTCGTTGAACACGCCGCTGATGGTGCCTGACCCGTCGCCCAGCAAGAGCAGCCGTTCCATCGCGCTCTTGTCGACGCCCGTCACGTCCTGCACCCCGGACGGGGTGTTAATCGTGATGGACGTTACGTCGTTCGAGATGTCGCGCAGCGTTCCGCCGCTGTCATCGACGGAAACCGTCATCCCCAAGCCAGATTCTTTACCCATAACTCCTCCTTACAGAAGCCTACCCGCGCCGTAGTAGCGGACCGCCACCACGGCGAATGTGCATTCGCTGAACGTGCCTGTCGTGTTGACCTTGAGATAGCGCCGGATCGTCCGCGTGAGCAGGTCCGTCTCAATGCGCTCGAAGGTTGAGGCTGAGGCCGTCGTGAACGCGCCCAGGCCGGTGATATTGGCGAAGCTCGAATTGTCCGCCGAGTCCTGAATCCGCATAGTCACCGAAGTGCCGGTGAATGAGAAGATGTGCAGATAGGCCGCCATCCCGAAGGCCGTTGACACGTCGTTGAAGTCGACACCCGTCGCCGGCGCCGTTGCCACCGTGTCCGTCCGCTTGCCGGCCGTGAGCATCTTGCCCCACTCCAGCCCGAAACCGTTGGAGAGCGCCTGCACGGTGAATATCAGCCCGCCGTCGGCGGTGCGCGTCGGGTCGTAGTTGATCTGCTTGCCGGTCAGACATGCGGACTCGTTGCCCAGAACTGTCCCGCGGAAGTAGGAGACAAGCGTGTCCGCCGTGGGCCGGAGCTTCAACTCAGCGTGTTCAGCGAGAGCGGCGTCATTGAAAAACGAATTGAAGCTGATCTCACCGTCGTACAGGCCGTGGATGCGCTCGTGCGCGCTCTTGTCGATGGCCGTCACGTCCAGCGGGTTGACCGAGGAGCGGATCGTCTGCACCGCTCCTACGTCGCCGGAAAGGTCGGAGCCGCCGACATAGATTTGGTCCCCTAAACCGCTCTGCTTCGCCATTAGGCCACCGCCTTTATGTACTGGTTGCGCTGGTTCGGCATGGGCCGCTTGTTACGTTGCTGTTCGCTGGGCGTAGCCCAACAGCAATTCCACGGCGCATAGGGGCCATCGTTGTTGATTCGCTCCAGGGTAAGGCCATCGGGCCGCTCGCCCATATCCGCCAGAAATAACTCAAACGATTCAGCCCACGGCTCATAAACAGTGATACCCCGATCGCCATATCCCTCGCGGGAAGCGCAGCGCGTCTTCATGCTCTGCCAACTCTTGTAAGTTGGAGACGGAGAATACGCTTTCGCGGAATGGCCGTGAACGAGATTGCCGGGTCGCGACATAGTACGCCCCCGGAAGCCTGGGTAGGAATGGCGCTTGCAGGTGCATCCTGTAAGGCAGGGCTCGCTTCCAAATCCTCCCGATTGTTTAGCCATCAGACTCCTCCTCAATCGGCACGAGATTGAAACGCCCTAACTCCTGAAGGCAAGCGGCGTCCTTGAGTTCAGCGGGCCGGCCCAGTTCAAGAATTGGGGTCTGCCCAGCGACGATGTGCAGATGGAGTTCGGTGCAGTCCCTCGCGTCGACACCAAACGCCCGACAGAGCATCTCCGCCAACGAGCCGCTGCCGACCTCTTTAGCCATATTCAATCTCCTATGCGAACACCGCCACGTCATTAACGTCGAGCGGGATGATGATGTCGGCGATGCGGAACATCTTCTGCACGTCCCCGCCGAGCTGCAGGTAGCCGAAGGTCACCGTCAGGTCGGTAGGGCGCAGGTTCCGCACGTTGGCGTCGCTGAAGTTGAAGTCACCGCAGAAATCCTCTATCAACTCGAATACCGCCGCGCCCATTACCATCTCCGTATTCTCCAGCGGCTCCGCAAAGGCGTCAGCATAGAGGCGTACAATGAGGTTCAGTCGGCCCTGAGCGTAGGTGAGCGTCGTTTCCGGGATACTGGCTGACGACAAGAACACAGCGGCGGCAAGGGCCGTTGGCGGGGCTTTCGGTTCCCCAACGGTCACCCCGCCAGGAAAGCGCGCCGACGCCGACAGGAAGCTGTGCGTCTTCTGGAGTAAACCCCTCGGGTCAAAGGCCATCAGCGCAACCTCTCGATTGCCTTGCGGACGTGGTAAAGAAGTATCTGTCCTGCCAAGCCTTGCAGTTTGTCACGCGTCCGCCGGAAGATGGCGTAACCCTTGAACCGCGTTGCCTGATTCCGCGAGGATACGCCCTCCAGCCACGGACCATAAACGACGTTGGAATCAACAACGATGCCCTGATAGCGATTTGCCCCCGCGCCAAGCCCCATGATCGACCCGGCAACAACGCCGTGGATCGACCGCGCATAGTGGCCGGTGTGGCGGTAGCCATGAGCAGCGGCGTAGACCCCTGAATGGAAGACTCCGCCTCGCTCTCGTGGCTGCGCCATCGCCACTCCCAGCCCCTCGCCCTTCATAGTGGTATCTACGATAGCGTTATACAGCGAGTCCAGCACCGGCCCCGCACCAAGCCGGAAGAAGGGGCCAGAGACCTTAACGGTTACGTTCATAGCGCCACCGCCAGCGGCCGGTCGTACTTCACCACAAGAGCCGCCTCCATCTGGGCCAGCAATCTGCCCCGCATTTCAACGGTTCCTTCACCAATCCCGATTGCCCCCGTCCAACCGCCTTTATCCTGGTGCAGCGAGTGAACGGAGCGGGCGATGACGTACTCGGTGATGTCCTCCGGCACGGCATACTTGTTAACCGCCGTGGAGTTAGCGTGCGTCGCTGCCGTCGTGCCGTTCTGACCCCGCACAATGGTCAAGGTCCGAGCGACCTGAACAGCGGTGTCATCAGCGTGGGCGGCAAGTGTCGTGCCGTTGTAGGCGCGTATGACAGACAGAACGTTTGTGGCGACGCTGGAGATGTATATCTCCTCGGAGTCAAGCTTAATGACCTCCCCCGCCACGAGGCCATGGCTGCCGTCAACCGTGATCGTGTTATCGGCCATATCGGCCGTGATCCCAGCGTCGTTCACAAGGATGGAGCCCAGCGCCGCGAACGCCCGCCCAGAGACAAATACCTGCTCGCTCTCAATCAGGAGCGTGTCGCCCACGTCGATCAGCGCCGAGTTGGAGCAGACGAAGGACGTGGCCGCGGCGTCTGAGGCCAAGCCGCTTGCGACTGTGCCCGCCGCTTCGGTCGCGTTCCCGTAGCCCCAGGAACCCGCCACGCGCACAGCACGCTGGTTCGTCGTGGAGATCGTCGTCGCAAAAGTCGCATCAGCATCGGTGGATGAGCGGTCCAACTCCAGCCGGGTATACGGCGGCCCCTCGTTCGCAGGCTCCAGGAAGATGTCCGCGGTCGGCACCGCCGTCGCCGTATCGCCGTCGCGGGTCACACTGGAGATGGACAGCAGGTGCTCGTCCAGGTACAGCGTGTAGCCGTTCCGGTTACGGTCATCGACATCTGAGTCCTGGGGCCAGTTGAAGTTGCGTGTCTGCGTCTTGGGGATGAACACACCTGAACGCAACCCTAGCACTCGGTCTATGTGCCGTGAGGCGGCCTCGATGTGCCGGTCAACATGGGCGTCACTCTCCGCGCCCTTGATGTCGCTGGCGCGTTTTACCTGTTCTCTGGTGGCGTACCAATTACCCATGCTTCACCGCCACAGCTACATAAGCCGGAGGGTCGTAAACGGTCGCAGGCGCTATCTGCGACGTGACATCGCCAAAGACGCCCATCCAGCGTCCGCACTCCCCGGGCTCAATCGGAATGTGCTTATCGTCCCCAGGCCCCAAGTGAACGAACACCAGAGCCTTGCCGCCGTCCCGCAGAAGCCGGTATGCCTGCGCCACGAGCGGCGCCGGATCGTCGGTGTGGTCCAGTACGTTCAGCAGGAGCACGGTGTCGGCACTAGCATCGGGGAGGATCGTAATATCCGTGTTGATGTGCCAAGCCGTCAGCCCCTCGTAAGCGAGGGTATCCAGAGCCACAATCTGGCGGCAGTTCATGATGTCCATGACTGGCAGGGGGCCGGAGCCGATCTCTACTGTGTCCCCAGCCTCCCTCATCTCCCGCCAGAAGAACGGGTAGTACCGCGCCCCGTAGAGGGCGTACATCCTTTGCCGTGCAGTCTCATGGGCTAGGTACTTGCGCCACCATTCCAGTTCGGCCGCCTGCATCCTGGCGAAGCGCGAGCCGCCCTTGACTAGAGGCGCCGCAGACTTCGTGTTCAGGCTCATGTCTTCGCCACCAAAGCCTCTTGCTGCGCACCCAGCGACTTGCCAGGGACGTACATGACAGACCGCCCCTGGCCCGGCGCGCCCTCCTCCGAAAGCATCCCGTGTTCGACCCCCAGATCGTTTACCGTCACGGAGACAACCGCCCGGTGCTGGAGGATGATGGAGGGGTCACACCAGATGGTGAACCCGCACTGGCGGGCGCGTTCACAAAACGACCAGTCTTCCGAGAGGTAGTGGACCCGCTTGTCTTCGGTCTCGTACCCCGCCTCTCGGAGCGTCAGCCCCTCATCGATCTCAAAGGGCCGGAAGAAGTCGTACATCGTGGCATCGCCAACACCCTGCTCACAGTAGACGATAGGCTCCCGGCCGTGGACGGTCCTGAACCCCTCGTGAGCGAGCATCTTCTCGAACACGATCCGGGGTATCGCCATGAACCCCGTCGCCAGGTAGCGCACCTCCGTCAACGGCTCGCCCGGGCCGAACATGACGTTCTGCTTGGGCCAGAACAGCGATGCGGGGTGCGGGACGCGAGAGCGGGTGACATAGACGCCCCCTACCGGCTCTTGTTTCTCCCGCGCCAACCGTGTGACCTTGAACAGATCATCCGGCCAGAACTGGACGTCATCGTCCAGGATCATCATGACGTCAGCCTCAGCCAGCGCGGGCTCAATAAGCAGCTTCGTCGCCAGCAGGGAGCGGGTGCGGGAGATCAGGGCGTCCCCGTCGATGGTCTCCCAATAGATGTCATCGTCCGGTTGGCGGGTAGCGATGGCGGCCACAAGGGAATGCGCCGCCCGGACATCGTAGTATCGCCAGATCGGAGTCGCCAAGTATGTGAGCGGCGTATAGCTACCCTCTCCTTCTGCGGCGCTTGTTCCTGATCGGCTTCAGCGCCTTGTCTTCCGGCGGCCCTTCGACCGCCTTCTCTTCAATCCGTTCAGGCTCGTGAACAGGAGCGTCTTGAAACGTAGGCTCCAGGCTCACCGCCTTGCCGTCCCGTATCAACTGCTCGGCGGCGTCGACGGGCAGGTCGTAAACCTGCCCGTCGAATAGCGCCCGCTTGTCACCGCCGAGGCGGATGTCGGTCTGTTGGAGAATCCGCACCCGCATGGTTAGTAGGCGACCGCGACGCAACTCGTGAGCGCCGTGTTGGCAGCGACCACGACCTGCGCCCGGACATACCGCCCCACCTGGTCCTTGCGGACCCACATCTCCCGCACGCCACTAGCGGCGTTGGAGGCCGCCAGCGTCGCGTCAGGATAGGTCGTGACGTTGACGTTGGTGAAGTTCGAGTTGTCGCTGGAATCCTGAACGTAAGCGGCCACCGTGGCGGCACCAGTCAGGGCACCTGTGGCCACAACGAAGTAGCAGCCGCGCTTCCCCTGAAGGTCGACGCCGAGGCCGTCAAGCGTGGCAGCCCCCGACGAAATCGGGACGCCCACTGGAGCCGCCGTCAGTGCCGCGATTGGGTTGTGCGCTGGGCTCATTCTTGCGCCCATGTTTCCTCCTTATTTCAAGTTGGCGGGGGCCGGGAAGGCCCGGCCCCCTTTAGCCGTCACTAGCTGGCGGCACCCTTGATGATGCGGAAGGCGTCGTTCTCGGCGAACAGGGAGTCGTAGCGCACCCGCGCTGCGAAGCCCACCTGGTCGTTCGCCATGAACAGCTCGTCCAACCGGCGGATGCTCATGCCCACACGGTCGATGAAGTAGTACATGGAGAAGTCGCCGATGGCGCCGACTTCCTCGTTGGCACCCACCGCCGCCCCGTTGTCCCAGCCGGTGCCGTCGAAGAACACGATTGGCCGCCCCAGAAGGCGCGGGCTGGGCTCGGCGCTCAGCAGCTCCTGGAAGACGTGGATACCGGCAGCGGTGGACCCGATGGCGGCGATCAGCCCCATGAAGGAGCTGGTCGTGTGCCAGGTCGCGTTCGCCCGCCATTGTGCGGGAAGCTCGTAGAACGCGGCCAGGATTTCCACCACGGTCGGCCCGGCCAGGGTCAGTAGGTCAGTGATGTCGCCGATGTTGCCCTGACCGGCGCCGGTCGTGCGCAGCCCCAGCGGCTCCGTGGAGTTGTCACCCTCGATGGCCTGCTGGTCCTCGTAGCGGCCCAGCGACCGGGTGAACATCCCCGTCAGCAGGGCACCGATGTCGACCGCCGAGTCCTCCAGAAGCTCCGAGGAGACCTTGTTGATCCGCATGAACTTCTTGATCGTGAACGCGACCTCGGACAGCGTAGGGTTGCTCTCGGACGCCGCGGCCTCTTCCGCCACCGCCGCCCAGGTCACGTCGTCCGTGGACGCGGGCATGGTGCCGGCGTCACGGGTAGTGGTGAGGACGGTGCTGATAGGGCGGGTCACGCCGCCGGCCACGCCCCTCGCTAGGATAATCGCCGTCCGCTGGTCGGTCGGGACCAGGAAGCCACCCTCGCTGTCTGTGTCCTCCTGGAGCGCCTTGCGGTCGCTGTCGCGCAGCCGCATGAGGATCTTGCGCTCCTCGGCCTTCAGTCCACGCAGACCGTAGCGGATGTACTTGACGAAGGCGTCGTTCTCCTGCTGCGCCGCGACCTTCAGCTCGGGCGTCAGGCGGCGGAGGATAGCCGGGTGCTGGACGGAGGCCGGGTAGCCCTTGATCCAGCCCTCGGACTTCTCACTGGCGAAGGAGATGACCTCGAAGTTCTCCGAGGAGTCGCCGGTAGCCCCGTCCTTGTAGAGATACACGCCGCTCTTGGCCTCGGCCGGGTCCTGCCCCTTGAAGAGCGCGTCCGTGGGGTTGCGGACTTCGCTGGCAGGCTCGTACTTCTCCAGGGCCGCCTTGAGGGTGGCCTCCTGCTGCTCGGCCTCGTCGGCCTCCCTGTCCTTGAGCTGGTACTCGTCCCAGAGGGGCTTGTACGCGGTCTTGTCGTCGCCCTCCAGGGCCTTCATCGCCCGGCCCAACAGGTCACGGGCCTCGTTTCTGAGTTCGGTGGCTGTTGCCACTGTCTACCTCCTTATGATCGTGCCAGTTCGCCTTGTAGCGCGCTCCTCATCTGGGCTCGCGCCACCATCTCCTCGTCATCGGAGAACTGCTTTCCGTCCCCCGGTTTGGATGCTGATTCAGAAGCCTTCTCCTCCTCCGGCTCCGCGCTGTCCTCCTCCATCCCCATCGCCCGCTCCATGCGCCCCATCGCGGCCCGCATCGAGCCCATCGCCCCGCGCATCTCGCTCATCATGTCCTTGAGGCCGCTCAGGTCGGGCACCGCACCCTTGATAGCCAGCGTGCGGGTCTCACGGTTGGCCCCGACGAGGACAGGGGAGACCTCGAACAACTCCAGCCCCCTCAGGAAGCGGACGTGCTCTCCGTCGAACTCGCCCTCCTCTTCCTCCAGGACGCGGAAGCCGAAGCTCCACTCCTGAAGGCCGCCCATGTTCTTGACCGTCTTGTAGGCTTCCATGCCAGCGGCGGTGTCCAGGAAGAACGCGCCATCGAACACCGCTTGCTTGCGGCCTACCTTCACGGTGCCCTTGCCGATGGGGTTGTCCCACTTGTGCGACCACACCATCGGTACTTCCTGGCCGTCCTTGAACGCGGAGGGCTTCACCACGTCGCCGTCAGAGTCGATGGTGTTGAAGACGGAGAACGCGGCCTGGACGGTGCCGGTAGCTTCGTCCTTGAACTCGACCGGGGCCGTTATCCACTTGTCCATTCGTTCCTCCAGGGCAAAAGAAAAAGCCCGTTTCCGGGTGTCCACTTTGAACACCTGGAAGCAGGCTCTATGGCCGGTGAAGGCTCTGGCCCGTATTCAGTTAAGGCGAGTGTACGCCTACGCCTGTGGAATTGTCAACAGCACCTTGTCCCTTTTCCCGTTGTTGCATTGCCAGCAGGCGGTTACGAGGTTGTCCATGCTATCATCGCCACCGCGAGATTGCGGGACTACATGGTCAACCTCAAGGAGCACTCCTTGATTGATGCCCCTTCCGCAATAGCGGCAACGGAAATCGTCACGACGGAACACATCGAACCGCAGGCCCGTTGCCATCTCTGCCCGCTTCCGCCGACTCAGCCGCCAGCGCTCCTCCATCAAGGCCACCTGCTGCTCAGGAGTAGGGCGCTCTACGATGGTAGGAACCACGGGGTTAGAGAGCTGTCCGTTCAGGAACTCACTGACGTACTTGCACTTGCGGCAGCGGATGGCTATCTTGCCGCGCAGGCCCTTCGCGTCGAATAGGCGACTATCACACCTTCCGCATCTGTAGGGTCTCATGTGGACCTCCTTGTGTTGTCTAGACTCTTGACATCAATGGCATTATATCATATTCTTTACGCCATGATTGACGACGAGACTTATGACGCGATACTGCGTGTTCTACGGCGACGCCTCGCAATGAATCAGCAAACCTTAGCAGGCAGAGTCGGGATCGATAACGCCACGTTAAGCCGCATCGTCAGAGGTAAACAACGAGGTTCGCCGGAGGTCATGTTGCGGCTCCTGTCAGAGATTGATTTGCCGCACGATTGGGCAGATTGGAGCCATCTACGCCAAGGCTGGTCTTCGGAATTGGAACCGCTCAAAGAGGCAATCGCTGCCATAGCCTACAAGCTAAACATGATGAACACGGACCTCATGGAGATTTGGCTGGAGGCGACCAGAATGACCACTATCGGCGAAGGCAGGCTATGCGACATCGATGACCGGGCCGCAGCGGAAGAAGCCTTAATCGCGGCGGTGAATGAGCGCAAGGAACTGATACGGCAAGCGGAAAAAATCGTAGTCCTGAAGAAGGAACTGGGATTAGAAGGAGGTGACCCAGAATGAGGCTTTGCCATAGGTGCGGCCTGCCCGTTGAAGGCTGCGTCTTCATCTACCCGGCCATCTGCACGCTCTGCGAGTACCGACCAAGGAGGATATGATGTGTCCATCGTGTCACCGAAGCTATCTCTTCTCAGATTCCGGAAGGCTGTGCGGCAAGTGCCAGCGGAAATCTCTTCGCAGGCGCCGTTACACGGCATTGGTGCGCGGGGAGATTGACCGATTCCGGGACCTAGACCCACATTCTATCAAGCCCGGAGAGTTCGACGGCCTGTGAGCTTCTACCGCGAATACCTCAACTCGTCGGCCTGGCGAGCCAAGCGGGAAGAGATGCTAGAACTCGCAGGGTATCAGTGTGAGGAGTGCGGGTCCGGCGGACACTTGCACGTTCACCACTTGACCTATGCGCGATTGGGGCGTGAGGAGCTGGACGATTTGGCCGTGCTCTGCCCCCAGTGCCACGAAGCAGCGCATCTCTAACGCTTAACCCCGTGCTCCGCCCCGCGGCCGTTTCGCGGTCTGTTGCTGCTCCTGCCGCTTCTTGGCTCGTAGCTTTCCCTCTTGCTTCTGGCGCTTCTTATTTTGCGCTCGGCTACGCTTGCTCATGTGAGGCCGTCACCCGTTAACGCTGCGTTAGGAACGACGAACCCCTCTCCCACTTCGGGAAACGAGTCACTCCCTAGCAGGAATTCCACACAGCCGGCGAAAGGATCATCACGCACGGCTATGAGTACTGCATCAGGGGGAAGCTCTGGCCCTAGAAGCTGCAGGAGAAGCTCGTGGGAGATGGGGACAAT
>Ga0214473_10009515_pt1 | contig 11475 bp, 14 predicted proteins | sample RVTome_7_FD_203509 | JGI IMG/M metagenome (GOLD analysis project Ga0214473, IMG submission 203509) | Soil microbial communities from uranium-contaminated site in the Upper Colorado River Basin, Wyoming, United States - RVT98D197 | ecosystem: Environmental > Terrestrial > Soil > Contaminated >...
TTCTGTCGGTCGTGCGGGTCGCCAGCGGCCTGCGCGGACTGCGGGGGGATGATCCGGCAGCAGGAGGGAGAGGTTCGCTGCATCGTATGTCGGGCGCCCGGGCGGTGCGCGGTCTGTGGAGCCGCGGCGTTCGGGCTGCGTCGCGGCGGTGCCGAGCGGGTCGAGGAGTGGGTGGGCCGCGTTGCGTCGGTCCCCGTGCGGCGCGCGGGTGCCCCCCGACTGCCGGCAAGGGCGGGCGAGATCGTCATCGGGGGCCCGGAGAGCGTGCGGGACCTCGGTCTCGGCGAGCTGGACCTGGTCGCCGTCCTGGACGCCGACCTCGCTGAGCGCAGACCCGGACTGGCGGCCCGCGAGCGCGCCCTGTCGATCTGGATGGAGGCCGTCGGCTGGGCCAGGCCCCGCGGTCGCGCGATCGTCCAGGCCTCGAACCCCTCGGACGCGGCCGTGCAAGCATTGGTCCGCGGCAACCCGGGTCGGTTCCACGCCCTCGAGCGCGAGCGTCGCGCGCGCGCAGGATTCCCGGTCGGGGCGGTGGTGTTCCGGGTCGTCGGGACGCCCGAACTGCCCGCGGAGATCGGCGCACACGAGCCCATCACGTCGCTGACCTCGGCGATCGGAGACCGGACGGTATGCTTGCTCGCGCTCGAGCAGCACCGCGTCCCGGCGTTCGGCGCCGCGATGCGCGAGCTCGCCGGCCGCGGCGTGGTCGAGCGCGTCGAGGCCGAGCCGCACCTGTAGATGGAGTCCCGACGTTGATCCTGCAGATCCGCACCCTGGGCGATCCGGTGCTGAAGAGCCCGGCCAAGCCGGTCGCGGTCTTCGACCGCGCGCTCAAGAAGCTGACCGAAGACATGACCGAGACCATGTATCAGGCGCCGGGCGTCGGCCTGGCCGCGCCGCAGGTCGGGGTCTCGGTCCGACTCTTCGTGTTCGACGACGGCCAGACCGGCCCGATGGTCATGGCCAATCCCGAGCTGATCGACACCGAAGGCGAGCTGGTCGAGGAGGAGGGGTGTTTGTCGATCCCGGGACCGTTCCATCCGACCGCGAGGTTCAAGCGCGTCACTTGTCGAGGGGTGGACGTGCGGGGACGCCCCTACGAGATGAGCGGCGAAGGGTTGCTGGCGCGCATCTTCCAGCACGAGACCGATCACCTCGAAGGTCTTCTCTACATCGATCGCCTGGACGAGGACGGCCGTAAGGCCGTTCTGGCGGAGCTGCGGCGCATCGAGCTAGGCTTGGCCGAGCCCAGGGCCCGACGTCGCGACCGTCCGTGAGCCCGGGCGCCCCGAGCGCGGCGGCTATCCTGCCGTCATGACGGTGCGGGTGAGTTTCCTGGGGAACGATCCCTGGTCCGTCCCGTCGCTGGAGGCGCTCGCGGCCGAGCCCGACGTCCTCGTCGCGACCGTTCTCACGAATCCACCGCGGCCCGCCGGACGCGGCTCCGCACTGACCCCGACGGCTGTGGCCGAGGCGGCCCGCAGGCTCGAGCTGCCGCTGGCGGAGGTCGACGGGGTGCGCGGGGGCCCAGGTCTGGGAGCGCTTCGGGAGGCGAAGGCCGACGTGCTGACCGTCGTCGCCTACGGCGAGCTCCTGAGTCGCGAGGTGCTGACGATCGCGCCGATGGGCGCGATCAACGTGCACTTCTCGCTCCTGCCGCGCTGGCGTGGTGCGGCGCCGGTGCAGCACGCCCTGCTCGCGGGGGACGAGCGAACGGGCGTCACCGTGATGCGTATGGACGAGGGCCTGGACACCGGCCCCGTGCTGAACCAGCTGGAGGAGTCGATCCGGGCCGACGACGACGCCGGAAGCCTGGGCGCCAGGCTCGCCAAGCTCGGGGGCATGATGCTGGTCGCCGTCGTGCGTCGTCTCGCCGAGGGTGGCCGGCTGCCCGAACGCCCGCAGGATCCGGCGGGAGTCACGACGGCTCCCAAGCCGGGACCCGATCTCCGCCGGATCGGATGGGACGCGCCGGCGGCTGACATCGCGCGGCTGGTGCGGGCGATGGCGCCGCAGCCCGCGGCTTTCACCACCTTCCGGGATGCTCCACTCAAGGTCCTTTCGGCCGGCGTCACCCACGACGAGCTCCCCGCCGGAACGGCCCCGGGCACGATCGTTGCGTGGGACGATCGCGGCGTGCTGGTCGCGGCGGGGGACGGCGGCGTGCACCTGACGGAGCTCGCGCCCGCAGGACGCAAGCGCATGGGCGCCGGCGCGTGGGCGCGCGGTGCCCGCTTCGCGCCGGGTGAGCGACTCGGTTGAGCACGCCCACCGCGCGCGCGATCGCGCTGGAGGCGGTGCGCCGGGTGACGGACGAAGGCGCCTACTCCAATCGGGTGATCCCGGGTCTGCTCGCGAGCTCGGGCCTGGACGTTCGTGACCGCGCGTTCGCCGCCGATCTGGCGTACGGCACGCTGCGGCGCCTGATCCCGATCGACCGCGCGCTTGACGCATGCGCCTCCCGACCCGTCGCGCGCATGTCTCCCGCGGTTCGCGCGGTCGTCCGCCTCGGTGCCTTCCAGCTGCTGTTCGGAGGGGTCGCGCCGTACGCGGCGGTGGCCGAAACGGTGGAGCTGGCAACGCCGAAGGAGAGAGGGTTCGCCAACGCCGTCCTCCGACGGGTTGCGGCCGATCCTCCGCCGCCGGCCGCGGGCGAGGACGACGCGGCGATCGGCGCGCGCGTCGGCCTTCAGCGATGGGCGGTGACCGAGCTCCGCCGGCTGTTGGGCGACGACGAGGTGGAGCGGGCCGCCGAAGGGTTCGCCGCGCCCGGGCCCCTGTCGCTCCGCGCGAACACCTGTGTGGTCGGGGTGGGGGACCTCGAGTCTGCCCTGCGAGCCCAGGGTCGCGATCCTCGACGGTCGTCCGTCGATCCGGACGGACTGCTCCTGCGGGGCGGGGAGCCGACGACGTTCCCGGGGTTCGAGCGCGGATGGTTCGCGGTTCAGGACGAGGCTTCGATGTTCGTGGTCCGCACGCTCGACCCACAGCCGGGCGATCGCGTCCTGGACGGGTGTGCCGCGCCGGGAGGCAAGGCGCTGTTCGCCTCGTGCCTGGCGGGAGAGCGCGGGCTCGTGGTCGCCTCCGACGTCTCCCCGGGACGGCTCGGGCTGATCGGGGCCCAGGCCCGGCGGCTGGGCTCGCGCGTCTCGCTCCTGGTCCAGGATGCGACGTCCCCGGCCGTGCGCGGACCCTTCGACCGGATCCTGGTCGACGCCCCCTGCAGCGGCATCGGTTCGGCCCGCCGACGCCCCGAGCTCCTGTGGCGCGGCTCCAAGGACCGACTCGCGACCCTCGCCCGGAAACAGGTCGCGATCGCCGCCGCGGTGGCCGACCTGTTGGAACCGGGAGGACGCCTCGTGTACTCGGTGTGCACGTTCCCGCGGGCGGAGACCGACGCGGCCGTGTCGGCGATCCTCCGGCATCGTCCCGACCTCCGGCAGGTGGCGACCGACGGCCCCGACGGCCCAGCGCCGACCCATCGCTTATGGCCGCACCGCCACGGAACCGACGGCATGTTCGTCGCGGTGTTCGAGCGCCTCGGGTGATGCCCGGCGAGCCACCAGGGCTCGACCGCCGGATGCGCGGGCGCCCGGGGTGCGACGGGTACGATACGCCGCGATGGGCAAGCTCTCGGCTTCGATCCTGGCGGCCGATCTCGCTCGCCTCGGCGAACAGGTCAAGCTCGTCGAGCCGTATGCCGAGGTCATCCACGTGGACATCATGGACGGGCACTTCGTGCCGCCGATCGCCCTGGGCGCGGTGGTGGTTGCCTCGCTGCGTCCGGTCACCGATCGCACGCTGCACGGGCACCTCATGGTGGACGCGCCGGAGTCGTCGTTCGACGAACTGCGGGAGGCCGGATTGGACATGGTCTCGTTCCACCTGGAGGCGGTGCCGGAGCCCGGACCCGCGATCGCCAAGGCACGGGGCGCCGACCTGCGGGTGGGCCTGACGATGAACCTGGAGACGCCGGTCGAGCGCGCGTTCCCCTTCCTGGACGAGATCGACGACGTCATGCTGATGAGCATCCGCCCCGGCTGGTCGGGCCAGCAGCTGAACCCCGATGTGTTCCCGCGGGTCCAGGCCGTGCGTCGGGAGGTGGACCGCCGTGGGCTCCCGATCGACGTCGAGGTCGACGGAGGGATCACGAGCGGGAACGCACGGGCCGCCGTGGACGCGGGGGCCACCGTGCTGATCGCGGCGTCCGCGATCTTCCGAGCGCCCGACCCCGCCGAAGCCGCGGCGGTCCTGGCCGAGATCGCCCGGAGCGCCGCCTGATGCCCGAAACGATCCTCGTCGTCGACGACGATCCGGACATCGCGCGCTTCGTCGAGGTCAACCTGCGGAGCGCGGGGTACGACGTCGCGGTCGCCGGCGACGGCGAGGAGGCGCTCGACAAGGCCCAGCACATCCGGCCGGATCTCGTCCTCCTGGACGTGATGATGCCCAGGATCGACGGGTTCGAGGTCGCGCAGCGACTCCGACGCAACCCGCAGACCGCGAACACTTCGATCATCATGCTCACCGCCAAGGCGCTGTCGGCCGACAAGGTGACGGGGCTGCAGTCGGGCGCCGACGACTACATCATCAAGCCGTTCGACCCGATCGAGCTGCTCGCCCGCGTCAAGGGCACCCTGCGTCGGGCCAAGGAGATGCGCAACCTGTCTCCGCTGACGGGGCTGCCCGGCAACATCAGGATCCAGGAGGAGATCGAGCGGCAGGTGCGCGAGGGCAACGAGTTCGCGGTCCTGTACTGCGATCTCGACAACTTCAAGACCTACAACGATCAGAAGGGGTTCCTGCGCGGGGACCGGTTGATCCAGGTCACCGCCCGCATCATCCAGGACGCCGTCGTCGAGGGGGCGGGGTCCGAGGGCTTCGTCGGGCACGTGGGCGGGGACGACTTCGTGGCCGTGGTGGCGACCGCACGGGCCGAAGCGGTTGCGCGACGCGTCTGCGAGCGCTTCGACGAGGCGCGGACCGAGTTCTACGAGCCCGACGATCTGGAGAAGGGCTTCGTCCGGATGGAGGACCGCAAGGGCGTGCTCCAGGACATCCCGCTGGTCGCGATCTCGGTCGGGGTCGCCACCAGCTCCAAGCGCCGCTTCGCCCACTACGGCGAGGCCGTCGCCGTGGCGACCGAGATGAAATCGTTCGCCAAGCGCGAGCCCGGTTCGTCATACGCTATCGACCGACGGAACGAGTAGCCGGGTCACCCTCCGGTCGAGCTCCGCCGCCCGCCCTGGCGCGTTCCGCCGCACGGGTCCTATACTCGCTTGAGATAGCTCGTTTCCGGGGCGGGGCGCAACTCCCCACCGGCGGTGAGAGTCCGCGACCCCGCGCGTGCCACGCGCGGGTTGATCCGGTGAGATTCCGGAACCGACCGTGACAGTCGGGATGGGAGGGAACGGGCACGTCGAGCGCCGCCGCGTGTCCGCGGCCGGCCCTGGGCGTGTCGATCCACCGCCCCGGTGGGGGTAGCGATGGAGCGACACGAAACGACGATGCGGCGAGCCCTCGAGCTCGCAGAGCGCGGCTGGGGCCGCGTGTCACCCAACCCGATGGTCGGGTGCGTCGTCGTGGCTCCCGACGGGGCGACGATCGGCGAGGGCTGGTACCAGGGACCGCGAGGCAACCCGCACGCCGAGGTCGTCGCGCTCCGCCAGGCGGGAGACCGAGCGCGGGGCGCGACCCTGTACTCCACCCTCGAGCCTTGCGACCACCACGGCAGCACGCCTCCCTGCACGGAGGCCGTGATCGCGGCGGGCGTCGGCACGGTCGTGGTCGCGGCGAGCGATCCCAACCCGCTGGTCGACGGCCGCGGGATCACCCGGCTGCGCGATTCGGGGATCGCCGTTCGCTCGGGGGTGCTCGAAGCCGAGGCGCGGCGGCTGAACGTAGCCTTCGAGCGGCACGTCACGACCGGCCGGCCGTTCGTGATCCTGAAGACCGCCGCTTCCCTCGACGGGAAGACCGCGGCGGTCGATGGCTCGTCGCGGTGGATCACGTCCGAAGCCTCGCGCGCCGACGCCCAGCGCCTGCGCGCGTGGGCGGATGCCATCCTCGTGGGGGCCGGCACGGCGATCGCCGACGATCCCGCGCTGACCGTGCGCGATCCCTCTCTGGCGGGAGCCACCACGCCCCTCCGCGTCGTGGTCGACACGGCCGGACGCGTGCCCGCCACCGGCGCCGTGTTCGACGACGCCGCCCCGACGTTGGTCGCCACGACCGACCTGGCGCCCGACGAGTGGGTCGCACGGTGGCAGGCGGCGGGCGCCGAGGTCGTCGCCCTGGACCGCGACGTCGAGGGCCGGGTGTCGCTCGATGGCCTGGTCGGCGCGCTGGGCAAACGCGACGTCCAGGGTCTGCTCGTCGAAGGCGGAGCCACCCTCGCGTGGGCGCTCGTGCGGGACCGCTTGATCGATCGCATCGTGGCGTACGTGGCCCCACTCGTGATCGGTGGGGCGGCGGCCCCCGGGATCGTCGGAGGTCGGGGTTTCGAATCGTTGGCTGCGGCGCAGCCGGTCGGATCCATACGGACCGAGCGGGTCGGCCCCGATCTGAAGGTGGAGGCGGATGTTCACCGGGATCGTTGAGGAGCGGGGAGCGGTCCGCTCCTTCGGGAACGGTCGCCTGGTGGTGGGGTGCCGAGTCGTGGCGGTCGACAGCCCGATCGGGGCCTCGGTGGCGGTCAACGGCGTCTGTCTGACCGTGGTCGAGCGGACCGGCGACTCCCTCGCGTTCGACCTCTCGGCCGAGACGATCGAACGAACCAGCCTGGCACGCCTGCGGAACGGACACCCGGTGAACCTGGAGCGCCCCGTCACGCTGGCGGCTCGTCTCGGGGGGCACCTGGTTCAGGGCCACGCCGACGGGATCGGCCGCGTCGCCGCGGTCGAGCCCGACGGAACCGGCGGCGCATGGCTGCGCTTGCGCGTGCCCGACGACCTGCTTCGCTACGTCGTCGAGAAAGGCTCGATCACCGTGGACGGTGTCAGCCTGACCGTCGCCGAACGGCACGCCGACGGTGTGACGATCGCCCTGATCCCGCACACCCTTGCGGCCACCACCCTGGGGAGCGCAGGGCCCGAGGATCCCGTGAACCTCGAGATCGATGTGATCGCTCGATACGTGGAACGACTGATGGAGGGGGAATCCCGATGAACGAGCCGGCAGCGATGCCGAGCCCGACCGACGAGGTCGAACGCTCGGCGTTCTCCACGATCCCGGCGGCACTCGACGACCTGGGCGTGGGCCGTATGATCCTCGTGGTCGACGACGCGGACCGTGAGAACGAGGGCGATTTCATCATCGCCGCGGAGAAGTGCACCGCCGACGCGCTCAACTTCATGGTGACGCACGGGCGCGGGATCGTGTGTCTTCCGGTCGCGTCCTGGCGGTTGGACGAGCTCGGCATCGCCCAGATGGTCAACGGCGGTCACACGGACGAGACGGCGTTCACGGTCTCGATCGACTACGCACCCGGGGTCACGACGGGCACGAGCGCCCACGATCGCGCGGCGACGGCCCGGGCCCTCTGCGATCCAGACGTCAGACCCCAGGACTTCCGCAAGCCGGGGCACATCTTCCCGCTCCGCGCAAAGGACGGCGGGGTGCTGCAACGCGCGGGGCACACCGAGGCCGCCGTCGACCTGGCGTCGCTGGCCGGGCTGTTCCCCGCCGGCGTGATCTGCGAGGTGATGAACGAAGACGGCACGATGGCCCGCATGCCCGAGCTCGTGCGCGTCGCCCGCGAGCACGGGCTCAAGCTCATCTCGATCGCCGATCTGATCGAGTACCGACGCAAGCGGGAGGTGCTGGTCAAGCGGGTCGCCGAGGCGCAGATCCCCACCGGGTTCGGGGAGTTCCGCTCGTACGCGTACGAGAGTCTGGTCGACGGACGCACGCACGTGGCCCTGGTGCTCGGAGACATCGGGGACGGTGACAAGGTGCTCACCCGCGTGCATTCCGAGTGCCTGACCGGCGACGTCTTCGGATCGTTGCGCTGCGACTGCGGCCGCCAGCTCCGGCGCGCGATGGAGCTGATCGGTGAAGAGGGCCGCGGCGTCGTGCTGTACGTGCGCGGACACGAAGGACGCGCGATCGGGCTTGTGCACAAGCTCCGGGCGTACGAGCTCCAGGATCGCGGGCGCGACACGGTAGAGGCCAACCTGGAGCTCGGGTTCGCCGCCGATCAGCGTGAGTACGGCATCGGGGCGCAGATCCTGGTCGACCTCGGAGTGAGGACCATGCGCCTGTTGACGAACAACCCGGACAAGAGAGCCGGTCTCGAGGGGTACGGCCTGGCCATCGAAGAGAGGGTGCCGCTCGAGACCGAGCCGACGGCCGAGAACATCGGCTACCTTCGGGCCAAGCGCGAGAAGCTCGGCCACCTCCTCGACATGCCCGGTGAGCCGACGTGAACGTGATCCGGGGCGCGCTCGAGGGCGCCGGCCGGCGGGTGGGGATCGTCGCCGCTCGCTTCAACGAGGTCGTGACCTCCAAGCTGGTCGGCGGCGCGGTGGAGGGGTTGACCCGACACGGCGTCGCCCCCGACGACATCCTCCTCGTGTGGGTGCCGGGCGCGTTCGAGATCCCTCTGGCGGCGCGGGCGCTGGCGGAAGGTGGCCGGGCCGACGCCGTCATCTGCCTGGGAGCCGTGATCCGAGGTGACACGGCGCACTTCGAGCTGGTGGCCGGTGAGGCGGCCCGGGGCATCGCCGACGTTGGCCGCGACACGCGGGTGCCGTGCATCTTCGAGGTGCTCGCCACCGAGGACCTGGCGCAGGCCGAGGCCCGGGCGGGCGGTGCCCATGGGAACAAGGGGTGGGACGCCGCCGAGGCCGCCTTGGAGATGGCGGGCGTGATGGCGGCCCTTGCCGAGGAGGCGGGGTAAGGATGCAGATCGACAAGCCGTGGGGGCGGGTCATCACCTACGCGTGGAACCAGCCGTCCTCGGTGCGCGTGATCACCGTGCTCCCTGGGGCCGAGACCAGCGTACATTTCCATCGGATGCGGGACGAGACCTGGGTGGTGCTCGACGCGGGGCTCACGATCGAGATCGGCGACCGCGTGATCCTGGCGGCGCAGGGCGAGGAGTTCGTGATCCCCGCCGAGGAGACCCATCGCATCCGGTGCACGGGATCCACGCCGGGTCGGATCCTGGAGATCGCTTATGGCTACACGACCGAGGACGACTCCCAACGCCTGCAGGACCCGTACGGGCGACCTCTGGATCCCGACTGGTGAGGCGGGTGCGTCACCCGTATACTGCCTGCTCGTCCGATCGTGTGTTCGTTCAGCATGCACCGGCCTGGTCCGGTGCTCGTTCTTCTGGGAGGTGATGCGGGGTCTCGACCGATCCGCGGATCAACGACAGGATCCGGGCACCACAGGTTCGTCTGGTGGGAGCCGACGGGGCACAGATCGGCGTGGTCGACACGCGCGAGGCGCTCCGTCAGGCACGAGATCTGGATCTGGATCTGGTCGAGGTCGCGCCGCAGGCAGATCCGCCCGTGTGCCGGATCATGGACTACGGCAAGTACAAGTACGAGCGCGACATCAAGAACAAGGAAGCCCGCAAGAAGCAGGCCAGGACCGACCTGAAGGAGATCAAGTTCCGCCCTAAGATCGACCCGCATGACTACGCCACCAAGAAGGGTCACGTCGAGCGGTTCCTGAAGGGCGGAAACAAGGTCAAGATCACGATCATGTTCCGTGGACGCGAGATGGCGCACACGGATCTCGGTCGGCGGATCTTGGACCGCTTGGTGGGGGACCTCGGCCCGCTGGTCGTCGTGGAAGCGATGCCGAAGCAAGAGGGCCGCAACATGATCATGGTGATCTCGCCGAACAAGCGACATCTCGAGGAGCTCGCGAAGGAAAAGACGAGGACGTCCGCAGCGACGGCGCTGGTCGCCGAGGTAGCCGCCGAAGGGCCCGCGGAGCCCGACCCCGCATCCGACGAAGGGTAGATCCATGCCGAAGATGAAGGCCCACAGCGCCACCTCCAAGCGCTTCCGCGTGACGCGCAAGGGCAAGGTGCTCCACCGCAAGGCCACCGGCAACCACATGCTCACGAAGAAGACCGGCAGCCGCCGCCGTCGCATCGAGGGCATGGCCGAGGTCAAGGCCACCAACGAGCAGAAGAAGGTCAAGCGCCTGCTGGCGCGGTGACCGAGGGGAACCATGGCTCGAGTCAAACGCTCCGTTCATGCCAAGAAGAAGCGTCGGCAGATCCTCGACGCGGCCAAGGGGTACACGGGTACCCGTCGCAAGCGCTACCGGGCCGCCAAGGAACAGGTCGTCCACTCGGGCGTCTACGCCTACCGCGACCGCAGGGATCGCAAGGCGCAGTTCCGCCGGCTGTGGATCGCCCGCATCAACGCAGGCTGCCGCCCGCACGCCATCTCGTACTCACGGTTCATCAACGGCTTGAAATCCGCCGGGGTCGAGGTCGATCGCAAGATCCTCGCCGACCTCGCCGTGCACGACCCCAAGGCCTTCGCCGGGCTGGTCGAGACCGCCAAGGCCGCGCACGCGGCCGCCTGAGCCGGGTTCCCGTTCCCCGCGCCCCACGCACCTAGACTCCACCTCGAGGAGGGGGTGTCGAGGGTTCCGTGCTGACGTCGCTGAAGAACCCCAAGGTCGCCGCCGCCGTCCGGCTCCACAAGCGCGCGTTGCGCGAGCAGGAGAGAGCCTTCCTGGTCGAAGGCCCTCAGGGTGTCGGCGAGGCTCTCGAGCAACAGGGCCGGCTGACGGCGCTGTTCGTCGCGGACGACCTCGACCCGCTCGCGGTGCGGGCGCGACAAGCGGGGGTCGAGGTGCACCACGTCAGTCTCGACGTTATGCATCGGCTGACGTCCACGGTCACGCCGCAGGGCGTGGTGGGGCTCGCGCCCTTCGTCGACGTGAGCGTCGACGCCTTGCCCGACGACGGCTGCGTGGCCGTGCTCCACGAGGTCCGCGATCCGGGCAATGCGGGGACGGTGTTGCGATCGGCCGACGCGGCCGGCGGGGCCGGGATCGTGTTCGCCGCCAGTTCCGTCGATGTCTACAACCCCAAGACCGTGCGCGCCTCGGCGGGCTCGGTGTTCCACCTTCCCGTCGTGCGCGGCGCGGACACGATCGAGGCGATCACGCACCTCCGCGGGCGTGGCTTCCGCGTGTTGGCGATGGATGCCGGCGGCGACCTCGATCTGTACTCGACCGATCTGTCGGGCCCGATCGCCTTCGTGTTCGGCAACGAGGCGCACGGGCTCCCCGACGACGTGCTGGCGGCCGCCGACGCCACCGTTCGCGTTCCCCACGCCGGAAGGGCGGAGTCGTTGAACCTGGCGGCGGCCGCGAGCGTGTGCCTGTTCGAGCGAGCTCGCCGGCAGGGCCGCTCCAGCGAGACCCTGGAGGCGATCATCGCCGCGGCGGCCCACGACATCCGTTCGCCGCTGACCGCTATGAAAGGCTTCGGCTACG
>Ga0214473_10009516_pt1 | contig 11474 bp, 11 predicted proteins | sample RVTome_7_FD_203509 | JGI IMG/M metagenome (GOLD analysis project Ga0214473, IMG submission 203509) | Soil microbial communities from uranium-contaminated site in the Upper Colorado River Basin, Wyoming, United States - RVT98D197 | ecosystem: Environmental > Terrestrial > Soil > Contaminated >...
CAAGTAGCGAGAAAAGTAAAAAATTAAGAATCTAAAATCTCTCTACTCGTTACTCTCTACTTGCTACTTTAACCTTATCATGAATCCAGAAGAGTTACTCAAAGAAGGTTTAAATCAGATAGGTTTTTCCTGCTCTGAAGAACAAAAGAATGCCTTTATGACCTTTCTCTCTGAGTTAAAAAAATGGAATAGAGCATATAATCTTACTGCTTTAAAGACTGATGAGGATATAATAATTAAACACTTTCTTGATTCTCTGCTTTATCTGAAAGCCATCCTTAACTCCGAACTCAAAATAGCAGATGTGGGAACAGGCGCTGGCTTTCCAGGGATACCGATTAAAATTATCCAACCCGAAATGGACATTACCTTCATTGAACCATCAAGAAAAAAATCTGCTTTTCTCAGGCACATTATAAGAACATTAAAGCTAAAAAGAGTGAGCATACTTGAGAAAAGAATAGAAACTCTCGGAGAAAGTTACGAAAAGACCTATGACGTCATTGTTTCAAGAGCTACTTTTAAGATTAAAGATTTTCTTAAGAAGGCATGTCCTTATGTTAAAGAACATGGCAGACTTGTATTGAGCAAAGGACCAAAGATTTCCGAGGAAGCAAAAGAGTTAAAAAATCATGGTAAAATTGAAGATATCCTGAGATTTCCGCTTATTATTAAGGTCGACACGATAAATTTCCAGGCTGAGAGAAATTTGCTTATACTCAGATGCAAGAAAAATCTCGTATGACCTGAAAAAGCTCTTTTATACAAATATAATAATTAATTATTTTACAAGTTGGAATTTTTTTTGTATAGTTTTTAATTGGTGCGATTTTTTGGTCCCTTTTTGGTATAATCAAAATACAATCAATCCCGATTTGTAAAATAAGGGAATATTATGGTGTTAAAAACGATTTTTAAATTGTATTTTCCCTTCTGTATTTTATCTTTAATCCTTATATTTTTCATACCGATTAATTCCTACACGGCTGATGTAGGCAACTGTCTTTTATGTCATAAGTATCCTGGTCTTACGAGGATTGATGAAAAAGGCAACTTAAGGCTTCTATATGTAAATGAAGAAATCTTCGGTAAAACCGTTCATGCCAAAGTAAAATGCGAGGGTTGTCATACAGACATCAAAAACATCCCTCACGACCCTGTCCAGAAAGTTGATTGTTTGGCAGAGTGTCATATTGTAGAACCTTCAAGTGAACAAAAATTTTCTCACAAAGATGTTGAGACATTTTTGACAGAAAGTGTGCATAGCAAGTTTGACAAAAATGGAAATGTAAAAAAATATTCTGAGGACCTTCCTACCTGCAAGAACTGTCACGAGGATAATCCATTATATAGACCGCTTGCCTTCTTTAAAAAGGTGCGTCCTGGTATTTCAGAAGCTGCACTGGGTAGATGCAGGGTTTGCCACAAAAAAGAAGATTTTATTTACAGGTTTTATAACCATATTACAACACGACTGCACAGAAGCAGAATTCCTATAAGTATTGCGGAAATGTGCTCAAAATGTCATGACAATCCTGAGATAGTAGCAAAGCATAATCTATCCACAAAAGCGGTGTTCTCATACGGTGAAACTTTTCATGGCAAGGCTGCTCGCTACCTCTCTGAAAGTATCCCTGATTGTCTTGACTGTCATGTTGGACAAGGAGAATCTGCCCATAATATGCTCAGCAACGAGGACCCTCGTGCTCCCATACATAAAAATAATAGAGGGAAAATTTGCTCTCAGATAGACTGCCATCCAGGGGCATCACCAAGATTCGCTAAATATAATATTCACGCTGAGTTCAATCTGGAGCAAAGTCCTGCAGAATACTATTTCACGATTTTCTTTATCTTTCTTACAGGCGGTACGCTACTTCCACTGATGGGAATCATATTCCTTGATTCATTTAGAAAATTATTTCCTCATATCACCATAATATCCAAAAAACGGAAGGGTATGTAGATGGAAAAATATCCTGTAATTAAAATACAAGATGGCAAAAAATACTTTTTCCGGTTTACCCTTAACCAGAGAATACAACACATAATATTAGCTGCTACAGTGGTTATCCTCGTATTAACAGGAATGCCGCTTAAGTTCCATGACGCTCCCTGGGCACCATACCTTTACGCCTTATTTGGAGGGATTAGTGCTGCACCTACTGTCCATAAGACTACCGGCGCAATATTAGTATTGTTATTTATCTATCATGTTATCTACTTAACACATGTTATTTATAAAGGGCAGGTTCTCCCTCTAAAGAAGAAAGAAGGGCTGAACGTGGGCAAAATTCTAAGACTACTGGCTAAACAATCCTTTGTCCCGAATCTCAAGGATGCAAAAGACATCCGAGACCTTTTTAAATACCTATTATTCCTTACAGATAAACGACCTGAAGGTACTCAATTTACCTGGAAAGAAAAATTTGATTACTGGGCACCTTTCTGGGGTATGGTGATAATTGGCTTATCAGGCCTTGTTGTATGGAACAAGGTGCTTGCTACTAAGATTGTACCTGGATGGGTAATAAATTTTTCCTTAATTGCTCATAGTGATGAAGCATTGCTTGCGGCGTTATTCTTGTTTATATGGCACTGGTATAATGTTCATTTCTCAACCTCTGTCTTCCCAATGGGAACTGTGTTTCTGACAGGGTATTTGTCTGAGGAATTGATGGTTGAAGAACATTATGAACATTATGTAGAGGTTATGAAAAAGGCAGGGCTTGAACATGAGATACTTCCACCACATGGTTCTCATGAGCATGCTCCTCGGAAAGGGGGATATGCCTCATGAAAAACATCCTATCTAAGCTGTACCTATTAGGGATTATGGTTTTAGCAGTATATTTTATGACCATTATATGGAAAGTAACCTTTGCGCATATAGCTGAGGAGTATCATGCCAGGAAAGAGATTGAAAATATAAAAAAATTTAAAGGGGAACAAAAACAAGAAGTTGCGCAACCTACACCTACATTTGAAAAAATCATACTTGAAAGCGAAGAAAAGGTAAAATACTACCTCGGATACAGGGTTCTTGAACAACAGAGGATAAAAGGGCATTTTCACCATATTGGTTTTGAGATTCTACCTGACAAAAGGTCCTACTGCATATACTGTCATGGTGATATGCCGCATGATGCTGTAAAGGAAATAAGGGCATTTCTGAATATGCATGCATTTTTTATGACCTGCGAGACATGTCACGTAAAGCTTGAAAAATCTGAAAGGACAGGTGTATTTAAATGGTACGATAAAACAACAGGAGAGATAGTTGAAAGTCCTATTATGAGGTCTAAACCAGGAACATATAGGACTAAAATCATACCGTTTGAGCGTGCTAATGGAACACTTCAAAGAGTTGATTCTCAAGAGAGGATAGATTTTGCAGTGGAGTATAAAGAAAGAGAAAAAACACTTTCAAATGCTCAAAAGTCAAAGGCAAAGAAACTTATCCATAAGATAACAAGCAAGCAGGCATATGTATGCGAAGACTGCCACCAAACAGAGGCTCCGTTACTACCTCTTGAAGCCCTCGGGTATCCAAGAGAGAGGGTACTTGCCATTACAAGTACTGAAATCATTGGCATGATAAAGAACTACACCAAATTCTATATGCCGAGAATGTTACATCCTGGCGAAGCAATACAAAAAAAATAGCAACAGCATTAGAGTTTAATTAAGTAAGAATCTATAAAAGATTTCTGAAATCCGCCAAATCCCCTTCCCTGTTAGAAAAACCTTTTACCTAACAGGCGAATAGCCAAAAAAGCAAGATTAGTTTTACAGAACCTTCTAAAAAAGGTAAAATATAAAAATAAATCCTGTCTTAACGTGAAAAAAAATTTAATACCTAAAATATCTGGAATTTGTAGAATCACTCATATGGCATATCCACACCTGTTTCTCTTATTGCTTTCACTGATATCAATAATATTAGCTGTTCCTGCCTATGGAATAAGATTAACAAATGTCAAACATCTCTTTGACATAACATATAATTTCAGCCAGCCCAGTGACGTCTCGGTCTCAAAAGATGGGCTGATATATGTAGTGGATGGTGTAAACAACAAAATCAAGGTCTTTAACAAAGACGGTAATTTTGTATTTTCTTTTGGGAGAAAAGGCTCAGAAAGCGGTGAATTCCTGTTCCCGCTGGGGATTGACGTTGATAGCTCAGGCAGGGTTTATATAGCAGATTCAGGCAACCAGAGGGTACAGGTCTTTGACTCTAATGGAAGCTTTATCAAACAGATAAGAATCCATTTAAAAGATAGCAGAACACCCGAGCCCGTTGACGTTGTAGTTGATGAATCCAGAAACAGATGCTATGTGGTTGATAATAATAACCATTGCATTCTCGTGTACGACCTTTCGAGCCTTAAATTATTAAACATCTATGGGAAACCCGGCGAGGAAAAACGTGAATTCAGGTATCCTTTTCTTATAACCCTCGATAAAGATAAATATCTTTATATAGTAGATGTAATAAATACAAGAGTTCAAGTCCTAAATCCTGATGGACTGTTTGTTGCAAATATCGGTGGATGGGGGGTTGAAAAAGGAGAATTCTTTAGACCCAAGGGAGTAGCAATAGATAAAAATAACAGGGTATATATAAGTGATAGTTATATGGGGGTAATTCAGGTCTTTAACTCAAATGGTGGTTTTTACTCCGTGATTGGTGACCCCCAAAAAGGCACTGTTAAAAAATTCAAGACGCCTACTGGTATATTCATAGACAATAAAAACAAACTTTACGTTGTAGAAATGTTTGCAGAAAAGATAAGTGTGTATAACATAGAAGGGGATACTGAATGATAAATGTAAAATTCAAAATTCAAAATTCAAAATTATGGAAGAAAAGATTAATTAAAACTTCAATAAAAAATTCCTTAATTTTGCATTTTACATTTTTCATTTTGAATTTTATAGGTGTATCTTATGCTCAGGTTGAAGCACCAGCAAATCCTGACTCAGCAAAGGAATGCGCTATATGTCATTACAATTGGATAGACACCTTTTTCATTGAAGGAAGAGGTTCGGACCTTGTTGAATTTCAATCAGAAAAGGTTGCGGCTAATCCTGAGATGTGTTTTTCCTGTCATGACGGAAGCGCAGTTGACTCAAGGGCAAGGGTATATAATGACAGAAGACACAAGATAAATAAACCACCACCCACTCACATGACAATACCTAAAATATTTCCGCTGGATAAAGATAGCAATATGCAGTGCGCCACTTGCCACACTGCTCATGGTATCGCAAGTGAGATGGGTATAGAAAGGACCATCTTTCTCAGAACATCTAACAGGAACTCTGAGATGTGCCGTATGTGCCATGTTGATAAAGACGGTGGATTAGACACAGGAAACCATCCCGTTGATACTACGAAGCTGGAGATTCCCCAGAGACTTATTGCTTATGGCGCTATTGTTGGAGAAAAAAAGAATCAGGTAATATGTGAGACCTGCCACACTGTGCATGGCTCACCGTATGAAAGCTTTTTGATAGAGAGCGCCAAGGACTCCACTCTCTGCCTTGAATGTCATAGTGATAAAAATATCTTTACACCTGAAGGCAAAAGAAAACCTTTTCATGTCATAAATGCAAAGTCTGAAAAGATAATTATACCTGAAGAACTGATTAAGAAAGGGGCAAAATTAGGATACAATGAGGAAATCATATGTCAAACCTGTCATAAAGTGCACAACAATAAAATAGAACAACAGTTACTCTTGATAAAAAAGGATGAAAAATCCACTTTATGCCTGACCTGTCATACAGATAAACAATATCTTGCAGATACAAAACATAACCTTATTCACTCAGCATCTGAGGAAAAAAATCTGGAAGGGAAAATAGTTGCTGAAACAGGTATATGTTCAGCATGTCACCTTCCGCATAAGGCAGCCAGAAAGTCGGGTGAAGGACCTGACTTTACAACACAGCTCTGCCTGAGCTGTCACAGCAAGGGGAATATCGCAGAAAAAACTATTCCTGCAGATTCTACACATCCTCTAAACGTAAAATCCCCCGCCTCTGCTCTTCCCCTCTTTAATAAATTTGGTGTTCAAGACAAGGATGGAGAGATTACATGCACAACCTGTCATGACCCTCATAGATGGCGTGCAGACTCAACAGAAGGAGAAATAAGAAAGGACGTTACAGGAGATAAGACTACTTCCTTCCTTAGAAAGCCTGCACCTGAAGTATGTAAGGAATGCCATAATGACAAGTTTTATATTGCGAACTCTAAACATGACCTTAGTAAGGTTACCCCTGAAGAAAAAAATATTTTAAAACAAACGCCTTCTGAATCAGGACTGTGTGAAACATGCCATCTTGTGCATGGTGGACAGAAAGATTTTCTGTGGGCAAGAGAGATAACTACTAAAAGTGACGATACCACCCAGAATCTGTGTATCAACTGTCATAATGAAAAAGGTATGGCGAAAAAAAAGGTTATCAAAGACTACTCCCACCCTATAAATATCTCGCCTGCTGAAAAGGGGCTCACTACCACTTTACCTCTTTTTGATAAGGACGGAAGGATATCAAAAAATGGCATGATGATATGCCAGACATGTCATGACCTTCATCGCTGGGACCCCGTGAAAATCACCTCGGGAGACCACTTTGAGATTGAGGGAAGTTCACAGAATAGCTTTTTAAGATTAGAGGATTCGCCATCACCAAAACTCTGTGAAAACTGTCATCCTGATAAGGCTTATGTTGAAAAAACTGACCATGACCTCATCGTAACAGCCCCTTCTGCTAAGAATATTATGGGACAGACTCCTGCAGAATCAGGGGTATGCGGTGTCTGTCATCTTGCCCATAACAGCAAGAATCAGTTGAAGCTCTGGGCAACGTCGTTAGACCCAATCCCTGCAAATGAAGACATTATGAATGTCTTATGTAACAACTGCCACTCAAAGGGGAATTCAGCCGAGAAAAAAATAGTCCCTATAGCCACCCATCCTGGAGAACAACTGATAACCAATATTCTAAGGAATAACAGGGCAGCAATAGATTACTTCCCGATTTATGATAAAAAGGGTGTTGAGATAGCTGTTGGTAATATATCCTGCCCTTCATGTCATAATGTGCATCAGTGGAGTCCTATAGGTAAACAAAAAGGCTCGGGCAAAAATCTTGAAGGCAACACAACAAACAGTTTTTTGCGCAACCTGAGTTATGACAACATCTGTATAGACTGTCACGGTCTTGATGCCCTCTTCAGATATAAATATTACCACGAACCCCGCGAGCGTAAGGGGTTTGGTGCCATGCTTAAAAAATAAGGCTCAACAATTTATAGACAAGCTTTGCTGCAAGGAAATCAGGAGCCTTATTCTCAGATGGGCAAAACTCAACAACATCAAAGCCAATTATATTCTTATTTTCTGAAACGTTTTTTAATAAACTGGTTACCTGGTACCAGTCTAAGCCACCAGGCTCGGGAGTACCTACCGAAGGCATTATTGAAGGGTCAAAAACATCTAAATCTACTGTTATATAAACATTTTTATGAAGTCTTTTGACAACCTTATTAACCCAGCCTTCTGACTTATACATTCCTGATGCATAAAAAATACTGCGACTATTAATATTCGTGAGCTCAGATGAATCCATACTCCTTATACCAACAGACAAGATGTCTCCTTTTCTTAATTCCGAACTCCGAACTCGTGACTCTAAAACTTCCTTCACCCTCGACATAACACAGGCATGGTTATATCTGCTGCCCTCGTAAGAATCTCTCATATCAGTATGGGCATCAAGGTGCAGTATATTGATATCTTTAAAAAATTCAGCATGTGCCTTTATCGCCCCGAGAGAAACAGTATGTTCTCCTCCTAAAACAACAACAAATTTTTTATCATTCAACAAATTCTTAACTTTCTTATACGCCCTGTTAATCATCTCTTTTGAGTTCTTAGCGATAATCCCTTTTTCTGTGAATATCCCTTTTTTGTAAACCTCGGATTTAGTCTCGATATCATAAAACTCAAGATTTTTTGAAGCCTCGATAATTGCCCGTGGACCTCTGTCAGAGCCTTTTATCCATGTGCTCGTTTTATCAAAAGGAACCGGCAGTACGACGATACTTGAATCTTTGTAATTTGAGTATTCTTCAGGCAGGTCGCCGAAATTATGAGGAAATTTATTCTTCAACTTATTCTATTATAAAAACCGCAGCAGCAACTACCGTAGTCCATAAACCGTATTTATTACCTTCTGCGGACTGACAGATATGAGTGGATCTGAAAATATATTTACTTGCCTTATAAACCTGTTTTCTTTCGTCCCATGCAAGATTGGAGTCAAATGGTATCCCCAAAGTCGTAGCAAGCATTGTTGCTGCCAGGTCCTCGGCATACTCTCCTGACTTTCTCGCAGTCTCACCAAAAGAATGATGTTCGGAGAGATAACCGTAATTATTATTATTCTTGGGCACTGCCAACCCGACAGCAGCAGATATAAGTCTGTTTGGCTCTTTGGTCTCATTTTTTGACATCACACAGAATGTTATCTGTCCTGGTTTGATCAACTTTAAACCTTCTGCCTTGCTTATTATCTTGCAACTTGCCGGGAAAATACTGGAGACATAAACAAGGTTGCACTTCTCTATCCCGGCACTTCTTAAGGCTAACTCAAATGACGCCAACTTATCTTTATGAACTCCTGAACCTTTTGTGAAAAAAACCTTTTTAGGTATCATATTAAAAAGCGATTACACAGATTATAAGAATGATTACTCCGATTTCTACATCGGCGGAATCTTCTTTTTAAATCTGTGGAATTGTCCTTACTTTTAGGCTGAAATATAACGCAAATTAATATATTTTTGCAAGTGGAAATTGATAAGGTGTCGTATGGAAATTCTTCACCAGCCTTCCCTATCTATTTTGTTAGTTCTATTTCTATTTCAGTGTATTATTAGATTGGATTTATTTTCTTAAATCTCATAATATAAAAATATGATTGCCATTGTTGATTATGGAATGGGAAATCTCAGGAGTGTTGAGAAGGGATTTCTCAAAGTAGGCGTTAATGCCACAGTAACAAACAATCCCGAGGTTATTAATGATGCCGATGGTGTTGTCCTTCCTGGTGTTGGTGCATTCAGAGACTGCATGCAGGAACTCACAAACCTTAAATTAATAGATGCCGTTACAGGTGCTATTGAAAAAGGTAAGCCTTACCTTGGAATATGTCTCGGGCTTCAGATTCTGTTCAGTGAATCAGAGGAATTCGGCAGATGCAGGGGACTTGATATCTTTAAAGGAAAAGTGGTGAAATTTGAGTTTGGAGTCAAGAGTCAGGAGTCAGAAGTTAAGAAGATAAGAGGATATGAAGATAAGAACCTCTCAGCTTCTCAACCTCTCAACTTCTCATCTCCCCAATCCTTGAAAGTCCCCCACATGGGCTGGAATGAGATTAAAATACAAAGAAAAAACCCCCTTCTAAACGGAATTTCGGATAAAACATATTTTTATTTCGTACACTCCTATTATGTTGTACCTGAAGACAAATCTGTTATTTCTACAACCACTGACTATGGTATTGATTTTACCTCTATGATATGGAAAGACAATATCTTTGCAGTTCAATTCCATCCTGAAAAAAGCCAGTCAGTAGGACTAAGGCTTCTTGAAAATTTTGGTAAGGTCGTAGCAGCTAAAAAGGTATTTTAACTTCTCTCAGGTATTCTGCATTCTCCTCGGGTATCGTAGTGTTTATGAATATACCTGACCCCATCTCAAAGCCTGCTGTCGTAGTAAGACGGGGGATTATACTTATATACCAGTGAAAACATTCTGACCTGGCATCTGTAGGTCTGTTTGAACGTATTACATAATTAAAATCAGGCTCATTAAGCCCGATATAAAGCTTGGCAAGTGTAGTCTTGAGATTTAATGCAAGGTCTAAGATTTCCTCATCTGCTATATCTGAGAAAACGGCAAAGTGTCTTTTCGGGAATATCCACGTATGAAAAGGCGTGAGAGCAGCGTATGGGATAAAAGCTATAAAATACTCTGTCTCAACGACAACCCTCGTACCTTCTTTTTTTTCCTCTGCCATGATTTTACATAGCATACATTCGCCTGTTATATCAAAAAATCTGATTGCCTCCTCCATCCTATTTCTTACCTGGGAAGGTGTAACCGGGGTCCCGATGATCTGTGAATGCGGATGTTCAAGAGATGTGCCAGCACTCTCCCCGTGATTTTTAAATATAATTACATGTCCTATTTTCGGTTCAGAATACAATTCTATAAAACGTCTTTTGTATGTCCTTATTATCTCCGCTACGTGGTCTAATGGTAGAAGTGCTGTTGTCATATTGTGCAGTGGAGTTTCAATAATAATATCGTGGATACCAAAACCAGATATAATGTGTTTGGTGCCTTCATTTATTCTCATTTTTTCAGCTTTTCTGTGAAGGGCTGCGAACTTATTAGGTACCACACGTATCTTCCACTCAGATGCAGCTTGCAATGACTGGTCAAGCTCAGGAATACGATATACTTCTTCAGGAGTTTTTGTTTCATTGCCTGGGCAAAAAGGGCAGGTGTCGACAAAGTGAGGAATGTCTTTTTTCCTAACTCTGGATTTAAAATCTTCAGGACGTTTCGCCCTCTCTGTAGCTATTATTACCCACTCTTTTGTTATCGGGTTAAACCTTAACTCGGGCATGTTAATAATAATACCACAAAAATATTTATTTTATAATTTCGCTAAGAAGCTCTTTGATGCTTTTTTTAATGACAGGGTGTGTCTTATCAGGCGCTATCTCTGACAGGGGTTTAAGTACAAATTCTCTTTCAATAATTGCAGGATGGGGAATTGTGAGTTCAGGTGTGTTAATGATGAGATTATCATAAAATAAGATGTCAAGGTCTATGACTCTTGGTCCCCAGCGTATATTTGAACGACGTCCAAGCTCTGCCTCTATTTTTTTAATAGTTTTTAACAACTCCTGTGGCTCTAAGTAGGTTTCCACTTCTACAGCCATATTGATAAATTTTGGCTGGTTCTTTACTCCCCACGGCTCTGTCTCATAAAGAGATGAACGTTTTGTAACTTTTATGCCATTCTGTTCAAGGAATGATATAGCTTTTTCGCAGTTTTCTTCCCTGTTGCCAAGATTAGAGCCGATGGAGAGATAACCTATGGGCATGACAGTTTCAGAGCTATTCAGGGATTTTCGTAAGACCATATTGCTTGAAGTGCGCGTCAAAAGAAAATGCGGTTTTAATTCTTAGTCGCTCCATTAAGGCAAAGCTCGTGCAGTCAGTGAAAGAAAATCCTTTATCGTCATATTTTTCAAAAATACTCCAGGCACTGTCCCAGTCAATTTTTGTAACAGTCTCAATTTTAAGAAAATGGATTGAATTTAAAACATTCCCAAATGTGATTGTAGCTTTGGCGCCTAAAGTCTGTGAAAGAAGATTATA
>Ga0214473_10009517_pt1 | contig 11472 bp, 9 predicted proteins | sample RVTome_7_FD_203509 | JGI IMG/M metagenome (GOLD analysis project Ga0214473, IMG submission 203509) | Soil microbial communities from uranium-contaminated site in the Upper Colorado River Basin, Wyoming, United States - RVT98D197 | ecosystem: Environmental > Terrestrial > Soil > Contaminated >...
GGAGGCCACTTAGTTATCGTCACAGGCAGATACTCGAGCCTGGGCCCTTTCTTCGTGTAATAGGCGAGCGTATGTTTTAACCAGCTCTCATCGTCCCGCTTCGGATAATCAAGCCTGGAATGGGCCCCACGCGACTCTTTTCTGGCAATGGCGCTCGTCACCGTGACCTCGGCCAAGTCCAGCATGAAGTCCAATTGCAAGGCTGCCACGAGGTCGGTGTTATAGGACCGACTCTTGTCTTCTACCCTTATATGCTTAAATCGCTCTTTAAGCCTCTTGATCGCTTCCAAGGCGCTCTTGAGCTCTGCCTCTCTTCTAAATACCCAGACCTGCTCGTGCATCAGACGCCTCATCTCTTCTCTGATAGCAGGAACCCTCTCAGGACCTTCGTTGCCGAAGATCCCGTCAAAGATCCGCCTTTCTTCCGACTCTATGGCGTCGCGCGAAATCGCGTAAAGCTTGCTTGCGAGGACGTATTGGGCGGCTTCTTTGCCTGCTACAGCGCCGAAGACCAGACACTCTGCCGTGGAGTTCGTGCCCAGCCTGTTGGCACCATGCAGGCTCAAGCAGGCACACTCGCCGGCAGCATATAATCCGACAACCGGCGTTGCCGTCTTTATGCTGGCCTGAATCCCTCCCATGGAGTAGTGGGCAGCCGGCTTGATGGGTATGGGTTCTTTAACGGGATCTACCCCGCCGAGTTTTATCGCCACATCGCGTATGAGGGGCAGCCGTTCGTTTATCTTTTCTTCGCCTAAATGGGTAACGTCCAGCGCGATGTATGGTCCATAGGGACCAACGAGGCCGCGCCCTTCTTGTATCTCCGTCGTCTCCGACCTGGAGATAATGTCGCGGGGTGCCAATTCCATCTTATCAGGGGCGTAGCGTTTCATAAAGCGTTCGCCCTGAGCGTTCAGGAGAAAGCCTCCTTCACCCCGGGCCCCCTCGGTTATCAGCACCCCTGACGGCAAGAGACCTGTCGGATGGAATTGGATAAATTCCATGTCTTCGAGCGGCGCCCCAGCTCGGTAGGCCATGGTCATGCCGTCACCGGTGGCCGAATGCGAAAAGGTCGTGAACTCGTATATGCGCTCGTGGCCCCCAGTTGCCAGGATGATGGCCTTCGCTTGCAACGCATGCATCTCACCCGTTTTCAAGGCTATGGCTGTCAGCCCTCTTGCCACGTTCTCTTCCACAATGAGGGAGGTGACAAACCATTCGTCATAGAATCTGATGTTCTGATGCTCGATGGCCTTCCCGTGTAAGGTGTGCATCTCGTGAAAGCCGGTCATGTCGGCTGCGAAACAGGCCCTGGGGAAACTATGCCCCCCAAAAGGCCGTTGGTTTATCCGTCCGTCGTCAGTCCTGCTCCACGGGAGCCCCCAATGCTCGAGCTGAATGATCTCCTGAGGAGACTGCCGCACAAAGAACTCCACAACATCCTGGTCTGAGAGGAAGTCCGATCCCTTAACCGTGTCCCAGGCATGCAGATCAGGGGAATCACCCTCTCTTAGTGCGGCAGCTGTTCCGCCTTGGGCACAGACGGAATGCGAACGCAGGGGTTGGACCTTGGAGATGACTGCTATATTGAGTTTATCGCTCGTCTCGGCAGCGGCAATGGCGGCCCTCAGACCTGCTAAGCCGCCTCCCAAAATGATGATATCGTGGACCGCAGTTTCCATACCCTTCCCTCTCTTCTATGAAGCTAAAGTAATATCTCTGTTTCCAATATTATCCTATTGTTTCTTAAGGCATTTTATTGCTCTTAATAAAAAGATACCCCGGTGACTTTTTTCTCTCTAGTGCCGTGCATAGCGCTGAACACCATCTTCATACAGGTCCTTCCCGTAGATATCGTTGATCACCACCGCAGGGAAGGCCTCGACCTCCAGGCGTCTGATGGCCTCAGGCCCCAGGTCCTCGTAGGCGATGATCTCTGCCTTCTTAATGCTCTTGGCAATCAGGGCCCCTGCCCCGCCAGTCGCACCGAGGTAAACCGCCTTGTACTTCACCATAGCTTCCTTGACCTCCTGCGACCGCATCCCCTTTCCGATCATCCCCTTGAGACCCCGCTCGATGAGTTTAGGGGAATAGGCATCCATGCGATAACTCGTGGTGGGGCCTGCTGAGCCGATTGGTCTGCCGGGCTTGGCAGGGGCCGGTCCGACGAAATAGATGATCTGCCCTTTGATATCAAAGGGGAGCTCTTTGCCCTGATCGATAAGCTCGATGAGCCGTTTGTGGGCCGCATCCCTGCCGGTGTAGATGACCCCGGTTAGGAAAAGTTTATCCCCGATGTGCAGATCCTTCAGCGCGTTATCAGTCAGCGGCGTGGATATCTTCTTTTCCTGTGCCATGGTCGAGCTCCCCTTTCTAAATCACCGCTTCTTTGTGTCGGTGGGCATGACACTGGATGTTCACCGCCACCGGCAGGCTGGCGATATGGCAGGGGATCATATTGACATGTACCGCCAAAGCGGTAGTCCTCCCGCCGTATCCTTGGGGACCGATCCCCAGCTTATTGATCCGTTTCAAGAGATCCTCCTCGATGGCAGCTGCCTCGACATCCGGGTTCGTGCTCCCTATCGGCCGCAAAAGTGCCTTCTTGGCTATGAGGGCCGCCTGCTCGAAAGTCCCGCCGATCCCGACACCGACGACAACCGGGGGGCACGGGTTTGCACCCGATTCCTTGACCCGCTGCACGACAAACTCCTTGATACCCTCCAAGCCGACCGAGGGGGTGAGCATCATCACGCGACTCATATTCTCGCTCCCTCCGCCTTTGGGGGCGGCGATGATCTTGATGGTGCTACCCGGAACGATCTCCAGATGGATGATGGCAGGGGTATTGTCGCCGGTGTTCTTGCGGGTAAAACAGTGGCATGCCGATTTGCGCAAATAGCCTTCCTGGTAGCCCTGCCTCACCCCTTCGTTGATCGCCTCCATGAGATCTCCCCCAGCCACGTGGCAATCCTGCCCGAGCTCAACAAATACCACCGCCAACCCAGTATCCTGGCAGATGGCAACCCCCTCCTCTTTGGCGATGCGGGCGTTTTCGATCAGCTCATGGAGGATCTCCTTGCCGGTCGGGGATTCTTCTGTCTCCAACGCTCTGTGAAAGGCCGCCAAGACATCCTCTCCGAGGTTGATGTTGGCATCGATAAAGAGGCCTTTCACGACGTGGGTGATCTCCGCTGCTGATACCTCTCGCATCTTGAGCTCCTCCTTATGGTAACTCATACGTCTTTCGGCATCGGGATCAAACCCTCTCTCATGAGCAGTGCGGTCTCCTCCCTCGCTCGCTTGATGATCCTGGTAGCTTTCTTATAGAGCTCGTCACGGGATAGTTTCTCCCGTGCTACGCCCTGCTCGATGGCCTTCATGCCGACTGCCACGGCCTCACGGGGGAAGACCTCCCACTCGTCCATGGTGGGGATAAGGTATTCCTCGCTCATGCCGATATCCTCGGCACATCGGGCCAGCTCCTTGGCTGCGGCGATGCACATCTCATCGGTGATGGTAGTGGCCATGACATCGAGGGTACCGCGGAAGATCCCGGGGAAACCCAGGGAGTTGTTTACCTGGTTGGGAAAGTCCGAGCGGCCCGTGGCCACGATCCGTGCCCCGGCCTCCTTTGCCTCCCAGGGCCAGATCTCCGGGATAGGGTTGGCGCAGACAAAAAGGATCGCATCCTTGGCCATCGTCTCTACCCATGCCTTCTTTATGGTGTCCGGTCCCGGCTTGGAAAGGGAGATACAGACATCAGCCCCCTTCATCGCCTCGGGAATTCCGCCGACAAGCCCGTCTTTATTGGTGATCTCGCAGAAGTGCCATTTCTCTTTATAGGCGTCTCTGAGCTCAACACGGCCGGGATGCAACGTCCCCTTTGTATCTACCATGATGACGTTCCCCGGCGCTACCCCCGCTGCAATAAGCACCCTGGTGATGGCGATATTGGCTGCCCCTGCCCCGATCATCACGACGCGTACCTGGTCCATGGCCTTGCCGACGATCTTAAGGGCATTGATCAGACCGGCCAAGGTGACCGCCGCCGTCCCCTGCTGGTCGTCATGCCAGACCGGAATCCGCGCCTGCTTCCGCAGGGTGTCGAGGATATAAAAGCACTTCGGCTGGGAGATATCTTCCAGGTTGACGCCCCCGAAGGTCGGCTGAAGCAGCAAGACGGCCTTGATCAGTTCATCGGGATCTTTTGTATCCAAACAAAGGGGAAAGGCATCGACCCCGCCGAGATACTTAAAGAGGATGGCCTTGCCCTCCATGACGGGCAGAGCGGCCTCAGGGCCGATATCCCCCAACCCCAGTACTCTGGTCCCATCGGAAACCACGGCCACCATATTGGCCTTATTGGTATGTACAAAGACCTGCTCAGGATTCTTGTGGATGTCTTTGCACGGCTCAGCTACCCCCGGTGTATACCAGATGGCGAAGTCCTGGACATCGCGGATGGCGCATTTGGGGGTTATCTCAACCTTTCCCCGGTAAAAGGGGTGGAGTTTCATCGCGTCCTGAGCCGGCTTTCGCGCCTTGGCCAATAGTTCTTCTGTGGTAAGCTTCATGCGTTTCTCTTTTCCTTATCTTGTTTAATAGTTCCTTAAAGTATAGCCGCACGATTTCCTGATGATGAGTTCCGGCTCCAGGATCCATTCTCTGCCAGCCGGAGCCCCCTCGATCCTCTCCATCAAACGACGCACTGCCATGGAACCCAAGGTATATTTTTTCTGGGATATCGTGCTCAAGCCAATCATCTTGAGGGAGGCAAGCTCGATGTCGTTAAATCCCATCAGGGCCATATCCTCCGGTACCCTAATCCCCTGCTCCATCAGGGCATCATAGACACCAAAGGCCATATAGTCGTTTAAAGAGAAGATGGCGCTCGGCGGCTTGGGCAAGGATAAGAACCGCTTCGCTGCCTCATACCCCGTCCCCTTCAGGTAATCACCGCCAAAGACAAGATCATCCTCCGGGGAGATACCATATTTGGTCAAGGCCCGGAAGGCCCCCTCCATGCGCTCCACGGTAACTGAGGAATCCAGGCTCCCCCTGATGATCCCGATCCTCCTGTGCCCCAGCTTTATCAGGTGTTCCAGGGCCATCTCCCCCCCTTTAACATTGTCTATCCCGATATAGTCCACGTGAGCAGTGAGATCCGGATCCAAGACCCTTCTGTTTACCAATACCAGAGGGAATCCCTCGTGAGCCAAGGCAGCCACATGCCCATCTTTAACCTGGGCCGAGGTGAGGATGATGCCATCGACCCCCCTCCTCTTTAACTCCCTGATATGTTCTCCCTCCAGGGAGAGATCATAGTTGGTGCAACACAAGATCACGTTATATCCAAAGGACCTTGCCGTATCCTCGATCCCCTTGGCCAGCTCCAGATAAAAGGGATTGCTGATAGTGGTGATAATCATCCCCAGGTTCTTGCTCCTCTTCACCACCAGACTGCGGGCCACCAGATTGGGCTGATAGTCCAGCTCCTTGACCAGCTGCATAATCCGCTGCTTGGTGGCTGCTTTAACCCCGGGCCTATTGTTTATGACCCGGGAAACGGTGGTGTGGGATACATGGGCCAACCTGGCTATATCTTTGAGTGTAGCATAATTCATCACTTTGTTAACGTTAACATAAAAATTTATAAAAAAAAAGACCAAAAATCAACGGATATTTCCCCACTGATGCATCCGATTTTTTAGAAGGACACGCCTATATGGCAGGACTGATTGGGGAGGGATCTCCTCCTACCCCATATTACTCGCCACTGCCTCCCCAAATCGCGAGCAGCTGAGGAGGGTTGCCCCTTTCATCTGCCGGTGGAGGTCATAGGTGACGGTCTTGGCCTGAATGGTCCTCTGCATCCCTTCTTCAATGAGGCGCGCTGCTTCAATCCAGCCCAAGTACTCCAGCATCATGGCCCCGGAGAGGATCATGGACCCGGGGTTTACCTTGTCCTGATTGGCATACTTGGGGGCGCTCCCGTGGGTCGCCTCGAAGATGGCCACCTCATCCCCGCAATTGGCACCCGGTGCCATGCCCAATCCACCGACCTGCGCGGCGCAGGCGTCGGATAGATAGTCGCCGTTGAGATTCGGCGTAACCAGGACATCGTATTCCTCCGGTCGTAAGAGGACCTGTTGAAACATGGCATCAGCCAGACGATCTTTCATAACGACCTGGCCATGGCGCGCGGCACCGCTCTCCTCGCCTTCTGCCTCCCTGATCACCCTGCCTGGAAACTCCTGCTCAGCCACCTCATACCCCCAATCCCGAAAGGCCCCTTCGGTGTACTTCATGATATTCCCCTTGTGCACCAGGGTCACGCTGCGCCTGCCGTGCGCCAGAGCGTACTCGATGGCCCTGCGCACCAAACGCTTTGTGGCAAAGGGGCTGATCGGCTTTATCCCGATGCCCGACCCCTCCCTGACTTCCACCGCCAACTCCTCACGGAGAAAGCGCATTACCTTTTGAGCCTCCTCGCTCCCCCCCGGCCACTCGATGCCGGCATAGAGGTCCTCCGTATTCTCGCGGAAGATGACGAAATCCACCTGCTCGGGGTTTTTGAGGGGGGAAGGGGTGCCCTGGATATATCGGATGGGCCGGATGCAGGCATAGAGGTCAAATAGCTGCCGCAAGGCCACATTAAGGCTGCGGAACCCGCCTGCTATCGGTGTCGTCAACGGCCCCTTGATGGCCACCTTGCATTGACGGATGGTCTTTAAGGTTTCGGCAGGGAGCGGATCGCCGGTGCGTTTAATTGCCTCTGAGCCTGCCCTTTGCTCTTTCCAGGCGACCTTTCTCTTCCCGCCATAGGCCTTGGCTACCGCTGCATCGATAACCCGGACGGCAGCACGCCAGATATCCGGCCCCACCCCATCCCCTTGGATAAAGGGAATGACGGGGTTAGCAGGCACTGAGAAGACCTTGCCCTGACGTACCTCTATTACCCCAGCCATTGCTCAGGTCAGATCCTCCGCCTTGATCAGTTCTTCAAATCTGAGGTCCATCCCCAGAATCCCCACGATCGCCTCATCCTTATTGCGGATGGGGGCGGAGACGGTGATGCAGAGGGCGCCGGTAAACATCGAGGTGTAGAAATCGGTTACATAGACCTTGCCCGTCTTCAAGGGCTCGATGAACCACTCGCGGTTGGAGTAATCGACGTCGGAGCCGATCTGCTCGTACTTCGCCCGGTCTTCGGGACGGGTGATATTCCTGGTGATCTTGTGCCCCTTATCGTCGGTAACATAAAGGAATTGAATAAAGGGGTTTTCCTGCTCCACCTTTCCCAGGAGGGCCTCTTGACGTGCCGGATCCATCGACCTGATAGCAGGCTCATCCACCACCTCCGCGATGATGTGCGCTGCCATCTCATACGCCCGCTGTTTTATCAGATCGAAATCGGAGATAAAGAGCTCGGGGAGATGCTTTCGCGCCTTTTTTTGCATTTCCTCTGAGGAGATATCGGTGGATCGCCCCTGGGCATATTCATCCTTTACCCATTTATATATCTTGGCCACGCCCGGATGCCTCTTGTCCAACCGCTCATCATCAACCAGGGCAAAGTAGGAATTGATCCATTGGGCGATACCTGCCGTGCCCGATTTGTCGTTTATGGCCACGGTCAGGGGCCTGTTGAGGATCTTTGTTGTGTTGAAGATGTTGTAGATCTCCTCGTTCTTGAGAATTCCGTCGGCATGGATTCCCGCCCTCGTCGTATTGAACTCCGCGCCGACAAAGGGGTAGTTTTTTGGTATGTGCTCGCCGATGACCCGCTCAAAGTAATTCCTGATCTCGGTGATGACGGTGGTATCAATGCCGTTGTGCTCTCCCGTCAGGCCGATATACTCGATGAGCAGCCCCTCGATCGGGGCGTTGCCGGTCCTCTCGCCAAAGCCGAGCAAGCTTCCATTGACTGCCGAGCAACCGTAGAGCCACGCCGTCGTCGAGTTGATAAGGACCTTGTGAAAGTCATTGTGGCCGTGCCATTCGATCTCCGCCGAGGGGACCCCCGCATCATCGATCAGGGCACGAACGAGCTTCGGCACGCTCCGCGGCAGGGCTGCGCCGGGATAGGGGACGCCCAATCCGAGCGTATCGCACAACCTGACCTTCACCGTCACCCCTCCCTCCTCAGCCAGCCTCATGAGCTCCTGGGCCAAGGGCACGACGAATCCATAGATATCCGCCCTCGTGACATCCTCGAAGTGACAGCGCGGCTTCACCCCCTCGGCCAGGGCCGCCTCGACGACCCGGAGGTAGTCACCCATGGCGGTCCTCCTGTCCTTGCCGAGCTTCAGAAAGATGTGGTAATCCGATACGGAGGTCAAGATCCCCGTCTCTTTGAGGCCCATCTCCTTCACGAGCTTAAAATCGCCCTTGTCCGCCCTGATCCAACCCGTGATCTCGGGGTATCGATACCCCTTTTCCAAACACCGGCGGACAGCCTCCTTATCCTTGTCGCTATAGAGGAAGAACTCCGATTGGCGGATGATCCCATTGCCCCCCCCCAATCTATGGAGCATATCATAGAGGTCAATGATCTGCTGCACGCTATAGGGAGGCCTCGCCTGCTGCCCATCACGAAAGGTGGTATCGGTGATGAATATCTCCTCCGGGGGATCAATCAGCTCGACCTGGTGGTCGAAATCGATGCGGCATACCTCCTCGTAAGGGAAGACGTCCCGAAACAGATTGGGCTCACCCACATCCTGGAGCGGAAACCGCTGCCTCTTCCTGCTCCGTGTGTCGAGAAAGCCCCCCTTCTTCATGGGTCCCATTTGCCGTCTCCTAACCTGTTTCATAGTATGTTAATAGAATAATATTCATAACGCCAAAAAGTGTCAACATTTTTGCGTGTCATCTTCTCTCTTTTTTCTTCACATGGCTGGGGTGCTAAGGGGTACTTCACTCCTCATGGTATGCAAAGGGATCTCGAAAAGTACTTAATATTGAGCCCTTACGAGTATATGTATACTATACTTTGCGGGGTTTTTTGGTTATAATATCCAGAAGAGCGAAATATCTTCAAAAGTCTATAATAAAATAATGAGGGGACTAAAGATGCGTAAATATATTCAATGTATTTTTGCTTTGTTTTTTCTGATGTTACCACTTTTGTTCTCAGCCTGTTCGCACGTTGTGTATCCCAGGGGTCCTATACCAGTCGATATGGATAAAGTAGGTCCGATTAACTCTGGTAAAGTGGTTTCCTTGGTAAATGCTCAGACCGAATCCAAACTCACCCTCGTAGCTGTCCAGGGCAGTGATAAATTCTTTGCGGATTTCAAGCAATGGAGCGATTTCATCGTTGTTCAATTAGGGACCGAGCTGGAGAAGAGAGGTGTCCGGGTCAAGCCCGAGGGTGCTTATGTCTTTAAGGTTTCGGTCCCGAATCTGAGATTCTTCTGGGGGACATGGTCAATCCGCTGTATCGTCAATGTCCAGGTCGAGAGGAAAGATGGCAAGTGGGCAAAAACGTATGAGGGGAATAACGCCGGCCAAAATATAAACAGGGCTATAGATGGTGCCGTACATAGGGCTATAGCCGCGATCATCAGCGATCCGGACTTTCAGAGGGCACTGGCCGAGTAACGAGAATCAGTATCAGAATAAAGTCGTCGAGCTCTTTAAAGATAACTTAAAACGAGGGAAAAGGCGCTCTTCTTCACGTCTAATTTTATTAACACTTTGTTCTCTAAGAATGACAGTTAGAAGAGGCGGGAAGAGCTTTAACCCCTCTATCCCCTCTGCATCTCTTTTTCAGAACTATTCGCACAAATATATATTAAAATCAATTTTATTTAACTTTCAACTAAATTCTTCTTGACAAAAAGAGGGAAATTGGTTAGATTTATTGTCTCTTTCCTTCATAGATTTATGCTCAGACAAAGAAGCGGTAAACCCTAAGGAGGAGGTTGCGTCGTATGGTAGAGACTCAGGCGTTAGATATCGGCAGTAAACTCAAGGCCATTAGAGGGGAAAAGAGGATCTCTCTGCGTACCTTGGCCAAGTTGAGCGGCCTCTCGGTCAACACATTGAGCCTTATCGAGAGAAACATCACCTCCCCGACGGTAAATACCCTCTACAGCATCAGCAGGGCCTTGGGGGTTAAGATCAATTACTTCTTTGATGAGGAGAGGACGGAAGAGGCGATCTTCTCCAAAAAAGGCCAGCGCAAACAGGCAGAAAGCAAGGATAAGGGGATAAGATTCGAGACCCTCGGCACCGGCCTCATTCAACAAGGCCTGGAGGCCTATACGCTGACAGCCGTCAAAGGCGCCAAAAGCTCAAGCAAGGGGGTTAGTCACCTCGGAGATGAGCTGGTCTTCTGTCTGCAGGGAAAATTCCTCTTCGAAGTGAAGAAGGAAAAATATACCCTCGAAGAGGGAGATAGCCTCCTCTTCAAAGGAAGTCTCCCTCAGCAGTGGGAGAATATCGGAAACGGTGATTCCGTCCTCCTCTTGGTGAGGGGCACGGAGAGATAGACAGAACCATCCGCACTGAGCATCTCCTTCAAGCGCGTGTCACCAGAGCTGATTCTGGCCTCTTCTTCTCCACGGAGAAGAGACCTCCTCTCCTCCCTAGGGCTTCAGTTTCACGTGGTCCCTGCTGAGTTACAGGAAATCCCCGCTCCCCATGAAGCTCCGAGAGATTTCGCCGTCAGGGTGGCCGAGCACAAAGCCCTGGTCGTCGGGACCAACCATCCCTCTGCCTGGGTCATCGGGGCTGACACCATCGTTGTCGTGGAAGGCGAGATCTTAGGGAAGCCGCACGATAGGGCAGATGCAAAGAGGATGCTGCAGCGGCTGGCTGACAGGGAACATCTGGTGGTGACCGGCTATGCCCTCGTAAATATGGCGTCGGGCAAAAAGCTCAAAGGGGCGGAAGAAACGCAGGTCAAGATCAAGGCCCTTGAGCAGCAGGAGATAGAATGGTATATCAATACCGGTGAACCCTTTGACAAGGCAGGGGCATATGCCATCCAGGGCAAGGGTGCCTTTATGGTCGAATGGATAAAGGGATCGTATACCAATGTGGTAGGGCTTCCCCTGTGCCAGCTCATCAGGCTTTTTCAGGAGGCCGGGATTGGCGATATCTTTTAGACATCACCCATGGGTGAAATAGAGAAAAACCTCAGTTGGGTAAGGGAAAGGATAGAACATGCAGCAGCCAAGGTCGGCAGGGACCCACAGGGGATAAAGCTCGTTGCGGTCACCAAGACCGCAACCGTCCCACGCATACGGGAGGCCATGGCAGCGGGCGTGATGATCTTCGGGGAAAATTATGTCCAGGAGGCGCGGACAAAGATTGAGGAGATAGGGAAAAGCGGTATACAATGGCATTTTATCGGACACCTCCAAAGCAACAAGGCTGCATACGCGGTGAGGCTTTTCGACCTCATCCATGCGGTGGACAGCGTAACCCTGGCCAGGGAACTGGACAAGAGGGCAGCAG
>Ga0214473_10009518_pt1 | contig 11471 bp, 9 predicted proteins | sample RVTome_7_FD_203509 | JGI IMG/M metagenome (GOLD analysis project Ga0214473, IMG submission 203509) | Soil microbial communities from uranium-contaminated site in the Upper Colorado River Basin, Wyoming, United States - RVT98D197 | ecosystem: Environmental > Terrestrial > Soil > Contaminated >...
CCTCTTTCACCAGCGTTGACCCGGCGCGGGGATTCGGATATCATCTCGGTGTCCCCTTCGGTTTCATCGTGCCGGACGCCTGCTGGCCCTTGCTCACGGTTGCCTCTCCGAAAGAAAGCCTGCCGGCGCCGTGGGGCGAGCGGGCTTTGGTCTCGGCGACCGTCCCAAACGGAGCGGTATGCGCGGCTCCACCCTCCACGGTTCTGTACCTTCCCTCACAAAGTGAGCGTGCCGGCAAGCCGAGCCGAGATCCAATCCTGCCGCGGATTGCCGAATTCGACATTCCCATGCGGACAGGAGCCTGCCCTCAAGGTGTGTCTTCTCTGGGCTGCCTCTCGGAACCTAGACGGTGAATAGTCCCGACCCAGGCTATGCGGTTGAGTTGCGCCATGTGACCAAGCGATTCGGTGAGACTCTGGCGCTGGATGACATCACGCTGCAGATCCGCGACGGCGAGTTCTTCTCGATGCTGGGGCCGAGCGGCTGTGGCAAGACCACCTCGCTGCGCTTGATGGCGGGGTTCGAACTGCCGACCGAAGGGGAGGTCTTCATCGGCGCTGAACTGCAGGGGAAGCGGCCCGCCTTTCAGCGCCCGGTCAACACGGTCTTCCAGAATTACGCGTTGTTTCCCCACATGAGCGTCTTCGAGAACACGGCCTTCGGTCTCGAGATGCAGCATGTGCCTCGATCGGAGATCCGTGACCGGGTGCACCAGGCGCTCGAGATGGTGCAGCTCCCCGGCAAGGAGGATCGAACGCCGCGCCAACTGTCCGGCGGCCAGCAACAGCGAGTGGCGCTGGCGCGGGCGCTGGTCAACCGGCCGAAGGTGCTGCTGCTGGACGAGCCTCTGGGAGCGCTCGACCTTAAGCTGCGGAAAGCGATGGAGCTTGAACTGAAAGCACTCCAGGAACGAGTGGGGATCACCTTCGTTTACGTCACGCACGATCAGGAAGAAGCGCTGACCATGTCGGACAGGATCGCCGTCATGAACCTCGGCCACGTCTTGCAGGTCGGTGGCCCGACGGAAATCTATGAGTCCCCAGTCAATCGTTTCGTGGCCGACTTCATCGGTGAGACCAACTTCCTGGAGGGGAAAGTCACCGCCCTCGAGGAGGGATCGGCCGACGTGGCCGTCGATTCGCTCCACGTTCGAGGGACCTACTCCGAGCCTCCCAAAGTTGGTCAGACGGTGACGGTGGCCGTGCGGCCAGAAAAGATCCGTCTCTCCATCCAACCCCTCGACGGGCCCAACACCTTTGAAGGCCGAATCGAGGACATGACCTACATCGGCAAGGACAGTGACTACCGAGTGGCGGTCGGCCGATCGATGAGACTCCGGGTACGGGTCCAGAACCAGGCTGCCAGCGGCGCCACATCGTTGGGGCCGGGGGATGCGGCCTGGGTGCAGTGGCCGGCGTCTTCCGCCCGGTTGCTACGGGAGTAGAGGGAGGACGTAGTGCAGGGGCTCCGACGTCTTCTCCAGCGATTGCGGGAAAGCTCCTCTGCCCAGGGGACGTTGCTCGTCTTCCCCGCGCTGGGTTGGACGGTCGTCTTTCTGGTCCTGCCGCTGGTTCTAATCCTGGTGCTTTCCTTCGCGTGGCGCGGCCAGTACGGACCGGTGGATTGGGGGACCAACCTTCGTGAGGTCCTGGGCCGCCTTTCCTTCGACAATTATGCGCGCCTGATGGATCCGCTGTACCTGGAGGTGCTGTGGACCTCCTTTCGGATGGCTGCCCTCACGACCGGTATCTGCATCCTCGTCGGCTATCCGGTGGCGTATTTCCTGGCGCGCAGCCAGGGCCGGATGCGCGGAGTGCTGCTCTTCCTTCTTCTGATCCCGTTCTGGACCAACTTCCTTATCCGGATCTACGCGTGGATGATCCTGCTCCGTACCGAGGGTCTGATCAATCGGGTACTGACGGGAGTGGGTCTGTTCAGCGAACCGGTCAGGTTCATGTACACGCCGACGGCGGTGATGATCGCCATGGTCTACGAGTTCCTGCCTTTCATGGTCCTGCCCCTTTTTACGTCGCTCGAGAAAATCGAGGGGCACCTTTTGGAGGCCGCCTCTGATCTGTACGCCCGGCCGGCGCGGACCTTCTTGCGGGTTACCCTTCCCCTCAGCCTCCCCGGGATCATTGCCGGGACGATCCTGGTCTTCATCCCGACGATGGGCATGTTCGTCGTGCCGGACCTGATGGGCGGGGCAAGGACGGCGCTGGTCGGGAACCTCGTCCAGCGCCAGTTCTTGTCAGCGCGTGACTGGCCCTTCGGCTCGGCGGCCAGCATGGTGATGATGGTGCTGACTCTGGCGGCGACCGTGATCTACACTCGCGTCTCCGGTTTTGGCGAGGAGCTGACGGTCTGATGAACCGCCGCTGGGGCCTGGGCCTCTACACCGGGGTCTTCTACCTCTATCTCTACCTCCCGATCGTCGTCCTGATTGTGTTCTCGTTCAATACCGACCGGCTGAATCTCTTTTGGGAAGGATTCACCTGGCGCTGGTACGCAACCCTCTTCACGGACGCGCGTGTCGGCCTGGCGACACGCAACACGCTGTTCGTCGCCCTGACCTCCACCATCATCTCGACAGTGCTCGGGACCCTGGCGGCGCTGGCGTTGCAGCGCTACACCTTCCGCCTGAAGGGCATTTCGGAACCGATCCTCTACATTCCGATTGTCATCCCAGAAATCGTGATGGGCATCGGCCTGCTCTCCCTGTACGCCACTCTGAAAATGACTCTCGGCCTGCTGACGATCACCCTGTCCCACATCGCCTTCTCCATCCCCTTCGTCGCCCTGGTCGTCCGAGCGCGCCTGCATGGCTTCGACCGTTCGATCGAAGAGGCGGCTATGGACCTGGGCGCCAACGAGGTGACGACCTTCTGGCGCGTGACCTTGCCCGTCATCCTCCCCGGGGTCCTGTCCGGAGCCATGCTGGCCTTCACCCTGTCCCTCGACGATTTCATCATCACATTCTTCACCGCTGGTCCCGGCTCGTCGACCCTCCCGCTGTTGGTCTATGGGATGGTCAAGACCCATATCACGCCTGAGATCAACGCCCTTTCGACTATCTGGGTGGCATCTGTGCTCATCCTGCTGCTGGGCTCGCAGGCCCTGCAGTCATTGCAGTCCCGCCCGGCAAGGGCAGCTTGAGTGTGGCGCGCTTTGCGCCCGCGGAAGGAGGAGACATGAGTGGAGGACGCCGTTTCCGATGGATGGGGTTGACTGTCGTGGCCGGCCTGCTCGTCGCCTGTGGGGGCGGCGGGACCGCGGCTCCGGTCGGTGGGGAGACGGCCGCTCCCGGGGGCGAAGAGCGCGTGCTGAACCTGTTTGCCTGGTCGGAGTACGTGCCGCAAGCCTTGCTCGACGGATTCACCGCCGAGACAGGAATCCAGGTGAACTACGACTCGTACGCCTCCAACGAAGAGATGTTGGCCAAGATCAGCGCCGGAGCCAGCGGTTACGACCTGATCATCCCCTCCGACTACATGGTCAACATCATGGTTGCGCAAGACCTGTTGGAGGAAATCGACCTGTCGAAGATCCCCAACATCACCAACATCGATGAGTCGCTGCCCTACACCTACGATCCTGACCACAAGTACTCGGTTCCCTACATGTGGGGGTCCGTCGCATTGGCGGTCAACACCGACACAGTGGCTACGCCGCCCGCCTCGTATGCGGAACTGTGGAATCCGGAGTTCGCCGGTCGGCTGGTCCTGCTGGACGATTCGCGCCAGATCATCGGCATGACGCTGCTGACGCTGGGCTACGATCCCAACACGAAGAACGAGGCAGAGCTTGACGCAGCGCGGGTGAAACTGCTCGATCTGGTTCCCAACATCCGCGTCTTCGATAGCGACACCCCGAGCACCGTGATGCTCTCCGGGGAGGCCGACGCCGGCCTGATCTGGAACGGTGAGGCCTCGATCGCTCACGCCGAGGATGCCGCCATCGATTACATCTACCCGTCGGAGGGCGCCATCTTCTGGTACGACAACCTTTCGATCATCAAGGGTGCTGAGCACGTCGGCGCCGCACTGGCGTTCATCGACTACGTGCTTCGGCCAGAGGAGAGCGTGCGGATCACGGCCGAGTTCCCATACTCGAATCCGAACAAGGCTGCCCTCGAATTCCTGAAGGACACCGATCCCGACGCCTACGCGGCCTACATGGACTTTGGGGCGACCAATCCTCCGGCTGAGGCCCTCGCCAACTCCTACATCATTGTCGATGTGGGTGAAACGACGAGCGTCTACGACGAAATCTGGACGGAGGTCAAGACCGCCACCGGCGGCTGACGGCACAAGAATTCAAGGAGGAGACATCGGCTGGATTCAGTGTGGGCATCCACGACGACCATCGGCGGTCCGCCGCGGGCGGGCCGCCGTCCAACTCGCGAACGTCTCTTCGCCAAGGAGGAACATTGTGAGCAAGGACCATTGGGTGCGGACGACCCTGACGTTGGGGGCCGCTGCCGGACTGCTGCTGGCGGCCTGCGCGCCGGCGGCCACGCCGGCCCCGGGCGGGCCGGTGCAATCGATCGGGCCCGGCGAGGGCGAGGTCGACATTATCGCCTGGGCAGGCTACATCGAGCGCGGGGCCAACGACCCGAACTACGACTGGGTGACGCAGTTCGAGACGGAGACCGGTTGCACCGTTAAGGACAAGGTCGCCAACACTTCGGACGAGATGGTCACCCTGATGACCCAGGGAGGGTACGACCTGGTGACCGCCTCGGGAGACGCCAGCCTGCGCCTGGCGCTGGGCGGCTCGGTGCAAGAGATCAACATTGGTTTGATCACCGACTGGAACCGGATCGACCCTCGCCTCCAGAACGGAGCCTGGCACACGGTCAACGGCAAGCACTATGGCGTCCCTTACCAGTGGGGGGCGAATGTGCTGATGTACAACACCGAGACCTTTGGGGACTCGCCGCCGACGAGCTGGGACGTCGTCTTCGAAGAGATGACCCTGCCCGACGGTGCGTCCAACACCGGCCGGGTCCAGGCCTATGTCGGCCCGGTCTACATCGCCGACGCTGCCCTGTACCTCAAAGCCCACCAGCCCGAGCTCGGGATCACCGATCCTTACGAGCTGACGCAGGCGCAATTCGACGCCGCCGTCGACCTGCTCAAGCAGCAGCGCCAGATCGTTCAGCGTTACTGGCCGGACGCCACCAGCCAGATCGACGACTTCACCAACGAAGGCGTTGTGGCGGCGACCTCCTGGCCGTACCAGGTCAACACGCTGGTGTACGCGGGCGAGCCCATCGCCAGCGTCATCCCGGACGAAGGGGCCACCGGCTGGGCCGACACAACGATGATGTACATCGAGGCTCCACACCCCAACTGTGCGTACATGTGGATGAACTGGTCGCTCAACAAGGATCTGCAAGGCGACCTGGCCTCCTGGTTTGGCTCGGTGCCGGTCACGCCGGACGCCTGCCAGGGCAACGACCTGCTCGGAGACGAGGGCTGCCAGACGAACGGCATCGATAACTTCGACAAGATCGCCTTCTGGAAGACCGCCCTCGCCGACTGCGGCAACGGCACGCAAGACTGCGTTCCGTACAGCGAGTGGGTCAAGAGCTTCATCGAGATTACGGGAAGCTAGGACCCGCTCTCGGAAACCCGCGTTCGGGGGTGTGCGCCACGGCACCCCCGAACGCGCGGGACACACAGAAATCATGACATCGCCGCCCGGAGTCACGCCGGCCATTCGCCTCTCGCAGGTGAGTCGCCATTTTGGCGATGTCGCCGCGGTCAACGGAGTCTCGCTGGAGGTCTATGACGGGGAGTTTTTCACCATGCTCGGCCCGTCGGGCTCCGGAAAGACAACCTGCCTGCGGATGATCGCCGGGTTCGATCAACCGACCTCCGGAAGCCTTCAATTGCACGGGATCGAACTCGCCGGCCTGCCGCCGTATGAGCGTGACGTCAACACGGTCTTCCAGGACTACGCCCTCTTCCCCCACATGTCGGTGGGGGAGAACATTGCCTACGGACTCATGATCCGGAAAGTGCCGCGGCCTGAACGCGAGCGGCGCGTGGAGGAGATGCTGGAACTGGTCCGGCTTCTGGGGTACGCCAGGCGGCGTCCGGCCGAACTCTCGGGAGGTCAGCGCCAGCGGGTCGCCCTGGCACGCGCCTTGATCAACAACCCTCGCGTGTTGCTGCTCGACGAGCCGCTCGGCGCGTTGGATCTGAAGCTGCGCCAACAGATGCAAGTCGAGCTCAAAGGCCTCCAAAAGCGGGTCGGCATCACGTTTGTTTTTGTGACTCACGATCAAGACGAGGCCCTCACGATGAGCGATCGTGTCGCCGTGTTCAATCACGGACGCGTGGAACAGGTCGGCTCACCGGCGGAATTGTATGAGCACCCCGCCACCGCTTTCGTCGCCGGCTTCGTGGGGATCTCCAACCTTGTGAGCGGACCGGTCGCCGCCGCCATCACGGGTTCGCCCACCATGTTCTCGATCCGGCCGGAGAAGATCCATCTCTCGGATCTCTCCTCCGTTGCGCCGGCGGATCACTACTCCATCGAAGGCCGGGTGCGCGAGGTTATCTACCTGGGGATGTACACCCGCTACCTCGTTGAGTTGCGTGGGGGCGGCGAACTCGCCGTCGTGGCGCAAAATCTCACCACTACCTCGATGGACGTGCTGGCGGCCCAGGAGCGCCCGGTGCGGCTGTCCTGGCGGCGCGACCACCTCCGCCTCATCCCGGACGAAGCGGGCTAAGCCGTGGAAAGAGAAGTGCGTCCTGAGCCGCCTCGTTCTTGGGCTACCCGGCTCGGGACGCATCTCCACAGGCGCCCTCGCCTTGCGTTGGCCTTGCTGCTGGGCCCACCCATGGCCTGGCTGGGCGTGCTCTACCTCGGGTCCTTGTTGGCCCTGGTCGCCCAGAGTTTCTTTCACCTGGACTCTTTCAGCGGGAAGGTCGTCCGCCAGTTAACGCTGGCCACCTATGCCGATCTGCTGTCCCAGGCCGAGAACTATCGCATCGTCGTCCGGACCGTAGGCATGGCCGCCGCCGTCACCTTGGCAGCGGTCGCCTTGGCGTTTCCACTGGCCTACTACATGGCCCGCCATACCTCCGGTCGCCTGCGGGCCGCCTTGTACGTCGCCGTGTTGCTGCCTCTTTGGTCGAACTACCTGGTGCGCGTCTACGCTTGGAAGATCATCCTGGCCAAGGAGGGGATCCTCGGCTGGTTCGTCAACACCCTGCATCTGCGATGGGGGCTGGATGCCCTCCTGAGTACTCCCGTCATCGGAGGGCCCTCGCTGGCCAACTCGATGATCGGCATGTTTATCGTCTTCCTGTACGTCTGGCTCCCCTACATGATCCTACCCGTCGAGGCGGCCCTTGAACGACTTCCTCGCTCCTTGTTGGAGGCCTCCGGTGACCTCGGCGCCAGGCCTGGGCAGACGTTTCGACACGTCATCCTTCCCCTCGTTTTCCCGGGCATCGTGGCCGGCTCGATCTTTACGTTTTCGCTGACGCTGGGCGACTTCATCATCCCTCAGGCTTTCGGGACGTCGGCGTTCTTCCTGGGCCGCGCCGTCTACGTTTACCAGGGCACGTCAGGGAACCTGCCATTGGCGGCAGCCTTCACGGTGATTCCGATCGTCATCATGGGCGCGTACCTATCCCTTGCTCGGAGGATGGGGGCCTTTGAAGCCATCTGAGAGGGAACGTCTCCCCGGGGGGCGGCGGGCTCCGGTTTCCCTTGTCGCCGCCTCGGTGGGCGCCGTTCTGTTCCTGAATGCTCCGTTTCTCGTTGTCCTTCTGTATGCGCTCACCACCGATGAGCAAACGTACTCCTTTCCTCTTCCGGGGCTCACGCTGAAGTGGTTCGGCGAGGCGATGACGCGTACCGCCATGTGGGAGGCCGTCGGCCTGTCCATCCGCGTCGCCTTGAGCGCCACGGCCGTTGCTATAATCCTCGGCACCCTGGCGGCGCTAGCGGTGAACAACAGCCGCTTCTTCGGACGCGAGGCGGTGTCCTTCCTGGTGGTCCTCCCGATCGCCTTGCCGGGCATCGTCACGGGCATCGCCCTACGTTCGGCGTTGAACGTGACGGACCTGCCTTTCAGCTTCTGGACGATCGTGATTGGGCACGCGACCTTTTGCATCGTCACGGTGTACAACAACGTCATTGCCCGGCTGCGGCGCACGAGTGGGTCGCTCCTCGAAGCCTCGATGGACCTGGGCGCCAACACCCTTCAGACGTTCCGCTACATCATCCTGCCCAACATCGCCACGGCGTTGCTGGCGGGGGGAATGCTGTCGTTCGCCTTGTCGTTCGATGAGGTCATCGTCACGACGTTCACAGCCGGGCACCAGGAGACCTTACCCATCTGGATCCTGACCCAGCTCAATCGCCCGCATGAGCGTCCTCTGACCAACGTCGTGGCCGTGCTTGTTGTATTGATCATGACCATCCCGATCCTGCTTGCGCACCGGCTCGGCGGCGGCACGTCGGAGAGTTGACGAGTCCGTCCCCCTGGCGAAGGGGCAGCGCAAGCTAGCAAGAGTAGGCGCGCCTAGGCTGATTTCGCCTACGGACTAGGCTGCGCAGGGTATGTCGGCTGGAGGCCATCCCATGGAGCACAAGCTTTTCATCAACGGCCAGTGGGTGGACGCCGGCCCGCTGATCGAGGTCACCAACAAGTACACCGGAGCGGTCATCGGGGCTGTGCCTTCGGCGCGGTGGGAGGAGGTCGACGCCGCCCTGGGGGCAGCCGATCGGGCGGCGCGCGTCATGGCCGACCTGCCGGCCCATCGGCGGAGCGAAATCCTCGCCCGCGCCTCGGTGCGAATCCGCGAGCGAGCGGAAGAGCTGGCCAAGACGATCGCCGCCGAGGCGGGCAAGGCGCTCAAGTACGCGCGCATCGAAGTCGATCGGGGGGCGATCACTTTCCAGATCGCGTCCGAAGAGGCTCGTCGGCTTCACGGAGAAACGATCCCCCTCGACGGCGTTCCTTCCGGTGAGGGTTACTTCGGTTTCTATGTCCGTCGACCGGTCGGCGTGATCGCTGCCATCAGCCCCTTCAACTTTCCTCTCAACCTGGTGGCTCACAAGGTCGCCCCGGCGCTGGCGGCTGGGAACAGCCTGGTGCTCAAACCGGCCACCTCGACTCCGCTGACCGCCGTCCTGTTGTGTGAGATCCTGGAAGAGGCCGGCCTGCCGCCGGGGGCCCTCAATCTGGTGGTCGGTTCGGGCGCCACCGTTGGGGAGTGGATGGTCAGCGATCCGCGGGTGGCCAAGGTCACCTTTACCGGGAGCCCGCCGGTCGGCCGGCGCATCATGCAGCTGGCGGGGATCAAGAAGATCACGCTGGAGCTGGGCAATACTTCGCCCGTCATCATTGCGCCGGACGCCGACCTGGCCTACGCCTCCAAGCGCTGCGCCGTCGGCGCCTTCTACAACTCGGGCCAGGTGTGCCTCTCCGTCCAGCGCATCTACAGCCAGCGGCCCGTCTACGAGCCTTTCACGGAGGCCTTCGTACGCGCCAGCGAGGCGATGGTCGTCGGTGATCCGCTCGACGAGCGGGTCGATGTCGGCCCGATGATTGACGTCGCAGAGGCCGAGCGCATCGAGGGCTGGGTGCGGGAGGCGCAGGCCGGAGGGGCACAGGTCCTGACCGGTGGGCGCCGTGAGCGCGCCGTCTATTGGCCGACGGTGCTGACGGACGTCCGGCCGGCGATGAAGGTTGTGGCGCAGGAGACTTTCGCGCCGGTGGCCTCGGTCATCGCCTGTGACGACTTCGAGGAAGCCCTGCGACAGGCCGACGAGACGGAGTTCGGGCTCCAGGTCGGCGTCTTCACCCGCGACGTGAACCGGGTCTTTCAGGCGATGCGTCGGCTGAACTTTGGCGGGATCATCATCAACGACGCGCCGACGTTCCGCGCCGATCACATGCCCTACGGCGGAAACCGGCAGAGCGGGCTGGGCCGCGAGGGCGTCCGCTTCGCCATGGAGGACATGACGAACATTCAGATGGTGGCGATTCGAACGGGATAAGGTCTCAATCACCACCTCACACCGCCCTCACACTCCTGGGAGAATCCTAGGTGAGAGGAGTGGGGGAAGGCGAGTCAGAGGAGTCGAACGATGCCAGTGCCCATTCCCGACGTGCAACTTCAATCCGGCACACTGCGTTTCCTCGAAAGCGAACCCAAGAAACTGCTGATCAACGGCGAGTGGGTCGAGGCGGCGAGCGGTGAAACCTTCGAGACGGTCAACCCCGCCGACGGCCAGGTGCTGGCACGTGTAGCCGCGGCGGGAGAAGCGGATGTCGATCGCGCCGTGGCGGCTGCCAGGGAGGCGTCCGAGCGCGGGCCATGGGCCACCTGGAGCGGCGCCGAGCGCGGAAACCTCTTGTGGAAGGTCGCCGACCTGATCGAACAGCATGCCGATGAACTGGCCGAGCTCGAAACACTGGATAACGGCAAGCCCATCCGGATTTCGCGGGCTGGGGACCTGCCGCAGGCGGTCAAGCACTTTCGCTACTACGCCGGCTGGGCCGGCAAGATCGAAGGCGGCACCATCCCGGTGACCGTCCCCGACCAGTTCGTGTATACGCTGCGCGAGCCGATGGGGGTGGTTGGGTTGATCGTACCGTGGAACTTCCCCCTGCTGATGGCGGCCTGGAAACTCGCTCCGGCGCTGGCCTGCGGCAACACGACGATCCTGAAGCCCGCCGAAGAAACCCCGCTCACGGCGCTGCGGCTGGGTGAGCTGATGCAGGAGGCGGGCATGCCGGCCGGCGTCGTCAACATTCTCACCGGTTATGGTGTGCCGACCGGAGCGGCGATGACGGCCCACGCGGGCATCGACAAGATTGCCTTCACCGGATCGACCGAGGTCGGGCGGAAGGTGATGGCGGCGGCCGCCGGCAGCAACCTCAAGCGCGTCAGCCTGGAACTCGGCGGCAAGTCGCCCAATGTCATCTTCGCCGATGCCGACATCGAGCGGGCGATCAAGGGCGCGACATGGGCGGTGTTCAGCACGTCGGGCCAGGAGTGCGTCGCCGGATCACGGCTGTTCATTGAGAAGCCTGTCTATCAACAGGTGCTCGACGGCCTGGCCGATCAGGCGAAGCGGATTCGAGTCGGCGCAGGCTTCACGCCCAAAGTTCACGTCGGGCCGATCGTGTCCGAGCGGCAACTGAACACGATCCTGGGCTACATCGAGGGCGGCCGGGCGGGCGGGGCGCAGCTCGTGGTCGGGGGAGAGAGGCTGGGCGGCGAACTGGCGAACGGTTACTTCGTCGCGCCGACGATCTTCTCGCATCAGAACGATTCGCTGAAACTGGTGCAGGAAGAGGTTTTCGGACCTGTGGTGGCGGCGACGGCGTTCGAGTCGTGGGACGAGCTGGTGGCACGCGCCAACACCACGCGCTACGGATTGGCGGCCGGCGCCTGGACGCGCGACCTAAGCAAGGCGCATCGTTTCGCCCG
>Ga0214473_10009519_pt1 | contig 11471 bp, 7 predicted proteins | sample RVTome_7_FD_203509 | JGI IMG/M metagenome (GOLD analysis project Ga0214473, IMG submission 203509) | Soil microbial communities from uranium-contaminated site in the Upper Colorado River Basin, Wyoming, United States - RVT98D197 | ecosystem: Environmental > Terrestrial > Soil > Contaminated >...
GAAGAAGAACGTCGTGCTGCTTTTCTACCCGCTTGACTTCTCGCCGACCTGCTCGTGCGAAATCCCCCGGTTCGAGTCGGACATCCTCAAGTTCCGTGAGCTCGGCGCCGAGATTTTCGGCATCTCGGTCGACAGTCTGTACGCGCACAAGGCCTTCGCTCAACAGTGCGGCGCACGATCTTACGCTTTGCTGGCCGATTTCAACCCGCGCGGAGAGGTGGCGAGGAAATTCGGCGTCTTCCGCGACAAGGACGGTATCAGCGAGCGCGCCACCGTGCTCATCGACAAGCAGGGGGTGGTGCGCTACACCCACGTCAACGAGATCGGCAAGGAGCGCGACAACACCGAGCTCCTGAAGACGCTGCAGGGGTTGCGTTGAGAAGGAGGACCGGCGATGGAGGCGCGTGCATGGCTGGGCGCTCTGGTCTTTCTGGCGGCCACCCCCGCCCTGGCGACGGTCAGCCAGGGAAACGGTGAGCTGGGGCTCGACTTCGGAGCCACCGAGTTCGATCCGGACACGACCGGGCACACCGGGGTGCGCGTGGCGCTGCGCGGCGGCTATCATTTCAGCCGCTTCTTCGAGCTGGAGGGGCTGATCGGAACTTCGATCTACTTCGAATCCTCGCAATTCGAGTTTCCAAACGTCAAGGACCTGCACCGCGTCTTCGACCTTACCTACAGCTTCGTCAACGGAGTCTTCAACTTCCGCCCGCACAACGACCGGATCGTTCCGTACGTCTACGCCGGGATCGGCAGCGCCACTCTCAATCTGAGCCGATCGTTCGAGGATCGCAGCACCGCCACCGCGCTCGGCGCCGGCTGCCGATTCTTCGGCGGCGAAGACGAGCAGGTCGCCTTCCGGATCGACCTGTCGGTGATGGCGGCCGACAATTTCAACGTCGACGCCACCCACAAGTCGCTCACCCTCGGCTTCACCCACCGCCTCGGCGCCCGGCGCTAGCGGACGCTGACGGAGATGGGGATGTGCGCCATCAGAGGTCCGCTCGAGGCAGGAGGGTCCTTGACATTCGTCGGATCCAGCGTATAACCCCTTGTAATCCAAAGAATCACCATGCGGAGATTGAACGCCCGGAAGATGAGTTTCGTCGTGTGCGCGGCGCTGCATCTCAGCGCCTTCGCGCCGCACTGGCTCACGGCTGCGCCGCTGTTCCCGGACCCGCTAGCAGCCGCCGGGAATCTCTACCTGTTGGCCTCCGGCGATTTCAACGGCGACCGGATGCGCGATCTGTTTGTCAGCGAGTCCTTCCCCTGCTCCAACATCTGCTTCTCGTACCCGCGCCTGCTGTTCGGGCGCGTGGACGGCTCTTTCGAGGGGCAGATCGTCCCTTCAATTCAGACCCCTTACGGCAACTGGCTCGCCCTGGACCTCGACGGCGACGGCCGTGACGATCTGGTGGATGCCTACTTCGATTCCGCCTGGGTGTACCTGAGCCAGCCGGACGGCAGCTTCTCCCCGCCCGTCCGCACCGGGGTCGGCGGCGACCCGGGGGGGATCTTCGCCGACGACTTCAACCGCGACGGCCACGTCGACCTCGCGCTCGTGGTGATCGACCAGGACCGGGTAGCGATCCTTCTCGGCGACGGGACCGGCCGCTTCAGTCGGACGAACGATTATCCCGTGGACGACTATCCGGGCTTCGTCGAGGGGGCCGATTTCAACCGCGATGGGAAAATCGATCTCGCAATCACCAACTTCTTCTCCGACAGCCTGTCGATCCTCCTCGGTGAGGGGGACGGCACGTTCGGCTCCGCCCAGTCTGCCGTTTCACCTCTCCGGCCGCGGGGTCTCGCGGCGGGCGATTTCAACGGCGACGGTCACCCGGACCTTGCGGTGAGCTACGGGGGGGAAGTCGGGGGTCTCCTGATCAGCGGCGTCAGCCTGCTTCGCGGGCGCGGCGACGGCACGTTCGATCTGCAGCAACCGTTTCTGCAAGACGACCTTCCAAGCGCGATGGCAGCCCGAGACCTCAACCTCGACGGCCGCACGGACCTGGTGCTGGGGCGTTACGGTCGCGGGGTGGATATCTACCTGGGCGACGCCGGCGGCAGCTTGACCTTCAAGGAGACGGCCGCCAACGCTGCCCACAGCGGAGGGTTTCTGATCGACGATTTCAGCCTTGATGGCCGCCCGGACCTCGTCGCCTCGGGGTACAGGGCCGGATTGTATGTCCTGCGCGGCAACGGCGACACGTTCGGAGGGCAGCGTCGCGTGCCGGCGGGCCGGGAGCCGGCGGCGATCGCCGCCGGAGATTTCAACTCCGATCTCAGGCCGGACCTGGTGGTGGCGAACAGCGGCTCGGACGATGTATCGCTGTTCCGCCTGATAGGTGCGGGCAGATTTGCCACCGAGCAGCGCTTCCGCGTCGGCGACCGGCCTCAGGCACTCGGCACGGGAGATTTCAACTCCGATCACAGGCTGGACGCCGCGGTGAGCAACGCCGGATCGGGCGATGTGTCGATCCTGCTGGCCGATGGGAGGGGGGGATTCGGCCCGGAGATCCGCCTGCCGGTCGGCGATGAACCGGGCGCGCTCGCCGTGGCAGACTTCAACGGCGACGGGATGATCGACCTCGCAGCGGGGAACCTGGGGGACGGCGCGCCGGACGCGACCTCCGGGCGTATCACCGTGCGGCTGGGGCAGTCCGGTGCCGTGCTCGGCGGTCCAGTTCTCCAGATCGATCTGGGAGGCACGGTGGTGAGCCTCGCCGGCGGAAACCTGAACGGTGACGGCAATACCGACCTGGTGGCAGGCGTGATTTCCAAGGAATCGGATCCCTACCTCTGCTTCCGCCTTCCAGTCCCCTGCCAGTACGCCCGGACAGAGATCCTGCTGGGAAGCGGCGACGGCACGTTCGTGCGGGGCTCCCCGCTTTCCTATCCGCGCTCCCACACCCCCGCAGCTCTGTCGCTTCTGGACGTCAACCGGGATGGAGCCATGGACATCGCGCAGAGCTTCTTCGCTTCCCCCTATTTTCCCGGTGAGGCCGGCACGGACTTCTTCGACGTCCGATACGGGCGTGGCGATGGAACGTTCGAGCCTTACGCATCCGATACCACCGTTCTGCCCCTCTCGATCGATACACTCGGCGTGAGTGATTTCGTGTTCGGCGATTTCGATGCGGACGGCGTGCCGGAGCCGCTCCTGGCGAATGCCGCTTCGTCCGACATCATGCCGATGAGGGGAAATGAGCAGGGGCAGTTCGACGGCGGGGTGAGGTATCTCGTCGGCAGCGGGCCTGCCGCTGTCGCAGCCGCGGACTTCAATTCGGACGGCCGGCTGGACGTCGCGACCGCGAACCTCGGTTCGGACGATGTCTCGATCGTGCTCAACCAGGGCCCCTTCCCGATCCTCAATGTGGGTATCGACGTCCGGCCGGGCGACCCCTCGAACGTCGTGAACACGAGGGCGCAGGGGGTCCTCCCCGTGGCGATCTCCAGCACGGCCAGGTTTGACGCCGGGCAGGTCGACCCGGCGACGATCCGTCTCTCCGGCGGAGCGATCGAGGAGGCGGGTGAGATCGGGGGCGCTCGCTGCCATGGCGAGGACGTCAACTCCGACGGGCTGGCGGACCTGTTCTGCCTCATCGACATGCGAGGCGTGAGCCTCGCCGCTGCGCAGACGAGCATCGTGCTGGAAGGCAGAACGCGCGAAGGGCGGCCGATCCGCGGCGAGGACCGGGTCAGGGTCGTAGGTCGCTGACCAGGCGCATCTGCTCAAGGGTGTGCAACCGGAAGCCGTGACGTTGATCTCCATCCGTTGACCGTTTCACGGAGTACGCTACCCTCTCCTGTTCCGTCCCGGCCACGCCGGTGAACCACAGCCTTAAAATGCGAACGGCCTCCGGGAGAACTCCCGGAGGCCGTCGGTATTATTGCGGTGCGGCCGGGCGCGACGCCCGCCGTTCCGCTCAGGGGAAGATGCCGCGCAGGCGGGTGGCCTCGGCGACGCGCCCCACCGCCAGGATGTAGGCGGCGGTGCGCATGTGCACGTTGTACTTCTCGGCGGTGCGGTGCACTTCGTGGAAGGCCCGCTTCATGATCTTCTCGAGCCTCTGGTTGACCTCCTCCTCCTCCCAGAAGTACGAGTAGAGTCCCTGCACCCACTCGAAATAGGACACGGTGACGCCGCCGGCGTTGGCCAGAATGTCGGGAATGAAGAATACGCCGTTCTTGTGCAGGATCTCGTCGGCGCTCGGAGTGGTGGGGCCGTTGGCGGCCTCGGCCACGACCTTGGCCTTGATCCGATCGGCGTTGCCGGCGTGGATCTGGTTCTCGAGGGCGGCCGGAATCAGGATGTCGCACTGCAGCTCCAGGAGCTTCTCGTTGCTGATGGCGTCGGCCCCCGGGTACCCCTTGACCGAGCCGCTCCTGTCCTTGTGGGCCATGACCTTGAGCGGATCGAGGCCGTCGCCGTTGTAGATGCCGCCCTGGGAATCGCTGAGGGCGATGATGCGGGCGCCGTCGCCGTGCAGCAGGTTGGCGGCGATGGAGCCGGCGTTGCCGAAACCCTGCACCGCCACTTTGGCGCCGCGCAGCGGGAACTTCTTCACCTCGCAGGCCTCGCGCACCACGAACTGGCAGCCGCGCGCGGTGGCCTCGTTGCGGCCGAGCGAGCCGCCGATGGCCAGGGGTTTGCCGGTCACGACACCCAGCGCCGTGATCCCCTTGGTCATGCTGTAGGTGTCCATGATCCAGGCCATGGTCTGGGCGTTGGTGTAGACGTCGGGGGCGGGAATGTCGGCCTCGGGGCCGATGATGATGCTGATCTCGGAGGCGTAGCGACGTGTCATGCGCTCGAGCTCCGTGTTCGACAGCTCCTTCGGATTGACGACGACGCCCCCCTTGCCGCCGCCGAAGGGAATGTTGACGGTGGCGCACTTCCAGGTCATCCAGGAGGCCAGCGCCTTCACTTCATCGAGCGTGACCTGGGGGTGATAGCGGATGCCGCCCTTGGCCGGGCCGCGCGCGATGTTGTGCTGCACGCGGAATCCCTCGAAGACGCGCAGATCGCCGTTGTCCATCTTCACCGGTATGGACACCACGAGCTGGCGCTTGGGTCTCTTGAGGACTTCGCGCATGCCGCGCTCGAGCTTAAGATGCTCGGCCGCGGTCTCGAACTGCGTCTGCGCAATGATGAAGGGGTTGAGCTCCTCGACCGGCCGTGCTACCGCCATCGCTGGACCCTCCTCGGAAATCGCCTGATTTCAGTTACTTATAGAGCGCGAAGTGCGGATTATACCACACGGCTACAAGGGGCCGTGTGCAGGCGGGCTGCAGCTCCCTTGACGTTCCGGCCCGGCCACGGTACTCATCTTACAGTCAAAGACTCCGATCGGGCCGCGCGCCCAGACCCGCCAGCGGCTCGGTGGGGAACGCCGCCCCATGCGCTGCACACTCCCATCCATGGTCCGGGCGGCTTTTTCAGCCGCGCTGTTCCTCGCCGCGCCGGCGCCCGGCAGCCTGGCACAGACGCTCCCCTGCCCCGCCCCCGGCGATTTCGACTGTGACGGGGTTCACGATCTGGCCGACAATTGCTTCCGCATCCGCAACGCCGACCAGCGCGATCTGGATGCGGACGGCGAGGGGGATGTCTGCGACGAGGATGACGGACTGATCCTGGCCGACTTCTTCGGAGAGCGCTTCCTGCACTGGCAGCCGGAGCCGTCGTTCGACGGCTTCAACGTCTACCGCGCCGATCTTTTCGCTCTGCGCGGAACCGGACAGTACACCCAGGATCCCCTGGAGTCGCCGACGGGTATTCCGGAGCGGTTCTGCGGGCGCTGGGATTCAACGCTCGAAGATCCCTTCCTTATCTTTCCGGGCGAGGTTCCTTATTACCTCGTGGCCGGCATCCGCAACGGCCTGGAGGAGTCGCTCGGCACGAACAGCGCCGGGGTCGAGCGTCCCAACGACCACCCGTGCGAAACCAACACCATTGGCCCTCTGCGCAGTATCGTGCGCACGGACCTCAGGACCTACTCGCCCGACGAGGCGGTCCAGGTGGAGGTGGAGTTCATCAACGTCGACGCACCGGCCGTAACCCTGACTTTTTCCTCCGGATGTCAGGCCGATTTCCAGGTCCACGAACGACGCGGCCGGCTGGTGTATGACAATCGCAACCACCACGCCTGCCCCGACATCGTCACCAGCCTGACGCTTCCTCCCGGGGGCTCGCAGACTTACAACCTCACCTGGCTGCAGCAGGATGATGCCGGGCGTCCGCTGCCTCCAGGAGACTATCTGCTGCGCAGCTTCAGCTACAGCGACCAGCAGCTGCCTCGACCCGGCTCGCGCGCCATCACGCTGCAGCGCGGCCCCGTCTTCGAGACCCTGGTCAAGACCGACCGCTCCGTCTACAACAGCGGCGAGCCGGTCGGCATCGCGCTGAGTGCCCGCAACGCCGGCGACGCGCCGGGCACGCTCACGTTCCCCTCCTGCCTGGGGCATTTTGAAGTGGAGAACGCCTCCGGGAACATTGTCTACGACAACCGCTTCGCCCCGGGAAATCCCACCTGCTCCGTGCTTCCGGTGGTGCGCGAGGAGCAGGTGGCGACCGGCGAGTCGCTCGATCTTGCCTTCACCTGGAACCAGCGCGATTACGCGGGGAACCTGGTGCCGGTCAATCAGACCTACCGGATCCGCGGCATCTTCGACAGCGACGAGCCGCTGCCGCCGGCTTCGACGCCGCTCTCGATCGTTTCCGTGATCGGACCGCTTCTCAAACCTTCCGTGAGCACCGACCTGGACGCCTACCCGGCAGGAGAGCCGGTCCTGATCGACTACTCGATCACCAACGCCGGTGACGCCACGGCGACACTGTCGCTCGGGGGCTGCGGTGCCTTCTTCCTGGTGCGCGACGCCCTGGGAGCCACGCTGTGGGACGAGAGCCGCCATCAGATCTGCCCGGCGGTGTTCTACGAGCAACCGCTCGAACCGGGGCAGACGCTCAACTTCCCCTTCTCCTGGAACCAGATGTCCGAGACCGGCGTGCAGGTGCCGGCGGGAGCCGAGTACACGATCCTCGGGACGACCGACCCTCCGCAGCTCGGGACCGCGGCCGAGAAGCGGATCCGGATCTTCACCTCACCGATCTTCGAGGCGCACCTGCTGACGGATCTGGATTGGTACCCCGCGGGCCAGCCGGTGGAGATCCGGCTCAGCGTCTGGAACGGCAGTCCGGAGGTGCAGACCCTGGCGTTCCGCGACAGTTGCGAGGCCTGGTTCGTGGTGGAGGATCGGCATCGCAACGTGATTTACGACGCCCGGGCGCATCGAACCTGTCTGTTCGTCCTCTCCTCGGTGACACTCCAGCCCGGACAGTCGGAAGAGTGGAGCTTCCGGTGGACGCAGGTCGACGACGGCGGCGCTCCGGTCCGCCTCGACGACTACACGCTGCGCGGGTTCTACGACGGGTTCGACCAGACCCGCCAGACGGCGAAGCTGATCCGAATCGTCCGCTAGTCAGGGCTGACGGCCGTCCTCGTCGAGGATGAGACGGTAGAGGACGTCGGCGGTCTCGGCTTCCCTCAGCTTGTCGAGAAACCCCTCCGCCTTGACGAGACGGGCGATGCGGGCCAGGAGCTTGACGTGCAGGCTGGCCGCTTCCTGCGGCCCCAGCAGAAGAAACAGGATGTAGACGGGCCGGCCGTCGAGGGCCTCGAAATCGATCCCCCCGGCCACCCGCGCCACGGCGACCACCATCTGCTGCACGTGCGCCGCCTTGGCGTGCGGGATGGCGACGCCGTTGCCGATCCCCGTGGACACCACCTTCTCGCGCTCGAGCAGCCGGGCCAGCGAGTCCTCTTCGCCGCGCACCACGCCCGCGCGCGCCAGAAGCGCGGCCATCTGCCTCAGGCAGTCGGTTTTGTCGGCCGCCCTCAGGTTCGGATCGATCAGATCCTGACGCAGAAATTCTGCAAGTTTCATGCGGATCTGGGGCGCGGTCAGAACAGCGGCTGGGCCGACAACCGGGTCAGCGCCGCCGGGTAGACGCCGAGGAGCAGCGTGCCGGCGACGGCCAGCGCCACGCAGGCGTAGGCGATGGGGCCGGGGCGCGGCAGCGGAGCCGCTTCGGGGCCGGGCTCGCGCATGGTGAGGGTCACGATCACCCTGAGATAGTAGAACGCTCCCAGCACGCTGTTCAAGACGCCGATGATCGCCAGCCCCACCAGGTCCGCATCGACGGCGGCCTTGAACAGGTAGAACTTGGCCACGAATCCGCCGGTCGGCGGGATGCCGGCGAGCGACAGCATGAACAGACACAGCGCCGCCGCCAGCACGGGCCGGCGCCGCGCCAGACCGGCGTAATCGTCCAGATCCGTGCCGCGCTCCCTGCCGTCCGCATCCGACCCCGCCATCAGGGCCATGACGCCGAACGCCCCGCCGGTCATCAGGACGTACGAAAACAGGTAGAACAACAGGCTCTCCACGCCGGCCGTGCTGAAGCTGACCACGCCGATCAGCAGGTAGCCGGCGTGCGCCACGCTCGAGTAGGCCAGCAGCCTCTTGAGGCTGCTCTGGCCGATGGCCAGAAGATTCCCCAGCGTCATGGTCAGCACCGCCAAAACCGTCAGCGCGTGCCTCCACTCGCCGATCGCCCCCTCGCCGAAACCGAAGAACATCACCCGCACCAGCGCCGCGAAGGCGGCGGCCTTGGTGCCGGTCGCCATGAGCGAGGCCACCGACACCGGCGCTCCCTCGTACACGTCCGGGGCCCAGAAGTGGAACGGCGCGGCGGCGATTTTGAACCCGAGGCCGACCAGCAGCAGCCCCATCCCGAGCAGGAGCCAGCGCGCCGGCGCGCCCCCGGCCGCGCCCAGCGCCAGCGAGACGCGCTCGAGGTCGAAGCTGCCGCTGCCCCCGTAGACGAAGGCCATGCCATACGCCAGGAAGCCGGTGGAGAAGGCGCCGAGGAGGAAATACTTCATCGAGGCTTCGACCGCCTCGGCCCGCGAACGGACCAGCCCGGCCATCACGTAGAGCGGAATCGACAGCACCTCGAGGCCGAGGAAAATCCCCACCAGGTTTTTCGACGTGGCCATCATGCCCATGCCGGCAGCGGAGAACAGGAGCAGACCGTAATACTCCGGCGGAATGCCGGGCTCGCGCTCGAGGTAGTCGAGGGACATCAGCGCCGCGAGCGCCGCCGCCAGGTAGGCGGCCACCGAGGCCAGGATGCCGAAGTGATCGACCACCACCAGGCCGCCGAAGGCGGCGCGCGGCGCCTGCCAGCCCGCCGCCGCGGCGATCGATGCGAGCGTCAGAATCCCCAGGGAGAGGATGCCGAGCAGCCGCTGGGGAACGCCGCGCAGCGTGGAGCCGAGCAGCACGCCGCAGGCCCCCAGCACGAGAACCAGCGCCGGGGCCACGGCGGCCCAGTCGACGGCCACACTCCCGGGCCAGACCGGCGTCAGCAGCGCTCCGGCTCCCGCCCACGGCATCACGGCAGCACCCAGTACAGAATGAGAACCGCCCCGATCAGCAGGAAGAGCGCGTAGTTTCGCACGAAGCCGGTCTGGATGAAACGCCCGAAATGGCTGAGCACGTCCACCGTCCAGGCCAGAGCATTGACCGTCGCGTCCACGCCGCGCTCGTCGAAGGTCCGCAGGCTGCGGCAGGCGCGGGCGTACGGCCCCAGGATGATCCGCTCGTACAGCTCGTCCACGCGGTAGCGCTCGCCCGCCAGGCGCACCAGCGGCGCCATCCGCCGCGCCCACTCCTGCCGCCAGCGCGGGCGCGTCTCATAGAAGGCCCAGGCCAGTCCGATGCCGGCGCCGGCCGCGGCCAGCCCCAGGGCCATCGCCAGGAGCTCGCCCAGCGGCCCGTGCGCCCCGCCGTGCTCACCGGCCCGCGCGGCCGGAGGAAGGGCCGGAGCGAGCCAGCGGCCGATCCGGTTCCAGTCCCCGCCCAGCGACAGAATCCCCGGCACCCCGATCCACCCGCCGGCCAGCGCCAGGATCCCCAGCGTCATGAGGGGCCAGGCCATGACGCGGGGCGCTTCGTGCGCGTGGGCGGCGAGACCGGCGTCGCGCGGCTCGCCGTGGAAGACCAGATAGATCAGCCGGAAGATGTAGAAGGCGGTGAGCCCGGCCCCCACGAGCAGCACGAACCAGACCACACGGTGTCCGCCGCTCCAGGCTCCCCACAGAATCTCGTCCTTGCTGAAGAACCCGGCGAACGGCACCACTCCGGCGATGGCCAGCCCTCCCGCCATCATGCAGGCATAGGTGATCGGCAGTCGCTCGCGCAGCCCGCCCATGCGGCCCATTTCCTGCACGCCCCCGAGGGCGTGGATGACGCAGCCGGCTCCCAGGAAGAGCAGGGCCTTGAAGAAAGCGTGGGTCATCAGGTGGAAAATGGCGGCCGTGAAGGCGCCCACGCCGGCCCCCACGAACATGTACCCGAGCTGCGAGATGGTGGAATAGGCGAGCACCTTCTTGATGTCCGTCTGCGCGCAGCCGATGGTGGCCGCGTATACGGCGGTGGCCGCGCCGATCCCCGTCACCACGCCCAGCGCCAGCGGATGCACGGCAAACAGGACTCCCATGCGCACCACCAGGTAGACGCCGGCCGTGACCATGGTGGCGGCATGGATGAGGGCGCTCACCGGTGTGGGGCCCGCCATGGCATCGGGCAGCCAGACGTAGAGCGGGATCTGCGCGCTCTTGCCGACCGCGCCCGCGAACAGGAGCAGGGAGCCGGCCAGGGCGGCCTCGCTCGCGACCCGGCCGGCCGCCGCCTGCCCGAGGAAGCTCCCCAGGTCGAACGAGCCGGCGGCGGCCCAGATCGTCAGCGCGCCGAGCAGGAAGCCGGCGTCACCGATGCGGTTGACGATGAATGCCTTGCGCCCGGCGTCGGCGCACCAGTCCTCGGTGTAGAAAAAGCCGATCAGCAGGTAGGAGCACAGCCCCACCCCCTCCCAGCCGACGAACAGGACCGGCAGGCTCGCTCCCAGCACCAGAAGCAGCATCATGCCCGTGAACAGGTTCAGGAAGCAGAAATAGCGCGCGTAGCCGCGCTCCTCTTCGGCCATGTAGCCCACCGAGAAGAGGTGGATCAGGAGACCGACCCCGGTGACCACGAGGATCATCAGCGCGCTCAGCGGATCGAGAAGAAAGCTCCAGGCGGCGGCGACGCCGCCCGCTCCGCCGACCACGATCCATTCGGCGAGCTGCGCCACCACACGGCGCGCCGCCGGATCGACCGACAGGTTTGGGCGGGCAGCGAGCGCCGCCAGGTCGCCGGTCAGCGCCCGGGCCGCCAGGCACGAGAGCGCGAACGCCGCGGCCACGCTGCCGCAGGCGATCCACGGGATCGCCCGCCGATCGAGCCGGCGCCCGCCGAAGCCCAGAACGGCCGCGCCCGCGAACGGCAGGAGGGGAATAAGCCACAGGTGCCGCAGCACGGCGCTCACCACTTCATCCTGTTGAGGGCGTCGACGTCGACGCCGC
>Ga0214473_10009520_pt1 | contig 11471 bp, 12 predicted proteins | sample RVTome_7_FD_203509 | JGI IMG/M metagenome (GOLD analysis project Ga0214473, IMG submission 203509) | Soil microbial communities from uranium-contaminated site in the Upper Colorado River Basin, Wyoming, United States - RVT98D197 | ecosystem: Environmental > Terrestrial > Soil > Contaminated >...
CTGTCGGCAAACCCAATGGTGCCTGTGGTTCCAGCATGGCCTGCTCGCGGAACAGCCCTATGACGAGCGTGAGGATAATGGCGTGCCCCCAGTGATTGGTCTACCGCGAATGTCAGTTCGGGGATCCCGCCCACTCTAGTTCCAAGCGCGGGGCACGGGCAAGGGGCAGCCGCGCCCGAGCCTCGGAGGCCGGGGGCCGATAGCCGAGCGCGCTGTGGGGGCAAACCCCGTTATAGTCCTTCCGCCACAGCTCGATGAGGATCCGAGCCTCCGGCAGGGTATAGAAGATCTCCCGATCCAATAGCTCATCCCGCAGCTTCCCATTGAAGGACTCGCTGTATCGGTTCTCCCAGGGGCTCCCGGGCTCGACGAACAGGGTCCGCACGTCGAGCCAGTGGAGCCACTCCCGCACGACCGTCGCGCAGAACTCGGGGCCGTTGTCGGACCGCATGTGGCCCGGACAGCCCTGCATGATGAACAAGTCGGTCAAGGTGCCCAGCACGTCATCCGCCGTGAGCCTCCGGCCCACCACGATGGCCAGACACTCTAGGGTGACCTCGTCCATGATGGTGAGCAACCGGAGGGGGCGCCCATCATGGGTGCGATCGGTCAAGAAGTCGTACGCCCACACGTGATTGGGGTGCTCCGGCCGGAGGTGGATGCAGGAGCCGTCGTTCAACCATAGGCGCCCCCGTTCGGTTGGCGCTGCGGCACTTTCAACACCTCTTGGCGCCAGATCCGCGTCACCCGCTTCGCATTCACTGTCCACCCCGCCTGCCGGAGCAGCTCCGTGATCCGTCGGTAGGCGTAGCGGCCATATCGGGTGGCGAGCTCCACAATTGCGGCCGTCAGCGGCACCTCGTCGGGGCGGGGTACCCGTTGACGCCGCTGCGTGGCGCGGACCTGCCCCACCACTCGGCATGCCCGCCGTTCCGAGACCCAGAGCCCCTCGCAGACGGCTTCGACACACGCCCGCCGCCGCGAGGAGCTCAGCAGGTTCCCGTGGCGGCCTCCTGGCGGATCAGCTTGTCGAGGGTGAGGTCCGCGACGATCTTCTGGAGATAACCGTTCTCCCGCTCCAGCTCCTTCAGCCGTTTCGCCTGAGCGCCCATCATCCCGCTGTACTCTTGCGGCCAGCCGTAGTAGGTGGCCTCAGTGACCCCGAGGGCCTTGACGGCCTCGGCCACCATCTTGCCTTGGCCCAACAGGACGTCGGCGTAGCGGAGCTTCCCAATGATCTCTTCCGGTTGGAACCGCTTCTTGCGCATGACCTGCCTCCTTCGAAAATGGGTCCTATCTTACATTGCCACTAGACCAATTTCCGGGGGCAAGCTCAATGTCCCGTGGGCTCATGGTCCCTCCGCCGAAGAATCTCCTTCTTGGCATTCCAATGCTGATCTTGGCTACTTGCTGCCGACCTGGCTGTCAGTGAAAGGAAAATGATATCAGGGGATTCGAAACAGGCGAATAGTCTTGCCGATTAAGGTGAAGTCATTCACCTCTTTTGCCCACGCGTACTGGTCGTATGGCGGCATGCGCGTCCCTCGGTATATGCAGGACACGCTCAATGCTACCCACCCTTTGGGGCGTTCATAAGGCTTCAACATGCGATAAGTCGGCAGATTGTGACGGCTCAGGTCTGCGCTCCATGGGTAGCAAAGGCTAATTTCCTGTATTCCCTTCTCTTTCGTTACTGCCTCGAGCCGCTTCAAATCTTGCCCCCAATCTAGATCGCTGACGAGTAGAACCCTTTCTGGGTGCCGTGCTACAAGTTCGTTAAAATAGGCGAGATAATCTGGATGAGCACCTGCCGAGGAAGCAAGGTGCCACCCCACAAGAAGGATTGCTGCGAGCATGCCAAATCTTCCCATGGAAACGTGCGTGCAGAGGAAGACGACCCCATTGGCAGCTAAAACGGACAAGAGGGGGTATATAGGAAGGATGTAGCGTACTCCCAGGTTGATAGGGGTTGGCAAGACAGATAGCAGGAGGGCTGCAGCGGACACCAGCGGCACAAGTCTGGAGGGATTCTCGCACCTGTGTATGCCCATCGCTGTTGATGTGACACCAACCAGAACCAGTATTAAGAAAGCAAGCGGAGTCTTGACGGCAAGGCTTAGGGGGAAGAAGTACCACCAGCCATGAGTCCGATTGTCCCCAAGTAGGTAAGAAGAATGCCCACGGGAGGCTTTGGCCAATGTCCGTCCGATACCTAGAAAGAACTCCTGTGCCGGAAGCCTTGAGCGGACTGCGCTACTTGCAAGGCCATGCAGCGTTCTACGGTTACCAAACGCATCGTCTATACCCGCCTGAATCAGGTCGAGATCCTCTGCTGGAGCTGAATCGAAGGAGAATCTGTATCCCGCCCACACTAAAAGTGCGGCCACTGCCATGCAGATTGCAGCCGAGCGGAGCCACCTCCATCGGCTATACGTCGCATCAAGGCACTTGTTCGTACTGATCCTCGTGAGAAGAAATGCGGGAAATACAGTCGCCGCTACAAATGGGAATGCATTAAACTTGGCCAGAACCGCCAGGGCAAGGGCACACCCGAGGAGCACTGTTCGTGTCAATGTCGGATGGTCTGCCCAGTAAAGAGCTGCAAGAATCAGAAACGTGAGGGTGGCCGTAATAGCCATATCATTCGTTGCTTGGCCTCCATGTGCGATAATCGGAGGAAGCGTTGAGAATAGAAGGGAAGCTATTAGGCCGGTTGTTCTTCCGTAAATCCTTCGACCCAGCAGATATACGGCAATTATGGCTCCCACCACAAATACCAGTGTGCCTGCCCGAGCTAAGGACAAGATTAGGTCATATCGACCGGCGCCATAAAGAATCGCATTACCTTCCTCCCACATAGACCGCTTGCCGCTAGAGCGTGCGCCCGCAAGGTAGGGGCCTATTGCCACAGCAATCCTTGCGAGCGGAGGGTGAACGTAATCATATCTGTACTGCGCTTTATTCACCCATTCTATTCCAGCAGCGATATGAGCTGGCTCGTCGTTGGTGTGGTTAAAATGTGAGTAAGTCGCTATGATTCTTACTAATGCCAGGGTGATAACGGCCGACAATAGGGCCACCCTCAGCTTATGAGACTTGAGAAGGTCGCCCGTAGGATAGCTCGTCCCCGATCCCATCAAGTCCCTATCCTCTCGGAAGAGTGTCCCTTACGTACGATCGTGAACGATAGAGAAGCGCAACTCGATTCTTCAACACAGGTCGCATAAGGATGCATACGATCGTTCGTCCGCCAATTCAAGGCATACGCTGAGGCGTGGTAGGGGAGCGATTATAAGGCTATTGGCCTCAGACGCGGAGGTGCCGCTTGGGCTCAAGTGAAAGTTATTCAGCGGAAGAAATGGGTCGGTCAATCCGGTCGGGCGTGAGAGGAAAGGTCGATTGTGGTAGAGATTCCCGAGATGTTTCTACGTGTGGATGCCCTGGGAGGTGAAGGCAGAGGACCGATGAGCATGTAGATCAGGAATTCCATCGGTAACGGCAGATGTTCAGGCTTGTAAGGGAAGATGCTGTAGACTTCCCGCACTCCGTCCTTCGATGTGATCGTCTTGCCTTCCTCGTAGGTCCTCTAATTAGACGAAACCGCCACGGCAACGAGGTCCCCGAAGGTTTTTCGAAATGCGGTTCGAAGGGCGGCACCGTTCCTGAGGCTGCGATCGTGGCGGAGCACCCACACATCGGGATAACGCGACGCGAACTCCCGAACGATCGCAGGACTACGATCTCGCGAGCAATGGTCAACGACGACAACTTCTAACTCCAAGTCGTCCGAATGGAGGGCGATCATCCGCTGAAGGCATGTCCCCGGGGTGTGCTCCTCATTGAAGCAGGAAATGACTACGGAGAGTGTGACACGTGTTCTCCGCCACAGCTCAGGCATGTGAATCGGTTTATTTTACCAGAGGTGAGAGGTTGTGGTCGCCTGGGGTCCACGAAGCGACGTCCAGTGTGTCATCGACACACCATGGTGACGACGGCCCTGGTAGGTCACGTAATTCGGCAAGATGGCGCATAAAATCCGATCGCTTGATGAGACGGGCGCCTTGGCTCGCGTGGTGTTCAGTGTAGGCTTTGCAGTCATTCAGACGAAATCCCCACGCTTGAAGATGCCGATTGAGGGTCGCGAAGGCGACCTTGGACGCATCAGCTTTTCGGGCAAAGAGTGATTCGGTGAAAAATATCCCGCCTATGGCCACGCCATACAGCCCTCCGACGAGCTGCCCTTCCGAGTCCCAGGCTTCGGCTGAGTGGGCGTGTCCAGCGGCCTGAAGTTGAGTGTACGCATCCATGATCTTTGGCGAAATCCACGTAAGCGGCAGCTTGCCGGGGCGAGGTTCGGCGCATGCCCGAATTACCTGAGGGAAGGCACAATCAAATGTGATCCGGTATGTACCAACTCGAATGGTGCGCCGAAGCGTCCTCGACAGGTGAGCTTCATTCAAGAACAAGACCATGCGCTCCGAACGTGCCCACCACTTGATCGGACCGACATGACACCACGGGTAAATGCCGTTACGATACGCTGCGAGAAGTCTCCCCGTTGACAGCGGCCCGCCGACTGCAAGAAGCCCGTCAGGACGTTTTAGTGCGGACTCAACTGGGGCCAACTCATGATTCCGACTGTTTGGTACTAAGGAGTAGCGGAGGACCATGTACCACAGGCCCGGAAGGTCCCGAATCCGACGGGGATGGAATGGGTACGCGAGGCCCAGGGTGAGATTAACAAGGCGTGGATAATGCAGAGAGGCCCGCCCAAGCAAAGCGATCAGAAATCCTCGTAGCATGAAGTGCGCTCTACGCTGGTCAAACGTATCGTATCGCAACCATGCGACCATGGAGTCTCATAAACCCCACAGCAGGGGGATATCGCCAACAAGCGTTGTGATGCGAAATCAATCTAAACGTAGTCTCGGAATAGCCCGTAATAGTTGCTCAGTTCAATCTTCATCCTCTCGATCCGCGAGATGGGTAGGCTACTCGTCGCCGTCAGAGTAAAGTCTCCTCTCTCTGAGCTATGGAGCCTGAGCGCTTGTGCGGCCGGAAGCAGGTCAAGAACAAGTAACCCGCACTTTCCCGAATCATATCTTCTCCCAGCATCGTCCTTCCATGTAACGCCAGTCCTTGCCTTTAGCGTGAGCCCAGGGATGTCAGTATCACTCTTATTTACGATGAGGACATCGAAATCTTTTTGCGTTATGGAGACTTGGCGAAGAGCCAAAAGGCGATCAAGAAGTGTCGAGGCAGTCGGAAACCAGCCAGAGCTCCATTGAGCTAGTCTGTCCGTAGCTCGCATGAAGAGCGGATTGAGGCACCCGCCATCGGAGCTTTTTGAAAAAAAGCCTTTGGCGAAATGGCTATAAATCAGACAAGTCCCGTGGTCGCGGCGCAAATGCTGAATGTTCTTTTCCGATAAAAGGGCGATGAAACGCCGGCAATCTGAACCATCCGAACTGGCAAACCAGTAATTAACGTATGGCCGGCGAATGTCGTGGAAAGGCATAGCGGGATTGAGCTTAAGGGTGTTTACGAAGCGAATATTATGGAAGGGGAGTCGAACATATTTTATCCTTTGTCGAAGTACATCGCCCCAGAAATGTGGGCTCCCTTCGACGTGGCCTTGGTACTCGCTGTTATGGACGAGACGTTCGAGAAGGCGAAGAATGGGAATATCCAACTTGTCGTAACCGGAGTAAAGGTTATCTATATTTGTCGCGTGAAGGACGTTGATTGCCGGATCATGCCCTAGTAGTTCCCTAAATCGATTGATTCCGAGTATTATCTCGTCTCGATAGCAATTCCCAGCGGCGACTCCGTGAAGAGCGATCTCATATCCCTTCGCCTTGAGATTAAGAATGAAAGCAAGGTACTCTGGGTCCTCTAGTGTTGAGCCACTTGCGTCGCCATCGGAAACGTGTGTTTCGAGACTCTTGCGAAAGGATGAACTTCTTCGTTGGCGCATGGGCCATACAGTTTTAGTTCCTAGGAATCCCAGGCTATTCAGGTATTCATAGACGGGTGCTGTATTTTCCTTGGTAGACAAATCCGTGTCATCGACAAAGGTCACTGCAAAATCCTTCGCCCAGGGATAGCGCATCAGCTCAAAGGGTGGTGTTGTCATGAGGGCAGCAAGGAGAAAATACGTAAGGAGCTACGAGCCGTAATGACGCCGTATCGTGGAAACCAAGGGGAGGAATGCCAGGCCGGATTCGTGTTTGCACTGATGGACGAACAACCGACTACACAGAGGTTGGCTAAACATGGCTAAGTCGAGTGTGAGCACGGAGAAGGAACGATAAGAAGGCAACTTAGAAGGCGACAAGGGTATTCTGCGAGCTACCCCATAATCGCTTATAGGAGTCATCACCGTATTGGTACCCCAGTGAAAAACGGAGACTCTTCCCGTAGGCGTCTGCCATCTGTTGGGCCCTGGAGAGGCACTTGAGCAGAATGATACTGCCCGCTGATGCTCGCGAGGTCTTCCGTATCTTCACCCCGCTGTTTATGAAATCGACGTAGAGAGTGTTCTTTCCAAGCACGGCGAAGGTGAGAATGGCCGCGACAGGATCATTGTGGAAAAAAAGAACGGCGCCAAGGAGGTGCTTATGGAGGGTGAGAATTTGCTGTCTCACATAGACGAAATCCTCGGGTGGCCGTGCCCATCGTTCGCAATGGAGCCGTATGTATATATCAGCAAATTCGTCCGCCTTCATGTCATCAGTAAAGAACACTCGACCATGCTCAAGTATCATTGACTTGTCAGTCTTTGCAATTCGTTGAGGGCTGAGGGGGCCAGCTATCGCTATTTTCCGGAAGCAGAGCGTCCTAACAGTGCGCACGATACCTTCCAAGAGAGGACTTGTTGTAGGAGCAAAGGAATTCAACCGGACCTTCTCCCTTGTCCACATAATTGGAAACAAAATCTCCGGCTGGCCGATGTCGCCAAGACGGTGCATCTTTGAAGGTAACACTCTCTTATGAAGGGGATTGGGAAATACGGAGTGGAGTACCGTTGGATAGGCTGCAACAAGGCCAGCGGCGTCATCAAAACATCCGATTATATGAGGACGAATCCCAAGCTGGGCGAAGTAGTAATCGAGAAAATCCGGGTGATAATTCGGACTAATGTCTGTGTTGGCAGAGAAGTCGCTGTATTGATCTAAAGAAATGTGGGTTCTATGCATCTATGTCGGGAGAAAATGAGTGTGCCGTCGAGCGCAGCTATTGTTTTACGGAAATGCAATTATCTGGTCCAGTCCCATGTAGCTAGAGTGATCAGAGCACGCTTTGGGTCGTATATGCCTGCCAGGAGGAAGTGACGTGCGGCGGTAAGATATATGCCATCTTCCGTGAAGCAGTGACCGAGCCGGTAATGAAGGACGGCGAGGCGACGTCTCCGAACAGTCGGAGGGTAAGGGTATCTACGAAGAGCCTTGTGAAGTATACGAAAGCCTGTTTCCCAGCGTCTCCTCTTGAATTTCAGAGAAAGTGAGTCGGCATGTTCCCGCTTTAACCACAACGGCTTGTCCATATAGCCAACACGTGCGACCTCAGTAAGACGAATCACCATGTCATGGTCCTGTGCAGACCGCAAGTTCTCGTCATAGAATCCTACTTGATCAAATAGCGAGCGTCTAAACAAAAAGGCTGAGGGGCAGCCAATTGGACAAGATAGAAGCGCCTCCTCAGGTGTAGTCCATGGCCTGTGCTGATGGGGGAAGAGCTTGCTTCGTACTCGATCCGATGCATCTATCTCATATCCGTTCGCATAAACGAAGCCAACCCCGGGATGTGATTCTAGAAATTCAACCTGTAGTTTCAATTTCTCCGGATAGCAAAGGTCGTCACTATCAAGTATCGCAAGGTATTTGCTGTGTGTCGATCGGATGCCGAGGTTTATTGCTGCCGATTGGCCCCGGTTTTCATGACCGGGATGCGTTAGAATAGTAATTCTACCTCGGTAACTCTCAAGGACAAGCGGGGTACAGTCTGTCGAGCCATCGTCAATTACCACGACCTCGTTCTTAGAGTAGTCTTGAGCTAGGGCGCTCTCAATGGTTGCGGGAATAAACCGCTGGCGATTAAATACAGGGATAATTGTTGTTACTTTAGGGGGTGAATGCATAATGTGCGCGTGTTCTTAATTGGGGTAAGTACTAGTTGCTGCGAGATACGATAAGTCAAATAGGACGGACGAATTATACCAATGGGTATCTCGCTCATGGTTCTACGGACGCGAGTCTCAGTCAAACAAGACTCCCTCGGTTCTCGGGTGCGCACGATGGGCAAGGACCGATCTGGCAATGCGGAATATGCCCTTGCGATTGGCCTCGAATAAGCGATTGGAATTAAGCCTGGCGCCGATTGCCAGGAGGCCGTCTGGTCTCATCAGAGCACTCCGCACAGGCAGAAAGGCGTCAGCGAGTGCACTGGCAATTGACCAGGAGGGGACGAGTAGCGTTGGAAGTGCAGGGAGGCCGGCCAGCCGCCGCGGTCGCAGAACATAGAGAAGCGCAAGACCATTATTCAACACGGCTCTCATGCGGCAGCCAATCCGGTCAGGCGTGGGAAGCAACCCCGAGTGTGGTTAAACCTTTGCGAGTCTCTGCTAGGTGTTGGTGCTCTGCGAGGCGCAGGCAGACGGTGGAGATTCCGCCAAAGAGATACCACTCCCAACTCGTCAGGCCAAAAACAGAAAAGCTATAGAATAAGTCCATAATTATCCAAACCTGCGTTGCGAGGACCAGATTCATTAACCAGAAACTCCGCGGTTGCCCTGAATGCAGAAAGCGTTTGGCCTGGATCCCATTAAGACATATTGCATGCAGGTACGTCGCGAAGAATACAAAACCCACAATCCCAACTTCCAAAAGAGTCTCAAAGTATAGATTGTGCGGTTTCTGGGGCCTTCTAGCACGCAGGATGTTACTATCAAACTCCATGGACGTCCCCAAGCCATAACCAAAGAGCGGGCGGCTCAAGGCGACCGAAAGGGCCTCCGACTGCCCTCGAAGCCTTTTGCTCGCGCCTTCACCATGGGGTTTACTCCTGTCGATTATGGACAAGTAGCGGTCAGCTAAATCCGGACCCATGTGCTGTGCTACAAGCAAGGAGATCGGGACCAAAAACACTGCGGCTATTGCCACGGCGCGCAACTTATGTTGAGAAAGAATACACACGGCAACCACAAGGACAATCAGTGATAAGATTCCGCTCCTCGAGCCGGTTAAGACCTCTGCGTAGAGAGAAATCGGAAACAATGGGAGAATAAGCAATCGCCAGAAACGTGCATTCTTGATGCCGAGATAATACAAAAAAGGCAACGTGGTATTTATTACCGCTGCAAACTGGTTCGGATTAACGACGTCGTCGGGGGCTCCGCTCAGTCGCCGCAATATCATGAATGAGTTATCATAACCCAGGTAGGAGGCGCCGGATCCCCAATACCCAGTGGTCACATGCAAGTATGTTGGCTCGAGAATACGAAACACCTGACATGCGAGAAAAACAGATAGAAAGCCCTTCAGACGTGTCTCTGTCTTTATTATGCTGACGGTAAAGAAGTAGAACATCACAACTTTAGCGTATTCGGCCAAATTAGACCTAATAACTGAACCTGGCCACTCGACGAAAGGAATCGTCACGAGCACGAAGAGGATGAAGCGCAAAAGGCGACTCGTCGCAAGGCAGTGCCCGTCGTAGGGAAACAGATGATGCCCTTCAAGCAGGAGGAAGAGAAGGGTGAGAGCCATCAGAACAAAATCGAAGCGGATTTGACCCAGCTCGGGGATCCGAGATGGAAGGTGGACAAAATAGCTAATTGTAAAAAGAAGGTAAAGCCAGTAGCTCATTGAGGGCGGCAATATCAAAGATGTGCGAACGATGTGATGCAGTCAAGAGCGCTTTGTGGATGAGCGTTGGAAGTAATCGAAGAGATACTTCTTGATTGACTCAACCAGCGTCTCATTCCCACAGAGTTTCCATAGAAAATCGGCTCGACTGCAGCCGACCCCCATGCGGGGGATCATGTAAGGGTCAACGGGTCCCGGCATAGACGTTAGGCTGGTTACGGCTGCGGTGTAGCCCGCCATCTCGACCCGATTGCGGACAAAGGGTCCAATATCTTGTTTCTTGCCATTTGGGTAACAAAAAGTCCCGACCGTGTCTCCGATTTCCTCTTCCAACCTCTTCTTGGAAGACGAGACTTCCTCCCACACTCTTTGTGGTGATTCCTGACTGAGGATCGGGTGGGTTAAGGTGTGGGCTCCCACTTCTATGCCCTGTGCCTTCATGCTCCCGAGATCGTTCCACGAGAAGGGGGCATAGCCGTTGGTCGGTGAGGCGGGAAGTGTTACCTCTAATTGCTGGGCGAGGTCCGAGACGATCTTGGATCGTGTCTCAGCACCCTGATGGGTGCAAATCATGTTCAAGGTGGACCAGGCCTGGTGCCGGGTTGTATCATCACGGAGATCAAATTCATAATGCTTATCACCAAGGGTAAGGGCGCAATGTCGGCGGGTAGTTCTCGTGAGAATGAAGTGTAGCTGGTCCCACCACAGCCAGTCTCCGTCCAAGAAGGCGATCGATGGGAAAATAGTGGCTGTGAGACGGTCCCGCATGAGCAGGGGGTAGCCGATATCATAGAAGTCACGGTAGCCATCGTCAACTGTCAGGATTACCGAATACGCTGGGGGATGGTTTCCGGCGTGAATCATTCGTACATACTCCGAAAGAGTGATCACGTTCCATCCCTTGGCGAGGACGCTGAGTTGCCAGGCAAAGGAAGCACTATCGATCCTTTCGTGATATCGGTCGGGGAGATTGACGAAGCGGTGGTACATAAAGACCCTGGGGGAGTGCCTGGTCAAAAAAGCTGCCAGGTGGAAAAAACCTGGCACCTTGAGAAGAAGGTACTTAAGAGTGAGTCTAAATGAGAACTCAAACATGTGGGGAGGAGGTAAACTCCCGATCAGGCATTTCGCGACATGGGGTCAGGCGGGGCTCCATACCAGATCGTCAATTCGGGGATGAAGTCAAGCTCACACGCATTCAAGAAGGGCAGCCAGAGATCAGAGTGGATTTCATGATTCCCGTATTTTGGCCTTTACCTGCCGTTGAATCTCTTGTAGTGGTAGAGGAATCTCGAATCCGCGTGGAGCTGATTGAGGTGGTCCCGTGTATTGTCCGTAGAAGCGTTGTCAAGGACGTACAATTCCAGGCATGGGTAGGTATGGGACAGGAAAGATTGTATGGCCAGAGACAGGTGCTTCCCCATCTTGTACATCTCCATCACGACGCCTTCCAGGCGCTGGGCCGTCCCGGAGTTCTTGGATTCGGCGTTCGCCGATTGAAGGCGTATCCAAAAGGTCTTGGCGGGACGCCTTTGGGATGTGTCATAGGGAAGCTAAAACTCGAATGGCCCACTCGGCTGGCATGAAAAAACGGATCGAAAGAAG
>Ga0214473_10009522_pt1 | contig 11470 bp, 12 predicted proteins | sample RVTome_7_FD_203509 | JGI IMG/M metagenome (GOLD analysis project Ga0214473, IMG submission 203509) | Soil microbial communities from uranium-contaminated site in the Upper Colorado River Basin, Wyoming, United States - RVT98D197 | ecosystem: Environmental > Terrestrial > Soil > Contaminated >...
GCAAGAATTAAGTCAGTCAAAGCGATGGAAGTTAATTTCATGCTTTGACCGATGTAAAAAGAGTATCATTAATAGACCGAATCGCTTCTTGTGCGATTTCACAATACTCCGGTAATATTTCAATCCCTATGTATTGCCTATTGAGACTCTTTGCCGCAACCGCAGTGGTGCCAGACCCAATGAAAGGATCTAAAACGATATCTCCTTCCAAAGTAAATAACTTGATAAACCACTCAGGTAGCTGGTAGGGAAATACTGCGCTATGGTTTTTGTAAGAGCATTCCGTAGCCAGATGTAAAACATTCGTAGGATATACAGTTTCTCTTCCAACCCAATTTTCAATCTTCTTGCCGAAGCCGCTTTTTGTTTTGGATGCATCTCTCGTCTTGTCGACCTCGGAAAGACGCACTAATCTTTTTTGTGCCCAATCTCCTACGGGTACCCTGACAGCGTCCTGAAACATTTTGAATTCGTGAGTCTTAGTAAAATGAAGACATCTTTCCCAAGCGTCTCTAAAACGATATTTCCATTTGCCCGGGTAGCAGTTTTTCTTGTGCCAACAATATTCCTCTACCCATAACCAACCGTTTCTTTTCATTTCCAGTATCAATTCCAATACATAGGTGTGCTTTTCGCCATTGTACGTTCGTTCCTTAATGTTCAGAACAAAAGATCCGGAGGGTTTTAGTACGCGCTGTAGTTCATTTGCGATAGGCATAAACCATTCGACATATTTATCTGGATGAATTCCCCCATAAGTACTTTTTCTTCTATCTGCGTAAGGCGGGGAGGTTATAATGAGATCTATGTAGTTGTCTGGCATATGTTTAACTATTTGAAGACAATCACCGTTATATATTGTATTCGTTTTAATATTCATCGCTTCTATCACCTCTTAGAAGTTCACGGTGTCTCTCCCCATATTTAAGGGATAATTTTACGATTTTCAATGATTTTATCCATACGTCTCCTCTTCCCCGGGGAAACGGCTGTTTCTCACATCCTCTATATACTCTTTGGCGGCTTTGCGGATCACCCCAGCCACGTCGGCGTAGACACGCACGAATTTCGGGCGGAACTCCTCGAAAAGCCCGATCATGTCGGAAATCACCAGCACCTGGCCGTCGCAATTAGGCCCGGCCCCGATCCCGATAGTCGGCACCCTGACCGCCGCGGTGATCTCTTTGGCTACGTCGGGCAGAACCGATTCCAGCACGATCGCGAAACAACCGGCGTCCTGCAGCGCCTGCGCGGATTGCAGCAGGCACTTCTTCTGTTTCTCGGTTTTGCCCATTATAAGATGAGCCCCGAACTTGTTGATCGATTGCGGGGTCAGGCCGATATGCCCCATCACCGGGATGCCGAAATCGACCATCTTGAGAATCAACGGGGCAATCTCGGAACCGCCCTCCAGCTTGACCGCCTGCGCCCCGCCCTCCTTTAAGAATCGACCGGCGTTATGAATAGCCTCCCCCTCGGACGTTTGGAAACTCATGAAAGGCATATCGCCGACTACCAGGGCACGCTTGCCCCCCCTGGCCACGGCCTGGGTCAGGAAGATCATCTGGTCCATGGTGATAGGCAGGGTGGTCGGATGTCCGGCGACCACGGTGCCGGCCGAATCGCCCACCATGATACAGTCGATACCGGCTTCGTCGAGTATGCGGGCGGTGGGGAAATCATAGGCGGTCAGGACCGCGATTTTTGTCCCCTCCGCTTTTAATCTCCTGAACGTGCGGGTCGTAATTTTCCCGGGGTCGGGCTTATAAGAATGACTATCGGGCATTTCTGACCTCCCATCTTCTCTTATCCTGGTAACATCTTGCGACAGGGTTTTCTTCACGAAATCGGCCAGCGGGGTGGATGATGCCGGATCGACAGCTTCGGGCGCGATTTCCAGGAGCGGCTCCAGAACAAAACGACGCTGGGTTAGACGTGAATGAGGAATCCTTAAATCCTCGGATTGAATCTCCAGATTATCGTAAAGGAGTATGTCTATATCCATGGGACGCGGCTGCATATGAGTGCCCGGCTGACGTCCCAGTATCTCTTCTATCGATTTGGCCGCCTTGAGCAGAGAATGAGGATCTAACTCGGTACTGATCCTGACGACGCAGTTTAGAAAATCAGGCTGGGTCGAACCGCCAAGAACTTTTGTCCGGTACAGCGACGATACCGCGATAATGCGGATATCTTCGGAATTCCTTAAAAGATCCAGGGCCATCTTGATATTGCCTTCACGGTCGCCTTCGTTGGCGCCGATCCCGAGAAATACGTCAGCCACCTGTCGAACCTCCCATATCTACCCTGTCGTCTCGACTTCCACGTAATCGATATTGCCGGGCACCGGGGGAATCCTCTTCCGGACCCGGATTGTCACCTTTGGAGCGTCGGTCCTTTTCTTTATCTCCTCCATTAATCTCTGAGCCAGGGTTTCTATGAGATTATAGCGGTGTTGTTCGAGAAATTCCTCCACTATTTTATATATGGAGAGATAATTAACGGCGTCATGGAGATCGTCGCTTCCGGCCGCCCGGGAGATATCGGTTTCGATCTGGCAATCGACCTCGTAGCGGCGTCCGGTTTCCCTTTCGGCGGCCATCACCCCGTGGTAACCATAAAATACCATGTTCGATAATCTCACGAAAGCCACGCCGTTTTCCCCTTTTTAGATTTCCTCGAATCCCAGCCTGTCGAAAGAAATATACTCTGCGCTTTTGGGCCGCGACATAATTTTCTCAAGCAGGTAACTGAAATTCTCTCCATCCCTGGCGAAATCGATCCCGTCGGTCTTGACCACCAGGAGCGGGGTTTCGTCGTAATGGAAAAAGAAATCGCTGTAAGATTCGCATATTGATTCCAGGTAGCGATGGTCCATTCCCTTTTCGAAATTCCGCCCGCGTTTCTTGATCCTCTCCGCCAGCGAATCCACGGCGGCGGTGAGATAGACGACCAGGTCGGGCCGGGCGATTTCGGCTTCCAGGGCCGAGGCCACTCGATTATAAAGCGAAAACTCCTGCTCGCTGAGATTGATTCCCGCGAAAATCCTGTCCTTGGCAAAGAGGTAGTCGGAAACGATCGCCCCGCTGAATAGATCACGATTGGCCAGTTGTCTTAACTGCGCGTATCTGGACATCAAAAAGAAAATCTGCGTTTGAAAAGCCGCGCCGGCCGGATGTCTGTAAAATTCAGGCAGAAAGGGGTTATCCTCGGCCAGCTCGTACACGACTTTCCCGCCGATATGCCGGGCAATCCTTTCGGCCAGGGCGGTTTTCCCCACCCCTATCGGTCCCTCGACGGCGATGTATCCGTTAAAGCTCAACAGCCGATCCTTCTCGCCTCATCCTTTCGGGCGGTATTTTCTCTGCCAGAGTCGGGAATGATTGGAAATCCTTTCCAGGGCTTCCGCCATGATCGCTCTGTCGGGATGCAACGTTAAACGCTGCCAGCCTTCTCCCGCTTCGCCGAAATCCGTTCCCGGGGCCAATCTCACACCGGCCTTGGTTATCAGCCGCCGCGAGAAAGCCAGAGAACTGCTCTTGGCCGTCGGCCTGACCCACATAAACGGAGTTTGTTCGCCGGCCCTAATACGCCAGCCGAGTTCTTTCAAACGCGCGGCGGCTGTTTCGCGTCGGCCTTTCAATGATTCCGATCGCCGATCGAATATTTCAACCGAGCGATCGAGAGCCGTTGCCGCCAACTGAACCCGGTAAGCGTCGGGGATATACTCCAGAGCCTCCAGAAGCCCCTCCAGGGTCGCAATAACGTCGCGATGACCTACAGCGAATCCCAGCCCGTCGATACCGAACGTGGTCGAGAAAGAATGCAACTCCACCGCCATTTTCTTCGCCCCCTTCGCCTGCAGAATAGATACCGCGTCGCGGTCGCCGGGATGGATATAAGCGCAATCCGATACTACGAGGATATTTTCGAAATTGATAGCTCTTAAAAGATCCCTGTAAAAATAGAAATCCGCCGAGGACGTCGTCGGGTTATGAGGATAATTCAAAAACAGCATCTTGAGTTTTCTTTCGGGGGGTTCGGTCAGCGATGAGATATTCGGAATATAGTCGTTTCGCTCGGCCAGAGGATATGGGCATGGGATTGCGTCGGCCAGGCAGATGGCCGTTCGGAAATATTGCGGCCCCGGGTCGGGACAAGCGGCGGTATCGCCGGGATTCAAGGTCGATAAAGTCAGCAATGACGCGGTCATCCCAATGCCCGGAGTTATGGCTAATTCCTTTTCGGGATCTATTCCGGCCGACGACAGCGGCAGGTGCTTTTCGACAATTTTCCGCTTCAGGCCGGCAAGAGCTTCTTTATCGGCGAAAATATTCGCCGGCCGCGCGGCCGGTTCGACGATTTTATCCATCAACTCCGGGGCGATAGAGCCGAGATCTATCAAGCCCACTCCGCGCGACGTCAGTCTTTTCCTGGCGAATTTCATGGGGCCCAGGGCGGCCTGCGGCATTTTCCACAACCGCTGCGCTTTATCGATCAGTATTTTCATCAGAATATCTAATCCGAATCAGGATCATTCTACCGCCGGCTTCCGGCCTCCGACAGCGTCCGGCCGATAATCATCTGGATTTGGCCGGATCCCCGGAAACGAGAATGGCCGTGGCCACCGCGTGCTCTCTCGAATGAGATAAAGAGATCAAGATCTTCTTTTCGCCGATATGGTTGCGGATGGTGCTGCCCAGCCTCACTTGAGGCCGTCCGTTACGGTCGTTGACCACCTCGACCGACGTCCACTTGACGCCGTCGGCGAATCCGGTACCGACCGCCTTGAACACCGCCTCTTTGACAGCGAATCGGGCCGCGAACGACATTATCGGGTTTATTTTCGATAAACAGTATTGAATCTCCCAGGGGGTGAATACCCGGCTGGTGAATCGTTCCCCGTGACGTTTTATCGCCGCTTCAATCCTATAAGTTTCAACCAGATCAATACCCACAGCTTCGATCATAAAATCTCCCCCGGCAATATAACGGCGGAAAAATCGAATGTCAAAGCCTAATGAACCCAGGCGCGATCGCGAAAAAATCGCGTTGGCCGGACAGCCGATTCGCCTGATCAAAACCCCAGGTGCATCCCGAGCGCAAATTTATGTTCGGACCGGCTGCGAATCGACTGATCGTCATAGGTCCATATCCGCAGGAAAACGACCATTACCCCCTTATTCCCGTAAACGGTCGAATTCAGGCTGAAGCGGTGCTGTCTTTTGATATCATTATCGGCGTTCACGACCCAGAGGTTGTCCGATTCGATATCGCCGCCCAGCCTGCCGTAGCGAAAAATCCCATACCTGAAATTGGTGTTAAAGGTAAAATCGTAATCGTGACCCTTTTGGAAACTGCCGCCTTTGGGGAGGAAAAAAGCAGCCAGCAGATAATAATCAAAACGATTTTCCCAGGCAAATCCCGGCTTCTCGGCCGCGGGGCGATGGTATTTATATTTAGGAAGATAACCCAGCGAACCAAATCCGATTCTCGGCGAATTCCAAAAGACCGAATTATCATGCCAGCGGTCGATGTCGTGGAAGCAGTCGTGATGCATCTGGGCTTCCGCAAAATATCTATCCATTTCGATCCTGCCGCTGTATCCGAACGACCAGTGGGCGCGCGTCGGGTCGAAGACCATATTGGAATTGTATTTCCGTCCCATGTGGGTTTCCTTGAACAGATCGACCGTAAAATAAAAGCGCTTGTACCTGAAAGTCTCGATGACCGCGTTCAATTCGGTATCGATAAAATATTCGGCGTCCTGCTTGAAATATATATAGGACATGATATCCCCGTGTCCCTCGAACAGGGGTTCGAAATCGCCGCCCGCCGCGCCGGATGCGGCCAGTGTAAGAATTAATATCGGCAGAGCCTTCTTGAGCATATTGAAATCCTTTTCCATAATACGTTTCTTCAAAGTAAAAGCCGTCTGAATCGCCCGGTTTTTCCTCGACTCCCGACTCCGGCCCCGATCCTGATCATACCCCCTAATAAAAAAAACGCCGCTTTCTCATGGCGGCGTTTTGTCGAGACGATCAATCTAAATTTTAAAAATCTTCTTCCTGCCGTCCGTTACGTTCTTGGTGGCGTTGCGGGTATCGACCACGAGCGACGATTTATCCACTACCCATTGATAGTTGAAATTGGAGTGATCGGTGATAATGGCCACACAATCGGCCGCTTTGAGATTCTTTTCGTTTAGCGGAACCGCCTGCATTATCGGCCCGGAATCCATGTGTATGGCCGGAACATAGGGATCGCAATAGCTGACTTTCGCCCCCTTCTCCTGGAGCAGCCTGATGACGTCCAGGGCCGGCGATTCGCGCAGGTCGGAAATGTCTCTCTTGTAGGATACCCCCAGAATCAGAATATCGGCCCCGTTGATCGAGGCTTTCCTGCTATTCAAAGCGCCCGCGATTTTTTCCACCACGTATTCCGGCATGCGGGAGTTGATATCCCCGGCTAATTCGATAAAGCGGGCATAATAATTGAGCGATTTGAGCTTCCAGGAAAGATAATGCGGGTCTATCGGTATGCAATGGCCGCCGAGGCCGGGACCCGGATAAAACCTCATGAATCCAAATGGTTTCGTGCCGGCCGCGTCGATAACCTCCCAGACGTCGATACCCAGCCGGTCGCACATCAAGGCCACCTCGTTGACCAGCCCGATATTCACCGAGCGGTATGTGTTCTCCAACAGCTTGACCATCTCCGCCGCCTTGGTGGATGAAACCGGAACAACCTCGACGATCACCTGCTCGTAAAACGTCCGGGCGACCCTCAAACAGGTCGGGGTCGTCCCGCCGACCACCTTGGGAGTGTTCCGAGTAGTATAATTGGGGTTCCCCGGATCGACCCGCTCGGGTGAGAACGCCAGGAAGAAATCCTGCCCGACTTTCAAGCCCCCCTCTTCCAGCTTCGGTCTTATCAGTTCCTCGGTGGTGCCCGGGTAGGTGGTGGATTCCAACACCACCAGTTGTCCTTTATGAATACGCTTGGCTATCTCGCTGGTCGCGTCCAGGATAAAGGAAACGTCGGGGTCCTTGGTCTTATTCAGCGGCGTCGGCACGCAGATGATTACGATATCGGAATTTTTCAGCACCGACGGATCGGAGGTGCAGGACAGGCGTTTGAGATCGACCAGTTCTTTGACCTCGAAATCCTTGATGTCGTCGACGTCCGATTTGCCGGCGCTGATTGTTTTTACCTTTTTCTCGGAGATATCGATTCCCGTGACCTTAAAACCCACCCTGCCGAATTCCACGGCCAGGGGAAGGCCGACATACCCCATCCCTATTATGGCGATGCAGGCGGAACGGTCTTTTATGTTTTTCTCGATTTTACCCGCCAGGTCCTCGTGACGGCGATGCGGGCTCGAGCTATGGACAGACTGTTTCTGTTTTTTTGCTTCGGCGGACATTTACGCTCCTGAAAATTACATCGTTAAGATACCCATGAGGTATTATCGACAGGCCTTAGATTTCCTGAACAAGATGATCGTGCCAGAATCGCAGCGAATCCGTCAGGGTCGTCTCGATCGGGATTTTCGGCTCCCATCCGGTATCCGTTTTCAGCCTTTCGCATGAGCCGATCAGAATCGGTATGTCTATGGGTCTTTGACGGGACTTGTCGCTGATAACCTCGAAATCCATTTTTATGATCTCTTTATATTTTTCCAAGAGATCGGAAAGCTTATATCCCTTGGCCGAACAGACGTTGTACGGCGTTCCCGGTTTCCCCTTTTCCACGATATCGAGATAAGCCCCGACCACGTCGCGAACGTCGGTGTAATCGCGCTGGACTTTGATATTCCCGACCTTCAACGTCGGCGGGGCCAGGCCGAGCTCTATCTTGGACATCTGGAAGGCCCAATCGGAAAGCACGGCTACCGTCTTCTGACCCGGTCCCGAGTGTGAAAACGCCCGGGCGATATACACCGGCAACTGGTAAGCCTCGTGATACTGTCGCGCCAAAAGATCCACCGAGGCCTTGCTGACCGCGTAAGGATTGATGGGATGCATAGGATGATCCTCCGTAACCGGACATTCCTCCGGCTTCAGACGCCCATAAACCTCCGACGATGAAATAATCAGGGTTTTGACGGGAAAATCGAGCTTGCTGATCGTCTCCAGCAATACCAGCGTCCCGATCAGATTTACCGAAAAAGTCTCGAAGGGGTTTTCGAATGAGAGTTTCACCGACGACTGCGCGGCCAGGTGGAAAACATAATCGGGCTTGAATTGCGTGAGCGCCTTGGAAACCACCACCTCGTCGCGCAAATCTCCCTTGAAAACTTTCAGCTTATCGGAATCGATTTCGATATCGAAATCCTTATCGTCGAAATCCAACCCGGCGATCTCGTCCCCGCGAGCCAGCAACAGCCGGGCCAGATGCCCGCCGACAAACCCCCGTATGCCTGTGATCAGGGCTTTCATGACAAATTCACTTTCTTCTTAAATAAGGCCCATGTTCTTCCATAAAGGCCACCGTTATCATAACCTCCATCAATAAATTCGTAACCTTTTTTCTCTAATTTCGGTTTCCATTCTTCTTCTATAATTTTATCCGTTTGTCCCTCTGCATACTCGTAACAGGCATTCTCCCTTTCGGCATTAGCCGTTTCGGAGTCAATATCGATATCCCTCTTTTTTTGTTTATTCTCTACGCGTGCCCAGACGTCCTCGACGCAACAACCTCCCCACCCCTCATATTTGAGCAAATAGCCGTCGCATATTTTCTCTTCGCCCACTTCGTCTGATACTTCGGCCAAAAGGCTCCAAACTCCATCATAAATAACTTGCATATCAATATTATTATCGTTCATTTTGATGCCCAAGAATATAAATGTTCCATCATTCCTTTTAACTTCTCTTTTGCCAATGCCGGAGTGTAATTGAGCGAAAACTTTTCATTACTTTGACTTACTATTTTAAGGAAATTATGTTCTAAAAAAGATAGGGATTCGTTTATCTCTTCTTTTACAAGTGGCGGAAAATTATTTTGTTCACAATAATAATCCAGACGCCCCTTTATCTCGTCGATACTCTTCGATGAAAAGTCCATGTTATCTATCAAGATATTCGTGTTTGAAATCATTGTTTTCTCTGCATTTGCTCTATTTCTAAGAGAGGCGATTCTTTGCTCATTTACTATTCCCGGAATCCTGAATAATTCAACATACTCGTATGGAGAAAATATATTATCGTGATGAAGCCTTAAGATATTTATAGCGGTATCGATATCCAACAATGTTGCTTTTTCTAATTCCGCGTCTCGGCAGACAGCGGGATCAAAACCGACGCTTACGATCATCATGAATTCACCGCTATTTTTCGTCATGTGTCTCTTAATACGAGTAAAATTAATGGCGTTTTTTGAACTGCTTTTAGTGCTCTTACCATCCACAATAAATCGAATCGGCTCATATATTAGAACATCGGTCTCACCAGATCCGCCAATTCTCTTACATTTAAAGCCTATCTCCGAAAAAAATCTCTCAAGAGCTACCTCAAGACGTTTTGGATTCGAGCTGTCCCTGGCCGACACAAGTAGCTCATTCTCCAAATCGGATGGTTCCTCGATTTTCTTTTCAGTAGTTGTCTTCATGGTTGGCGCACTTACTTCCGCGACAGCCGGTGAAAATGCCTTGCGCAATTCCCTCGGCGAAAAATCAAAATAATTCAGATATTGGGTGACGTCATAGATGCCGCCTTTAGTAATTTGAATAAGGTATTTATTATCATGCGTCTTGAATAGATTAAACTTCCATTGTCCTGATTTTATCGGGATATTTTGCTTTATAGTTTCGAAATCATCGCATGGCAAAACAATATAATCAACCTCATCCGGCCTAAAGCCGCAAGCGCAAACCAAGAAAAAATTGCTCTTACTATATTTGTCATATTCGCTTTTAGTTACTCCAAACCAGAATTTGCCAGCATATTTGTTTGTGGCGCCTGCGTTTTTATTATATCGTAAGTATAAAATTGCCTTTGAATTCACAGCCACGATATCTGAACCGCGAATGGGCGCTATTTCATGGTGCTCGGCAAGAAGTTCGAGCAGCTTATGTTTTGGATTATTTGCCGTCATTTCCTTTTGGTTTACTTGTCCCCCAACCTTTTCATATCCTCATCCACCATCATCTCTATCATCTGCTCAAAACTGACTTTCGGCTCCCAGCCCAGAAGCTTCCTCGCTTTGGAGGCGTCGCCCAGAAGGATATCGACCTCGGCGGGACGCACGAATTTGGGATCGGTCGCCACGTAATCTCTGTAATCCAGATCGAGATGAGAAAACGCCGCCTGGCAGAGATCGCGCACCGAGTGATTTTTACCGGTGGCGATAACGAAATTCTCCGCCGTATCATGCTGCATCATCTGCCACATGGCCAAAACGTAATCGGCGGCGTATCCCCAGTCGCGCTTGGCCTCGAGATTGCCCAACGCCAGCTTCTCGGCCAGTCCCAGCTTTATGCGCGCGGCCCCGTCGGTGATCTTGCGGCTTACGAACTCCAGCCCGCGACGGGGCGACTCGTGGTTGAAAAGAATCCCCGATACGGCGAATATATCGTACGATTCCTTATAATTTACAGTGATGAAATGTCCATAAACCTTGGCCACGCCATAAGGGCTCCTGGGATAGAAAGGCGTCTTCTCGGTTTGCGGCGCCTCGGCAACCCTGCCGAACATCTCCGAGGACGACGCCTGGTAGAATTTGATCTTGCGGTCGATATGCCGGATGGCCTCGAGAATCTTGGTTACCCCCAGGGCGTCGAACTCGCCGGTCAGCAGCGGCTGTTTCCACGATGTCGGCACGAAAGACTGGGCGGCTAAGTTATAGACTTCGCCCGGCCTAATCTCGTCGATAGCGCTCAAAATCGAAAGCTGATCGAGCAGGTCGCCATGAACCAGCGTTACCTTATCTTTGATATGCGCGATTCTCTCGAAATTCTCGGTCGAACTTCGCCGCACCATGCCATAGACATCATACCCCTTCTCCAAAAGCAACTCGGCCAGGTAAGAACCGTCCTGGCCGGTTATACCTGTGATCAACGCTTTCATCTGCATCCTTTCTTCAGGAACCCAAAAATATAGTTAGTCATATCCGTATGTCAATCAATTAAAGGAATTTAAGGCTATTTTCGACGAACTGGGAGAAAATGACCCCGGGGATTTGCCAAATCCGTCGCCGAAATGCCTGATGCCGAGGCACAAATAACTATATCGCAACGTCTTAAGAGGCGATATTAATTGCCTTCGAAACGTAATTCGGCTTGAAATATGACGCCAAAAATGGTATATTTATTTATTGCCGGAGATTTAATATAAATCCCGGTCCGGGAAACTCGCGGAGGAGAAAACTCTTGCCCAATGAACCTGAAAAATTAAGCGCTGCAATTCTCAAGACGATCGGTAGAATGGGTTTTTCCGAACGACTCCATAAGCAGGAGGCGGTGACCAGG
>Ga0214473_10009523_pt1 | contig 11470 bp, 13 predicted proteins | sample RVTome_7_FD_203509 | JGI IMG/M metagenome (GOLD analysis project Ga0214473, IMG submission 203509) | Soil microbial communities from uranium-contaminated site in the Upper Colorado River Basin, Wyoming, United States - RVT98D197 | ecosystem: Environmental > Terrestrial > Soil > Contaminated >...
CCCGCAGCGATGCAAATGGGTCGACACGCTGCACACAACATCCTTCGTGCCGTTCAGGGACGAGAGCTTCGCTTCTTTCATTATGTCGACCGGGGCCTGCTTGCGACTGTAGGACGCTCGGCAGCCGTCGCCGAACTCGGCGGATTGCGCATGTCCGGCTGGATCGCCTGGGTGGCGTGGCTCGTGACGCATATCTTCTTCCTGATCGGCTTCCGCAACCGGCTGGTCGTGCTCATTAATTGGGCCTGGGCGTACGTGACGTTTCAGCGCGGCAGCAGAATCATCATGGGTTCACCCCCAGCAAGAGCAGAGATGCCACCCTTTGATCATGAAGCCAGCTCCTCATAGGGAATGCTCTCCGCCACGCCTTCACGACGCGACTCTACCACAAGACCGGCGACCTCTACCTCGTGCAGAGGGCGCTGGGGCACACGCAGATTACGACGACGGAGATCTATGCCAGAGTGTGCGAGGACAGGCTGCACCGGGTCGTCGGCGTGATCTAGAGGATGCGAGATTCGACTGGTTTTCGGATAAATTGTCTCGGCATCTTTGCCTTGAGCCTTCTGATCGGAATCGTAGGCGACGGGGACATCGATCTTTTCACCGGAGCCTGCTCCAATGAAGAAAAGGAGAGAGAGGATAGGGAGCACCCTCGCAAGGCGGCGTACTTTCGACGACTCAGTCATCGGAGTCTATATCTTTTCAAATCTTGGGTCAAGAAACCGCCGGCAGGATACACTGCGCCCTTAAGATAATATCAGAACACGGCTTGTCAACTACAGTTCGACCGTGAACTGCAGGGCAAAAGTCTCTCCATCCAGCGCCTTCGGCGCGTCACTATACCGAACGATTTGGGTGACCAACTTGATGAGCGCCCGCTCGGAGAGACGTCTCCCCAATCCCGCCTCAATCCGGGCCAGCGGATAGTCCCATTTTTCTCCTGTAGCATTGTCGGTGTCCAACTCGGAGAAGGATAAAGCATCGAAGCGGGCGGCAGCCCACCAGCGGGTGGCGAAGGAGTACTTGAGGTCGGCATAGCCGCCAACGCTCTCGAGGTTGCCCAGATAGGGGTGCTCGTAGCGGTTAAGCACAAATTCGGCATTCAGTTCGGCATGTCCCGCCGATGCCTGCACGAGCGCGCCTGCGGTCAACTGATTGTAGTCTTCGACTTTCTTTCCAAAAGGCAGCGCCGGCTCGAAGCCCGGCGACATCCACGGACCTGCGGCGACCCAGCCGCCGATAGTGGCATATGGGCTGGGAATCCAGTTGACGTGGATGGCGCCCGTGGGACGGCTGTAGACGAACTCGCGCTTCGGCATCCCCAGGGATCCATTAAGCAGTGCAATTCCGAAATCAAACTGACCGCGCGACGCATAGGCGTGTATGCCGGTGTTCCAGCAGAAATCGTAGAGGACAGGCGCATTTTTCGCCAGTCCGCGTTGTCCAAGAATCTCCTCGTCCGTCGTTTGCAACGCACCGAATCCGTCGAGCGACGTCTTGTACTGGTAGATCGCCGGCACCGAGACAAGCGGGTTCTTGTCGGCGTAAGTTCTTGGCGGCCATAGTCCGACCGGTACCGGAATCAGACCGGCCTCCAGATGCATCCCCGGAGTGTGGTCGTATCGAACGTACGCGCCATACAAGAAGGCGCCATCATAGTCATGGGCAAACCACTGCATGAAAGCGGAGAGCCGCTCGCTTATGGCAGCATCGATGAAGACACGCCCATAAACGGCGTCGAAGGGGGTGATTCCGAAGTTCGTGTTGTTGCTCTGAAACCTCGCGTCGTGATTGCGCGCCACCATCGAGAGCAAGGCGCTGAGATGTACCTGTGCGATGGCCGGTGTCGCAACGAAGGCTAACGTGGCCACAGCAACGCCACTAAACCAGAGCCGACGCATGATGTTGTTCCCCCATTCCATTTAGCGAGACGGATTGTCCCGGCGGACCGACCGGCAGAATGATTGTGAATGCTGTTCCTGTTCCCGGCTCGGATTCGACGGCAATCGTGCCTCCGTGATCCTCGACCGCCTTCTTGGCCATCGCCAGTCCCAAACCGGATCCCGTCTCCTTTCCAAAGGTAGCAAAGGGCTCGAATATGAGGGAGCGAATCTCGGCTGGGATTCCGGGACCGGTATCGGCCACGCGGATGGCCATATCGCTTTGTTCGCGGCGACACGAAATGGAAATGATCCCGCCGGGCGCCAAGACCTCGACGGCATTTATCACGATGTTGTCGAGCGCGCGGCGAATCTTGTCTTGATCGATCGCGATCCGGGTGGGTGGCAGGGGACTTTCGTAGCGCACCTGGATGCCTTTGGGGTCGCAGATCTGCCGCCAGGCGGTTATGGCCGTGCTCATGAACTCTTCGACATCGAGTTCGGTGCGGGTCATGCGCCGTTCGCCGCGCGCAAACGAGAGAAGGTCCTGGGCCATGCCGACCATGCGGTCCAATTCGCGCATGATCATGCGGGCGTACTTCTCGCGTTTTTCCGGCAGGGCATTGGCGCCGGAGGAGAGCTCGACCGCGGTGCGGATGACTTGCATCGGAGTCTTGAAGTCGTGAATGATTGTGGAGGACATCTTGCCCACGACAGCAAGACGCTCAGACGCCAGCTTCTCGGCGTTGGCGGCGCGAATGGCTTCGATCTGTGCGGCCAGCTCATGACGCATCCGATCAACTGCGTCGGCGACAGTACGCAGCTCGTCGCGTCCTTCGTGGCTAACTACCTGGTCATAGTTTCCGCGCGCAACCGCTTCGACAGCCGCCACAAGTTTGGGAACGCGCGCGGTCACCCGGCTCGCTACACTCCACGAGACGGCGAAGGCGAACAGCAGCGCCAGACCTCCGACCCAGAGCACGGTCCCGCGCAGATCGGCGATTTGCGGTTTCAGGCGTGCGTCAAGTGACATGATTACCGCATAGCACGCCTCCTGGCCAGTGGCGAGACGGCCCATGCGGCAGAGCACTCGTTCTCCGCCAACACGGATCAAGTCGGGCACGGTGGACGTGGCATTTGGTGTTGTAGACTTCAGTTGGCGGACGTATTCCACCGACTGCGACTCTGACAATGTCGACCCGAAGATTCCTTTGGTGTCAAAAAACACAACGTCTGCCCCGGCCACACGTCCCATCGTCTGCGCCAATTCCTCGTTGACCCGCAGGCCCAAGGCGACGAAACCCACGGTATCAGGGCCCACCGTCACGGCTTGAGATTGCAAGAGGAAGAGCTTGTCGTCCCAGCGCATGGTCTGGTCGACCGGCGGCACCGATTGGGGCCAGTTGAACGTCAGAGCCGATCCACCTGCGCCCAGATGGGCAAGGCGTCTTCCACGACGATCGCAAACCAGAAACAGATCGCTTCCCGCCATCGCCTGGAACTCGCGCGCTGTTGGCTCAGCCGTCGCTTCATCGCCATCGGCGACGGCCGCGAAGAACCGCGGGTCGTGGGCGACGATGCGTGCTTCAGCCACCAAGTGCTTTTGGTGTTCGTTTCTCCAACTGATGAATGTCGACTCAGCGCCCGAGAGCATGCCGGTGATCTGTAGGGCCATGCGCGATTCGAGCTGATAGCTTACGGCCCAAAGCGAGGAGCCCAGCGCCACCACAGCGACGCCGGCGGCGACAAGGAGAAATTTTATGCGCAGCGGCAGATACATGATCCCTACTCGACTCACATCATTCCAAAGTTAGCGACACATTGATGATCTGGCCGTTCTTCAGATCGATATCCGACTTCGCGCGTCGTCCCGATGCATCAACCGCGACCACGCGGTACTGTCCTGCGGGCAGATCGGGGAAAGAAAACCCGTCTTGAGAATTGAGGAGTTGATAACGGTCCCATGGCACCACCAGGATTGTGGCATACATGGACGCGTGTATCTCACAGAAGATGCGGACGATCCCGGATTCTTCGAAACGGACCGTACGCGTCTCACCTTTCGGATACCGCCCCAGGTCAAATGAACGCGGAGGGGAATACGAGAAGACGTTGTGAAAGATGGCGTCGCGGTTGGGAAATGTGACCCGCGCCCCGACCGGAACGACGAGAAGATTCGGAGCAAAGGATGTGTTCTCCTGAGCCATGACGTAGGGAGTATCCGTCACGACCGGTGTCCGACGACTGTCCAGTGGCTCGACTGCGACCGCTACCATGCCCGATGCTGTCGTGCCTGATCCCGCGGGGTTTTGTCCCCGAACAACGTAGCGCGCCGGCGCCTTCGTCTCGACACCACGCAGAGCGACATTTCCGCGGATTTCCGCCGCTGAGAGCTTCTCGGCATCCATCAGTAGCGCTACAACCAAGAGCACAATCGTTGTGATCAGAGTTTGCATCACTATAGGTATCGGCGACTTACGTGAAGACCAAAGAGGACGAGTACGCGAAAAGCCGACGGAATTGATCTTGTTATGAGGGGGGGGCGTGGGTGTCGAAATCGAACGACTGTCAGCTTGGCAAATGCTTGTTCTACAGTTGGTTACGTCGTGCGAGTTGGGCCTGGGTTGTGAAATGTCAGACCCTGTGAGACATTTCCTGATAGATTTCAAGAGTCACTCAGGAGGTGTTCTTATGTACAAGAGAACGACGGTTCAGAGGGCGTTGGGGCACAGGCAGATTACGACGACGGAGGTGTATGCCAAAGTTTCTGATCACCTGCTTAGGCGAGCCGTCGGACTGGCGGGATGAGACCCAATCCTCTCTGTAGTCATACTACGGGTTCTTAGTAGTCCACCAGCGGTGAGCCGCAACGATTGAGAAGACGACCTCCACGAGGCAAAAGGGCCATGCACCTTGAAGATATGCGTAGATCGCCGCAAGAAAGCAGGATACTGCGAACCCCAGTATGAGCCATCGGCTGCGACGCTCCAGGGCGTAGCAAACGAGCATCGCGATCACCGCGAATAAGCCGAAGGCAGAGAGACGGTCCACGCTCGAAATATCGCAAATAAACGAGTTTCCGTGGTGATCAAAGCGGGCTCACTGACTGACGATCCACGTTGACCGGGATCACTTCCGTCGGTAGTCTGCCAACGTACCGCGTATCACAACTCCATAGCCTGGGCGCTGTTTCCGGACGCCGCCTTGGCCTCCCCGACTATGGCGGCGTTGCTGTTGGCTGAGGCATCGGCAGATTACGACGACAGAGGTGTATGCGAGGGTGGGGGATGACAGACTCAAACAGGCAATCGGGATCGCCTGATCCGTCAGCTGCACTCTTTGTTGCAACGCAAGCAGTAGGAGTTGTGGCGCACCGAGTCCCTTTTCGCCGTGCGCCTATGTGCTGACAGCGGATGGTGGCAGAGCGGGCAGGTCTTGCTGCCTCTCGTCATGAACAACCACGCGGAGACAGCCAGGGCAGCAACCGCAACGATGGCGACGATTGACATGAAATTCCCCCGTGCGTTAGCGATCGCTCATGGGTACCGACAGATCACAAGACCTCGCAGATCGAATTAAAGCCACCGTGATCGTTGGGGGCATTGCGGGGGTTATTCGGATCTTCCCGCCACTGCGCATCGACTTGGAATCTGTACTGATGCATCCCTCGCGCCAGCAGCAACGTGATGCGCCAGACGCCGTCCGATCCCTTCGTCATTGCCTGCGGTTCCCAGTTGCTGAATGTCCCGCCAACCGCCACGTACGATCCGGTTGGCGCGTCGAGACTGAACGTCACAGATTTCTTGGTAGTCGGCGTAACACGATGATCCGCCTTGGTGGCTGGAGGTATCGCTTGGCGCTTGGCCGTCGACTGTGGTTTTATGGCTTTTGCGTTCTTGGAAGCTGTTAATGGCTTGGACGTCTTCGCGGGGGCGGTCACCTTGCGTGCTTTTGCAGTCTTCTTTGGCTTAGCCGCTGCGCGTGGCTTGGAACCATTCGTGGGCTTGGCCTCCGGGCGCCGTTTGACACGTCGTCCCGTCACTGTGGTCGAGGTGGTCGGCTTCGGTGCGGTTTTCCGCTTCGGCTTGGAGCTCTTGCTGTAGATCCTGCCTGCCATGCTTGACTCCCTGAGAAGGGCTGACGCCCGTCTCCCATGAGACATCTTTGGTTGTCTGGCGGCAACCTATCAGTCGCTCTGACCGGGCGCCATCGAAAACCCACGATTCGCCTCAAGCCGATCACGGGCGAGTTGCTTGCTACAATCGTCTTACGGGGGAAACGGATACGACCTGCGGTGTTTCAGCCACGACCGTATACTGTCCATCCAAGATCTTGTTGACCACGCGGACAAACCGACTTGGCGGCAACTGCTGGAGGGACAGCGGATGCCACACCGTCTTGGGCACTCGCCACATCGTGCTCGCACTCACATCGGCGGGCCGCGTGTTCACCGGGCTGAAGGGCATCACTGTTCCTCATGCGGGAAGGATTGTTTCTCTCTCCATCGATGTATACGTCCCTGTGCCGCCGAACGCGGGTTAAATCGTGATTAACACCCTGTTGCCCGGCCACACCTTCGCCACTCGGCTATATCACAAGACCGGCGACCTGCACTTGGTGCAGCGGGCGCTGGGGCACAGGCAGATTACGACGACCGAGATCTACGCTGTCGTCTCCGATGACCGGCTGCGCCGGGCAATCGGTGGAGCAAGATGATCGACTGATGAGCGGATCAATTCGGAACTTATCGCTTCTCGTCCGTCTTCGTCTCGATCACTCGCAGGTGTTCTTCCAGTTTTTGGATGCGCGCTTCCGTCTCCGACTTCACTCGTGCCAGCTCCTGTTGGATTCCGGCCAGGTCGGCCCTCTGTCGGAGACCTTCGGCAACTTGGGATTGAACCGGTTCTCCGCCGGTCTCTGGCAAGACCGTCCGCCGCGGTGGAACATCCCCGCCAGGGGGCGGATCGGCGCTTTCGTAGGAGATTATCTCCCCTCCGGAAGCCGCCGCCGTCGACACCACAGTCCCGTGGGCGGTCGGGAAGTAGATGAGCGTGAGCTGGAGATGGGACATGATGAAATCGCCCCAGGTTTCATCCCCCAGAAAGTAAAAGGTATCCGGGCCGCCCGGTGTGGAGAAGAGACCATGAACGGTCACGGCCAGGCTATAGTCGCCTGTTGGAGCAGAGCCCGAGACCTGGACGCTCACACTTTGATTGGCCGGGAAGACGCCGGCAGTCGACGACACACCGAAGCTGGCGCGGCTGAGCGTACTGTTAGTGTGATCCATGAGCACCGCAGCCGTGGCGATGGCAAGAACATATCCGGCGGCCGGGGCAGTGATCGTGCGAGACAGCAGGGTCTGGACCGTGCCGTCCATGCTAATGATCACATTGCTCGTATTGCTGGCCACCCCCGGTTCGTCGTCGATGTCGACCGCCGACAAACTACCATCGGCCACCTCGCTAGTGCCGACAGCGTCTGCGCCGATTTCGGAGGAGCCAACGGCACCGGCGGCGATTTCGGAGGAGCCAACGGCACTGGCGGCGATTTCGGTGGCAAAAACAGCATCGGCGGCGATTTCGAGGGACCCGACAGCATCGGTGGCAATTTCAGAGGACCCGACAGCAGAGGGGGCTATGTCGTCTGCGGTGATCGAGGCGTCCAGGATATTCCCGCCGAAGCCGCCGACCACCGCTCCCGCGGCAATTTCGGAGGAGGTAACGGCATCTGCACTAATGTCTGAGGCGAGCAGGCTGTTGTCGGCTACCTCGGTGGTGCCCACAGCAGCGACGGCGATTTCCGCAGATCCCACCGCATTAGCGGCGATTTCGGTTGCGGTCACCCCGTTGGGAGCGATGGCAAACTGAGTTCCGTTCAGCACAAGACCGGTACCCGCGGTGTAGGTGCTATTGGCATCCGCGGCAGTGGCCACCGTGCCGTTCTGATTGATGCTAGTGATGTACTGGCCGACGGGAGCCGTTCCGGTGACACGCAACTGAACCTGGGCGGGGTCAACATCACTGGCGGACACACAGCCCGCGCAGGTCAAATCTTGCGCCAAGGTGGCCACATCGGCATCCTTGGCCCGATAGGAGTAGGCGACGGAGCTGAGGGGGATTCGGGGCATCTCCGGATTCAGATTTACCGTGACCCCCAGGTAACGATTGGCGCCGCTGGAAAAGAGGTCGGCGGGAATGGCCGAGGTCGTTCCCGCCCGTACGGCGTAGAGACCGTCGGTGACCTGCACGGGAAGGGTTTCGCTCCAGAGCGTGTTCCCGGCGATGGCGTCGTCGTAGATTCTGAAGGCGACCGTGTACACCCCGTCGGCGACGTTGTTGCCCGCGCCGTCGGTGAACCGGCCCTGCAAGTTGATTGTCCCTGGGACGCCGGCGGCCATAAGGGGCGAAGCCACCAGCGCGGTCAGCATTGTCAGGGCGAGAATGGCGGTGATCCGTTTCATTGCAATCCTCCTGATGGGACAGGTGGTTTTGCCCATCGATGGCCCGTAAGGGCCGATGAGATTCGTGTTCCGCTGATTCGCTTTGGCAGGACCCGTCTTGTTTCGAGCAAGATACCAGATAAATCCTGTTCGTCAAGGGGGGGCGAGGGCGCCGAAACTCGCCACAAGTGGCCTCGCTCAGTCACAGAGAGCATTGGGGCATCGGCAGATCACGACGACGGAGACTTATGCGAAGCTGGGCGACGAGTGGCTGGAGCAAGCAGTTAATACGGCGCGTGGGTTGAGGTCCCCCCGGATTCAACCGGAGCCTCCATCACATCGACTATTGTCAACCATCGATCAATCGGTCATCTTGGCTGCGTATGTCCACTGGCGACATCACATTGCTGAACCCGGCAACGTCGGGAGAGCAAGCTGCCTTGTCACGTCGGCAGTTCCTTTCTGCGTGCTCGGTACTTGCGGGTGCGGTCGCTGCGCAGTACGTTCCAGTTGCGGAATCCCGAGTTGATTCGGGGGCAATTATGAGTGGTATTGCCCCCATGTCCCCAAGGAGGCAATCCATGGCGATGTACCTAACGCGCTTCAGCTACACCCCCGAGACGTGGGCTCGACTGGCCAAACATCCCGAGGACCGGCGAGTCGCGGCACGATCCTACATTGAGTCAGTTGGCGGAAAACTCCACGGTTTTTGGTACGCGTTCGGGGAGTACGACGGCTACACCCTGTGGGAGGCCCCGAACAATGTAGCGATGGCGGCCGTATCGTTCGCGATCGGCGGCGGTGGGGCGCTCTCGAAGTTCGAGACGACGGCCTTACTCACGGTCGAGGAAACTCTGGAGGCGCTTGGGCGGGTCGAAAAGATCCGCTATCGCCCGCCTGGCGAATGAGGGGTCGCTCGCGACCGACCGGATCGACTTCCCCGCGGATCACCGGAAGGAGGGATCGAAGCATCAGATCCTCGCCGACTCGCATGGATTTATTCCCGGGGCCGCTACTCATGAAGTTCTTGTAGCATGCTACAACGACACCAAATGACGCCGACAACGCGTAAATGTAGCATGCTACGTAGCACGTTGCCCCACAATCACATAATGCCTGTTATGCGATGCACCAAAAGTAGCCCGAAATAGACCAAAAACCCAAACTCGCTGTTTTGGTATACTTTGGACTACTTTTGCCCTGTGGCGCGATGCCGCGACTGCCCGTAACCGACCAATCGACAGCGAGTTGCCGAGGATCGACGAGACCAGCTGCAAAGTATACCATGGACTATCGGACGGACTACATTCCGGTATACTTCGGGCTACTTTAGTATACCGCCGGGTTAGTCGGGATTGCTCAAAACGACGGTGGTTGACTGAGGCTTTGGCGGTGGCTCGGGGAGCGCCCGGGGCGGTGGATTGCTGGTGGTCCACCCCCGCTTTTCATCCGCCCTGCCACGGACACGGGCGATCACACGACGCCTCTCCTCGTCAGGAAGGGCCATCCAGGCAGTCAGGAAGGCGTCGCATTTCTCATCTACACTCAACTCGGCCCGTCCGGCCTCTGCATCCAAGAACGCCTGCAGGCGGATCAACCGATCGAGATCCGCCAGTTGGTACTTGATCTGTCCGCTAAGCATCGCCTTGGCCAGTTTGCTGGTGGCCAGCTCGATCAGCTTGCGGTTGCGGGATTGTGTCTGCTGCGCCGAGGAGATCGCTTCGTCGGCCACCTGCCGGGCGATTGTGGCGTCACGTTCACCAATGCGTTTGAGCCAACCAAACGAACGTGCCCAGGCTTTGGTGGTTGCCACCGAGCCGTTGATCTGGGTGGCCAGGCGGGACAGCGAGCGCTTCTCACCCTGGGCGTAGTACAGCTCGAACGCCTTCAGGTGATGCTCCTGCTCGGCTTTGATGGCGGGGTTGCGACTCATGGAGGTGGCTCTGATCCGATGAGTGACCGTGCTTCATCCAGACGCTTGTACTCGGTCATGAACCGATCCGACTCCTCCTCCGAGGTATTCCACATCACCCAGTAAAACCGTGCCGCCAGTTGCTCCATTGACAGGCTGTCCCAGGATTGTCCTTCGATATACCCGTCAAGGTAGGACTGGAGCCGGATCAGACGATCCAAGTCACCCAACTGCATTTTGATCTGGCCGTTGGCAATGGCCTTGGCCAGTTTGACCATCGCCATCTGGACAATCTTCTTGTTGCGGCTCAGTTCATCGACATCGGCTTTGAGAGTCTGGTCGGCGACTTGACGGGCAACGGCGGCGTCGCGTTCGGCAACACGCTTGGCCCACCCGAAGCTGCGTGACCATGCTTTGACCGAGGCGATGGACACACCCGATTCCCGAGCCACCTTCTCGTGCGACCGCTTACCGCCTTGAGCGTAGTAGACCTCAAAGGCCCGCTTCTGGTGTTCCTGCTCAGTCTGGAGTGGACGGGCCATTGGTGTCTTTCGGTTTGGGAGCACTGCCGTTGTCAGGCAGGACCAAAACGGGATACTTGAAGTGCTCACTGTCGGCTGGGAGTACCAGCACTGGACCGCAGTGGCGAAGCGCCGCTTCTCCCTTGAGGTCGTTCCTCCATCCGGGTAGCACCTTGTCCATGGCCGCGTGCTGTTCCTCAGGCGGGAACCTGACCCACTGCGCCTGGAGTACTGTCAACACCTCCTCGGCCGTACGGGGTGTTTTGCCGTCAGTACCGTCTCGTAGAAACGTTTCGAGCCGAATCAAGCGATCCAAATCACCCAACTGCATCTTCACCTTCCCGTCCGCGATCCCTTTAGCCAGTTTCATCAGGGCTACACGGACGATCTTGAGATTGCGTTCTGTTTCCTCGACACCGGATTGCAACGAACGATCGGCCACTTCACGTGCAACCTGTGCATCGCGTTCGTCGATGCGTCGTTGCCACGAGAAGCTGCGGGACCATCCCTTGACCGTTGCCAGGGAGACACTCAGTTCACGAGCCACGCGGTCATGGGACCTGCTTCCACTCTGCGAGTAGTAAATCTCAAAGGCACGCTTGTGCCGGTCGTGCTCGGTCTGCTGACGGCGTGGTTCAGACATCGACTTGCGTCACTTCCTCAGCCACTGGGGAAGACGACTGTCGGATGAGTTCGGCTTTGCGACCCGTGTATG